>Ga0207874_1000936_pt1 | contig 37558 bp, 37 predicted proteins | sample HigsolmetaAR201D_FD_184833 | JGI IMG/M metagenome (GOLD analysis project Ga0207874, IMG submission 184833) | Ionic liquid and high solid enriched microbial communities from the Joint BioEnergy Institute, USA - AR20-1-D (SPAdes) (version 2) ...
ATGGCTTTGAAACAATCAATGCCGCTGTGCTTGTTACTGCTTTAGTAGTGACTATTAGAGGCATTGATGATTACTTAGCTCACTTAGGGGTCGGTCGACAAGATATTGAAAAGGGTCTTGCATGGTTTAAGCACGAAGAAGATTTGATCGCTGCTTATAAGCAGCGTCGCCCAAAGGGTGGTATTGGTCGCGATTGGGCGTTTGGGTATATACCGCTTTTGGAGCGTCTGGGATTTAACATTAGTGAGCATGTAGCTTACGGCGGGTCATTGGCGCGAGAGCGTACGAGCCGCCTTCAATTAGTAAGTCACATTACGAATACACTGGCGCAGGCTGGTCGGCGCAATGTAACACTGGTTGGACAACTGGGCAGCGGAAAGACCAAGCTTGTATATGCGCTCGCTGAGCAGCTACTTGAAGCCGATCCGGCGGTACCGAAATCATTACACTATCATCAGGTTATCGCTTTGGATCCCTCTACGCTTATGGCAAATGCAAGAGGGCGAGGTGAGCTGGAAGAGTTAGTGCAGCGAATTTGCTATGAGGCGCTTAGGGCAAAAAATATTATCCTTTTCTTTGATGATGCGCATTTGTTTTTCGAAGAAGGCACTGGTTCGGTTGATTTAAGCAATGTACTTATGCCAATCCTTGATGGCGGGGCATTAAGAATTGTGCTGGCTATGGATGAACAGTGCTGGACCCGAGTTGCTCAAAATAATCCTGCGCTTGTACAGAGTATGAATCGAATCGTGGTGCCACCAACAGATGAAGCTGAAACTATGGATATTATGCAAAACCAGGTTATACTTTTTGAACATCAGCAAAAGGTTGTCTATACCTATCAAGCGCTCGAGGCAGCTTATAGGCTGAGTTCGCGTTTTATCACAGAGCAAGTCATGCCTGGTAAGGCATTGAAGCTTTTGGAATCTGCGGCTAATTTTAGTGAAGGGCCGCTTGTTACGCGCCGATCAATAGAACAAGCAATTGAACAAACGCAGGGAGTTAAGGTTGGCGCAGCAGATACTGTAGCCGAGCGCAATACGTTACTAAATCTTGAGGCGCTGATTCATGAAAGAATGATTAATCAAACGCGCGCTGTTCAGGTAGTAAGTGATGCACTGCGTCGTGCACGAGCAGGGGTGCGCAATACAAATCGGCCGATTGGCACGTTCTTGTTCTTAGGTCCTACAGGTGTGGGTAAGACAGAGCTGGCAAAAAGTGTTGCGGCGGTATTTTTTGGTGATGAGAATAATTTAGTGCGCTTAGATTTGAATGAGTATGTTCGGTCTGAAGATGTTGCACGGCTCATTGCTGATCCCGCACAAGATTCTCATAGTTTAACGGCGCAAATTGCTCGCCAGCCATTTAGTGTAGTTTTGCTTGATGAAATTGAAAAGGCGCATCCAGAAGTGCTGAATACGCTGTTGCAAGTTTTAGACGAAGGTATTTTGCGTGACATTAACAACCGCGAAGTATCGTTTCGAGATGCGGTGATTATTGCGACAAGTAATGCTGGCGCAGATCGCATTCGTCAACACATTGAAGCAGGTGAAAAACTTGAAGATTTTGAACAGCAATTTACCGACGAGCTCATAAACAGCAATACGTTTCGTCCTGAATTCTTAAACCGTTTTGATGATATCGTATTATTCCGTCCGTTGGAGCCAGCAGAACTGCTGCAGGTGATTGATTTGATTTTAAAGGGCATTAACAAAACATTAGCTGCTCAAAAACTCAGTGTGGTAGTGGATGATGACGCAAAACAACTCTTGGTACAGGTCGGGTATGATCCACGTTTGGGTGCGCGTCCGATGAGACGCATCGTTCAGCGCACTGTTGAAAATATTGTGGCGAACCAAGTATTGAGCCAGCAGGTGCAGCCTGGTAGTGAAGTGCGGATAACTCGTGCTGATATAGAACAGGCGCTAAGCAGAGGCTAGCTCAGCTGTTTGTTGCTTGGTGGTAGTTTGTGTTGGTTTTTGAAACTACCATGTGCACGTAATGCATTCACAATTACTATGATGTCTATGACTTCTTGTGCGAGTGCACCATAAATTGGCTTAAACATGCCGGTTGCAAAAATACCCATAAGCACTACACTTAGCCCAATACCTACCAAGATACTTTGCTTTGCGATAAAGAACGTTCGGTTTGCAATTTCACGACTTACAGCAACACGCTCGACGTCATCAAGCATAATTACGACATCTGCAGATTCAGCTGCTGCAGCAGCACCTCGTGCACCAAGTGCAATACCAACATCACTCGCAGTTAGTACCGGGGCATCATTAATACCATCGCCAATGAAAGCTGTTGGATGTTTGTCTTTTGGCAGGCTGGTGAGTGTATGTAACTTGTCTGCTGGCAGCGCTTCAGCAACAACATTTTTAATACCAAGTGATTTAGCAACTGCACGAGCTGTCTGCTTATTGTCACCGGTTATCATCATGAGATGTTTAACACCAGCTTGCTTTAGACGCTTGATAGTAAGAGCGCTTTCTGCGCGAATTTCATCGGTAAAGCTAATGATACCAACCAAGCTTCCATCGACGGCTACATATGTTGCAGATTGCTTGCCGGTATTGAACTTAAAACTTTTAGGAAAGGTTACATCTTGATCTTTCATGAGTTGTTCGCGGCCAACTAAGACGTCTTGACCACCAACATGCGCCTTGAGTCCAAGGCCTGCAAATTCTTTTACACGTTTTGCTTTTGTATATGAGATTTTCTTGTCTTTGGCATAACGAACAATAGCTTGAGCAACCACATGGTTGGAATTATGTTCTAAAGCAGCTGCAAGGCTAATGACATCTTTGATTCGGTGTTTATTGAACGTCTTTACTTTATCAACTGACAGTTCACCGCGAGTCAATGTTCCAGTCTTGTCAAAAGCAAAAGTCTTAGCTTGTGCTAGGCGCTCCAAAGCGCCGCCATTTTTGATAATAATACCGTGCTTTGCGGCTCGACTCATGCCGGAAATAATTGCAATTGGTGCCGCTAAAATCAATGGGCAAGGTGTGGCTACTACCAGTACTTGCAGGAAGCGGAGTGAGTCACCGCTAATCATCCATGCGCCAATACCAATTACATATGCAGCGATAGTAAATGGTACTGCATATCTATCGGCCATACGCACAAATGGTGCGCGACTTGCGGTGGCGTTTTTTACTAATTTAATAATCTGTTCGTATTGACTTTCAGCTGCGGGACGAAGTGCACGAACGGTTATTGCACCATCAACATTTACAGTACCGCTAAAAATCTCATCACCTGGATTTTTAGTTTGTGGCATGCTTTCGCCAGTCAAGCTTGATTCGTCAAAGCTGCCGACACCCTCCAAAACAACTGCATCAACTGGTACAAGTTCACCAGGACGGATAATTAATTTATCTCCTTTAACAACTTGGCTTGCTTTTACGTCAATTTCTTTACGACCACGAATGACATGTGCTTTTTGTGGCGCTTGATGTAGTAGTGCTTCAAGTTCTGTTTTTGCTCGATGGTCAGCATACTGTTCCAATGCTTCACCGCCTGTAAGCATCAAGATAATAACCGCAGCTGTCCAATATTCATGCATGATAACTGCAGTACCGATAGCGGTTGCGGCTAAAATATCTACGCCGTAGGTGCCGTCACGAATGTCTTGAATCATGCCGTACAGAAGCGGCAGCAACACCGCAACACTCAAAATGCCAAGTATCCAATGTGTGATTGTATCAAGGCCGCCTAGATCTAAACCAAGTGCTACTATGCTCGCAATAAGCGCAAAACTAAATAATTTATATGCACGTACAAACCGTACAAGCTTTTTCATAAGTCTCCTTTTTGCTTCTTTCAAAAAAGTATTATATCAGAGCAGGTATTTATGAGTCTTGTTTTATAAAATGCAAACTTTTTCAGTTTGCCAAAATAAAAAATGACCACAAGGGGTCATTACTAAGTGTGTTTGGATTTGGGGCGAATGATGGGACTTGAACCCACGACCTTCTGTGCCACAAACAGACGCTCTAACCAACTGAGCTACATTCGCCATAAACTAACCATGCCATTATATCTGTTATTGTGCAAAAATACAATGGCAATATCTCGATAAGCTAGGATTGTTCGTCAGACTTGGATTTAGGCGGTAGTTTTTTAGCGTCGGTAGCTTTATTGAGCTGATCTAAAGTATCTTTTAGTAGCTCCATCATCTTTTGAGCTTGATCACGGCTCATACCAATACGAGCAATTGGTAATGGGGGCATTTGACCGCCGCCAGGCTGAAGAAAAGTAAACACGAGTCCGTGCTGGTTGCCACTGATATGTACGCTGTCGCTATACATCACTCGTGGATCAAAAGCGATAGTCATAACAATTGATTTTGTTCCTTGCGTATCAGGCGCATCATCTTCCTCGGCTTCAAGTTTGTCATAGCCAGCCATTTCCCATAGCTGTACAGCCTCATCCTCTTGCATAGCAAAATGCTTAATAAGCAACATCAGGATTTCTTCGCTTGGCCTTTCGTAGCCTTGCTCAATGCGCAATAACTCATCTTCTGCGAGCTCTACAGCGCCTGCTGCTTCAGCGAGCGATTCTTTTTGCTGCTGACGTATGCGCTTTAGTTTCTCGCCTAAATCGACAAATGGTCTAAACTCCGATTGATCGCCCATATACTCATGGTACCTCTGTTAGGTATAGGATGCAAGTGCAAAGAGGTGTACTATATATAGCATGAACAGGCTCGAAAATGTGTCGCTAAAGGATTACTCTACCATGCGGCTTGGAGGTACAGTGCGATATGTGGTCGAAGTCAGTACCAAAGAAGAGTTGCTTGACGCATTAACATGGGCAGATGAGCAAAATTTGCCAGCTATTATGATAGGTGATGGTAGTAATATCGTATGGCGAGACGAAGGGTTTGATGGTTTGTTGATTGTCAGTAAAATCAAGCGCTACGAAGTAATAGAACGAGATGGTGGGGATGTGTTTATTACGGTTGGCAGTGGTGAAAATTGGGACTCAGTTGTTCAGCGGAGTGTAGAAGCGGGTCTTACAGGGATTGAAGCTTTGAGTTGGATACCAGGTACTGCAGGTGCTACACCTGTGCAGAATGTGGGCGCTTACGGACAAGAGATAGCTGATGTGTTTGTAAGTGCAGAGGTGTACGACCGTCAGGCTAAATCCATTACTTTTCTTTCTAAATATGACTTAGAATTTGGCTATAGAACAAGCAGACTCAAAACTGTAGATCATGGAAGGTACTTTATAATTGCGATTACCTTGCATTTACAGAAGAAAAATCCCGAACCTCCGTTTTATCAGGCGCTTGAGCGTTATCTGAAGGATCAAGGTATTACAGAATTTACACCTCAGATTATTCGTGATGCTGTCATAAAGATTCGCTCAGAAAAACTTCCTGACCCTAAAAAAGTAGCAAACAATGGTTCATTTTTCTCAAACCCAATTGTAGATGAAGGAACTTTTGTGCAAATACAGTCTGCATATCCAGACGTTGTTTTTTGGCGCTTGGACGGAGGAAGAGGCATAAAATTATCGGCAGCATGGTTGATCGAAAAGGCAGGATTTAAAGACCATCACGACCCAGAAACAGGTATGGCTACTTGGGCTAAGCAACCTTTAGTGTTGGTAAATGAAAAAGCAACTTCGTCGCAGCAACTTCTTGCATTTAAGCAAAAAATTGTAGACGCTGTGCAAAAGAAATTCGAGGTTACACTCAAGCAAGAGCCGGAAATTTTGCCAAATAGCAATGAGCAAAACGGACCAGTTGGGCAGACGAAAACCGCAGAAAGTGATTTGGATCTCAGTACACTAAATCCGTCATTTTAGAGTCAGTTATCGCTAGGTAACGGATATTGCAGGGCAAACTCTTTTACTTGTTTGCGCAATTCCTTGAGCTTTGTTTCGTCTTCACGTGCGTCAATAGCTTCCTTCATCCAATTGGCTATTGTTACCATGTCTTCTTCAACAAGACCACGGGTAGTGATAGCTGGGGTTCCTAAACGAATACCGCTTGGTCGGAATGGTGGCAGCGGATCATCGGCAACTGTATTTTTGTTTAGTGTTAGACCGATTTTATCTAAAGCTTCTTCTACGATACCGCCATGCAGGCCGAAGCTTTCCTGTACGTTGGCAAGGATAAGGTGATTGCTTGTACCACCAGTGATAAGTTTGAAATTGTGATTTTGCAATTCTGTTGCAAGTTTGCTTGCGTTTTTCAGAACTTGTGCAGCGTAGGTTTTAAATGCTGGCTGCAATGCTTCACCGAAAGCAACGGCCTTTGCTGCAATCACATGCATTAATGGTCCACCTTGAACACCTGGAAAGACAGTACGGTCAATAAGAGTAGGGATATTCTCAATAGTTTTTTCGGGTGCTTTCAATGGATTGCCTACTACACCTTTGCTTAAAATAAGCCCGCCACGTGGTCCGCGTAGAGTTTTGTGGGTAGTGGTTGTTATGACGTGAAATCCATAATCAAACGGATTTTTTGCAACACCGCCCGCTATTAAGCCGGCAATATGCGCCATATCAGCTACTAGCAGTGCGCCTACTTCGTTACCGATTTCAGCAAATTTAGCATAGTCTAGTTCTCGGGGATATGCGCTAAACCCCGCAAGGATAATCTTTGGTTTGTGTTTGAGGGCGAGATCTCTTAATTCGTCGTAGTCAATTTCGCCTGTTTCAATATTTTTCATGCCATAGCGTATGAAATTGTAGTTTCGTGCCAATACAGTTACAGGCGCCCCATGGGTAAGATGACCACCATGACTTAAATCCATGGCAAGTATTGTGTCACCTGGTTCGCACCATGCATGGTACACGGCTTCGTTTGCTTGTGCGCCAGAATGCGGTTGTACATTAGCATGATCTGCACCAAAAAGTTTCTTTGCGCGCTCAATAGCAATGGTTTCTAATTGATCTGTCACTTCTTGGCCGCCGTAGTAGCGTTTGCCAGGGTACCCTTCGGAATACTTGTTTGTAAATACGCTCCCCATTGCTGTGAGCACATCACGGCTTACGTAGTTTTCGCTTGGAATTAACTCTAACCCTTCACGTTGTCGTTGTTCTTCTGCTGCAATTAGGTCTGCAATTTGCCTATCATCCATGTCTCGCCTCCAAAAAGTCAATGAATAGTTTACCAAAGTATACAGGAGTAGGGCGAGAGTAGCTAAATCATAAATTCAGTATAGCAATTTGGACGAAGGAAGACTATACTAATTAGCAGCAAAGTAAAAATAAAAATAGAAATTTAATATCACATATGGTATATTTATCTAGTTATGTCAGCGGCAAATGAAAAAATTGGTCAGCTAATAGCTCAAGTAAGGCAAGAGCGTGGACTTACTCAGGCAGAGTTTGCAAAACGTTTGGGCACTAGTCAGTCAGCAGTGAATCGTATTGAAAAAGGCAAGCAGAATTTAAGTATAGAAACACTTGCTCGGGTAAGTGATGCGCTCAATAAGCAGATTATCAGCATTGGTGATAAAAGTATTAATTTGCGGATAGAGGGTGGTCATGAGCTGCATGGAAGTATAACGCTCAAACGTAGTAAAAATGCCGCAGTAGCGCTGCTTTGTGCAAGCTTGCTTAACTATGGCGTAACTCGTTTTAAAGGATTTCCTCGCATTGAAGAAGTTAACCGTATTATTGAGGTGCTCGAAAGTATTGGCGTAAAAGTTAAGTGGTATGAGAATAACGATTTAGAAATCCGAAGACCACAAGAGTTGAAGCTTGATAACATGAATGCTGCTTCAGCACGCAAAACGCGGAGTGTACTCATGCTACTTGGTTCACTCATGCATGATTACAGAGAATTCAGCATACCGTATGCTGGTGGATGCAAGTTGGGTACCCGTACGGTGACGCCACATTTGTTTGCGCTTGAACAGTTTGGCGTCAACGTTGTTGCTAAAAGCGGACACTACGATGTGACAGTTGATAAAAAACCAGCAGGCCATGTGGTGCTGTATGAACAGGGTAATACAGTCACCAATAATGCGCTTATGGCTGCTGCACGCACTCCAGAGGAGACGGTGATTCAGAGTGCAAGTGCAGACTATATGGTGCAAGACCTTTGTAAGTTCTTACAAAAGCTTGGGGTGAAGATCGAAGGTATTGGCTCGCCGGTTCTTAGAGTGACTGGAGTAAGGCATATAAAGAAGAATATTACTTTTGCGCCTACTGAAGATCCGATTGAGGCGATGTTCTTTATTTCTGCTGCAGTTACTACAAACTCTCAGCTTACTATTGAGCGAGTACCTGTTTACTGGATTGGGCTTGAGCTGTTGAAGTTGAAGAAAATGGGGCTTCAATATGATGTTAGTAAAACCTATCCATCAGATAATGGTGTGACAGAGCTGGCAGATATCACCATTTACAAGCATAATGGCACTCTTAAGGCGCCAGTTGAAAAGCTCCATCCAAATCTCTGGCCAGGTATAAATCCTGACAATATACCGTATTTTGTGCCAATTTGTGGGGTGGCACATGGTCGTACCTTAATTCACGACTGGATGTTTGAAAATCGGGCTATTTACTATACAGAAATGACTAAAATTGGTATGAATGTAGAGCTAGTAGACCCTCATCGTATATATATCGATGGCCCTACAACCTTTAAGCGTAATGATGTATTTTGTCCGCCAGCGCTTCGCCCTGCAAGCCTACTGCTGATCGGCATGTTGGCTGCAAAAGGTACAAGTACGCTGCGTAATGTTTATACTATTAACAGGGGATACGAAGACCTGGCTGAACGGTTGAATTCTATTGGTGCACAAATTACCGTATACCACGAATTGTAATCTGTTATAATACTTGGTGATTAGCGGGTGTTGTATAAAGGCTATTATGCCAGCCTTCCAAGCTGGAGATGCGGGTTCGATTCCCGCCACCCGCACCAAATCATCGAGAGCTACAGTGATGTGCCCCGGTAGCTCAATTGGATAGAGTCACGGAGTTCTAACCCGTTGGTTGTAGGTTCGAGTCCTACCCGGGGTACCACGTTGCATTGGACAGTTGTTTTATAAAGTTCTATATTTACAGACTAGGTATGCAATTCAGCAACATTATTATGAGCAACATTATTATTCTCCCGCACGGGGGTGTTGCTTATTAGTTATTGAAATTGTAATAAACTGCAAGCCCCCGGAAATCCGGGGGCTTTTCTTTTTGGGTGATAAGGAGTAGAGATGAGTACACATACAGAAACAATAGATGTAGAACAGGCATATCAGACATTATTTGAGCAAAATACCGCTGTAAGACCAACACAAATTATGGCCGATCCGTATTTATCGGAAACATTTGATGCAAACGTCTTGTTGGTGAGTGAGCTGAATCAGCGAACAGGGGCGTACAAATTCAGAGGTAGCTTTAATTGGTTTTCATATCATGAGAGTAGTGATTTAGATGAGGTTATTGCATTTAGTGCGGGTAATCATGCAGCAGCAGTAGCGGATTGTGCACAGTATTTTGGCGTAAAAGCGCGTTTATTTATGCCGGAAGGCACACCTAGATTTAAGGTAGATCTCGTAAGAAAGCTAGGTGGCAAATGTGTAGATATAGTACTCGCCGGGCAGACAGTCGATGAGGCAGCCGAAAAAGGAAGAGCATACCTAGACGAGATGGATTTATGGGATAGTTTCGTGCATCCATTTGATGATCCATTGGTTGTATCTGGTCAAGGAACAATAGGAAAGGAGCTGGATCAGCGTGTGTCTGATCTTGATGTAGTGGTAGCACCAGTAGGCGGCGGAGGTTTGTTGAGCGGCATAATTCATGCTACAAAACACCGTCAAGCCTTGCAGTATGTTGCTGCTGAGCCAGCTGGAGCTGCATCACTCGATCATGCGCTGAAAGGTTCTAAATCACCTCTTAATACAATAGAGACTTTTGTAGATGGCGCGGCGGTTCGTCAAGTAGGAGGTATAGTTTTACGATCTTTGGAAGAGGTGCATGATAGATATATGGTAGTTCATCCTGATAATCAAACGCTGCGAAGACATGTTACTCGTATGTGGCAGAATGGAGAAAGGTTTCGTCCGGAGTTGGCTGGTGCTTTATCGATAGCAGCTTTAGAAAAGATCCGACCACTTATCAAGGATAAAACAGTTGCCTGTATAGTAAGTGGCGGAAACTTAAGTCCAGAGCGTTTTGAAGAAGAAGTAAAGATTGTAGAATAAAAAATGATGAAACTAGATCTTGCGGCAGATGCTGTTACGGTCGCCCAACAGCTTATAGGTTGGCGTTTGTATACCGTTGAACCAGATGGGACGAAAGTTGGTGGTGCAATCGTTGAGACTGAGGCATACAACCAAGATGATGCCGCGAGCCATAGTTATAAAGGCAAAACGCCGCGAACTGAAGTGATGTTTGGACCAGCAGGGCATATGTATGTGTATTTCACCTACGGTATGCATTGGTGTATGAATATCGTCACTGGTCAGGAAGGGCGAGGTGAAGCAGTGCTCATTCGTGCCATTCAGCCAGATGAAGGGTTAGAGATAATGCGAAAACGTCGCAATAACCGACCTGATCATGAACTGACAAGTGGTCCTGCTAAAGTATGTCAGGCGCTTGCGGTGACCGGAAAAGACAATGGCGCAAAACTTAATGACGGCAAATTTTTGCTACTACCCCCTATAGAGCAACTATCATACGAGGCCACCAAGCGCATTGGTATAGCGAAAGACATACACCGTCTCTGGCGTTTTGTTGCAAAGTAACACCTTACAGTTGTATAATAACTGCTGACTGTCAATTATCTGCTTGTTGGTGTATGCACCGGTAGCTCAGCGGATTAGAGCATCTGTCTTCGGAACAGAGGGTCGGGGGTTCGAATCCCTCCCGGTGTACCACGAAAATGCCTCAACCATTCGGTTGAGGTTTTTCGTTTTGCTTAAGGATTTGAATCAGTCACTGCGACAGTAAAGCTGTCGTGAGTGTTTTGAGACGCAGGCTTTATTTAGATTTCTTTGATAGATACAAAAGAAGGTACGGGACGCAAACAAATATTACTGGTGAGTTAGCTATGTGCTAAGTAATTTAGCTGAAACGATAACACGGCGGTTGTATTGTTGTGTCGTCTTGTCGTAGCTACCTCCGCACGTGATGAGATTTAGCTGACTAGAAATGTTTGGATCTTTGGCTAGCAGAGTGTCAATTGCATTGTCGAGCGACACGGTTTTCACATTAAATACCTGATATTTCAGTACCTTGTCATTGCCGAGCGTCACTGTAAAAGTTTCACCTTTTTTGAGTTTGTTAAGGTGTTGAAAAATAGCATCTTTTTTGTAACGCCCACTCAAGTGTCCATCGATAATACTGAGGCCCGGTTGGCCGGGCAATGCGCTGTTTATGTACCAGCCAGCTGTGTAAATATTATCAGGTGCTGCAATAGCGCCATGTTGGTCGACACCCACCTTTGTGATGCAACCACTGACATCAAGTGCAGGTATATGAATTCGCTTTGGATGGTTATCGGCTACTTTGTAGTTAGTGCAAGCAGTAGTAGGGTTAGTTTCATTTGGTGTGTCGGTAGAATGGGTAATGACAGTTTGAGTAATGGTTTGAGGTTGGTCATGAGTGGTGTGCCAATACTGCCACAATCCCCATCCACCGTACGCAATCAACCCGAATGCAACTACTGTAGCTACACTACTTAATATAAATCGCCAGCTTTTGGATTTTTTTATTAAAGTAGTTTGTATGTGACATAGGGTAAATAATTTATGCTAACCGATTCAATGTTTTTGTGGTTACGTGCGGCGGATCTGACGAAAATAGCGGCGTGCTACGTAGGTTAGGATAACTAAACCAGTACTTGCAGCGAAGATGCTTGGTGACAAAGCGGTTGATGTGAAGCCAGTATTCGGGGCGCCGAGTTTGGTGTCGGAAGTGTTAAGTGTGTTTTGTTCAGCGATGGCTATGCCTACTGGATCAGTAATTGCTCCAGGTGTTGGGTCAATGTCTAATGCGCCGTTATCGATGATTTCATAGCTTATTTGTAGGGCTGGCTTACCATTGTTGGTCGTGCTGGTGACGGTGGCGTCAGGAATAGTATTGTAGGTATTTGTAGTAGGGTTGTATTTACGTACGGTGATCTGGTTGGGTTGTAAATCGGTTTCAAACGTAAGTGATACGATATTGCTAGTGTAGTCTGTGGTGAAACTAAAATTGGCCAGACCAAATGGATAATGATACTCGTTATCTTGAGTCGGTAAGTTGTCTTCTGTGACGAGGTTTGCACTTTCGATATTAGTACCGATAGGTGTTGTGACATTCAGTGTGTTATTATGCGGTGCATGCGGTAAGTCAACGCTATTGGTGCCAAATTTTGTAACAGTAACTTTGTTTTCAGTGTCGTCGTGTGTGTGGGCAACGTACGGTATACCTTGATCAAATGCCAGCGAGACGTATAGTGTTGACCCTGCGGAGAACCCCGGACTACCAACCGGCACCCAGTTCGCACCATCAAATTTCATCACGGTTGCCTTGCCTCCTTGACTAGCATCATAATATGCAACATATTTGGTGCCGTTGTTGATTGCTAATTTAATAAAGTGTGCTGCGCTAGCAGAAAATTCCGCGTTGCCCACTGTGTGCCAATCATTTGTATCGCCTGGTGCAGCAGTAGCATAGAAGGGGTGTAGAATAGGGATACCCCAGGCAGTATGAGAGCAGTTATGAGATATATTGGTTTATATATGAAACTACGAATACGTCTCATAAGTTCTATCCTCTTATTTCTATCCTCCTATAAATTTCATCAATATAATAGAGCATGGACGTAATATATACAACACTTTTAAAGAGAATTTAAGAATTATTTGAGGGTGTGCTGACGAGGGTTAAGTTTTTCGATTATTTTGTGGATTTGTTTTTACTAAATCATAAAGCTGTCTCTGTTTTGATGGGACTGAACGGGAGTGAAGTGTGTAAAATAGTTGACGTGTCAATAGTTAACAAATAAGGAGGAGAATGGAAAAAATAAGACGCAAACTTAAAGCTACATTGTCTACAGAAGATGTGGACGGTATTGAGCCAGCTGTATATGCAAGACGATGGAAGATCTTGGCGGTACTGTGTCTAGGTTTGATGCTTGTAACCGTAGGCAATAGTAGTCTTAACCTTGCACTGCCAACTTTAGCACGTGACCTGGACCTTACCTCGTTGCAGCTTACATGGGTGGTAGATATTTATGTGCTTATTTTTGCAAGTCTGATGTTTACCGCAAGCGCCCTTGCTGATCATTACGGTCGAAAGACGGTGATGCAAATTGGGCTTGCAATATTTTTGCTTGCCACACTATATGCTGCGTTTATTGCCGGGTCTGGTATTGAGCTTATCGTTGCACGTGCCATTATGGGTATTGGGGCGGCTATGGTGATGCCGACGACACTGTCGGTGATTGGTAATGTATTTCCGCGCCATGAACGTGCACGGGCAATTGCAATTTGGTCTGGTGTTGCTGGTGGCGGGATAGCGCTCGGGTCGATTGTGACGGGGTTTTTGTTGGAGCACTTTTCGTGGCATTCGGTATTTTACTTCAGTTTGATTGTGGGCGGTATAGGGTTTGTACTGAACCAATTGTTAGTGCCGAACTCTCGTGACGAACATCATACGCCGGTTGATTTTTTGAGCGGCGTATTGTCGGTGGTAGGACTATTTGGCTTGATATACGGTATCATTGAGGCGCCTTCACACGGACTAGATGATACGACTGTGTTGGCTGCGCTGGCAGTCGGTGTGCTAGGACTTGGCGCTTTTATTTGGCGACAGCTGCGCATAGAACACCCGATGCTTGATCTTCGCTTATTTAAAAACCATGCATTTTCAGTTTCTGCGCTATCTATAATGCTTGTGTTCTTTGCGCTGATGGGTATTTTCTTCTCCATGAGTCAATTGTTCCAGCTCATTATGGGCTATAGCACCATGGAGTCATCTATTAGGATGTTGCCGATAATGATGCTTATGATGCTTACTGCGCCATTTGTGCCAAATATAGTAAAGAAAGTTGGAGTACGTTGGACGGTCGCCGCTGGGCTTACGCTTGTATCAATTGCATTTCTTATCATGTCACAGTGGCCGGTAGTACCTTCGTATTGGCAGGTGGTTGGCGGTATGTTGGTGATGATGGTGGGTATGTCGCTTACGATGACACCGGCAACCAATATGCTTATGTCGGCAATTCCGCGTAACCGTGCAGGTATGGGTTCGGCAATGAATAATACTGCTCGAGAGCTCGGTGGATCATTAGGCATAGCAGTATTGGGAGCAATTTTAAGTTCAGACTACACTGCAAAAATTACTAACGCACTGACTGGTTTACCGTCGCATATGCAGGAAGTTACTACCAATTCGCTTGCCGGTGCATTGTCAGTGGCCGATAAAATGGGTAGTGTTGGTGGTGACTTGGCAATGGCTGCTAAAGCTGCTTGGATGAGCGGCATGTCACAGTCCATGCTCGTTGCAGCAGGTATTGTTGCTGTTGCAGCGGTTGTTGCGGCCATTTGGTTGCCACACCATCATAAGAAAGGTGAAGATGACGAGCTTATAGATACCGTCATTGAAAATAGGTAGTAAAGATTTTTATTGTTACTGAATAGTGCGTTGTTTGCGGCTGAGTATCTGATCCAGTGCGGCATGAATTTCGCTTTCTGGGGTAGCATGCGCAGGTACTTGCTCGGGTTTTGGCATTGGTAGTCCTTTTATCTTGTATTCGCTGAGTTGCTTTATATACTCGGTATATTCGTCGTGATAATCCCGTATATGCAGCGGTCCGCTGTATCGCTCAATGGCCGCTTTCATCATGTCGAGTTCAGCAGGGTTTGGTCGTGAGAGCGGAGGAGTTTTTATCTGGTTTCGAGGCACTAATTCGTCAGCATAACGAAGCTTATAGAGTACTAGTACGTCTTCTAGCGTTCCAATAACTCCAATATGCTCACTACCGTAAAAATAATATTGTCCAAATGCTACCATGCCGGTTTGAGACAGCCCATCACGCAAGAGCGCGTATCCCCGTTCACCGCCTTTGGCGGGCGCCAGGTAGTAGGGTTTTTCAAAGTAATGCGGTGCTATCTGATTTGGTACACAAAATTGTTTTATGGTAATTGCTTTGGTTTCTGTGTTGGAGGATCGCTCCGATTCTTGCTCGGTAAATGTGACATATTTACCCGGTTCGTACTCGACACCGCGAATAGTTTCATGGCTAGAAATTTCCCGATTTTCTTTTTTACAAAACAGCGGGCGTTCAACTGGCGAACTATCTTTTTCATGGAGTTGTACGAACGTTACGCCCGATTTTTGCGTAGCACTGTAAAGGCGTACTGGTATGCCGAGTTGTCCGAGAACGACGTATCCTTTCCATAGTGCCTTCATACTCCTCCTTTAGGGTTTATGTGTAGTATGAAAAAGAGACGTTGTTTTGACAGTAAAATCTTTCACACATACTCATACACTAAGCGTATAATCACTTGGTATGAGACGTATCTCAAAAAGCACTACAACAAAGACTTGCCAAAGCTCAGCAGCAGGTTGCTGTTGGCGCGCAGTATAAACATTACGAAAACAGACTCTACAAAGTCATTTCCATTGCGCTTTCTAAAGCAACACTCGAACCAAGTGTCGTGTATCAAGCAGAATATGGCGAAAAACTTACGTGGATTCGCTCCGTAGCAAACTGGCTCAAAACAGTAGAGTGGCAGGGCAAAACAGTACCGCGTTTTACAAAAGTTTAGAAATTTTTTATGTCAATATTTTTAAGAGTGTGATATAGTCAAGCTACTAGAAAGACTAGCTGCTGGGTGAAAATTTCTAGGAAGTAGTAAAAAGTATCGTTCCGAGGAGCAGCTAACTGGTTTGCCATGTTACCTCCGAGCATAAAGGAGTATTATCATGGCAACAAAATTATTTATCGGCTCATTACCGTATAGCACCACCGAAGAAGAGCTTGCGCAGTTTTTTGCAGCAGCAGGCACCATAACATCCACAAAGCTTATTATCGATCACGAAACAGGTCGTTCCAAAGGTTTTGGCTTTGTGGAGTACGAAAATGACGACGACGCCAAGGCTGCTATACAAAAATTTCATGGGTCAGAATTTGGCGGCCGAAAGCTTGTAGTAAGTGAGGCTCGTCCACAAACATCTCGTAAGCGGCGCTAACTAATATAGTTTCTATAAACACTTTCGGCTTGTACGGTGTCACGTATATGCTGCACGAGATCAACAACTATTTCATCAAGTTTTGGACGATATTTGGTTGGAATATAACGGCCTTCATAGGCAATCGCAGAAGCTCCTGTAGCGGGATTTTCCAGTGTTGCTACGAGCGTCGTTGATGAGTCAGATTGCATCACGCTATCTTCAGCGTATATTTCAAATCGTTTAACCGGCAGGTTATATTCAGTATCACCAATTTCTACATACTGAAGACGTACATTTGTGTAAATTTCAGGAGCGTCTGGTGGCCTATAGGGTACCCAGTTTGTAGTTCGAAGTCGACGAACTTTGTAGCCAGGTTTATCAACAACTATCGGTTTCCCCATGTATCGAAGTGTCTCCACGGCAAGATCGAAGGCGCGATTATGACACTCTCGACGTTGTGTGTCGTAGTTTTCGGTGTTTTTGGATTCTCTGGTTGAAAATTTTTCAGCGGTTGCCATTTTTATACCATAAGAGATAAGGCGATTTAGAATAACAGATATCTATCTTATTATTGTAACATAAAATTAATAAAATATCAACTTCCGCGGCGTCTTGTTATGCTTTTACAGAATAGCTTTTACAGAATAAGATGTGATTGTTTTTATCTTTGCATCCTTTTTGTGGCTGCTAAAGGTATATATGTGACAAAAAGCAACTTTGCTGTCGTCTGTAAACCTCATAACTCCATCAGCTGCACCCTTGTCGCCGTGCGAAAGAATATTTTTCACTATAAGTTCCGATACTTTATTTTTGGCAGTGTTGCTACGAAATAATTGTTCTGCTTCCTCTTTACCATGCGCCAATGTTTGACCCGGTGTGTTGATGGAGATATCATCGGTTATCATCTCAAGTGCGTCATTGATATTCTCGGTTGTAGTTGCAATAAGAAAATCTTTAATAAATGTCTTCTTTGGCGCATTGCCGCAATCTTCTTCGATGCTGATTTTTGTCATAAACTAACTATAACAAAAATGACAAGAGGCAAATTAAAAACCCTACCTTTCTTCGTGTAGGGCTCTTAATTTGGAGGGTCATCTGGGACTCGAACCCAGGACACCCTGCTTAAGAGGCAGGTGCTCTAACCAGCTGAGCTAATGACCCACTTGCGGGCAACGGAGCTATTTTAACAGATTAAGGCGAAGTATGCAATACTCCTTTTGCCGTATATTTTGGTTAGTGCCCGCAGGTTTTTGCTGATATGTAATTAGTGCTTGAGCGGCTGGCCTTTTGCGTCTTTCAATTTGCCTGTAGCAATCAAAATGATGTCTATAATATACCAGATACCACAGCCGCCAATTGTGATAAGTTTCAATATACCGAGTCCGGTGTAGCCGAGGTAGAAACGATCTACGCCAATAGTACCAGCGAAAATTGAGAGTAGAATTGCAACCAAAAAGTCTTTTTGTCCGTCTTGTGGCTGAAAACCTGGCTGTGGGGTAGGACCTATTGGTGGTTTTCATATGGTCGATAATTGGATTGCGGATTAGCACTTTGAAACTGTCCAGGCTGCGGTGGAATGGTTGAGTTAGGTGCCTGGTTATTCTGATTTTCGTCATTCATGAAAAATATCTCCCAATTATTATTTGCTGGGTAACATTGTATACGTCTTTTACGATTATGGGTATACCGACAATAAGTACTACAAATATAAAATCATTTTGTTCCCATGCTTTGGCAAAGTCACCATGCAGTACATAATGATATGCCCGAGTGAGACCGATAGACGGTGAGTGGATATCAAGTAGATTCCAAAGAGAGAAGTTTTTCAGTGTATTTACCGGTAGTAGATACACACAGATACTAACAATCCCAAAAAAGAGGACTCTTCCGCGTGCCGTTTGCAACCCGATGATTTCAAACAGTAGGTCGGTTTTAGATGGCTGATGAATTATTACAGGGTTTTTAGTAGTCATTTTTACTAGTATACGTTATTTTTACTCTAGTACATCTCTGTTACAATAAATTAAATGAAATTGTTAAATGGCAGTGAGCTGGCAAGCTTCATCAAAGAGCGGCAGGCGCGGCAGGTTCGTGGTTTGCGGCAGGCACATCATATTTTTCCGAAGCTAGCTATTGTTGTTACTATTGAGCATCCGGCAATCGAAGTCTATATGCGGATGAAAACGCAGTATGGCGAGGATATTTTGATTGATGTTGATATCCATCGGGTGAAACAAGCAGAAGTTGCTTCGCTAATCCAAAAGCTCAATGAAGATGAAAGCGTACATGGTGTGATAGTGCAGCTGCCACTTGAAGACCCATCGCAAACTGATGAAATTGTTGATTTGGTGGCGCCTGAAAAAGACGTCGATGCGCTCGGTAAGCGCGCTATATATGATCCAGCAACGCCAATGGCTATTTTGTGGCTGCTGGCTGGTTATAATATCGATCTGCAGGGCAAAGAGGTGTTGCTTGTTGGCCGCGGTAAGCTGGTAGGTGCACCGCTTGAGAGAATACTGAAAAATTCTGGTGTGTCTGTTTCGGCAGTTGACGAGTCTACTGATAATCTACAGGCAAAAGTTTCAAGTGCTGATATTGTGATTACAGCGACCGGTAGTCCTGGAGTGATTAATGCTGCTATGCTCAAGCGAGGGGCTATCGTGGTTGATGCGGGTGTTGCCGGAGAAGACGGTAAAACAGTAGGTGACCTTGATCCAGATGTATACGAGCGCGATGACCTTACGGTAACACCTCCAAAAGGCGGGGTGGGGCCGCTGACCATCTGTGCTTTATTTGATAACGTAATTCGTGCTGCAAGGGGTCGTATAGAACAGTGAAGATAGGAGTATTTGATTCTGGAGTTGGTGGTCGTTCTGTTGCAAATGCGATACGAAAAGCGCTACCCGAACACCAGGTGGTGTACGCACAAGACCGTAAAAATGTACCCTATGGTACCAAAACACCTGAAACATTGTATGAGCTTGTGCTGCCCATACTCCAAGACTTGGTGGAGCAGGGATGTGATGTGATAGTAATTGCCTGCAATACGGTCACTACCACAATTATTCAGGAGCTGCGCAAGGCTTTGTCGGTGCCGCTTATTGGTATTGAGCCGATGGTGAAGCCAGCCGCCAAGCTTACAAAAACAAATGTTATTACCGTTTGCGCTACGCCGACCACATTGGCAAGCAAACGGTATAAGGAGCTTAAAAAACGCTATGCACAGCATATTACGGTACTTGAGCCAGATTGTAGCCGCTGGGCGTCTATGATTGAAGAAGATGCAATTGATCAAGCACATATCCGGGATGTTATAGAGGAGTCACTTCAGCGCGGTGCAGATGTCATTGTAATGGGTTGTACGCATTATCATTGGATTGAAAAGATGGTAGAGCGGATTGCACTTGGGCGAGCAGTTGTGCTGCAGCCTGAAGCAGCGGTAGTTAAACAACTTACGCGAGTGCTTGCACAGCTTGCCTAAACTGGTCGCCGCGGTCTTTATAGTCCTGAAACATGCCAAAACTTGCTGAGCCTGGCGAAAGCAGTACAACATCACCGGGTTCGGCATATTCGTATGCTTTCGCTACAATTTCTTGCATTGTGTCTGGTCCGTCAATCACACTTAGATATCCAGCTGCACCAAGTGCCAACTTAATCTTCTGGCCCGTTTCTCCAATGACGATTACTGCGCGCACTTTGTTGTTTGCCACTGCTTGAGCTAGTTCGTCGTACGAAGCTCCTTTATCTGATCCGCCTAAAATAAGCAGTTTTGGCTCTTCAAAAGAGTTCATCGCCACTATAGCAGCCTCTGGTGTAGTAGCAAATGAGTCATTGTAATATGAGACGCCATTTACTTCTCGTATAAATTCCAGTCGATGTGGCAAGCCGGAAAATGTCGTAACAACCTTGCGGATAGCATCTATGTCTTTCGTGATTTGCCATACGGCAGTAATTGCGGCGCACACATTTTGCCAGTTGTGCTCGCCGAGCAGCTGCAATTCTCTTGTTTGGCAAATTATTTGATTGTCGATTTTTATAAAACCACCTTCTATATAGGCGCCGGGTGAAGCGAAGTACGGTAGTTTCTTTCCTGTGCTTTTACTTGCAATTTGGCGTGATGTTTCGTTTTCTGCAAAATAAATTGCTATATCATCAGCAGTTTGATGAGCAAAAAGGTTTTGTTTTGCCTGAATATACTCGTCCATATCCTTGTGCCAGTCCATGTGTTCAGAAACTACCATCAGACATACTGCTATTGGCGGCGAGTAGGCAAGGTCCATCAGCTGAAAGCTCGAAAGTTCCAGCACAACCCAGTCGTTACTTTTAATGTCGTCGATAAAGCTTAGTGCCGGCACGCCGATATTACCGCCTAAATGTACCCGTTTGCCGGCAGCTTCCAGTATCTGTGCAATAAGTGTACTAGTGGTGCCTTTTCCTTTGGTGCCGGTTACGCCAATGATATTTTTTGTTGGACAGGCTTTAAAAAACTCATTAGTGCCACTGGTGATTTTACGTTTTACTTTTGGGCTGTGTTCCAGTATCTTACTGGGTTGCAGACCGGGGGTGCGTACAATTAGATCAAAGCGATCTAGCTTGTCCAGATAGTGTGGTCCGAGTTGTGCGTTCACATCGTCAGGAATAGCCAAGCTCGCATTTTGATCACAAATCGTTATATGGTGTCCCTGCTTCTTGAAGTATTCGTAGGAAGCACGACCTTCGGCATTAAATCCGACAATCGCTATATTCATCATTAGATATATCTTTCAAGCGTTAGGTTTTTGCAAGTTGTTTTTTGACAATTTCCGCAACTTGGCGTGGCGTCATGTCTGCTTTTAGGATAACAGCTTCTACTCCAAGTTCCTTAATTTTTGGTGAAAGCTCTTGTTCGCCTATGTTGGTCAGTACAATAACTTTGATGTTTTTGCCCCAGCTGCTGGCTCTGAGTGCTTCTAGTACTTCGTCACCGCTCATTTCAGGCATCATCACATCCAGAAGCACAATGTCTGGCTTCATTTTTTTAATGACCTCTAGCCCAATCTTACCATTTTCTGCTGTTTCTACCGTATATCCTTCACTTTCAAACTTAATTCGGTACATTTGTGAAATTGCTTGGTCGTCCTCAACAATTGTGATTTTTGCCATAACTCCCTCTCTTAATTACTGTTTATTGCAAATTTACGACCAGACACTTTATGGGTGCCTATGACTTCTTGAATGATCTTTACCACCTCTTTCGGGGTGGTGTGCGCTTTGACGATATATCTATCAACATGTAAAAAACGAAGCGCACTCGGCGCTTCGTTTTTACTGATGTTGGTCAGGATGATGACACGGATTTCGCTTCCCCAATCTGTTTGGCGCAGGCGGGTGAGCATTTCGTCGCCACTCATCCCAGGCATCATGAGATCGAGCAGTATGATATCAGGTTTGTGTATTTCTGCCACGCGCAGTCCCTCTATGCCATTACTGGCGGTCACAACTCGAAACCCCTCGAATTCCAGCTTCGTTTTATACATAAGCTGTAGGGCAGCGTTATCTTCGATAATTGCTATCGTAGGCATCGATACTACTCTGTTTGTTTTATCGTCCTATCTGTAGTATACTAGCTTTCAAGCCTTGGATACAAGGCATGTTGCTTAGAAGACTAAAAACACTCAACTTAACCTCTTTCGCAGGTCAGGTTGAGTGTTTTTATTTATATAAAATATACTTGACTTACAATAAATAAAATGATATAATAAAACATTATGGCAATTTCAATTGGCGCAGAGCGACAATTTTACCGTCCCACTGAAAATACAGAATTACCAGTGGTTGATGATTTTCGCCTTGAAGTAGCCCAAAAACCCGAAGAAGAACACTCAATTTCAGTATTTACTTCTGATGATCCTGAAAGAGGAGGTGAAGTTAAGCGTGCTGCCCAAGCACTACATACGCGAGTTTACTTAAAAGAGGGTTTTATTGATGAGTCTCAGATAAATGAAGACGGTTTGTATCTTGATGAATACAGCAACCGTTCGACGTATTACTTCGTTATAAATGGTAAAAAAGATGTGGTGGCTCGACAGATTAATGCCACGAAAAAGGACGGTCTCTTAAGTCTGCCAACATTCCAAAAATTTGTCTGTGATCCTGAAAAAGTTAAAGAAGTAGCAGGAGTTGAAAGAATTACGGATTTGGCTCCTTCGGAAGTTGTAGAGATTTCGGCGCTTAGTTCAGAAAGAAAAGGGCAACTTGATCCTGCCGAGGTGGATAAACCTCAAAATAACCTAGATGCGGTACCGTTCCTTTATGCGCAAATGCTTCGTGATTCGGTAGAAAAAGGTCACAAGCTCTGGATTACCAACATGGAGGAGTCTCTCGTTAAAAGTATTACTGGAATGATTGGCTCTGAGCAGCTTATTAAGGTGGGCGAACCAAAGGCGTATATGGGGCCGCCTACAACTCCATATGCATTAAATCCGCAAGCCACCATTGAAGCTATCCTCAAATCAAAAATTCCTTACATGGACATTTATAAAAACTACATCAAAACCGTCTTTAAGGGTGTTAATGTTGACAAAGTTCCAGCAGAGTTTGCGGAGTTACTAGAGGAATTCGGGATTGAGACTTCGCGCGAGTCATTTGTAAGACGTAAAGTATTGTCGCGTGAAGGTAAAATCCAAATTGCTGCACAGACTGCTATGCTTGGATATTCGGTTGGGCGCATTGTGCCGCTTATGCGCACCGAGGAGTTTCAGGGTAGTAATGCAGCTTTTCTTGGAATAGATCTAGCTACTTCAGTCCCATATACTTATGGTGCGCTCAAGATGTTTAATGGTAAAAGTCCGAAGGATAAGCTTATAGGTGCTGCGCTTGCAATCCCTTCGTTTATTGCGCCGTACGCATATTACTATGCTCAAGGTGAAGGATATCCAACGAAAGTAAATGTGTATGTTGGAGCACTTGTGTTGGGTGCACTCGGTAAGGAAGTCGGAGCTCGGATAGCAGCTCGTCGAAGGGGTAACAAAATTGAGCGAATTATGACTGCTGATGACAAGCGTGAGTTATATGAAGAGAGTCGACTGCAAAAGATTAGAAAAAAACTTGGTAGTATTACGCTTAAGGCAGTTGCAAGAACTAGATCGGTAAATAGTTCTCGTCGAAAAAACGAAGAAGCAATTGATAATTAATAATTATGTAAGTAACGACGAAAATGTTTGTGCTTATATGCTAATAACTTACAATAAGTCTTGATGTATCCAAGGCTTGCATTATTGCTATTTTCGATATTTTTGGTTTTTGTAGTTGTTTTGCTAATTTCCTATGCCAAAACAGTTAAGTTATCGATAAAAATTGCGTTTTGGTTTATTTTTCTTGGACTTGCTGCCTGGCAAACAAATATTTATATCGCGGATACTCAGATACATGATTTAACTCGTATCAATAACTTGGTGTTTTTATGGCCGCCAATCGCAATTTATGCAACTGGTTGGTTTATTTACCTGCTTGGTGTTCGTCAAAGGGATATGGTGGCATATAGGCGTGCAGTCGGGTCTTACTTTATCTGGGCGCTGACTATATTGTTTATCGCGCTAGTAGCACTAGCGCTATTTGGCTCTTTGTTTGAGTCGGTCTATATTGCCTCGAATGGTGAAATGGTATTTAAGCGAGGGCCGTTGTACGGGGTGTATATGGGTACAACAATTGCTGCTATCGCTGTAGTTTTGGTGAAGTTATATGGGGTGCATAAGGCGTATGAGAGGCATGCTCAAGAACGAAAGGCAATAAAAACTGTATTGTATACCACGCTTGCAACCTTTGTATATGCTGTGATAACGAATGCTATTATCCCACTAATTACAAATAGCCAAAGTCTTATCGGACTCGGTGCACTATCTGCGAGTATATTTGCTATAGGGTTGTCATTTAGCATTATCAAATATCGGTTTTTAGATATACGTATTATTATTGCCAGATCTGTGGCGTATATTTTGTCAATAAGCATTTTATTTACAGGTTATGTATTAATTTCTGCACTATTTTTAGAAACTATCCTTGGCAGTGATCAATCCAACGGTGCAACGATGGCTGTCAATGCAATAGTTTTGGGTATAGCTGTGTTGCTATATCAGCCGCTCAAGCGGTTTTTTGATAAGGCTACCAATAGGCTGTTTTATCGGGATGCGTATGATCCGCAGGTGTTTTTAGATCAGCTGAATAAAACGATTATCAGCAATATTGAGCTTGGTATTTTGCTGCGACATTCAGCCAAGGTGATAGAAGACAATTTAAAGTGTGAGTATGTGCTGTTTAGTTTGTTTGATGGTATACAGGATAAAAATACTCGGTATATCGGTACTGCGAAAGCTGCATTATCTCAAGATGATATGCATGCTATACGAGCCCAAGTCGTGACAGCTAAAAAGGTAATAGATAGCGGCGTCATTGAGTATGAAAAACCGGAGCTGCATAAAATACTGTCAAAAAACAATATAACGGTAGTTTCAAGTCTAACGACCTCTCTGGGGTCTAGTCGTGAAGCTATCGGATTCATGCTGCTGGGGCCGAAAAAGAGCGGTAATCGGTATAGTCAGCAAGATTTGCAGATTATAGAGATTATCTCTGATGAGCTGGTGGTGGCGATTCAAAATGCGCTGCGGTTTGAGGAAATTCAGAACTTTACGGTGATGCTGCAGGAGAAAGTGGGCGAAGCTACCAAGAAACTGCGAAAAACCAACGAAAAGCTCAAAGAAATGGATGAAACCAAGGATGAATTCATCAGTATGGCGAGTCACCAGCTCAGAACACCGCTTACAAGCGTCAAAGGCTATCTCAGCATGGTGCTAGAAGGCGATGCAGGCAAATTGACCGCTCAGCAACGAAGGATGCTTGAGCAGGCTTTTGTGAGCTCACAGCGCATGACGTACTTGATATCTGATCTTTTGAATGTGTCACGGCTGAAAACCGGCAAATTCGTTATTGAGCGCACGCCAACTAATCTGGTGGATATAGTGCAGCAGGAGATAGCTCAGATTGCAGAGGTCGCAAAGGCACGCAATATTTCGCTGGCGTTTGACGCGCCCAAGGAGTTTCCGCTGCTGATGCTTGATGAAACTAAGACGCGCCAGCTGATTATGAACTTTATAGATAACGCTATCTACTACACACCGCCTGGTGGCACTGTTAAAGTACAGATTGTGAATAAGCCAAGGTCAGTTGAACTGACCGTAGTGGACAATGGTCTTGGGGTGCCGAAACGTGACCAGCCGCATCTCTTTACGAAGTTTTACCGAGCAAATAACGCTCGTAAGGCCCGCCCTGATGGCACTGGTTTGGGTCTCTTTATGGCTAAGAAGGTGATCATTGCTCAGGGCGGAGCTATTATCTTTAAGAGTCAAGAGGGCAAAGGTAGTACATTTGGCTTTACTTTCCCGAAAACCAAAGAATTACTAGGCGTTGACTATAAAATATAATATTGACTTTTTGTAAAAAATACTATATTATATAAATATATAGTATGTGAAGACGGGAGCGTCGTAGTATGCGTGAGTCAGAAGTCTGCCAAGAAGTTTCTCGCAGTATCAGAGTTAGTGAGCAAATCCAAGGTGTTATTGAGTATGGGCGCAGACGTATGTATAATCTCGCAGCCGTCGGAGGGTCAGCGCTAGCGCTTACAGGTATACACGGAGTAGTTTCTCCGTCTGTGAGTCATGCTGGAGAGCGGTGTACGGTTGTTGAGACGGAAGATAGTTATATAAAGACATGCATGTACGATGATAGCTATGAGGCCGGGACAGAATCGGATGAGGATGTTTCTGGGGAGAGGGGCGAAGGCCAGTCTACAGACAGGCCAAATAATGGGCGTCGACCTCGCCAAGATCCAAACCAAAACAAGCATAACAAGTATCCGATAAACCCTAATATTGACCCGCGAACAGGCATACTTCGCTTTAATTTCAATCAAGGTGACGCGCCATGGGGTAATCAGCCTTACAGGCCAGGTACAGGTAGTGGTCAGACATATAGGTCAAGCGGATGTGGGCAGACGGCATTTGCTATGGTTGCTAGTAACTTATTAAACAGAAAGATTACTCCGCTTACTATTGGGCGCCAGTTTGGCAGATATCATACGCCTTCAGGTACTTCTCATGAGATGCCGTATGTAGCAGGGAAGAAGTATGGTCTCAAAACTGCGTATGTAGGTAAAAATATGAATGCTGTGAAGAATACCTTAAAAAAGGGTGGATTAGCGATTGCGCTTGTGGGTCCAGGCCACTTCACTAGAAATGGTCATTTTGTCGTGCTCTCTTATGATAACAAGCGTAATAGTTATCGTGTTACTGATCCCAATGGGGCGAATGACGGGAAGGAAAAACGAGTTTACAGTGCTAAATATCTATTAAAGGCGAGTGGCAGTAATGCTGGGCATGTTCAGAAGCTCTGGACGTATCAAGCTCCCCATAGGTGAGATATAGGTGTGATGTAGGTCACATATATTTGTGACCTAGTGGGTTTTGAGTGATATAAATCACTTTCATGCTGTGTGAAACTTCATTCTACAGAGGAGAACGTGCAATTATACTCTGATGTATACTTCTTGTGCTTGCGAAAAATGATGATATAGTATATTGACATTTTTGCTCACAAGTGGTAAGATATACGTACCTCGCCATGAGCAGTGAGATGGATATCTTGGGAGGGTCAGTTTGCTATTTTGAACTACCCGATGTTCATGGATGTATACGAGGCGCGACTTTTAACAATATAGTTAGAAATAAGAGTTGGCTTTGTATACGAAAATAAATAGTATTCAAAGCAAACTAGATAGTCATGGATCTTTAACCCTAGTCGAGAACCATTATTTGGTTCTCCTAGGTAAAGATTCACCACCGACTACATATACACATCGTATGTTTCTCTGTGGGTTTACGTTCTTGCTTCCGCTTTTTACGGCATATAGGGCGAAACAATAAGTAGATGAGAGAATGTGACTCATCTGTTTGTTGTTTCGCCTCTCGAGTGTCGTAGAGAGACGGAAGCCGGTGTGGCCACACCGGTCCCCCGATCAAAAGGGAGGTTATGGCCATGCTGTACTGTGTCCAGAACAACCCAGCGATCGGGGAGAGTTTCCCGGTCGCGAAGAACAAGAGGAGGTGATGAAGGTGCGCAAGCTCCTTCTCGTCCTGGTCGCGCTTTTCGCGACCGTTGCCATCGTGACGCCTGCTTCGGCGGCAACCACGGTGGTGCGCCCGTTCCCGAATGGGATCGACGGCAAGAACCCGCAGAAGGCGTGGCAGCAGGTCAAGAACCGTGCGTCGGTCGATCTGAGCTACGCTCGCGCGATCGCCACAGCTGCTGGCGACACGTCGTTCAGTGCCTCTGACTACAAGGTCGAGGGCTACGGCAAGGTCTCCTCTGGTACGAACAGTGCCACGGTGACCACCACTGGCCAGACGATCGGTGTCAGAGACACGGTGGTCTGCAGGGTGAAGGCCAAGGCCTTCATCATCCGCCACAAGGTCACTGGTAAGGCGGTCGAGATCTGCGTCGGATGCGGCAACGTGCGCCTGAAGAAGGGCACGCCAACTCGTCCGGTCAAGTGGTCAAAGGGAACGGTGCTGCCGTTCAAGAAGGTAGCGACCATCAACCGGAAGATCGAGTGTCCTGACTCAGGCATGGTTATCCCGGTCACGGTTAAGATCACCGTGCAGGGCAAGACCAAGGCACGCACGTGGGGTAAGGCCTGGGGCAAGCTTCAAGCTAAGATCAAGCAGGAGATCGATTTCAAGATCAAGGGCGAGATCAGCGCGAAGTGCCCACAGGTTTCGCAGCCCGAGCCTAAGCCTCCGATGCCTAGGCCTCCTGTTCCCCCTGTTATTGTTGGTCCCTGCAGCAATGTGATCATTGGGGGCAACAATAACAACCAGGAGGGTAACTGCAATCAGATTCCGCCTCCGTGCGAGAAGGGTTGCGTCCCGCCTCCGCCCCCCGAGCAGCCGAAGATCCCTGCGCCGATCGCAGAGACGCCCGGTCTGGCGCACGCCTACGTGAAGGGGAACGCAGACCTGTTTCTCAAGGTCAAGCCTGCCCCTGGTAGGGACGTGGCCGTTCAGGCAAACGTCACCGCTGGTGGTGGCACGGTCTCTGGGGTCCAGTCCTCGTCGACGTACGCCGATGAGGCTTGCCCTGCGGAGTGGAAGTGCTACCGAGCCAAGTTCTGGGCTCCGAATTCCCCCGGGAAGTCGCGAGTGACCTTCACGGTCAACCAGGACGACGGACAGACCACCGAAGTCGTCACGGAGATCAGCATCGTTCCGGACGAGTTCTGAAACATACGACAAGCATCACGAGGAGGTGATTCCAATGTAGTCGGTGTAGACGTGGGTGAGATTCTTTTTGATTGATCTGAGCTTTACTGCTCATATCTCTAACAAATTGAATACTCACCCACGTAGACACCAGGTTGAAGATCAATGACTATCTAGTTTGCAAATATACAAAATGGTATTGCAAAATCATAAAACTTATGCTATAATAAATAGTGTTAAGGAGTTAACGGAGGAAATCTATGAAAGCTAAAGCTTTAATTGCAGGCGCAGTTATCGCTCCAGTAGTTCTATTTACTGGTACGACATATGCTGCACTTGGTGGTCAAGTTGAAGGTGGTGACATTTATCGTGTTCGTAATGTAAGTAAAAATGGTGAATTTACAGATCCAGCAACTGCTAACAAGTGTGAGGTTGTGCAGTTTAAGGTACGTATTCACAACCCAGGCCCTAATCCGCTAGAAAGTGTTAATGTAAAGGCTACATTGCCTTCTACAGCTGGTACATCTCACAGCTCTAAAGTGACAATTACTGCAGCTAACTCAGATCCTGAAGTAACAACTGACACAGCAGGAGTAAACCTGTCTGAGTCGTTGAAGCTTAGTTATGTGCCTGGCTCAACTGAGCTGCTTGATGCAAATAATGCAAAACTTAGCACATTGCCAGATACTATCTTTACTAGTGGTGTTAACATTGATACCGTAGGCGTATCTACTCAGCAAAAGCGTTTTGTACAGTTCCAGGCTAAGGTAGATTGTCCACAGCCTGTAACACCTGAACAGCCTAAACCAAAGGCTCCAGCAGCTCCACAGGAGCTTCCAAAGACTGGTGCAGGTGATGTAGTAGCAACTGTAGCTGGCGCTACTATCCTAGGTGCAATCGCACATCGTTTGTTCAGTCGTCGTCTTGCTCGTCGCTAAAGAGTTAAACCCAAACCTGTGTATAAGTACTAGCATTATCTGGCTACTTATGCTATAGTGCGGGATAGTTAATGAGCAATTGACTGACCGCTCTAGAACAAACAACTCTTGAAACCCCCTATTTTTGTTACAGGTAGGGGGTTTCTTTATGTCTTAAATATGATGTAATATATTGACAAATTAAAGTGCTTGTGCTATTATATACATATCCTCGGCGAGAGCCGATAACTTCGCTAAGGGGTGTAGGAGTTAACAATTTGGGAGAAACTAGATAGTCATGGATCTTTAACTCTAGTCGAGAACCATTATTTGGTTCTCCTAGGTAAAGATTCACCACCGACTACATCGTATGTTTACCAGCATAGTCTCCCTTTCTACTGAAGGGAATAGCTTGTTGCAGATACATGATTGTCTGTAGCAAGCTATTCCCTTTCGGGGAGCTACTAGTAACTGTCCAATCCAATCTTCCACGAGAGAAGGAGATCTCATGCGTAAGTTGGTGTTTGCCACGCTTTGTGCGATTGCTCTACTGCTTGTTCCTGCTAGTGCGCAGGCTAACAGCGTGGGGCAGTGCTCCGGGCCGTCTGGCAAGTCGGTGAACTCGGTCAACGCTTTCTACAAGAATCTGCGGACTGAGGGAGTTGTCTCTCAGGCTGCCAAGGTTTTCGAAAGCGCTGGCTACCGGCAGCGTGACGGCAAGGTTTCGACTTGGCTGAAGAACGACGCTGTCGTTCTGAAGCTCGCCGCTTCTGCGACTATCCAGAACTACGGTTGTCGCAACGGGAAGCTCTTTGGCGCAGGCAAGAAGACGCTTCGTAAGGGTGCTAAGGTGGTGGTCTCGCTTCCTGAGAAGTACGGGAAGGGGGACTTTGCTTCGAGAAAGACGAAGAAGTTTTCTCAGAAGCGTGTGGTTACGGCAAGGTTCGTTGGTCAGACGACTTGCTCTAACCCGGGCAAGGGTACCGTGAAGGTGGTAATCTGGGTTCCGAAGAAGCAGAAGCCTTCGAAGAAGCCAGAGCAGACGCCTTCGGATACTCCTACTACTCCCACCGCACCTCCGCCCCCCGAGCAGCCGAAGATCCCTGCGCCGATCGCAGAGACGCCCGGTCTGGCGCACGCCTACGTGAAGGGGAACGCAGACCTGTTTCTCAAGGTCAAGCCTGCCCCTGGTAGGGACGTGGCCGTTCAGGCAAACGTCACCGCTGGTGGTGGCACGGTCTCTGGGGTCCAGTCCTCGTCGACGTACGCCGATGAGGCTTGCCCTGCGGAGTGGAAGTGCTACCGAGCCAAGTTCTGGGCTCCGAATTCCCCCGGGAAGTCGCGAGTGACCTTCACGGTCAACCAGGACGACGGACAGACCACCGAAGTCGTCACGGAGATCAGCATCGTTCCGGACGAGTTCTGAAACATACGACAAGCATCACGAGGAGGTGATTCCAATGTAGTCGGTGTAGACGTGGGTGAGATTCTTTTTGATTGATCTGAGCTTTACTGCTCATATCTCTAACAAATTGAATACTCACCCACGTAGACACCAGGTTGAAGGTTCGTGTTTGTCTAGTAGGGTATTGATCAAATACCTCTGTTGTGGTATTATCGAGCGGTGTATTTCTTCTTAGTCTATGGCCTCATCGTCTAACGGCTAGGACACCAGGTTTTCATCCTGGCAATCGGGGTTCGATTCCCCGTGAGGTCACCAGGAAAAAAGGATCATCTTTCACGATGGTCCTTTTTTCTTTGTGTCTTAAGTAGAGTAAGTTTCTCTATTTTAGGTAATGGTGACTATGTATGGTGTACCTATAATGTGCTGAGTTTAAAAAAGCTTATGCTTGTGCTATATTGATGATAATCACTAAGCACAAATAAATTAAACAAGGAAGGTTATTATGTATGCCTACACATTTCGAGTGTTGCAACTATTCGTAGTAGCATGTTTTGCATTTTATGTAACCTTGATTTTCGCTGGAAACTTGATGGATTACAATTCCAACTATCAGTTTGTGAAGCATGTTTTTGCAATGGATACTACCTTTCCTGACAACAAATTAATGTGGCGTTCTATTACCAATGAAACGGCGGTAAATGTGGCTTATTGGAGTATCATAGCGACTGAAGGTGTTATAGCGCTTCTGGGCTGGATTGCGAGCGCAAAAATGCTTCGCAAGCTTAAGCAGTCTGCTGAGCTGTTTGACAAAGCCAAAGTACCAGGATTTTATGCATTTATGTTGGCGATTGCGCTTTGGTTTGTGGGATTTTTATGTATTGGGTCTGAGTGGTTTGCAATGTGGCAATCAAGTCAATGGAACGGTAAACAAACTGCCATGGATATTGTGCAGATTATAGGTGTTTTCCTGATCATCTTTATAGTGCCGATTAAAGCCTTACAGACGTACGTAGGTAAAAAATAAGTTAAGTATTTTATAATATTAAAGAGAATAACCGCGGTTTTTTATTGACTTCTATAGAATTTTCCTATACCCTATGGGGGTATAGGAGGAGCTATGGCGAATAATACTTCCATGGCGGTCAGTGCGACACTTCACTGTCTTACAGGGTGCGCTATTGGTGAGATTACTGGTATGGTTGCTGGCACGTCCTTGGCGCTCAGTAATGTCATTACAGTAGCTGTTTCGGTTGCTTTGGCGTTTTTGTTTGGCTATGTATTGTCTACGTTGCCGCTGTTAAAGGCGGGGTTGCCAGTAAAAACTGCTCTCACAACAGTATTAGCGGCCGATACGTTGTCAATTTTCGTGATGGAAATTGTTGATAATGCAGTGATGATAGTCATCCCTGGGGCGATGGACGCAGGATTGGTAAATCCGGTATTTTGGCTGGCGTTACCGTTTTCGCTGTTTGTTGCATTTTGGGCGGCAATGCCAGTGAATAAATATCTGTTGGATCGAGGAAAGGGTCATGCGCTTGTTCATAAGTATCATCACGGACATAATCATAAGGAGTAGGTATGCAGCAGTATGGTTATGCAGACAGTAAAGAACAGCTATTAAAACGGCTCAGTCGGGCTGAAGGGCAAGTGCGTGGTATTGCTCGTATGGTGGAAAATGACACGTATTGTATCGATATACTGACTCAGATTGGGGCGGTGCAGGCGGCATTAGATAAAGTTGCATTAGGGCTGCTTCGTGAACATACAAAACATTGTCTCGCTAGTGAGGTGATTCAAGGCGATGCTGCATATAAGACAGATGAGCTTATTAATGCCGTAGAACGGCTAATGAAGGTAAGAGGGTAAGTGATATGGATACAAAAGTACTGCTCGCTGGCATTGTTGGTTTTTTGCTGGGAGGGCTATTAGTTTCTGTAGCTGCAGTAACCTTTGAAAAGCCAGCAGAATGCGTGTCAGTGATACGTTGGCTACTACGAGTATAAAGAGTGCATAAAACTGTTATGGTTTTGTGCTGACAGTGGTATACTTGATAAGTAAAAATAGTAAGGGTGGCGAAACGTGAGCACAATAACAAACAAAGTACCTTCGGTGCCGCTCCAAGAATTTAAGCGCACCAAAATTTTAGCAACTGTAGGGCCGGCAACAAATTCGTATGAAGCTATTTACAGTCTGATTGAGGCTGGGGCCAATGGTATACGGCTTAATTTTAGCCATGGCTCATATGAGGAGCGCGAGCAGCAAATAAAGTGGATTCGTAAAGCAAGTAAAGAGCTTGGCAAGCCGGTGGCGATCGTGCAGGATTTGCAGGGGCCCAAGATACGACTTGGTGATTTTGATGGTGTAATTACTGTACAAACTGGTCAATCACTCACCTTTGCATACAATGCGGATTATGTAACGACTAATCATATCCCGACACAATATGATCTGTCTAAGAAAGTAAAGCGTGGTGAGCGGCTGTATCTATATGATGGCCGAGTGCGTACTACAGTAACCAGTGTTCACAATGGTGTTGTGCATGTGCGTGCTGAAAATGACGGTATTTTGATCAAGCGCAAAGGCATTAACTTACCTGATACAGATTTTGCCGGTGATATTATTACCAAGAAAGATAAAGAAGATATTGCATTTGGTTCTGCACAAGATATTGATTATGTAGCACTGAGTTTTGTGCAGACTGCAAATGATATCAAGGCGCTGAGAAGGCGACTCAGAGGGTTGGGTAGTAGCGCCAAAATTATTGCCAAAATAGAAACCAAGGCAGCGGTAGAAAATATCGAAGAAATTGTGAAAGAAGCCGATGCTGTGATGATAGCTCGTGGTGATCTGGCTATAGAGACGCCTGCAGAATCGGTGCCAATTGTGCAGCGGAAAATTATTGGTCTGGGGCTACAGTATGTAAAGCCAACGATTGTAGCGACACAAATGCTGGGCAGTATGACTGAAATGCCGGAGCCGACTCGCGCCGAAGTGTCAGACGTCGCTACAGCGGTCATTGTTGGTGCGGATTGTGTGATGCTCAGTGATGAGACCGCCAATGGTAAATATCCTATTGAAGCGGTGCGGGCTATGAAGCGAGTGGTGCGCTATACCGAATCAAATGCGCCGCTCAAGGCAGTCTTTACGCATGAGTCAGATGGTTCGCGGCAAGCCGCTATTTCAAATAGTATTATCCAGCTGGCGGAAAATATACGAGCAAAGGCGATTGTTGCTGAAACAAAATCCGGTCATACAGCACTGCAAATTGCTGCGTGCCGTCCCTCTATACCGCTGATTGCGGTAACAGATGACACGCGCACCGCGCAACAGCTGGCTTTGGTATATAGTGTTAAAAGCTATGTGCGGCCTGCAGATCGTATGGCGGCTACTAAACTGACTGATTGGCTGCGGCAGGCAAAGGTACTGCATAAGGGTGATATTGTGGTAACTGCATCAGGTCAACAGCCAGGCGTGGTCGGTACGACTGATACGATCAAGGTGCGCATGCTAGAATAAAAGAAATGAGGGTGGGCTTTAGTTGTGTTTGCGAAGAAAACAATCCGTGACATCGATGTGCGAAACAAGACGGTACTGGTGCGTGCTGACTACAACGTACCAGTGCAAAACGGTAACATTGTAGATGATTACCGGATTAAACAGTCGTTACCGACGATTACGTACTTACTGGAGCATCATGCAAAGGTAGTAGTCTGTTCGCATCTGGGAAGACCCACCCACAAACCTGATCCTGATGCTTCGCTATGGCCGGTTGCAAAGCGGCTGAAAGAGCTGCTTGATGCGAATGTATCATTTGTGGACGAGTGTATCGGAGAAAAGGCTGAAGCTGCTGTGAAAAAGTTGAAGCCGGGTGAAGTGCTGCTGTTAGAAAATTTGCGATTTCATCCTGGAGAAGAGAAGAATGATGATAATTTTGCGGCGGCTTTAGCGAAATTGGCAGATGTGTTTGTGCAAGATGGCTTTGGGGTAGTGCATCGTGCACATGCAAGTACCGTGGGTGTAGCGCAGCGATTGCCGAGTGTTGCCGGCTTACTCCTGGAACGTGAAGTTGATACGATCACCAACGCAATGGAGGCGCCCGAGCGGCCTTTAATGGCGATTGTGGGCGGTGCGAAAATAGCCGATAAGATAGGGGTGCTTGAACGGTTCATTGATATAGCAGATTTTGTAGCTATAGGTGGTGCTATGGCTAATACATTTTTAGCGGCGAGTGGAATAGATGTGGCAAGCAGCCTTGTAGATCATGATGATATACCGCTCGCAAAAACTATCATGGAGAAGGCGCGAAAAAAGGCAGAGGAAAGCAATTTTGTATTTTATTTGCCGCATGATGGAGTGGTTGCGAAAAAAGTTGACAGCAAAACCAGAACACGAATTGTGGACTGGAGTGCACATGTTATTTCAAGTATTGAGCATTATCCAAAGCGACCGCCGCGTGAAGCGAGTCATATGCATTCTGATGAAAAACTGCTGGATATTGGACCGTTCTCGGCATCGTTTATTGCTGGGGGTATCCAGCTTGCACGCACTGTGATATGGAATGGCGCAATGGGTGTGACAGAAGTGCCGGCTTTACAGGGGCCGGTGGGGCCGTTTTCTCACGGAACTGAAACGATTGTAGAAGCAATGCTCGGTGAGTTTGGCCATAAGCCATTTACAGTAGTTGGTGGTGGCGACACGGTAAGTTATATTCAGCAGCAACAACTGACAAGTGCATTCAATCATGTGTCAACCGGTGGTGGTGCGAGTCTGGAGTTGATGAGCGGCAAACAATTGCCGGGGGTAGTGGTATTAGAAAATAAGTAAGAGTACAATAAACATAGGCGTTATGAAAAAGTACTTAATTGCAGGCAACTGGAAAATGAATCTTACGACTCATGAGGCGAGTCTATTGCTGCATCGGTTGGATAAGGAAATTAAGGCGTACAGAGATGTGGAAGTGGTGCTGGCGCCAAGCTTGATACATTTACAGCCGCTCAGTTTGCAGGTTGATCATAGAAAGTTTAAATTGGCTGCTCAGAATGCTTTTCATAAAGATAGCGGCGCGTATACGGGTGAAGTGTCATTTTCGATGTTGCGTCACCTTGTTAAGTACGCCATCATTGGCCATTCAGAACGGCGATTGTATTTCAATGAAACACTTGAAATAGTCCGCGATAAAGTAACAGCGGCGGTCCGTAACGGTATCACTCCTATTATATGCGTTGGTGAAACCCAGCAGGAACGTCGATTGGGTGAAACAAAACGGGTGCTGCATGATCAGGTGGTTACTGCACTACGTAATCTTACGAGTGAAGATATAGAAAAGATTGTGTTTGCCTATGAGCCAGTATGGGCCATTAGTACATTTGGTGGCGAGCTTGCAAAACCGCAGGATGTGCAAAAAGAGATCATATACATTCGTGGTCAAATAGAAAAACTATATGGCAGTAAGGCTGCTGACAAGGTGCGAGTGCTGTATGGCGGCAGCGTAGATGAAGCAATAGCAAGAGGCTATCTGGCATTAGATGGCTGTAATGGTGCGCTGGTGGGTGGAGCAAGTCTGCATCATATTAAGTTTAAGGGGATTGTAGAAATAGCACATGCGCTTGCCCGAGAAGAACATCCGCAACCAAATGTAAAAGGGTAAAGGCTCGTGAAAACAGAAAAAAAGACACCAGAGGAAAAAGGTAAGGGTAAGTTAGATGAAAAAGTATTTGATGTGACGCCCCCAGGAGAAGCTATGCCGCCATCGAGCGGAAGGCCGATTATCGTAACACACAAACCTGGCGTTAGTGATCCTATGGTGTCGCCAAAAAATAAAGAGCTCGAAGAGAACAATAAACAGGAAGAAGAAACTACCCCTTCAGCAGGCGAGGGTCAGGAAATGGTAATAGCAAAGCCGAAAAAAGCGCGTATCGAGCCGTTAAATACAAATATTGTTCCTGAATCTCCTGCTAAAACAGCACCGGATCCTGAAGCCGAGGAAAAACAAGAGGTTTCAACAGATGATCCAACAGATGTTGCGACTGAGACTGCTGATACAAGCAGTGTCGTCGATGATGATACGGCGCATGATATCGCTGATGTCGCCAATGAGATTGCCGCAAAGAAAGAAGCGCAAAGTGAGGCAGCAAAACGAGAGGCAGAACGAGCCAAGCGACAAGAAGAGATAGAAGCGTTGATCAACAGCAAGGAATTTTTTGTACCGATAAATTCAGTGCAAAAACGCCGCTCAATGAAACTTATCTTGGCGGTAACTGTAGTATTTCTTGTAGTAATAGGTTTTTTGTTGGTGCTGGATCTAGAACTTATAGATATTGGTATTGATCCGCCAACTGATTTCCTATAAACGCCATACATAAGCAGTGATTTTGTTACAATAAAAAGATGCATGACTATCTTTTTGAGGGGCTAAATCCCGAGCAGGCACGCGCAGTAAAAACTACAGAAGGTCCGTTGTTAATTCAGGCAGGCGCCGGGTCGGGTAAAACAAAAACATTGACGCATCGTATTGCATACATTATTGCTGCTAAAAAAGCGTATCCTGCAAACATCTTGGCAGTTACTTTTACGAATAAGGCTGCCAGAGAAATGCGCGAAAGGGTCGCAAAATTATTAGGTGAACAGGCTGATGACCGGAGTTTTATGCCGTACATGGGCACATTTCACTCTATTTGTGTGCGGTTGCTTAGGCAAGATGGTGAGCATATCGGGATTCCGCGAAGTTTTGTGATTTTTGATGAAACGGATCGAATAAATGCCGTTAAGCAGGTAAGCAAACAGCTGCATATTGACGAAAAGAG
>Ga0207874_1000949_pt1 | contig 37260 bp, 20 predicted proteins | sample HigsolmetaAR201D_FD_184833 | JGI IMG/M metagenome (GOLD analysis project Ga0207874, IMG submission 184833) | Ionic liquid and high solid enriched microbial communities from the Joint BioEnergy Institute, USA - AR20-1-D (SPAdes) (version 2) ...
CCTTGCTGCTGAGAATGATCCGCAGGCCAACCGATGACTTGCACCGAGGGGTAAAACCTGCCCCGGCGGCCATGCCGGTTGCCGCAGCCGCTAAAATACCCGCCGGGCAGAATACTTCAACGGGCTGCTAGCATGGGAACTAGAGTCGGCTTCAAATCCGTCTTAAGCAGATCATGATACAGGCCAAGTGGATCAATCCTTGATCGATGAAGGCGTAGTATTCGTGGCGAATCATCAGGCGGCGGAAGCTGCTGATCCAGGCGATGGTGCGTTCGATTTTCCAGCGCCGCCGGTAGCGACGCAGTTTTCGGCCGTCTTGTGTCTTCGGCCGCATCCGCCCTCGACGATGGGGACAGACCAGGTCCCAACCTTTGGCTGCCAGGCTCTTCCTCAAGGCATCGCTGTCATAAGCTCGGTCGGCGATCAGCGGCGTCGGCTCCTCGCCGACCGGGACGTCTTCGAGGACTCCTTCGACCAGCGTGACCTCAGCAGGCGAAGCACTTTCGGTCCGGCATGCCAGTGGAACTCCTTGACCATCTGCCACCACCAGCCACTTTGTACCCTTTCCGCGCTTGGTTTTGCCGACTCGGTCGCCCCTTTTTTGGCCGGCGAGAAGCTGGCGTCGACGAACACTTCATCCCAATCCAACAGCCCTTGCTCGTCGAGGGAGTCGAGGAAAGCGTGCCAGATCTTCACCAGCACACCCTTGTCTTCCCACTCCCTCAGACGCCGCCAACAGGTACTGGGCGAGGGATATCGCTCCGGCAGATCCTTCCACCGAGCACCGCTGCGCAGCACCCATAAGATGCCTTCCCAGCAGGCCCGATCGTCCGCCGGCGGCCGGCCGCCCCGGGCCGACTTTCGCCGCGTGGGCAGATGCGGCCTGATCCGCTCCCACTGCTCATCCGTTACATAGACTTCAGGCGTTCTGGCCATCGAATCGGCTCCTTTCGATGGCCGTGATACCGTAACTTCAGACAGGGCGCAAGGCTACTTCAACAGAGTTTTGAAACTGGTTCTAGAACCGTGGGCGTTGCTGGAATTGCCAACTGCAAATGTGGATGCGAGCTGTTGCCGTGCGCACCGGCAAGACCGGTGACGCACGGTTGATGTAGCGCGGCATCGATAGCGCACGGCCGCAGAGCCGTGGCACGCGCGTTCCCTCGCCTTACTCGTAATACGCGCCTTCGTAGAGCGGGTTCAGCTCCACGGCCTTGCGGTAGTCGTGTGTGGCCCGGTCGTGGTCGCCCTTGGCGGCGTACGCCTTGCCGCGATCGTAGTAGGCCGCGGCATATGTCGGGTTGTAGCGGATCGCCTTGGTAAAGTCGGCGATGGCGTCGTCCCATTGCTGCAACTTCAGGTGCACCATGCCGCGATGGCCGTACGCCTTGGCGTTGCTGGGCTGCAAGCGAATGGCTTCGCTGAAGTCGGCCAGCGCCGCCTCCAGGTCGCCCCGGTTACGCAGGATCTCGCCCCGCACCAGGTACGAGTAAGCGTCGTCTGGCGCCAGTGCGATGGCCTGTTCCAGGTCGACCAGGGCCTGGTCAAACTTGCCCTGGTTGAGCAGGGCCATGCCGCGGTTGGTGTAAGCCGGAGCATAGGCCGAGTTGATCCGCAATGCCCGGCCGAAGTCGTTCAGCGCTTCGGTGAACTGGCCCAGCTTGCGGTAGGCTTCGCCCCGCACGTTGTAACCCCGCGGATCAGCCGGCGACAGGCTCACGGCGCGGTCGCCGTCGGTCACGGCATCGTGGAAGTTGCCGGCTGCCAGGTTCACTTCCGCTCGCAACACCAGCGCTTCCACGTGCTGCGGATCGCGCGACAGGGCCACGTTGAGGTCGCTCAGGGCCTGGTTCAACCGGCCCATCCGCAGTTGCATCCGGGCTCGGGTGCAATACGAGTCGATATGATCGGGATCGATCTCCAGGGCCTTGGCCAGGTCGGCTTCGGCCGCCGGGGCGTTGCCCAGCCCTTCGTGCGCCAGGGCGCGGAGCCGGTACACCTCGGCCGTTTTCAGGCCGCGTTCCAACGCTGCGTTGCAGTCGTCCATGGCCGGGCCGTGTTGCTGGGCGTTGAGCCGAGCCATCGCCCGATACGCGAAGCACTCGGCCGGATCGTCCAGCATGGAGATGGCCCGGGTAAAGTCGGCCTCAGCGCCGTGATCGTCGCCTACGTGCAGGCGAGCCAGGGCGCGATGCACGAGGTTTTCGCCATCCTTGGGATACAGTTCAGCAATGGTGTCGAAGACGGCGATGGCCTCTTCGAACCGTTCGAGTTCCAGCAGCGAGGCCGCCTTGAGGTTCAGTGCCTCGTGGTCCTGGGGCTGCGCTTGCAGCGCGGCTTCGGCGGCCTCCAACGCCTCCTGCGGCTCGCCAAAATCCAGATGCAGACGGCCGGCCGTCAGATGCCAGCGGGGCTCGTCAGGCTGCTGTTTCCGCAGCGCCGCAAAGTCGGCCAGGGCTTCCTCGGGCCGATCCAATTCCAGGTAGATATCCGCCCGGCGGACACGCCACTGCGGATCGTCCGGGTACTGGCTGACCAGCGCCGAGATCGCCTGCAAGGCTTCCTCCCAGCGTTCCAGTTGCGTCAGCGCTTCGACACGGCCCAGCCGAGCTGGCTTGTTCGAAGGCTTCTGCCGCAGAATCTCGTCGAAGTCCACCAGCGCGTCGCGGTGCTTGCCCGAGGCCAGACAGGCTTCGGCCCTGCCTTGCAACGCTTCGATGTGCTCGCGATTGAGCATCACCGCAGCCGTGAAGTCGGCAATGGCCTTGTCCCACGACTTCATGGCCGCATGCGCCTGGCCGCGGTGGTAATAGCCCTGAGCGTCTTGCGGCTGGCGGCTGACGTATTCATTCAGATCGCGCAGCGCCGCGGCATGCTGACGCTGTTCCAGCAGCAGCCGACCACGGTGCAGATACGCTTCGACCTGCGACGGATCGTACTGGAGTGCCAGGTTGAAGCTGGCCAGTGCCTGGTCGCCGTGGCCCATCGCCTCGCAGGCAATCGCCCGATGGAAATGTGCCTGGGCGTTCTGGGGGGCCAGCCGCAGTTGCCATTCAAAGTACCGGAGCGCTTCCTGGTGGTTGCCTTCCTGAGTGGCCAGCAGACCCAGGCAGCACAGCGCGTCGGGGCAATCGGCGTTCATCCCCAGAGCGGCCTTAGCATCGTTCCGAGCTTTGTCGGCTTGGCCCGCGGCGAGATAAGCCATGGCCCGAGCCGCCAGCACGTCAGCCGACTTGGGGCTGATGGCCAGGGCATCGGAATAATGACGCACCGCTGACAGGTACTCGCCGGCGGTCATCGCCTCGCGAGCCCGCTGGAGCGTCGCCGTCATTTCGGGCGAATGGGTCGTGTCCGACTTGCCGTTGCCGCGATGCACAGCCAATGGCAGCGCTCCGGCATGGATCGCCAGCGGCGTTTGCGGCCGCAGCGGGGCGGTAGGCTCAGCCGTCGTTTCCGCAATGCTTTCGACAGCCGGCTTAGGCAGCATGTTCTCCGCCGGTTGCTCGGCGGAACGCGTGGACCGTGCCAGCAGAGCCGAACGCACCGGAGACTGCTCGGCAACTTCGCCGGCAGCCGAAGGTTCGCTCGTCGGCATCGGCGGGGCCAGCTCGGGCATCGGCGTGGTGAGCATGGGCTCGGCCGCGGCCGTGGCAGCCGGTTCGTCCGCTGTGCTGGGCTTGCGCCGGCTGAGGATGCCCAAGGCCGGACGGCCAGGCTCCGGCGTGGTCAGTTGCGCCACCCGTTCGGGCGCGGGCGCCGGTTTCTCGGGCGTTACTTCTTCCTGCGGCTGGACCGGCGGCATGTCCTTGACGGCGATGCTGGGCGGTTCCGGAGCCGCCTCAGGCTGTGGCATGGGCGTCGGCTCGACAGCCGCTTGGTTCGCCGGCTCGGTGGGCTGGATCGACGGCTGAACGACGACCTCAACCGGGCTGACGGGCGACGGGCTGCTACGCCGCCGGCTCAGCAGCGGCCTGCGCGTGCCATCTGCCTGGGCCGAAGGTTCCGCCGGCTCGACCGCAGGCATTGCTGCCACGGTGGGTTCGGGAGCCGGCTGGGCAGGCTCAGGCTGCGGCACCGTTTGCAACGCGGGAGCATGCTGCGTCACGCGCTCTTCGCGCGCCGGCTGCAGCTCCGGTTGACGCTTTTCCGGGGCCGGCCGCGCCGTCGTCGTAGAACCGTTCGCGGCAATCCGCATGTTGTCCGCCGGTGCGGCTTCCTGCGGCTCAGGCTGGTTGGCCTGGGGCACAGCGCTTGCCGCCGGTTGCGGCTCGATGCGGGGCGAGGCATTGCTCACCGTTTCGGGCGCGGACTCTACTTGTTGCTCACGCAGCACCGGCTGTCGTGAGCGCGTGTTGCGCGCCAGCAGCGGGATGCGAGCCGAGGGCGGTTCCATCGACTGCTGTTCGACCTGCGGTTCCGGCTTCTCTTCCAGCTTGGTGATGGTCGGAGCCGGCGGTCCATCTTCCAAAGCGGCAGGTTGCGGCATGGGCGGCGCAACCTCCTTGGTGGCCAGCGGCGCGGTCGGTTTCACCGGTTCAGCCGGCATCGCAGGCGTCTCGGCCACGCGGGCCGGCGTACTCGGCGCGGCCGCGAGCGAGGCCGCATCGACCGATTCGGGCAGCAACTCAGCCAACGAGGGATCGAGCTCCAAGGCCGTTTTGAAGTCGGCGGCGGCTTGCTCGGCCCTGCCCAGGGCGTGATAGGTCCAGCCGCGATCGAGGTAGGCTTTGGCCATTTGCGGCTGCTTGGAGAGCAGCAGGTCAAAGTCCTTCAGAGCCTGGCGGTACTTGCCGGTGTCGTGATAGGCCAGCGCACGGTTGCCATAGGCGCTGAGCATCTCGGCATCCAGCCGCAGGGCCGCGTTGTAGTCGTCGATGGCTTCGCGGAAGCGGCCCAGCTTGGCGTACTCCACGCCGCGCTGCACAAAGGCGGCCGCGTTGGTGGGATCGAGACGGATGGCCGCCGTCGCCTGCTCGATGCTGGCGGCCGAATCCTGGGCGGTCTCGCCGGCCACGTCGTCGCTTTCACGCCAGAAGCTCACCGGCTGGGCATACGGCCGATGCCAGCGAGGCATGCCGGTGGCGAACGGTTGGTGCGCCGGTTCCGCAGGCAGCACCGCCACGGCCCGCATGCCGCCGGCCTGGTAATTGGGATGCGTTCCCTGCCCGGAGCCCGTGTTCTGGAAGATGGCCGGCAGCAGTCCGCGACGTGCCGGGGTGGCTGGTTGCTGGCGGTGGTCCCGAGTGTCGGGGCGATGCTGGCCCACAAGCTGGCTGCTTAGCCCCAATCCAAGCAACAGCGCACTCGACAGCAGTTGACGCTTCATACGCGAACCCCCCTATACGAACACAGCCCCCAGCCCAGTTCTGGACCAGGCGTGGTAACCGCTCCTGCGGTCGTACGCGTGGCATCGCTGCCGCGCCGGCACCTTGGCGCTACGCGCCGCCTGCATATCCCCCTGGCGCGTAGCTTTGGCCGGAGCTTCCGCCACGCTCGTTATCTTCGGCGCCGGCGGCAAATCTGGTTGAAACGAAATAATCCGCAGAGTCGGTTTTCTGCCGCCCCCCCTAGCTCGCAGGGGTGATTGCTACCGGCTTGTGTTGTGCAGACACAGGGCGGTAACGCGAAGCCGGGCCGCTGGAACCCGACCTGCGATCATCACTTGCGGTGCGGCGAACCGCTTTAGTATCCGGCCCGGCAGTCGCTAGAATGTGCTGCGTTTTGCCGCTGGCGGCGCTTGGGACGACCCCGGGGACTTTTGACGCCGCCGCTCCCGCATGGAAATCCCGCATCGAGGTTCAACACCGCGTGGCATTGCTGGTCGATTACGCGCCTTGGCTGCTGGCGATGCTGCTACTGCTTGGCGGCTCGGCCTTCTTCTCGGCCAGTGAAGCTGCCTTGTTCTATCTCAGCCGCCGCGACCGCCGGGCATTCGCCAACGGAAATAAGCCCCAGCAGATGGCCGCCGCCCTGCTGGAACAGCCCGACCGGTTGCTGACCGCGGTGCTGTTCTGGAACCTGATGGTCAACATTGCGTACTTCACGCTGTCGTCGGTGGTAGCACTGCGGTTGCAGCGCGATGGCCGTCTGGCCGAGGCCACGTGGCTGACCATCGGGTCGCTGTTTGCGATCATTCTCTTCGGCGAGATGTTCCCCAAGAGCCTGGCCGTGATTCAGAGCCGGTTCCTGGCTCCGCTGGTGGCCGTGCCGATGTCCGTGGCCGTGCGGGTGCTCGATCCGGTGATTCCCCTGCTGCGGCTGGTCACGCTGTTGTCGCGGCGTCTGGTGTTGCCGCGGTTTCAGCCTGAGCCGTATCTCGCCCTGAGCGATCTGGAACGCGCGGTGACCATGTCGACCGGCGATGCTTCGCTGCTGCGGCACGAGGAAGCCGTGCTCCAGAACATCCTCTCGCTCTCCGACCTGCGGGTGGATGAGTTGATGACACCCCGCACCCAGGTTCGTACCTTCCGCCCGCCGGTTTCGCTCAGCGATCTGGAAGGCCAGGTGCCGACCGGCGGCTACCTGCTGATCTCGGAGCCCGACAGCGACGAGGTGGCCGCGGCGGTGCCGCTCACGCGGATGTATTACCTGCCCGACGATCACCTGGAACGCTACGCCGAGGAAGTGGTGTACGTGCCGTGGAGCGCGACGGTCGCTGCGGCGATGGAAGAGATGCTGCGCCGTGATCGCCGCGTGACCGTGGTGGTGAATGAGCACGGTGAAACCATCGGCGTGCTCACCTACGACGATATCCTCGACACCATTTTCGCCGAGAATGCGAGCCGCAGCCTCAGGCTGCTCAATCGTTCGCCCATCGAGGAAGTGGAGCCGGGCGTCTATCACGTGCTGGGCATCACCAGCCTGCGGCGGCTCTACAAGTACTTCAACATGCCCCGGCCGGTGTCCAGCGCGATCACCGTTGCCGGGCTGGTGCAGGAGCAGATCCAGCGGTTGCCGGCCGTGGGCGATGAGTGCGACTGGAACGGTTTTCACCTCAAGGTCATTGAGATCTTGCAGCGAGGGCAGATTGTGGTGGAGTTCCGCCGCGGTGAGCAGCCGCCACAGGAGGAGTCGGCATGATCGTCGCCTTGCTGGTGGGACTGCTGGGGCTGGCGTTCAGCTTGTACTTCAGCGGGACCGAAACCGCCTTCTACCGCGTGACCCGCGTGCGCCTGCAACTGGACGCCATCGAAGGGGACCTGATTGCCCGAGGGCTCTGGTGGCTGGTGAACCGGCCGGCACTCTTTGTGGGCACCACGCTGGTGGGCAATAACCTGGCGAACTACCTGGTCTCGCTGGCCACGGTGATGGGCACCCAGGCCCTGGAATTGGGCGGTGCGGTGGTGGAGATCGTCACCCCAATCGTGCTGGCGCCGGTGCTGTTTGTGTATGGCGAACTGTTGCCCAAGCAGTTGGCTTTTGAAGTGCCGTATCGCTGGTTACGCCGCGGCGGGCCGCTGTTCCTGCTGTTCGGTTTGCTGCTATTGCCGATTACCGCCATCTTGTTCGCGCTCAGCCGGTTCCTAGAACTGGTGGCCGGCCAATCGCAGCAGCAGTTGCAACTGCTCTTGGCTCGCCGCGAACTGCAGAACGTGCTGGAAGAAGGGCACGAAGCCGGCATCCTGCGTCCGGCCCAGCGGCAACTGGCCCAAGGTTTGTTCGCCGTGGCTAACGAGCCCGTGGGGCAATACGCACTGCCGGCCCATCGCATTGCCCGGGTGCGGCTGGGCATGCCCAAGTCCGAAGTGCTGCGGCTCGCGCGGCGGCATGGGCTATCGGCCGTGCCGGTCGAAGAACCGCTGGGACGCCGCAAGCTGATCGGTTACGTACGGGTGGTGGATTTGCGTTTGGACCCGCGCGAGGACGTGCTGCCGGTAAGGCCGCTCCTGGAGATCAACCAAAAGACGTCGCACATCTTGGCGATGTTCACGCTGCGGGCGGCCGGTGAACCGATGGCTCGCGTGGTCGACGATCACGGAGCCACCGTGGGCATCCTCACCGACAGCAAGCTGGGCGAACCGCTGTTCCGCGGCGGCCGGTAGCGGCAAGTTATGCGGCGCAAGCGTTGGCTCCTGCGCGGGGCGCGTCGTAAACAGCTCGCCACGGCATCCGCTGGCCGAAGTTAGCCAGCACGGCACCCGCGCGGCGGTTAAACTAATCGCCAGGTTGATCCCTTCTTGGCTGTTCTTATCGAGAGCCTGTGCCATGCCGATTCCGCGCTACCAGGTGATTCCGCAGCCGGACTATCAAGCGTCGTTCCTGATCGGCGGACAAGAACGCACGCGATGGCGTTTCGGGACGCAGTATCCTCGGCCATTCTTCTATCCGTTGCTGGGGCCGTCGGGCGCGTCGCTCACGCGGATGGGCCATCCGGGCGATGCGGGGCATGATCATCATCGCTCGGTGTGGTTTGCCCATCACAAGGTGGATGGTTTCGACTTCTGGAGCGAAGCCGGCCGGACACGCGTCGCACAAGAGCGGTGGCTCTGCTACCAGGACGGCAACGACGAGGCGATCATGGCCGTGCAGCTGGTGTGGAGCGATCCCGAGGGCAACGCCCTGATGCGGCAGGAACTCATCGCCGGCGTGCGCGACCGCCAGGATCAGGTAACGCTGCGGCCCGGCGAATGGCTGCTGGAACTGCAAGCCACGTTCACGCCCGCCGATCCGCGGCGCACGGTGACATTGGGGCAAACGAACTTTGGCTTTCTGGCGGTGCGGGTTGCCAAGTCGGTATCCGTCGCGTTTGGCGACGGCCGGATTACGTGCAGCCAAGGGCGGCGCGGCGAAGCTGAGATCTTCGGACAAACGGCCGACTGGATGGACTACAGCGGTTCGACCACCAACCAGCACGTAGAAGGCATCACGTACTTCGATCACCCGGCCAACCCAGGTTATCCGTCCGCCTGGCACGTGCGCGAGGACGGCTGGATGGGCGCCAGCGTGTGCCGCACCACCGATCGTACCATCACGGCCGATGAACCGCTGCGGCTGCGATATCTGCTGCACGTGCACCAGGGCTGGCTCGATGCGGCTCGCGCGGCCGGCATCGCCGCGGCCTTTGGGCATACTCCGGCCTGGGTTGTCAGCAAGTCGAAGCAGAAGCACACCGGATATGAAGTAAACCGCGAAAGTGAAGCCGCCCTCGGCCAATAGAAGCGAAAGCGGCAGGCTCCCGGCACGTTCGAGGTGTGGTCAGCCGGCACAAAATGGCCAGCGCCATGGTGCGGCGACTGCTGGTTCTGCGCTTTATGGGTGGTGGCCGCCGCTTGTTGATGGCCGGTACAATCGTTGCAGGCGGTAAGGTTGCCGGCGGTTAACAGCCAACGGGCCTTTCTCAGCCGGTGACGCTCAAATGAGCCTCAACTTGCGGACGAACGACAGGTAGGGATCGCCCCCCAGCGGAAGTTGCCCGGGCGCGTTCATCTGACGGGCCTGGTGGACGTGGATGGTGTGCACGTAACCGCTTTTGGACCCGGCGGGAATGCCTGCGTAGCCGGGGTTACGTCGATCGCCCTCATCGCTCGTTCGCGGCGTGGAAGCAGCCAAGCATGCCGAATCTCTCGAAGAAAAAAATCTACGGTGGCAGCTTCATCGTGCTGCTGGGCGGCGCGGCGGCGGCGGTCTATTTGCTGGCCGGAGCGAGTACTCCGCAGCCTGCTGCCCCGCCTGTGGGCAAGGACGCGGCGCCCCAGGTGCAGCACCTGGACCGGATTGAGCCGGGCACCCGAATCACCGACGAAGGCATCGAAGGCTGGTCGGACCTGGTGCTGCTGGTGATTCCCCAGCTCACCGATGGTGATGTCGACGCCTTGCATCCCTATGCCGTGGATTGGGCCAGCATGTTCATGCTGACCATTGCCGCCGACGTCAAGCCAAGGCAAGACGGCAAGTATGAACTCGACCGCCTGGGCGTAGGCTTTACTTATCGCCAAGACGATCAGCTTTTGATTCTCAGTTCGGACAATCTGTGCGGCATCGAGCTTGGGCCGATCGATCGGCAGGTGCTGGCCGGCAATGAAGCCTGTTTTGAAGACGTCCACCTGATCGCGCGTACGCCGACGATGGCGGTGTTTGATGCCGTCAATACGCAGATCGTGATCGACGGCCAACATCAAAAGCGCATCACCCGGCATGCCGTGCTGGTTGACGAGCAAACCGGCCGTGTAATCAGCCTGGTCTGGCTGCTGAAGGCCACGCCTGAGGGGGCATACGCTCTGGAACGCCGCGATCTGCGGCGGATGCCGCCCAACTTGCGCGAGCAGCGGCGGATCCACGTGGACAAGGCCCACGTGACGCTAGGCATCCCCACTCCGGAAGCATTCGCGATGCTCGACCTGCCCCCCGGCGAGCCGCTGTCCATTGGCGAAAGCTGGGAGGACCTGGCGGTTCTGCGTACAATGACAGCCGATCAGGCCCGGCGGTTAGAAGCAAATTTGTCCCAGACGGTGGCCGCCGCGGCATCCACGAAATAGGGTTCGTAAGGTTGTTAGTTAGGGTCCGCTATGCGGACCTTGGGGGGCTACGTGGTCCAGTAGGGTCCGTTGTGCGGACCAAACGGGCTTCCCCATACGCGCATGGATTCCGAGAACCGGCGCTCGCCCTGCTTCGCTGACGTGCGAATCCCCTTGGCCTTACAACGCCACGACGCTCCCCCGTCCTTTAAATCGCTGCAAGAGGAAATCACTGATGGTCCAGCTCTCGCGCATCGTGCTGATGGTGCCGTCGCTCCTGATGGCGGTTGCGTTGCAAGCCGCCGCGCAAGACGACGCCGGCACGGCCAAGGAGAATACCGTCTTCCATAGTCTGGTGTCCGAAGGTGTGGCCATTACGCCCGAGGTTACCGTCCAAGTGACGCCCCCGGCGGTGACCGAGGCCATGACCGCTCAGGAGCAGATGGACGCGATCGCCAAGGTGTCGGGCAAGTCGGCGGCCACGTTCATTCGCAATTCCAGTTCGTTCCCCACGATCAAGATCGAGGAAATCCGCGACAGCAAAGGCCAGCGCGTCGGCACGCGGGTCGATTTCTGGTTTGTGGCGCTGGGTGATCTGAAAACCGTTTCTGACGCGGGCCTGTTGAACAACCTGGTTGAAATCAGCGATGCCGAACGCGGCTTGCCGCGCGAAGCACGCGCCCTCACGACCGAAGAACACGAGGCCCGCGGTCTGAAAGAAACCACTCGCGACGGCTATGAGGACTGGTACTACGGCATCAATGTGCCGGTGATGAACCAGGTGCAGTTGAGCGGGATCGGGTTTGCCAATCGCACCCGCAATGCCGACAGCATCCTGGCGGCGATCAATTACTTGCCCAAGTATCAGGATGATCCGCAGTTCCCGTCGGTGTGGCGGCACGTGGTCAATCGTGCCGGCGTCGCGACCTTGAGCGATGAAACGCATCCGTACCAGGGGCTGGGCGGCTACGTCAAAGCCACGCAGCTCAAGGGTGAGAACGGCGTATTTGTCGAGGTGCACTTTGTGTTTGCCCAGCCGCAGGCCTGGTTCGGCGGCCGCGATCCGCTGGCCAGCAAGCTGCCGCAGGCGATCCGTAACAACACCACCAAGTTCGCGCGCGAGTTGCGGCGGGCCAGCCAGTCGGGAGGCAAGTAAGCCCGGCGGATCGATGCGGACGTGCCTTCGCAAAAATGGTCGTTTGGCCCTTGGCTTGAGCCAGGGCGGAGCGAATCATTGAAGAACCTTGTCAGTCGTTTCTGATCCAGGGACTGCGTCGAATCGATGCAGCCCTGGATGATTGATGATCGCTTTAACCGATCTGCCAAGTTGCCCGGCGTTCTTATAGCCACACGGTTTACGTACAAACTTTGTAATAAAGGCGCATACGGCAGCGTAATTGCTGGCGGTCCCCAATTGTAGGCCGCCGCGATTCGTTCTTGGTGGATTGGCGGCAAACGTGATAGACTCCAACAAGCCACCAACCACAAGGAGCTGTAATGCAAGCCACGAAAGACAAAGTCGTCAGCATCGACTATACGTTGACCGATGATGACGGCAACATGATTGATACCTCGCAGGGGCGTGGGCCGCTGGCATATCTGCATGGTGCCGGAAATATCATCCCCGGCCTGGAACTAGCCATCGAAGGTAAGTCGCCCGGCGATTCGTTCACCGTGACGGTGCCCGCCGCCGATGCTTATGGCGAACGCGATCCCGAACTGGTTCAACCGGTACCGCGCGATCGCTTCCCCGGCGATGCCGAGATCGAAGTAGGCGCCCAGTTTCAGGCGCATACGCCCGAAGGCACCCGCACGATCACCGTGGTGGACGTGCGCGACGATGAAGTGGTGATCGACGCCAATCACCCGCTGGCCGGCAAGCCGCTGACCTTCAACATCCAGGTGGTGAACGTCCGCGACGCCGAGCCCAGCGAACTGCAGCACGGTCATCCGCATGGCCCCGGCGGCTATGCCCATTAAGTCATTGCTCCGCCGCAACCGCGGCAGGCAGACCAGATAGCGAACGTGCATTCGGCCGGCAGCTTGTCGGCTTGATCGGCTCGGCTTGTTGGCCGGGCCGTGATACTTCTGCAAAAGAAAAGCCCGCGGATGGTTGAGCCATCCGCGGGCTTTTTCATTTTCTGCCGGCTGCGATGCCGCCTGCGGTTACTTGGCAGCGGTCTCGCCTGCGGCCTTTTGTTCCTTGGGCGGCTCGAAGGTGCGGACCACCTGGGCGTCGGCCCCCTTCCACACCCGCAGCACGCTGTCCTCGCCGCCGGCAATCACCAGGCTGCCGTCGGCCGACACGGCCACGTTGTACATGTAGTCGGTGCCGCCGCCGTAGGTGCGGACCGCAGCGCCGTTATCGACATTGCGGCGATGCACTTGCTTGTCGCCGCCCGAGGCCACCACTTCAGACGTGGTGCCCACAAACTCGATGGCGGTGAGCTGCTTGGAAAAGCCGCTGATCGTGCGCTTCTGTTCGCCGGTGGCGACGTCCCAGACCTTGATCACCTGGTCGGCGCCCGCGGTGGCCAGCACCTTGCTGTCGAACTTCCAGCTCACGCCCAGCACGTGGTGGGTGTGACCTTCGTAGGAGCGGTGCAGTTCGCCGGTGGCCACGTTCCACACCTTGAGGAACTTGTCGGCCGCACTCGTGGCGAGCATGTCGCCCTGCGGCGAGAACTTGACGCCGAACACGGTATCGCTGTGGGCGTCGGTCAGCTCGCGGACGAGCTTGCCGTCGGCCACGTTCCAGATCTTCACTTCGCCGCTGCGGGAAGGCTCACCGCCGCCGGTGGCCAGCAGCTTGCCGTCGGGGCTGAAGTCCAGGGCGATCACGCGATCGACCAGCGGAGCTTCGTCGCCGCCGATGATGCGGACCAGCTTCCACTCGGGGCTGGTTTCCCAGACCACCACGGCCTTGTCGTCCGAAATCGAAGCGACCTGCGCGGGGCCGGTGTACACCAGGCTGCGGACCACGCCGTTGTGGCCCACCAGCACGTCCAACGCCTTGCCGTCGGCCGAGGCGAAGGTGTGCACCAGCTTGTCGTCGCCGGCCAGAGCGAACTCGGCGCTATCGGCCGAGAAGGCCACGGCCTGCCAGGGCTGCTCGCTGTCGGTGGCCGCCTTCTGGGCAGCGGCCAGTTCGTCCTGCCGCTTCTTCAGGTCGGCTTCCGCCTTCTCGAGCTGCTTCTCGCTGGCGGGGATCGCTTCTTCGGCCTTCTTCAGATCGGACTGGGCCAGCTCCAGAGCCTTCTGGGCCGAGTCCAGCGAACGCTTGGCGTCGGTCAGCGCTTTCTCGGCGTCTTCCAGAGGCTTCTTGGTAGCTTCGAGCTTGGCCGTGGCGTCCTTCTGCTTGGCCTGGGCGTCGGCCAGCGCCTTGTCGGCATCGGCTTTGGCCTTCTTGAGGTCCTCGTTGTTGGGATCCTTATCCAGGGCTTCCTTGGCCTTTTCGACGGCTTCGGTCGCCTTCTTCACGGCTTCGTCGGCCTCGGCCAGCGTCTTGGCGGCCGCTTCGTTGGCGGCCTTGGCCTTGTCGGCCGGTTCCTGCTTGGCCTTCATTTCCTTCTCGGCCGCGGCCACGGCTTCTTGAGCCTTCTTGGCAGCCTCGGCCTTGGTGGGAGCGTCTTTCTTGGCCGCTTCGACGGCGGCCTTGGCATCGTTCACCACGGCTTGGGCCAGCGCCACGTCGGCCGTGAGCTGAGCGACCACCTTATGAGCCCGCAGGTCGCCCTTCACCTCGGCGATCTGCTGGCCGCTGGTGGCATTCCACAGCTTGGCGACCTTGTTGGTCGAAGCCGAAACGAGCCTCTGGCCATCGGGGCTGATGGCGACGGCCACCACCGGGCCGCCGTGATTGAGTGTCCGGGCCGCCGAGCTCTCGGTGCTCCACTGGCGGACGGTGCCGTCGGTGCTGCCCGAGACGATCTGCGTGGGAGCGTTGGGCTGGGTGATCAGCGAGGTCACCGGCTGGCTATGCCCGGTGAGTTCCTTCTCCAGCAGTTCGGCGGCCGGCTTGCTCAGGTCGGTCACCTTCCAGAGGCGGATGACCGCGTCGCCGCCGCCGGTGGCAATCTTGCAGCCATCGCCCACCACGGTCAGGGCGGCAACCGGCTGGGGCGTTTCAATCTTGCCCTGTTCCTTGCCGTCGGCGGTGCTCCACACCCGCACCGTCTTGTCGGTCGAGCCGGTGTACAGCTTGGCGCCATCGGGCGAGAACGCCAGGGCGGTGACGTTCTCGGCATGGCCTTCCAGCTTGGCGGCAGGCTTGCCGGCGGCCAGGTCGAACAGTTGCACAACCTTGCCCGTCGCCACGGCCAGCTTCTTGCGATCGGCGCTGATGGCGGTGGCGGTCGGTTCGCCGGCCAGCTCAAACTTGTAGAGCTGCACGTTTTGCGGGCGTTCCCACAGCTTGACCACCTGGAAACCGCCCGAAGCCAGCAGCGTGCCCTCGCGATTGAAGGCCAGCGACTGCACCAGGTCGCGGTGCGCCACGCCGGGGTTCTTATACAAGCCCGACGAAATCAGCTCAGGGTCGGTGAGCCGGCCCACTTCGCGGCCGGTGGGAATGTGATAGATGAAGATCTGGTTGGCGCGGCCGGCGGCGGCGTACTGGCCGTCGCGGGTGATGGCCGCGGCGTACACCGGATTGACGCCCGGCGGCAGCGGCGTGAACACCACCTTGTTGCTGCTGGAGGACACGGTGCCCTTGGCGCCCTGGTTGATCCAGAGCTTGATCAGGCCCAGTTCCTCGGGCGTAAGGTTCTTGGCGTTCACCTTGTTGTTGGCCGGCGGCATGATCGGGTCTTCGATATGCGCGGCCACCTTGAGCAGCAGGCTTTCGTCAGCCTTGCCGGGCTCCACGGCCGGCCCCAGCGCGCCGCCCTTGAGGATGGACTGCGGCGTTTCCAACACGAGGTCGCTTTCGGCGTCCGAGGCGTTGTGGCAGGCCAGGCAGTTGCGCTTCATGATCGGCAGGATTTCCTTTTCGAAATCCACCGGCTCATCGCGCTTGATCTCGGCGATGGCGATCGGCCCGGCGGCCCGCGCGGCGGCAGGCATCAGCGCCAGGGTGCAGCAGACGGCCAGCCCAAGTTGGATGACGTAACGCATGGTCAAACCTGTCTGAGGAGGTACGTGCGGGAGGTTCTCTAAGGGGGGCTGAAGGTTAAAGCTGCTGCTCTCGCGGCCGATGGACGGCCTTGCGGAGCGGGGCAGCTTGGTGGGTTAACCGGGGAGCGCCCCGGGGATGGCAGCGCACGCCGCTACCCCTCGGGGGCAACACGTGCCACCGCTACTTGGCGGCGGCTTCAACCGTCACCGGCACAGTGCCGGTGACCTCCAGGTTCTGGTTGTTGAATCGAGCCGTGGCCTTGAGCGGCAGATTGTGCGAGCCGACGGCCGCGCCGCCCTCGGCTTCAATCGCCAGCTTGGCTTCGCTCTTGTCCTTTTCGATGGTCACGCGGGCCACCTTCACGCCGCGGGCCGAGCCGGGCACGGTGACCTCGACCGTCACCGGATCGGCGTAGCCGTACAACCGCTCGATGGCGACGGTCACTTCGGCCTTCTCGCCCTGGCGAACCTTGGCCGTGGCCAATTCTTTCAGCTTGATAGGCGCGGGCGTGACGTTCAACACCACGGCGGTGGAAGGTTCAAAAACGTTCACCTTTTTGACGGTCGCATCGCGTTGCCGGTCGGCAACCGCCTTGGCGGCGGCCGCTTTCTCGGCTTGCAGGGCCTTGGCCTTGTTTTCGGCCTCGACCTTGGCCTGCTCGGCGGCGGTGGCAGCGGCGGCCGCGGCCTTGGCCGCTTCTTGAGCCTGCGTCAGGGCCGTTTTGGCGGCTTCCACCGCCTGGGCCGCCTCGACCTTGGCCTGGGCCAGCTCGGTCTTTTCAGGTTCCTTGGCGGCGGCTGCCTCGGCGGCTTTCAGCTTGTCCTCGGCCGCCTTGAGGGCGGCGGTTTTCTCTGCGACCGCCTTATCGGCGGCGGCCTTGGCATCGGCTGCCGTCTTTGCGGCCGCGGTCAGGTCCTTGACCGCCTTGTCGGCCTCGGCGGCCAGGCCGTCGATCTTCTTCTGGTATTCCTGGGCCTGGGGCACCAACTCGGCGTTGCGGGCGTAATCCACCTGCGTGGTCGCCAGCAGGTAGAAGGTCAGCGGTTCGGGCGGAGCGTTGTTCTGGATGTTGATCTTCAGCGTGGCTTCGTTCTGATTGCCGTTGACGACCAGGCTCGGCACCTGCACCGTGTTGGGCTGGCCCATGGCCTGGAGGTTCACGTTGCCGTTGAACTTGCCGCGGCGGGTGACTTTCACCGGCACCTCAAGGCTGCCGGCCTTGGACATCTCCAGCGGCTTGCCGTCGCCCACCTGCACGGTAAAGGGCGCTTCTTCCACTTCGCTGACGGCCAGCGCGACCTCGCGCGTGATCCGCGAGAAGGCCGGGTTATTCTGGGCGCCGGGCCACACCACCGCGCCGCCCCGGGCCACGCGGACCAGTTCGCGGTCGCCCGCCTTGGCCTTGCCGACGATGCGGATCGCGCCGGCCCACTTCTTGGCGTCCTCGGCGGCCGTGAACACCAGCGGAGCCGAGTTCTGGCTGGGGCCGATCGTAATGGTGGGACAGCTCACGCCCGGCGGCAAGCCTTCGGCCGAAACCTCGATCGGCCCGGTGAAGCCTTCGCGGCGGAGGGCCAGCACGTTGAGCATCACCCTGCCGCCCCGCCGCAGCAGCGGCGACCAGATATTCACCTGGTTGTTCTGGTTGGTCGGCAGCGGCGCGATGGCCACCAGGCGGAAATCGGGCTCCGCCGGGCGAATCGCCACACGGTACACAAACCGCGGATCGCCGCTGTAATACAGGTCGCGGATCAGCAGCCGATACGTGCCATTGGCCGGCACGGTGAAACTGTAGCTGGGATCATCGGCCGCGGTGTTGAACGAAAGGCCGCCGACATTGGTCGCGGTATCGTCGATCTCGCGAATGTCGGTGACTTTCTCTTCGCCGTTGGGGCCCTTCTCCACACGCTGCAGCAGCAGATACGGATCGGTGGCCAGGCCAAACCGCTGCGAGAACGCTTCGATCCAGTACGTCTGACCCTGCTTGGCCTCGAACTGGATGTAATCCACGTCGCGCGGCTGCTGGAACCGGCCCACGAACTCGCACGGCAGCGTCACGGTCTGGGCCTTGGCGGCGGGCTGGTTAGGCTCCTGCTCCAGCACCACCGGGGCCGACGTGAAGCCCAGCAGCACCGGATTGGAGTCGCCCTGCGGGCTCTTGAGGCGGTAGCTGAAACCATCGATCCACGCGCCGGCCGAGGTCACATACGTCTCGGCATCCAGCGTGCCGTCGCCGTTGGCCGCCGGCACGTCGATCGTCACTTCCAACTTCTGCAGCGGCCGGCCCGCGATCCGTTCATCGGTCGGTTGTCCGCCGGGCAGGTTGCGGCCGTAGATTTGGAGCTTGGCTTTGCTGCCGGGCGCAGCGGCGTTGGGATATACAAAATCGATGTATGGCCGATCGGCGATCTGGAGCCGATATACGTGATCGTTGCCGCCGGCGTAGACGAAGTCGTTGACCTTCACCACGTACGTGCCGTCGGCCGGCACGGTGAAGTCGATCAGCGGATCCTTGCTGATCGTGTCGCGGTCGGCATCGATCTGCTGCCCTTGGGCATCGAACAACGTGATCGAGGCATCGATGGGCGAATCGATGCGCTGGCCCAGCACCTGGATGATCAGCCGCTGGCCGGCCTTGGCGTTGAACTTGAACCAATCGACGTCGGCCGCGCGGTTGGAGCGGGCATTGACCACGCCCAGCGGAACTTCCTGAGCGGTCTCGGCCGTGTCGTTGGGCTCGGTCTCGATCGCCTCGGGCAGATCGCTCACCGCGAAGATGCGGGCGTTGGAGATGCCAAACTTGCCGATTGCGCGCACATCGTAGGTGCCCGGCGGCACGTCGCTGGCGATCGTCACCACGAACACGTTCGGGATCGGCTGCGGGCCATCTTCAAACGGCTTGGGATCGCGCGTCTTGGGCACGGCCGTGAGGCCGGGATGCGAGAAGTGCAGTTTCTCGACCAGGTCCAGGTCGGTGCCTGCGATCGTTACTTCGACGCTGCTGCCGCGGGTTCCGCCGGGCGGAAAGATCGAGTTCAGCCGGCTGGCAGGAAGCTGGGCCCACGCCGCACTACACGCGAGGCAGGCCATGATGCCTGCGGCGCGCGACAACCAAACTGCGAAAGCCTGGTACGACATGGATAACTCCTTCGATAGAAGACTCACCGGCGGGGCGGGCAGCGTGCGCCGTGCGACGCGTGACTGTCGAAGCCGGGCGGGCGGGACTCGCTTAGGATGCAGGTAAGCTCAAGTGGCGCAGCACGCGCCGGCAGGAATGATCCACAATCTTGGATCATACTATAATCGCTTCCGCACCCATTCGCACCTTTCGTATCGCTAAATCGGACGGATTTTGTGTAAGCGCTTCAAGCCGACCGGGCCAGCCAACCGCGACAGCCTGACACGCCGTAAGTGCCCCCAGCACTTGGGTGAGGAAGCCCTACGACAGGCCAAACGCCACTGCGAATTTGGACTGCTGTTGCCGGCAGAACATGGTTGCTTTCCGCGGCGGCTGCCACGCTGTGCGTTTTGACAGCGCACAGATGCAATAGCCGCGATGCGGTCACTATCAATTGCAGCGAGTTGCACGGTCGTTACCGCTTTTTCCGGTAGATGCCACTGCGCCAAATGCGTCTGTTGAAACTGTTTCAAAGCACGCATGGTGATCAGGCCTAAAACGAACGTATCCTCTCGTTTAAGGCGCACTCCATCCAACAAAAAAGGGCGGAAGGCATCGCGGCCTTCCGCCCCGGAGTATTGGCAATCGTTGGTCGCTCACCTGGGCTGCACTGGCAGGCAGCCATGTGAGCGAAGCCGGTTTAGTGGTTGAAGAGGAACTCCTTGGTGTTGATCAACGCCCAGAGGATATCCTCGTAAGCCACCTGCTTCTGGCTCTCGTTCTTCTTGATGTGAGCCAGGGCCACTTCCAGCTCGTTGGCCTGCGGTTCACGCGAGAACGCCCACAGGTACAACTCGCGGATCTTTTCCGCGTCGGTCCGGCTGTTATCCATGGCCAGCTTGCGAGCCCGGCCGTCACCAGCCGACAGCTTGCCCTGCACCTCGTTGGAGTTGAGCAGGTGCAGGCTCTGGGCCAGGTTGGCTTCCGACGAGCGTTCGCACTCGCACGCGCTTTCCGCCTGCGGCCGGCCGAACACGGTGAGGAAGTAGTTCATGCTGCCGCTGTCGGGCAGTTGCACCGCGCGGACCGTGGTGGGCAGACCGTTGAACGCGGTCTTGGTGCCGGTCACCTGATCGATGGCGTCCAGCAGCACCTCGGCGTTGAGCCGCTTGGGATAGTACCGCGAGAAGTTCTGCTTGTCGTTTGCGTTGTAATCGTTGGGCATCGCGCTCAACTGATACGTCTTGCTCCGGCAGATGGTCCGGATCAAGTCCTTGAGGTCGAAGCCACTCTGGATGAAGTGCTGAGCCAGGGCATTGAGCAGCTCGGGGTTAGAAGCCGGGTTGGTCACGCGCATGTCGTCCTCAGGATCGACGATGCCGCGACCGAAGAAGTGCTTCCAGTACCGGTTGACCAGCGACTTGGCGAAGAACGGATTGTTCGGATCCGCCATCCAGTCGACCAGCGCGTGGCGGGGATCTTCATCCGGCGACAGTTGCAATGGCTCGGCATCCAAGCCGGTGGGCGCCAGACGCTGACCCGACTTGGGATTGGTGGCGCCGGCCACGCCGCGCTTGTGGAAGATGCGCTCTTCGTTGGGTTCCAGGCCCGGCTTGCGGCCGACCTGCGAGAAGAACGCCTGGAAGCCGTAGTAGTCGTCCTCGCTCCACTTCTCGAACGGATGGTGGTGGCAGCGAGCGCACTGGATACGCAGCCCCAGGAACAACTGGGCGGTGTCCTCCACCTGCTCGTTGGCCGTCTTCACCTGCCGGTACCAGGTGACCGTCGGCTGCCGGCTGACCTCGCCCGAGGCCGCCAGGATCTCACGCACGAACTGGTCGTACGGCAGGTTGTTGTGGAAACTGGTGCGGATCCAGTCATGGAAGGCGTAGTTGCCGCGGACCGAGACGCTGTTGGCCCGTTTGATCCGCAGCACGGCCGCCCACTTGTTGGCGAAGTAATCGGCGTAGTCGATGCTCGCCAGCAGGCGGTCGATCAGCTTATCGCGCTTGTTGGGATCGGTGTCGCTGAGGAACTCGTTGGTTTCGTCCAACGTGGGCAGGCGGCCGGCGATGTCGACCGTCACACGGCGGATGAAGGTGGCGTCGTCGCACACTTCCGAAGGCGGAACGCCCAGCACCTTCAGCTTGTTGAACACGTGCTCGTCGACAAAGTTGACCGGCTCGGGCAGGTTCTTCACCTCGACCCCCAGCGGGATGCTGGCGCGGAACACGTCGACGTGGCCCTGATATCGGGCCATGATCGCCACGTCGCCCGTCAGATCGAGCGTCTTGACGATGCCTTCGGGCGTGACCTCGGCCATTTCCGGATCGTTGGCGTCGTACTGAGCCATCCGGGTCACGTCGCGGGTGGAGCCGTCGGTGTAGTGGGCCACCACCTTGATCTGCTGCTCACCGCCGCGAACCATCGCACGGCTGCGGGGCAGCACTTCGATGCTGACCACCTTGGGATCGGAATCGCTGCCGTAGGGCATGCCTTGCAGAATCCAGCGGCGGATCAGGCGGTACTCGTGGCTGTCGGCCTCCAGACGCTGGCCGCCACCGTGGGGCAGCTTGTTGATCGCCTTGAGCAGCAGCAGGCTCTGATCCGGGGCGGCGGGGAACAAACGCCGGCCGCGGCCTTCCTTCACCAGGTACTCGTAATCTTCCTCGGGTACAAAGCCCAGCAGAGCCAGCTTGAAACCGTTCTGGCCACTGGCCTTGCCGTGGCAACCGCCACCGTTGCAGCCCAGCTTGGTGAAGATGGGCACGATTTCGTTGGGGAAGTTGATCGGCAGCTCGTTGCCGATGTGCGTGACTTCGACCGCGATCTGGCCCACGACGCCTTCGGGGCTGCGGGCGGTGATCACCGCCTTGCCGTTGGCCAGTGGCGTGACCATGCCCGTGGCGTCAATCTGCACAATGCCGGAGGGATCGCTCTCGTAGGTGACTTTGCGGGTGTAATCACGGTACTGGCCGCTGTCGTACAGACCCGACACCACCAGTTGCAGGCGGTCATCCGCCCCGCGGAGCCGGCCGATATCTTCCGTGCCCGCAATGATTTCCAGCTTTTGCAGCTTACCCGGGTCACCCAGTCCCGGCGCTTCGGCAGCGGTGGCAGGGACAACCCCGAGCGCTGCGATGATCGCGAACCAGGCAAATCGCTGAAGAACCATTGGTGTCCCTCCCCGTGTCGGGTTTGCGCAGGCTTGGTCGTGTACAGACTTCAGAGCCCGCACCGCAAAGACCGCGGTGTGGTGGTGGCAGGTCGGTATGGTAGGTGTGGTCGGTTGGATGCAGGTAGCGCGCTGGGCAACCGAGGCAGCAGTTGCGAGCCCCCCGGAACAACGCGCAGGTCGGATCAAAGGCCGATTATAACACTCCTCGAACTACCACTTGCAAGCTCGATTGGCACATTTTGATCAAAAAATAAACAGGCGCTGATGCGTTGGCGCTGGGGGGCACCGCACGACGCATCCACGGCCGTCCCCATAAAATTGCCGGAAGCTCGGCGTTGGTTTCGCCGGAAAACGGCCAGGGCGATTTGATCGCCACGCCAAACGCGGCCCCGCTCAGCCCCCGCTTCAGGCGGGGCCACCCTCCTCGCCGCCAGGCGATTTCTACGCCATTGTGGCCCCCTCGCCCGACCGCTAGACCCCACCGCAGTTGCGGCCTACCATGAACTGCTAACTCTTTGAGGGAAAGCGGAATACTATGTCCACGGAGCTGTCAGGCGAACTGCAACAAGCCGCACACGATGTGCTGGGGTATCTCAATCTATCCTCTGGCACGCCCGACGCCCGTTTTCTGCGCCAACTCAACACGCTATTTGCCGCCCTCGAAGCCGACCAGCAGCCCGGCCAACCCTGGAACGTGTGCCAGCGCCTGCACGAGCTGCTGCAGGCCGAACTGGTGCGCGCCCGCGGCAGTTCCGCCGCCTTTCGCGAGACCAGCCAGGCCGAGGCGGTGCTCGATCTGGTTTTCACGCGGCTATTGCCGGCCTACCGCGAGTTCCATCGCGATCTGCTGTTCCACCAGCCCGACGATGCGCTGTTCCGGCCGTTCTTCCTCGGCCGGGCGTGCGAAGCCGTGCTGCAAGAAGGCTCGCCCTGGGACGAGCCCGAGCGAATCATCCCCGCGGCCATCGAACGCCTGAACGATTTCATCGGGCACCGGCCGGTGGCCGTGCTGCACAACCAGCGGATGGAGCCGTACAAGCACGAATGGGTGCGGCCGATCCCGCTGTATATCGAGGGGGCCGGCGTCGCGGTCGGCAAGTACCACGATGTGATCAGCATCGCGTTGGAGATTCTGCGGGGTACCGACCGCGATATCCTCGACATGGCCTACTTCGAGCTGGAGCGGATGGAAGAGTTGGCGCTGGACCCCCGCGCCTACGACTTCGACCATCCCGCCAACCAGCGCATCAATTACCAGTTCGGCCAGTGGGACCCCAACCGGATCGATAACCGCGGGCAGTACCGCCGGTTCGTCATCACCCAGGTCACCATCGACGCGCTGCTGGACCGCACGACCAGCACCCGCGGCGTTCCGTTTGAAGAACTGCTGTTTGAAGCGGCCGCGGTACTGGCCGGCACCATGCTGATGGCTTCCGGCGTGAGCGGTCGCGGCCCCGACACGCACGATTCGTCGACCACGCTGGCCACGCTGTTGCCGCGGATTGCGCATTACCGCGACGTCTTTTATCAGCGGCTGTTGGCCAAACTCAGCGGCCCCCACGGCGAGCGGCTGCGCGAAGAAGCCCGGGTGCGGCAGCAGCCCTTCGCCGACGCCCGGCAGCATCTCAACCGGCGGCTGGCGCGCCTGCGGGCGATCCAGCAGCAGCACGTCTACCTGGCCGGAATCTTCGCCAAGATGGGCTTTACCGAGGCCAGCCGGCGGCAAGTGGCGATTGTGCCGGTGGCTTCCGCCCGGATGATGTGCGAGATCCATTGCCGGGTAACCACGGCCAACCTGGCGATCAAGCAGGGCGATCTGGCCGGCGCGGCCGCCATTGTGGACGAGATCGAAGACCTGCTGCACCGCGCGATCGAGTGCGGGGCGATGATCGACCCCTGGAACCTGCTGGGGTTCGGCGCTCATTTCAGCTTGTTCCCCGCCTTGGAGAACAGCGTCCGCGACGTGCGGGCGGACGATCTGATCGACACCATGCGCGACATCTTCGCGCTGCGTTCGCGCATTCAGAGCGAGGCCGCGGCAGCCGGTCAGGTCGATCTGGCCGAACAGGTCGCCAGCCAGACCGATCGCCTGGCCCAGTGGTGGGACCGTTTTGCATCGGTCGAAGTCAGCGAGGTGGAAGGTTTCTCGGGCAAGGAAGCCGCCGAGTCGGCCCGGCACGTGGCCCGGGCGCTTGGCGACTGGCACAAAGCGGGCGCCGCCGCGGGCGATATTGCCTTCTGGCGGAGCCACGTCGATCAGTTCAACAGCACCAAGGCGTATGCCGAAGTGGTAGCCGCCCTGCTTGATCAGCAGGATTTGCGCGGTTCGGCCGCGCTGATGATGGCCTGGTTGAGCAACGTGGACCAGGCTCCGCTGGAAGAAGGCGATCACAGCTTCAATCGCCTGGCCCTGCGGTGGATGAATACCCTGCGGCTCAAGCACGACATGCCGCGTGAGCAGCGGTGGCAACTGCTGCGCTGGTTCTTCGATTACCTGGAAGCCAACGCGGGCGAATATTGGGAAGTGCCTGCGGCCACCTGGCCCGAGGGCGGCATGGTGCCCATCGAGGAACCGTTCGCCGAGGACGACGAGGAGGAAGAAGAGGACGACGATCCCTTCGCCGCCGCGTACGAAGGTGTGGTCTACCGCGACTCCACGCGCGACGGCATCGAAGGCGAACTGTTCGATCCCACCAGCCAGCCTACCGAGTACGAACTCGATCAAGAATCGACCCGGTTGCATCGCCGGCTTGGCTTCTTGGCCACGTTAATGGAACTGTGGCGGATCGCCGGCGTGCTGCTGTGCGAAACGGTGCCGCCTCCCAAGTCGGCAGACCAGAAGAGCCAACAGCCCGACGAAGCCGGCCATGGTGTCCAGCCGGCCGAGTGCGAAATCGACCGGGCCTTGCTCGATGCCGCGCAGGCGTGGCTGGCCCGCTGCGTGTACCTGCGGAAGGAACTGCAAGAGTTTGCCCAACAGATCCACCGGCATCCGGTGCCTCAGCCCTCCACCAGCCACGAAAGCATGGTGGAGTACGATCGCCGGCAGTACGTCAAAGAGATGCTGCTGGATCACGCCATTCGCACCATTGTCAACGCGGGGGCCGCGATCCGGTCGCTGCTCACGATGGAGCAGTGCGAGATTCCCGCGGAGGGCCTCTGGCACTGGGAAGTGCAGGCCGTGCAACTGTTGCGCTCGGCCCGGGCTGGCAAGCAGAACCAGATCGAGAGCCGGTACCGCGACTACGAAAAGGCCTGCTACAACCAGCCGCTGCTGTACGTGCCTGTGTCGCGAGGCGGCGAACCCAAGGCGATGGTCGTTGCTCAGACCATGCTGCAAACGCACTGCCAGATCCTGACGGTACTGCCCCGGCTGGGCCGGCTCGATCTCACCTGCAACCTGCTGCACTTTGCCCGCGAAACCGAGATCGAATACCCCGTTGGCCGCGGCGCGGTGAGCGAGTTCGACCGGCTGTTCACCACCGGTTATCGGGCGATTGTCGAGCAGATCATCTTAAGCGCCACGCGCGATGGCCGGTCCGACGGCGATGACGACGCCGACCTGGTCGACTGCCTCAACGAAGTCACCGAGAAACTGCTGCGGCTCTGGTTGGCGCACAGTTCGTCGCTGCGGCTGTCGGTGCTTGAGCCGCTGATGAGCGAAGCCGCCTGGCGGAAGACGGTACGCTTCATCGAGAAGTACGGCCACGACCTGTTCGTGCCGATGTTCCTGGGCGAAGGCAACCTCCGCGGCATCATCCACCAAGGCGCCGAAACCTTCCTCGAGAAACTGCTCGAAGATCCCGACACGGCCGAAGATCTTTCGCTGCTGCGGGCCATCCAGCAGGGCAAGTCGCTCAAGGCGGCCGCCGCGCAACTGGAGTGCATCATCCAGGCCTTGCTGGAGAACTACGCCGAGTACAACGACTACAACCACACCACCACGCAGTCGGACCGCGGCGAGATGTTGTACTGCCTGCTGGATTTCCTGCGGGTGAAAGTCAGCTACGACCGCATTGCCTGGAACCTGCAACCGGTGGTGCTGGTGCACGAGATGCTGGTCCGGCACGGCCGCGTGGAGGCGGCCGAACTGTGGCGGCGGAGCGTGGCCGATCAGACGGCCGACGCGGCCGACCATCACATCGCCCGGTACAATGAGCTGACGCACAAGTACGGCATGCAACTGCCGACGGTCGCCGACCGGTTGCAGGAGCGGTTCGTGCGGAACCTGGAGCTGGATTGCCTCAAGGCGCTGATCGCCCCGGCGATCGCCGAGCTTCAGGAAGGCAAGCCGACCGAAACATTCGACCGGTTGGAGGAAGGCATCAACCAGTTTGCCCAAACGCCACGCGGCGTGGGGCTCGACGTGCCGGGCTGGCTGACCGCGCTCGACGATGAAGTGATGGACGTGATGGCCGAGCGGCAGCCGGAGCTGAGCCACCGCAACTGCGACCTGATCCCGTGGAACGTGCTCACGCTCGATAAGATCCGCAAGCAACTGGCCGACTGGGAGTGATGGCGTCGGAGGCCCCGTAAGCTACACTGGGCAGCGGTTGATGCCGGCCGCCGGGCCGGAACATTGCCACCCCTCTTGCCCACCGCGGGAGCACGCCATCCATGGAACCTGCCAACCATCATTTTCTTGTTACGGGTGCGGCGTCGGGCTTGGGAGCTGCCACGGCCAGGCGGCTGGTTGCGGCCGGCGCTAAAGTGACGCTCTTTGACCGCCATGCCGACGGCGTGGCCCGAATGGCCCAGCAACTTGGCGCAAGCACGCTGGGTATTGCCGGCGACGTGACCTCCGAGGCCGACGTGGCCGGTGCCATCCGCCAGGGACAGGAAAAGCTCGGCCCGCTGCACGGAGCCGTCAACTGCGCCGGCATTGCGCTGGGGTCTCGGGTTTTGTCGAAGACCGGGCCGCATCCCTTGGATGACTTTGTGCGCGTGCTCCAGGTGAACCTGGTGGGCACGTTCAACGTGATTCGCCTGGCGGCCGAGGCCATCTCGCAGGCGCCGGCGGGCGAGGACGGCGAACGCGGTGTGATCGTCAACACGGCCTCGTGCGCGGCGTTCGATGGCCAGATTGGCCAGGCCGCTTATTCGGCATCGAAGGCAGGCGTGGCCGGCATGACGCTGCCGATCGCACGCGAGCTGGCCCGCTTTGGCATTCGCGTGGTCACGATTGCCCCCGGTGTGTTCGAGACGCCGATGGTGGCGGCGATGAGCGAGGAAGTGCGGCAATCGCTGGCTGCCCAGGTGCCGTTCCCGCAGCGGCTGGGCAAGCCAGAGGAATACGCCGCCTTGGTAGAGCACATCCTGGAAAACCGGATGCTCAACGGCACGGTGCTGCGGCTGGACGGCGCGCTGCGGATGGCCGCCAAGTAGGGTCCGTTGTGCGAGCCAAGTAGGTGGGTAATCGCAGCCACCACGAACCGATGACTGCTCAATAGTCAGTAGGGGCCGCTGTGCGGACCGCCGTCGTGACCGTGGCAATGCGCCCTGCGGCCACATCACGTATCCATGGCGGGCGCGAGCACTATGCGAGCCGCACCTCACAGCATGAAAACCCTGTACTACACGGCCAGCAGCCTCGATGGTTTCATTGCCACCGAGGACGATTCCATTGATTGGCTCTTTGCGCTAGGCGAGGCGAACGAGGCGGGCTATCAAGCGTTCATCGCGGGCATCGGTGCCATCGCGATGGGCGCGGCCACCTACGAGTGGATCTTGCGGCACGGCGATGAGGTCGTGGCCGAATTGGGGGCGCGCTGGCCGTACACGCAGCCGGCCTGGATCTTCACGCACCGCGAGCTGCCGCGGCTCGAAGGGGCTGACATTCGCTTCGTGCAAGGCGATGTAAGGCCGATCCACGAGGCCATGCCGGCAGCCGCGGGCGACAAGAATCTCTGGATCGTGGGCGGCGGCGATTTGGCCGGACAGTTTTACGATGCCGGCCTGCTCGATGAGATGTTCGTTCAGGTCGGGGCGGTCACGCTCGGCCGCGGCAAACCGCTGTTTCCCCGGCGCGCAACCAGCCCACCGTTCCGTTTGATCGGCGTGCGGCAGTTCAACGAGCACCTGGTTGAACTGCGGTATGACCTGCGGCCCGCGAGCCCGTAACCCGGGGCGAATACCCGGTGTGCGATCTTTGTGAAGTCATCGCGTGTACTATGGTCGTACGGCACACCGTGCTGTGGCACCTGGGCGTACCGACCAACACTCCGAACGCGTAGTAAACGCGATGATGACGGTCCGTACAGCGGCCCCTGCAGCTACCAACGAGCTACGCGGCGCGGGATTCGTCGACGGCCACTTGCCGGTTACGCCGGCGGCCGCCGCGATCGAACCGCCACACGCCGCGGGGCACGGCTTCGTCGACGTCGCGCACCACGTCGTGCGGATGTTGCAGCAGGATGCAGCGGTTGGGGATCTCAAAGCCGCTGCCGACGTGAACGCCGGGGCCCAAGAACGCTTCTTCGCCCAAGCAACCGCCCAAGAGCCGGCTGCCTGAGCCGATGCGGCGTCCATCGAGGTTGAGCTGGGCGTCACCGCGGAGGCTGGTATCCAGAAAGCCCGCCTGAGGACACAGCACCGAGCCGCGGCCCAGCACCGACATTTGCACGAAGATCGTGCCCAGGCTGACTTCTTCTTCGGCCACAACCGAGCGTACCAGCACCGAGCCGTTGACCATGCAGCGGTCGCCCAGCACGGCGCCTTCGACCACGGCGGCCGGGCCGATCTGCACGCCGTCGCCCAGGATGCAGTTACGCACCACGGCGTTGGGCGCAATCTTCACGCGGCGGCCCAGGATGGAAGCTTCCACATGGGCTGAAGGGGCAATCCGGCAACCTTTGCCGGCGAAGTAGGTCTTGCTCAGCCACCAGGAGGGCCGCAGGCTGCCCGATCGCCAGGCGGCCTTGAGCGGCAGCGTAGCGGCGGCCAGCGGATGTTCGGCCGCGTGCCGCAGCACGAAGCTCGTCATGCCCAGCAGGTTGACCGGCAACAGCGCCGCCCAGTGCCGGATCGGCATCATGAACACCTGCGAAACCGGCACCACGAACCGGCCCGACTCCTCAAAGTACCGGCTCGCCCGAGCGGTGATCCGCGTGAACCGGTAAGGAATCGGCAACAGCCTGGCGGCTTCCAGTCGCTGCAATTGTTCGGGGCCCGTCAGGTAGTACAGGCCAAAGCTCCGCAGTTGCCGGCCGGTTTCGTCCTGGTGCTGCGGCCCTTGCAGCACGGGGAAGAACCGCTCGGTCAGCTCGCTCACTTCCAGGGCAGCCTGAAGCGCTGCGCCGCGATCTTGCCCGCTGTTTTGCCGGGCGGCGCGCAGGAACCGCCTGGCCGCATGGTAGGTGAAGAACAGATCGTCGTCGGCCACCAGGCACGGGAAGCGATCGACCTGCTCCAGCGAGGCGACGCGGCGAACCTTGCAGCCCAGCCGCGACAACGTCCGTTCCTGGGCTTGGGCCAAGGTGCCGGTATGGACCTTCATCTGGCCGACGGGCCGTTCAAACGGTGCGATGGCGCGACCGGTTTCAACAAGGTAGGCGTTCATGGCTTGCGGATGATGCTCCGAGCAACTGGCGATTATGCGGCCCGTTGGCTGACCGTGCTTTGCTGCTGTTGCAGCGGCAGCGCGCTGCCGTCGGTGGTGTAGCCGTAACGCTGCATCAACCAGGAGAGTTTGCCGTCGATGGTAGCGCGGATGGCGTCGGGCAGCGGACGGTACGAGTTCTTCTTGTAGCCGGCAATGCTTTCCAGGTAGCGGGTGAGCCGCCGTTCGAAGGCCGGGCTGAATTCCAGGCCCAGCTCGGCATACAGCCGCTTGATTTGCTCCAGCTCGTTGCCTTCCAGGTCTTCGAAGCGGACCTCGGCCAGGTCGCCCTGGGGCAGGTCGGCGGTCTCGGCCAGGTAAGCCTGCTCCATGGCGTGGTAGTTGTCGAGGAACCGCGTCTGGTAGTTGTCGCGTTCGTCCGGATCCTGCAACTGGCTCACCACGTGGCCTTCTTTGGCCATGTGCATGTTGGAGCGGTACACGGCGTAGGGGTGCCGCGAAATGTGGATGAACTTGCAGCCCGGGAACAACTCACGCAGCGCCGCGGGGCGGCCGGTGTTGTAGGGGTTCTTGAGCAGCGGCGTACGGCTGCCGCGGAACAGGCACAGCCGCCGTACAAAGCCCAGGTAAGCCTGCTGCCACTTGCGCTTTTCGTCTTTGGGCAGCGAATCGGGGAAGATGTACTTGTCGTAGTGGGCCCACTGCCGCGGGAAGGCGATGCCCCAGTAAGGCGAGGCGTGCGATACGCCCTGGATGGCGAACTCTTCTTCCTGCGGGGAGAACAGGTGGAACCGCACCGAGTCCATCGGCCGCTTCCACGGCATGAACAGCCCCAGCAGCGGCGTGACCAGCCAACCCGAGAACGTGAAGCCGGCCGGGTTCATGATGTGGTAGGCGCGCGGCGAGCAGAACTGCGGATCGAGCGCCAGCATGTTGTGCAGGTGCGTGGTACCGCTGCGGTGAACGCCCAGGATGAACACCGGCGGCTTCACCTGGCGATTGCGGATCAGCAGCGGCAGGATCAACCGCTCGGGCAGCGTCAGGATGGTGTTGGCGGTGCTGAAGACCAGCGTGGCGATCAAACGCGGAATGTAGGCCGGGCCGATGGCGAAGCGGGCGTGCACCAGCCGCGGAATCCACACGTCCAGCGGCGCCAGCATGCTCGCCTGCGAGAGCGGAAAGATGCGCTTGAAGTTGGGGTCGATGGTGGCTTCGGTGGCGGCGATCTTCTTTTCGCCCCGCCGCGAGAGCACCACGCCGCAAACGGCGACGGCCGTTCCCAGCAAGATGAACATCATGGGAGCCTGGCGCGGATCGGAGTTCACCACGAACCACGACGCGATTTCGCTGTTGGTGTGGTGCAGCAGGTCGCCCTTGTGGATGGCACGCCGCGTGACGATCCAGCCGGCCAACAGGCCCGCCGGCAGCAGAATGCTGCCGGTGATCAGTCGCAGCAGCCCCAGCAGCGTGGCAGTGAGGAACAGGCCGAAGATGGTCGCCGCGCTGCGGGCGGTGAAAGCGTGTTCGGGATCGATCAGCCGCACCGGCACGGCGAAGATGAACGCGGTGATCAGCACGGCCACCACGGCGTTATACCGGTCGCGGAGCACGCTGAGCAGATAACCGCTGAACAGGATCTGCTGCACCATGGCCACGGGCAGCGCCATCATCATGGCCGGCACGACATAGATCCAGGCCTTGGCCGGCGCCGGATTGGGCGAGAGTTGGTAGGCCCCCGCGGCATACGCCACGGCCATGTAACCGCCATACGTGGCGATGCCGATGGCAACGCCGGTGAACAGCAGCTTCTTCCACTGTGGGCCGACGAAGATGCCGTAATCGGTGATCGGACGCTGATCCAGCGACATCATCACCAGCAGATAGCCCAGGGCGAACGCCAGGATCACGCCGCTACCGGCACCCAGGTGCAGTGCGAAGTCGATTCCCAATAGCCAGGTGATGCCTTGCACGGCCGCCGCGGAGACGGCCACAGCCAGTCCCCAGATGCCAATTTTCAGAAGCGGGTGGAGCTTCGCAAACATGGGTTCGTTCCGTCGCGCAAGGTGCCGCCGCGGAGGGAACGGCTTCCGGTGCCAATCCCTGTGGTTGATGCGGCGCAGAAGGCCTACCTATAGAGACAACCGGCTCCCAGGGGGAGTCCAACTGCATCTCGTTCGGCAAGCTGGAGCGTTATCTCCAGTACAAGCGTTAAAATTGGAAGCTAGCACGCTAGCGGCGACAGCAGCGCTAGCGCTGGCATGAGCCACTTTGCGCGGACCAATCACCGGCGACACGTGGAGGGGATCTCGAAGCCAAGGGATTGCTCCATTATCTGGGCATCGACGATGGAGAGCCGGCTTGCGGTGCGGACATGATTGGGCGGCGGAGCAGCGGTGTGGCCGAGGGACCATTGACCACCGGAGCGGCTACTCCCCATGAAATGCCCGGCGGGCTGCTTCGTATACGTCTTTCAGCGGCACCTGGTGCTTCTCGGCCACCTCGCGGCACGATTCGTATTCGGGCGAAAAGCTTTCGGGCATACCGGCGATCCAGGCCAACTTGCCGGACACGGGGCCCCAAGGCGTTTCCACCTGGTGCGGCCGCCGCTCCAGCTTGTGCCGGCTCACCGGCCAACGCCGCACGCCCAGCGTGGTCGTTTCGCGGAAGATGATCTTTTCGAGCTTGTTGACCAGCAGCGCCGGACATAGCACGGTGAGCACCACGCCGGGCCGGTTCTTCTTCATCTGCACCGCGGTGGTGTACACATCCAGGGCGCCGGCCTCGGCCAGCTTGGTGGTGCAGTGGCCGATCAGCTCGCCGCTGATGTCGTCCAGGTTGGTTTCCAATACCCAGATCTGATCGGCGGCCAGGCCGTCTTCGCTCTCGCCCACGATCAGCCGCAGCACGTTGGCTTGCTCGCGCAGCTCCGCGGTGCCGGCGCCGTAGCCGATGGTTTCAATCCGCATGCCAGGCAGCGGGCCGAAGCTGTCGGCCACCGTGGCCAGGATCGCGGCGCCGGTGGGCGTCGTCAGCTCGCAGTTGATGCTCGTTTCGACCAGCGGGATCCCACGCAACAGTTCGGCCGTGGCCGGGGCCGGTACGCTCACGCGACCGTGCGCGATCTTGATGTAGCCTGTACCCGTCGGAACGGGCGAAGCCACGATGCGGTCGACGCCCAGCAGGTTGAGCCCCACGGCCGCGCCGCAGATATCGGCGATGGAGTCCACCGCGCCTACTTCGTGGAAGTGGATCTTTTCGAGCGTGGTGCCGTGCACCTTGGCCTCGGCTTCGCCAATCTTCTGGAAGATGCGTTTGGCCAGGTCCTGCTGGGCGGGCGTGAGCCGGCTGCCCTCGATCATGCTCACGATGTGGTGCAGATGCCGGTGGGCATGCTCCGGTTCGTGCTCGATCCGGACATGCGTGGCGCGAAAGCCGTGCCGCTTGACCTCTTCGGCCACCAGGCGGCAGCCGGGAATGTTCAGCGAGTCGATGGCGTCTTGCAGGGCCTCCAGCGGCACGCCGGCGTCGACCAGGGCCGCCAGGGTCATATCTCCGCTGATCCCGCTGATACAGTCCAGGTAAGCAATCTTCACGGCAGCAGTAACCCGGGTGATGAATGTTGCCAAGGGACACACGCGGCGGCTTGGGAGGCCAGGGGGGACCGCACCGCGCGATGCACTTTTCCCCAAGCAAGAAACGCCAACAAAAACTGCCCGCCCACGCCCGCACGTGCGGTCGCAGCGCTCGCTAGGTTATAGCGGACGCCGCGGCACGAGGCGAGTCGCGGGACGGGCAGTGATGGTCCAACGCAGACGTTGACGCGGCCGTTAACGCTGCTCGGCAACTTCCGGAGCGCTGGCCGGCTCGATCCGCAGTTCAAGCCAGACGGGCTGGCCGCTTGGCTGGCCGAGCGTGCACTTCACCGGCTTGCCCAGGGGGATGCAGCCGGCAATCTGGCCGCCATGCTGCACAACCGCCGCGGCAGCCTGCTCCACGCCAGTCGTCGGCACGCAGTGCTGGATGGAGAGCTCCAGTTCCACGCCCTCGCTGGTGCATTGGCCGAGGCAGCCTTGCACCTGCGTGCCCAGCGAGAGTTCCTGATCGGTCGCACCCGCTTGGATCACGCCGCCGGAGAGGAACGAGAACTTCCGGCCGGCCGAGGTCAACAGGACCGGCGCACACAACTGCTTGGCGGGCTGGCCGGGCGTTTCCTGATACAGCCGGATATGCACCGCAAACTGTTGCGGCGCGGTGGTGCTGGCCGTCAGCCGCGTGGGCGGAACCGGCAGCATCTGCGGCTGCGAGCTGTTGCAGCCTTTCGTGGTGCAGACGCCCGAGGCGGTAGCGCCCCGCACGCCGGTCGTGCAGGTGCCGATGGTTTGGGGCACCGCGGTCGTGGGTACCGGGCAGGTGCTGCTGGTGAAGGCTTCGCTCTGGCTACCCTTGGCGGCAAGCTGTTGCTTGAGGCGGTCATTCTCCAATTGGAGCCGGGCCAGGGTGTGGACCATTTCGAGCTTGGCTTCGGCCGCTTCGAGCTTGGCCTTCAGCGTGGCGTTGGTCACGTGGACCTCGGCAGCCTCCTCGATGATCCGGCGGTACTCGGCCAGGTTCTCCTCGGCGGCTTGAGCCTTGGCTTCCAGGGCGTGGAACATGGCGCTGAACACCAGCTCGGCCATCGCGGCCTTGGTGTCGTTGGCTTCCTTCTGGATGTGCAGCAGGCTCTCGTACAGCGCTTCGCGCTGCTCGGCCACCGACTCCTGGGCCTCCAGCTTGGTTTCCAGTGCGGCGATCTTGGCCTCGAGCTTGGCAACCGCGGCGGGAACCATCGCCGGCTTCTTGGTGCCGTTGAACAACGGGCAGTGCGACGAAGCCATCTGCCACAGTTGCGACAGCGTGGGATCGCCGGTCAGTTCGCAACGGTCGATGTCGAAGACGCCGCACAGCTTGCCGCAGGAGCCCATTTCGCAAGCGGTGGTCTTATCGCTCGTCCCACAGGTGCACGAAGCGCAGCACTTGGAAGCAGGGCCGCACTGGCAGGCCGACTTGGCGCTGCAAGCCTTGGCACACACGGCTTGCGTGCAAGAGGCGGTCTTGCATGCGGCGGCGCCGGTCTTGGCGCACGCACCCTTATGGCACGCGACCTGCGAGCAGGTGCTCAAGCACTCGCCCTTAGTGCAGGCCGTCTTGTCACAAGCTTGGGTACAAACGGCCACCTTGGCACAAGCGGCTTGGGTGCACGCAGCCTTCGTGCCAGCCGCCGTCGCACAGGCGGCCTTGCAACCAGCGGCACATTCGCCCGCGGCGCAAGCGAGCTTCGCGCTGGTGTTCTTGGCGCACGAGGTGCTGACCGCCTGGTTGCACGCAGCGGTGCAGGTCTTGGCGCAGTTGCCGGCGGCACAGGTGCTCACGGCGCTGGCCAGCTTGTTGCAGGCCGACTTGCTGCACGCGCTGGTGCTGCAAGCCGCGGTGCTGCACGTTGTCTTGTCGCACAGGGCTTTTTCGCACTGGGCCTTGTCGCACGTGGCGCAGTCAGCCTTGGCGGCCACGAAGGTTTCGGTCGGCGAGAACGCGGGGGCCGTTTCGTCCTGGCAGGCCTTTTCGCAAGCCGCGGTGCAGGTGCCCGGCTCAATCGGTTTCAGCTTGAAGCCTTCGGCCGTCTGAACCAGTTCAAAGACGGCAGGCTGGCACGCGGAATCGCAGGCCGTGCCTTCACCACGCAGCAGCCGGGCCAGGCCGGGGATCGTGTCGAAGAGCTTGCCGGCGAAGCTGGTGGGACAACTGCCCTGGGTACATTCAGGCGGGCTGGCGGCCAGCGGCGCGGCCAGCACTGCGGCGGCCAGCGCCACCGAGGCGGCACCGCCCATGATGCGAGACACCCACACACGACTCATGGCGACATCCTTTCGCAGCGAGGGGGAGCAAACAGTCCGAGCCTAAGGCCCCGCGGACTTGTAGACGAAATGCCAGGGCGTGGCGATGCCAAATGCGCATGGCGCAGCGGAATTCGCTGAGGTTTCAGCAGTGCCAGCGCTGCTGCCGCAAGCAAACCAGCCATGCCGCTATTGGCAACGCGGGCAGGGCTATCAACGCAGCGGCCCAGCGGCGCATAGCTTTAGCTCACAGACGGTAGAACGTGCGCCGCGACAATGTGGCGTGGCAAGTCATGGCGAAACGCTGCGAGCACACCGTCGACTAGCGGCGGATCGGGCCGCTGCTCAAGCCCACCAGCGGGGCGTCGGCCCGCACCAGGTACAGCTCGACCCGGCGGTTGTACTTGCGCTCGTCGGGCGATTCGTTGGGAGCGATCGGCTGATGCTCGCCCAGCCCTTGCACGATGATCTGCTGGGGAGGCACGCCTGCCGCCTGGAGGTAGTCGGAGACGGCGTTCGCCCGGGCGGTACTCAGGTGGAAGTTGTTGGCCCAGATGTCGGCACCGGGCTTCTTGGAGATCGAGCGGTCGTCGGTATGGCCGACCACCACCACGCGCAGCGAGTTGCCGTTTTCTTTGATGATCTGGGCAACATCGTTGAGCACCGATTCGGTGGTGGGACGCAGGTGGGCGCGGCCGCTGTCGAACAGCAGCTCGTCGCGGATGACGGCGGAGTCAGTCAGCGGATCGTACTGGAGGAAGGGATACCGCTGCGCCAGATCGGCCATGCTCGGCCCGCCGAACTGGCTGCCGTACCGTCCACTGCGGCCGTCGCGGCGGGGCCGCGTGCTGGCCAGGGCGCGATTGCGCTCATCGAGCAGGGCTTGCTCCGCCCGTTGCTGGGCCTCGATGGCCGAGGTCAGCCGGGCGGTGAGCTCTTCGTTTTCCTTCTGGAGATTGAGCACCTGTTGGCCCAGGGCGCGGTTCTGCTCCTGGAGAGCCACGGCTTTCTTCTTGCCAGCGCAGCCGGCGAGGGCGCAGCACATCACCGTGAGCAACAACCACCTACTGCTACGCCGCACGAACCGCTTCATGATTCGACTCCTTTCGAATCCGCCATATGCCGTGCCGCTTTGGCAGCGGCGAACCGGGCGCCGCGGCCTGGCCGCCCCGATCACTGGTCCACGTGGGGCGGTTAGCCACATGCGCCGCGCGGGCTGGCCGCCACGGCACGTCTAGCCCAACCAAGCCGGCTCGCCATAGCTTGGGGACGCTCCTTCGCCCCGGCAGCCTGGCTCAAACGCCGCGCTTTGGCTGGTTCCTATTGTTCAAACAGGTTCACAAGGGACTTGGAAATGGTGCCCACGATCGGGCTGGGGCTTTCCCAACTCCACATGTAGATGAGCATCTCGTACATCATGATGCCGGACACCGCCAAGACCACCGTCACGGCGGCCAGGCCCAGCACGCTGCCCAGGCCGTACTTGCCTTCAGGCTCGGCCAATACGGGCGCCGTGGCCGGCATCGGCGCGGCCAGGGGGCCGCCCATGGTCGGCTGCGGCACGGCACCGGCACCAAACGCGGGCGCCGCGCCCAGCATGTCCATGCCTTGAATGTCTTCGCCCAGCAACGTGGCCGCGTTTTCGTCGAACGGCTCGTCGGCATCCAGGGCGATGACCTGCGAGCCGCTGGCGTCGGCCTCGTCGCCTTCGACCTCGAGCATCGGCGTGAGCAGGAAGTCGTCGTCGCTGACTTCTTCCAGCTCTTGCACGGCACCCAGGGCCTGATCGCTGCCCAGTTCGCCCAGCGGTTCTTCCAGCGATAGGCCGCTGTCGGCCGCCGCGGCCAGGTTGATGCCGCTATCGGCAATGTCGCTGCCGATGCCGCTGCCGCCCAGCACCAGGTCGCCCGCGTCGTCGTCCTCGACCAGGTTGATGGTGCTCTCGGGCGAGCCTTCCTCGACCAGG
>Ga0207874_1000956_pt1 | contig 37002 bp, 29 predicted proteins | sample HigsolmetaAR201D_FD_184833 | JGI IMG/M metagenome (GOLD analysis project Ga0207874, IMG submission 184833) | Ionic liquid and high solid enriched microbial communities from the Joint BioEnergy Institute, USA - AR20-1-D (SPAdes) (version 2) ...
CTCGTTGATGAGCGGCGCCGTCGACCACGGCGTGTTCTCGTCCTCGCTCAGCTCGGGCCAGCGCTGCAACAGGAGCCGGACGAACCGGCGATCAAAGGCGTCGGCGGGATGTCGACGCGACTGGCGATGTACTTGTTGTACAAGGCCTTATGGATTCGGAGTGCCTGCTCGTCGCTTTCGGGGCGTTCGCCCTCCCATACGGCGAGGTCGTAGCTCACCGCTAGATGATCACATAGCCGACGTCTTGCGACCGCCCGGCGACCGGCGCCCACCCCGCATGCGCCGAACGAGCCCAACGCGATCACCGCACGCCGTATCCGATCGGGCATGCACCGGGCGCACACGCCGGCAAGCCCCCTCAAACGATCAAAGCCCAGGCGGAGCATGAGGCTTTGACCTGGGCTTTCGGCTGGGTGGAGCCTAGGGGATTCGAACCCCTGACACCTGGCTTGCAAAGCCAGTGCTCTGCCAACTGAGCTAAGGCCCCTTGTTCTCCGGTGGGGTGCCTATGAGGTTGTGATGGAGAACGCGACCGATCGTACACCGTGCGGGCGGGGTGGCGAGTCGCCCCCGCAGGGGTGGCGGGGAGGGGGAGACCCATGTGTCGAAAGGGTCCGACTTGACCCGATTGGCTGGCAGGAGGCCCGGGGGCGTCGGAGGATGGGGCGTGGCGGCGCCGTGCTCGTCGGGCGCTGCCGGTCGCAAGGTCGAAGTGCCGCGGTGGCCCGGTGCGTTGGGCGCGTCGTCGTGATGGAGACGTGGCACGTCCTTGCCGGTTGTTGCGGGCGTGCCACGGTCGATTCCCGGCTTCGAAGATCAAAGCGAGGATGAATCATGCCCGACGTCAGGGAACCGGAAGGCCCGGCGGAGGCCGCCCGCATGAGCGAGGTGGACGTGCATCCGGGCGTCCACCGGGCGACCGAGCCGGATGAGGAGCAGGTGCTGCGCGAACTGTACGGGGAGCCGGACGAGGACGGGATCTTCCGCGGGAAGGGGGCCTGATGGGCGACGCGAGCGGGATGCTGGCCGCGGCCCGGGCCGCCCTCGGCATGTCGGGAGTGCCGAACGCGATCACGCTGGACTACGCCGGGCGGCACGGGGAGGAGTTCAGGAAAGCGGCGTGGTGCGATATGGCGGTCACCTACTGGGCGCGTAAGAGCGGCAACGAGGCGGCCGTCCTGCCGGGCGGGGACCGGGCCTACACGGTCTGGCACGCCCAGGACTTCCAGAAGATCGGACGCTGGTACCCCGGCACCGTCGCCAACGTGAACAGGGCCGAGCCGGGGGACATCGTGTTCTTCGACTGGGGCCGCAGCGACTCGATCGGCGCCATCGACCATGTCGGCGTCGTCGAGAAGGTGCTCGGCGGCGGCCGGGTGCAGACGATCGAGGGCAACACCGGCAATGCCGTCAAGCGGCGCGTCCGGAGCGCCGATGTGATCGCCGGGTACGGCCGGCCGGCGTACAAGCCCTACAAGTGGAACGGCAAGGCCCCCTCCGGCGAGCCGGAGCTGAAGCGCGGGGACACCGGGGATCGCGTCCGCGATCTGCAGAGCGCCCTGCTCAAGGCCGGTGAGCGTCTGCCCGAGTACGGGGTGGACGGGGATTTCGGCGCGGAGACCGAAGCGGCGGTCAGGTCCTTCCAGAGCAAGCACCCCGATGAGGTCGACCGGGTGACGGGGCGGTACGGGCCGCAGACCGCCGCCGCGCTGGCGCGTGCCCTGGGACATGCGGCCCCTGACAAGCCCAAGCCTCCCGCGGCGAAGGCTCCGCCGTGGCCGGGCCGCTATTTGAAGCAGCCGCCCATCATGCGCGGGGACGATGTCCGCCGGTGGCAGGCGCAGATGCGCAAGCGCGGATGGCGCCTGACCGTGGACGGGGCCTACGGCCCTCGGTCCGAGCAGGTGTGCAGGGCTTTCCAGGAGGAGAAAGGGCTGGCCGTCGACGGCGTGGTCGGCCCGGTGACCTGGCGGCAGGCCTGGGAGGCGCCCATCACCTGACGGCGGGGACGGAACGCACGCGCCGCCCATCCAGGTCAGGTGTTCTGGATGGGGGCCGCTTCGACGTCCCGGTGCGCAAAACGGGTCGGGACGGGGTCGCTGGATTCGAGCACATGTCCTGAGGGCTGCCTGAGACCGCTTGGGCTCCCTCCCCGGCCCTCAGGATCCCGTGTGGAAAACGCGGAAGAACACGGTCATGGCAGGCGAGCCGCCGCGAACGGGCCGCGTCCGGTGCAGCCCGGCTGCTTGGGCGCGATCACCGGGAGGGACGCGGCCCAGGGCGGCATCGGGGTCTTCCCCGGCGTCCCGCCATGGCCCGGCACGCGGCTCAAACGGCCTGCCGCCCCGCCGCGTGCGATCCGGCCTCACGGAAGCTCAGGCGCTCCCGTGCGGCTGAACCCGGGTGGGGACGCACGCCCCACGGGCCGCCGGTCAGCTCTCGGAGGAGGTGGCCTCGGTCCACAGGTCCAGCTCGGCGCGGTCCTGCTGCAGGCGACGCCACACCACCAGGCCGCCGAGAGCGATGACAGCGAGAACGATCAGCTTCTTCATGGTGGACCCCTTCGCCTCGACAATTCCCGCCCGGGAGGGGCAAGTGGCCGCTTCCCCGGGCTCTCCGCAGCCTAGCAACCGGAACGGCCCCCTCCGCACCCCGTCGCCCAATTTCACCCGTCCACCGGACCGTTCATCGCCCCCGGACAGGGAAGGACGGATGATGGAGATTGCGGGTGAAGTGTCCGGGCGACGGTCAGGGAGTCCTCATGGGTGTACAGGACGACTTCGACCTCTGGGAGCGCGAGCTGCAGGAGTCGGCGGGGATCTCCTGGCCTGCCACAGGTCCCGGAGGCATGGACGACCGATGGCCGGAGGAGGAGGACACGGGCCCGCGCCCGGGGAATGGAACCTTGGGCGAGCTTGGGGGGAATCTTGACGGGCGCGGGGACGATTCGGTCCCGGAAAGCCCAGACAAGCCGAATCCGGGCATCGATGACCGGTTTGCGGGCCTTGGCGGCCGGAAAACGGACCCGGCGGATCCGCACCGTCCGGACGGCGAATTCGACGACGAGGAGGACCTGGACGCCAGGCGGCCGGGGGGCCGGGCCATGCTGGCGGTCACCGGGGTGATCCTGCTGGGGTACCTTCTCACGCTCCTGCTGGGCAGGGTGCCGCTGGCCGTGGCCGGGCTGATCCTGGCCGGGCTGATCCTGCTGCTGTGGCGGGTCGGTCTTTGACCGGCCGCCGCGCCCGGGGCGCTTGCCAGACTGAAGATCGTCGCCGAACCGTTTCCGTCACGCCGTCTTCGCAGGTCCCGTGCGGGTACGCCGCAGTCGGGGCGGGGCTCGGGTGAAGGCCCGTCCCCTGCGAACCGCGTGGCGGAAACAAGGTTCACCGTCTGTGGCATCGAGATAGGGAGAAGGCATAGATGACCCGCCTGACCGAGCGTCCCGCCGCGGCCAGCGGCACCTTCCGCATCGGCGGCGACCTGCCGGTGCACCGGCTGGGCTTCGGGGCGATGCGGATCACCGGGCCCGGGGTGTGGGGGGAGCCCGCCGACCGGGACGAGGCGATCCGGGTGCTGCGCCGTGCCGTCGAGCTGGGCGTGACTTTGATCGACACCGCCGACTCCTACGGCCCGTTCGTCAGCGAGGACCTGATCGCCGAGGCGCTGCACCCCTACCCCGACGACCTGGTGATCGCCACCAAGGGCGGCTTCACCCGGCACGGGCCGAACATCTGGGAGCCGCTGGGCCGGCCGGAGTACCTGCGCCAGTGCGTGGAGATGAGCCTGCGGCGGCTGCGGCTGGAGCGCATCGACCTGTACCAGCTGCACCGGATCGACCCCAAGGTGCCGCTGGAGGAGCAGCTCGGCGTGCTGCGCGACATGCAAAGCGAGGGCAAGATCCGGCACATCGGGCTGTCGGAGGTCAGCGTGGCGGAGCTGGAGGAGGCCCGCAAGATCGTCGAGATCGCCACGGTGCAGAACCTCTACAACCTCACCAGCCGCCAGCATGAGCCGGTGCTGGAGCACTGCGAGCGGCACGGCATCGGTTTCATCCCGTGGTTCCCGCTGGCCACCGGCCGCCTGGCCGAGGCCGGCGGCACGCTGGCGCAGGTCGCCTCCCGGCATGAGGCCACTCCGGCCCAGATAGCGCTGGCCTGGCTGCTGCACCGCTCGCCGGTCATGCTGCCCATCCCGGGCACCTCCAAGGTGGCCCATCTCGATGAGAACCTCGCCGCCGCCACGATCTCCTTGACCGACGACGAGGTCGCCCAGCTCGGCAAGGCGGCCTGAACCGCATATCGGCGGTTCACCATAAGAGGCGGGATGCGCCCGCGGCGCGGTCGTGGGCTCATCCCGTCGCCCCTCCGGGGAAAGAGGGAGCAGCTCCTTTCGGCGCGCGACGGCCCGTTGCCGGAACGGGAGCCTCGGCTGCCCGCGCGGGGTTCTCCCAGGTCGCCGTACCGTCCGCAACGTCGCGGAACCGTAAGCGAGCGATGAAGACGGCGCGCTGAAAAGGCTTGATGGAATCCAGTCGCGGGGAATGCACGGCGGGCTGTTATCGTTATTTCTTCACCCCGCCACCAAAAACAAAACCCTCTCTTTAATTGTACCCCTCGGAGGGCATTTTGTCAAAAGCCGAAATGGCGCGCGAGCAGGAATACGTATCGCGGCTCTACCGGCGGCTGGACGGGCTCAGGGAGCAGACCGCGGCCCGCCTGGCGGACGTGCTGCGGCACTCCGACGGCACCGCCCAGGGACGCTGGGACCGCGAGGCCGCCGCGTCCCGCTACACCCAGCGGCTGGCCCGCCTGACGGCGGCCGAGCGCGGGCTGTGCTTCGGCCGGCTCGACTTCCGGGACGGCCCCAGCCGCTACATCGGCCGCATCGGCCTGCCCGCCGAGGACGCCGCAGACGACCCGGACGCCGAGCCGCTGCTGCTGGACTGGCGGGCGCCGGCCGCCCGGCCGTTCTACCTGGCCACCGCGGTGGCCCCGCAGGGCGTGCACAGGCGCCGGCACATCCGCACCCAAGGCCGGCGCGTCATCGACCTCAACGACGAACTCCTCGACGCCCGGCGGGAAGACGCCGACGCCCCGCAGATCGGCGAGGCCGCGCTGCTGGCCGCGCTGGAGGCCGACCGCTCCGGCCGGATGCGGGACATCGTGGCCACCATCCAGGCCGAGCAGGACGCCGTCATCCGCTCCGGCCACCGGGGCGTGCTGGTGGTGGAGGGCGGCCCCGGCACCGGCAAGACCGTCGTCGCCCTGCACCGCGCCGCCTACCTGCTCTACACCCACCGGGACCTGCTGGCCAGGCGCGGAGTGCTCATCGTCGGCCCCAACCGCACGTTCCTGCGCTACATCGAGGAGGTGCTGCCGGCGCTGGGAGAGACCGGAGTGCTGGCGGCGACCATCGGCGAGCTGTTCCCCGGGGTGCGGGCCGACGGGACGGAGCCGCCGCAGGTCGCCGAGATCAAGGGGCGGGCGATGATGGCCGAAGTGGTGGCCGCCGCCGTCAAGGACCGCCAGTGGGTTCCCCGCGAGGCGCTACGGATCGAGACCGAGCAGGGATTGGTGCTGCACCTGGACCGGGCGACCTGCGAGCGCGCCCGCGAGGCGGCCCGGCGCTCGCGCCTGCCGCACAACCGGGCCCGGCCGATCGTGGTCCGGCACATCCTGGACGCGCTGGCCCGCCAGGCCGCCGACCGGCTCAACGCCGGCATCCTGGTGCCCGAGGTGCTGGCCGACCTGGAGCCCGGCGAACGGGTCGACGACCTGTTCGATGCCGAGGACGTGGCGGCCATCCGCCGGGAGCTGGCCGGCGACCCGGCCGTGCACGCCGCACTGGAGAGGCTGTGGCCCGTCTTGACGCCGCAGCGGCTGCTGGCCGACCTGTACTCCTGCCCCGACCGGCTGGCCTCGGCCGCCCCCGGCCTCTCCCGGGCCGAGCGGGAGTCGCTGCTGCGGGACCCGTCGGCGCCCTGGACGCCCGCGGACGTCCCGCTGCTCGATGAGGCCGCCGAACTGCTGGGTGCAGACGACCGCGCCGCCCGGGCCCGGGCCGAGGCCGAGCGGCGCCGCCGGATCGCCTACGCCCAGGGCGTGCTGGATGTGACGTTCGGTTCCCGCTCCACCGACCTGGACGACGACGCCGAGGCCGCGCTGACCGCCGGCGACCTGGTGGACGCCGCGGCGCTGGCCGACCGGCACGAGGAGCCGGACCCGCGGACCGCCGCCGAGCGCGCGGCGGCCGACCGGACCTGGGCGTTCGGTCACATCGTCGTGGACGAGGCGCAGGAGCTGTCGCCGATGGCCTGGCGGCTGCTGCTGCGCCGCTGCCCGGCCCGGTGGATGACCGTGGTCGGCGACCCGGCCCAGACCGGCGGCGCCGGCGGCGTCTGGTCCTGGGCGCAGGTGCTGGATGCCTGCGTTCCCGGCCGCTGGCGGCTGGAGCGGCTGACCGTCAACTACCGGACGCCCGCCGAGTTCATGGACCTCGCCGCCGCCGTGCGGGCCGAACTGACCGGCGAGGACCTTCGGCCGCCGGCGGCGGTGCGCCACGCCGGCTCACCGCCGTGGCTGGCGCAGGTTCCCGCCGGTGAGCTGCCCGCCCGCCTGTCCGCCCTGGTGGCGGCCGAGCTGGCCGCGCTGGGCGGCGGTCACCTGGCCGTCGTGACGCCGGCGGCGCTGCGGGAGGAGCTGGCCGGGGCGCTCGGCGCGTCCACCGGCCCGGGCGAAGAGGCGGACCTGCGGGAACGGCTCGTGGTGCTGACGGCCGGCGGGGTCAAAGGGCTGGAGTTCGACTCCGTCCTGGTCGTCGAGCCGGCCCGGATTCTGGCCGAAGGCGCGCAGGGTCCCAACGACCTATTCGTCGCGTTGACCAGAGCGACGAAACGCATGGGCATTGTGCACACCGGCGAGCATCCGCTTCCCGCGGCGCTGACCCGCCTGCCCTCTCCCCCGCAGATCCTCTCGGCGGCCCGCTGAACGGGCGCGCCGGCGGTGAACTTTTCAACACCTGCGCCAAGGGCCCGGGTGGTGTCCGCTGCGGCGTCCCCGTCCCGGCCTGCGGAGGCGGCGTGTTGACATAAGGTTCGGTGTTCAGCCGGCGGCAGGGCGTGCAGGCAGCCGGTTGGGGACGATCCGCCACCAGGTGAGGCAGCGCCACAGCCACTCCAGGGGGCCGTAGCGGTAGTGCCGCAGCCATGCGCGGCTGAACACCGTCTGCGCGGCGAGGATCCCCGCCACGGTGCCGGCCGGGGCCGCGACGCGCGGGTCGCCGCCCAGGTCGAGCAGGCGGTCGGCCATCAGCACCAGGGCCGAGGCGGTGATGTAGTTGGTCAGCGCCAGCCTGCCCAGCGGCTGCAGGACGGGGGAGAGGAACGCGGCCACGCGCTCATGTCGCAGCACCACCAGCAGTCCCATCGCGTAGGCGGCGCCCGTGACGACCCCGGCGGCCGCCGGCAGCGGGGTGCCGAAGGCCGAGGCGCCCATGAGCACCTGCCAGAGGCCCAGCCCGGCGGCCGTCGGCGCCGTCACCGCGAAGGCCGCCGTGATCCGGCGGCTTCGGCGCGCGATGAGGTCGAGCACGCCGTAGTCGACGGCGGCCAGCCCGAGCAGGAACAGGCCGGGGATCAAGGTGACGCCTCCGCCGGCGAGGAGCAGGGAGGCGAGCACGGCCGCCGTCCCGCAGGCCAGGACGGCCCACCGGGGCAGGAACGTGGCGGGCAGCAGCACCCCGATCCCGGTGACGGCGTAGTACACCAGCACCTCGCCGGGCTGCAGCAGCTGGTGCGCCAGCCCGAACATCAGCAAGAACCCCAAGCGGGCCAGCAGGACCGCCCGCGGTGATTCCGCGCCCGTCCGCGCGGTCCGCAAAAAGATCGCCGCGCCGATCCCGAACAGCACCGAGAAGACCGGGAAGAAGCGCTGGTGCACCAGGCATTCGTACAGGTGCCGCAGCACGCCGGGCTCGGCTTTGATCTCGTCCCCGGCCATCCCGGTCATGGCGACGATGTTGGCCGGCAGGATTCCGCACAGCGCCAGGCCCCGCACCGCGTCGAGCTCGCCGATCCGGCCGCTCCGTGCCCATCCGGGGCGGCCGTCGTCCCTGCTCGCTGCGGGGCCGTACCGTTCCCGGCGCTCCTCTTCCAGCCTCATCCGCCCTGCCGGTCCTCGTCCGCTTGCGGCCTGCGCCGCTACTGCCAGAGTGCCAGGCGGGAGGAGAGGCGGAGCGGGCGGCGGGGAGTTATCCACAGGCGGTCGTGCACAGCGTCCGCCATCCCCGCGACGGGAGTTATCCACAGGCGGTGGATAACCGTTCTACACAGCCGCTGAGCTGCGGAACCCACAGGTCGCCCACAGTGTTTCCCCAGGACAATCCCCAGATTCGCGGGGGTTGTCCACGCCCGGAGGAGACGCTGTGGAACACGCTGTGGATACTCGCCGGGAACATGACTGTCCACAGCCTGTGGATAACTTCTCTCCACAGGCCCCGACCAGCGCAGAGGCGTGGTTGTACACCGCCTGTCCCCAGGGTTGTCCCCAGGACGGGCCGGGTTTTCCACGCCCCGATTCAACCGCGGCGCGCCCCGCCGCGGCCAGGCCCGGTGGACGGCGGAGCCGGAGCGGGTCCGGACGCGACCCGCCCCCTCGGGGAGCCGCCCGAGCGGCCGTCCGCGCCGCAGAGATGACCCGGCCGCCGCCTCCGAGTCCTCTCACGCGCCGTCCTGTGGACGGACCATAAACCCCACCGGTAAAGTCGGAGAGGCCTCCGTGAACGGCATGCTCACGGAACGGAAAGACCGCTTGTGAGCTTTCTCATAGTCGGTACCCGCACGGCGAGGGCCTCTCTACCATCGACCGGGCGGCATATTGCGGATGCGGCGTCGAGCCATTATCGGACACGGTGCGGGAGCGGAAGTTTTCAGCCGCACAAGCGCGCACGAAAGCACCCCGCCCCCTCCCAGGCCGCCCGGCAAGCCATTGCCGAGAGCGACAGAATTCGCAATGTTTCCGCAAAACCGCAGATCCCATGCCACTTGTCAGGCAATGCACGATACGGTGGTAGGCCCCTCCCGAGCGCCCCTGCCAGGTAATGTCCGGCTCGTCATGCAAAGGAGCATTGATGTCCATGGCCGACCCGGTTGACGAGCCGCCTATAAGCCGGATGTTCAATTCGTCCCGGGGAGGCCCGACCGTCCTGCGCATGCTGCTGGGCGCCCAGCTGCGCCGCATTCGCGAGGAGCGGGGCATCACGCGCGAGGACGCCGCCTACGTCATCCGCGGCTCGGCCTCCAAGATGAGCCGGCTGGAGCTGGGGCGGGTCGGCATCAAGGAACGGGACGTGGCCGACCTGCTCACCTTCTACGGGATCCCGACGGGCCCGAGCGGGCCGGGCTGATGGCGCTGTGCCACCGGGCCGCCATGCCGCACTGGTCGGATGAGTTCGGCGACATCCTGCCCGGCTGGCTGGAGCTGTACGTGGCCCTGGAAGAGGCCGCCACCCGGCTGCGCATCTACGAGGTGCAGTTCGTCCCCAGCCTGCTGCGGACCGAGGAGTACACCCGGGCGGTGGCCCGGCTGCGCCATCCGCGCTCCCAGGCCGCCGAGCACGAGCGCATGGTCGCCCTGGAGCAGACGCGGCAACGGCTGCTCACCCGGCCGGACCCGCCCAAGCTGTGGGCGGTCCTCGACGAGGCGGTGCTGCGGCGGCGGCTGGGCGGCCGGCGGGTGATGCGCGAGCAGCTCGCCCACCTGCTGGAGCTGTGCTCGCTGCCCCATGTGACGCTGCAGGTGGCGCCCCTCGGCCAAGGGCTGGGCGCGCCCGGCGGCCCGTTCACGCTCTTGCGCTTCCAGGAGCCCGACCTGCCCGATGTGGTCTACCTGGAGCACCTGGACAGCGCCCAGTACCTCGACAGGGGCCAGGACATCGACCTTTACTCGCGGACCCTGGACGCTTTGTGCGCGCAGATCCCCCCGCCCGACCGGACGCCGGATCTGCTGCACGGGCTGCTTCGCGAGCTGGACGAGTGAGCCCTCAGCGCCCGGCCGGGGGCGGCGACGGCCTCAGCCGGCGGGCCGCGGCTGGAAGCGCCAGCGGGTCTGGCTGTAGGTCTCGCCCTTGCCGAAGCCGAACGCCTTCACCGGCGTCACCTTGAACGCCCACACCCGGCCGCCCTCGGAGCGCCGGAGCGCGCCCTCCTGCACCTGCAACCGCCACTGGGGGCCGTACTTGCCGGCGAAGGCGCCGGCCAGCCGCCGCAGATAGGCCTCGTCGTCCACTCGCTCGGCGTCGCCCTCCACGACGACGTCCAGCCCTTCCCGCAGCGAGTTGCGCCCGGTCAGCAGCACGCAGTGCGGGTTGGCCGCCAGGTTGCGGGCCTTGCGTTCCTGCGGTCCGGTGACGAAGTGCAGGGCCTGGTCCAGCCAGACGCCCAGCAGCGGCGTGACATGCGGACGCCCATCGGGCCGCACGGTCGCCAGCCAGTACAGCTCGGCCTCCGCCAGGGTCGCCTCCCCTTGCGACCACTCGGTCGCGGTCGCCGTCGCGCTGCTGAAAGCCGGGTTCAGTTCGGTCACCGGTTCCTTGATCGTCATGGTCTTCCCCCTTCGTCCGCCCGTACCGACCCGGCGGGCCCGCAGAACTCATCGTTCCCGGCCGGGCCGGCGGGCCGGTTCTTGCGCCGGGCGAATGATTGTTTTGTCAGACCCCTGGGGAATGATTTGCGGTATGAGCACCGAAGCCCACTCGGCGGTGCGGTGCCCCCACTGCCGCACGCCGCTGACGCTCTCCACCGCCGACGGAAAGTCCGTGGCGCAGCCCGTCCGGGAGGAATGGTCACCGCCTCCCGTGAAAGAGGTCCTGGCCGTCTATGGGGACCGGGTCAAAGACGCCTCGGTGGCCGCCCGGGGAGCGGCCCGGGTGCGGGAGAGCATGGCCCGGGCCCGCCGCGCCGCCGCCCAGCGCAGGGCCGCCCAGAGCATGCGCTCGCGGCCGAGCCGAAGCGCCTGACCTGGCCCGCCGTCCCCGCAAGACGCTCTGCCCGGCCTTTTCCACCCGCGTGCTCCAGGCACCGGTTTTCGAATGCAGACCCGCTTTCAGGATCTGCGCCCGCGCCCTGCCGACGCCAATGGCGCCCCTTTTCGAAAACTCCTCTTCCAGAGCTTCCGCATCACCCCGACGTCGGCGCTCTTTCCGCAACGCCCCTCCCCTTTAAGAGGCTCTGCAAGATCGCCGTAGAAAACTCTTCCTTCGGCTTACGCCCGCGTGAATGCACGCATCGGCGCCCGCCGGCGCCGTCCCCGCCCGGGTCAACGCCATCTGACAGCGAGCCGCCCGGGAATATGTCCATCCCGCCCGGACCTCGCTACTGTGAAGTAAACCGCCCGTCCCCCAGCAGCGCCGCCCAGCCGAAGAGGCCCCATGTCCACGCTGTCGCCCGCCGGTTTCGACAAGTCGCTGGACCTGCTCGCCGAGCACCTGCGGGCCCGGGCCGTCGCGCTGCGCCCGCACGTGTTCGGCGCCGGACGCCCCGGGCAGATCGCCGAGGCGGTGTCCCTGGCCTTCGACGCGGCCTACCTCGGCGACCAGCATTCGGCCGAGCTGATGATCGAGCGGGCCGAGGCGCTGGTGCGCGCCCTGCCCGCCCGCCCCCGCAAGCCGGCCGCCATCGTGCGGCGCGGCCTGCGCGGGCAGCAGCGCCGCTGGGCGGACGCGGCCGTGCTCATCGCCGCCACCGACGCCAGCTTCAAGCACCCCCACGTCGGCTGGGGATACGTCAGCAGCGCCGGCCACTGGGGATGCGCGGGCGGCACCTACCGGGGGATGCTCAACCCCAACGGCAGGTCCGGGGCGATGATCAGTGAGCTGCGCGCCGTCCACATGCTGCTGACCGACCTGGACACCGACCGGCCGATGACCCTCCTCATCGACAGCAGGGGCGCGCTGCGCTTCCTGCGGGCCTGGCAGTCCGGCCGGGTCGGCCTGATGCCGAACGGCTACAGCCTGCGCCCCCGCTTCGGCGCCGCCGCCCAGAGCACCAAACCGACCCTGGTGCGGCTGGCCGAGCAGGTGGCCTCCCGGCCCGGGCTGCGCTTCGAACACGTCGCCGGGCACAGCGGCCACCCCCTCAACGAGGCCGCCGACGGCCTGGCCGGCCTCGCCCGCCGCTGCATCGCCGGCGACCAGGACGGCGATGTGGACACGCTCACCGCCCGCGCCCAGGACCTGGCCGCCGCCTTCCTGCGCGCCTGGCACAGCCGTCCCGGGGCCGGCTGAGCACCCCCGGCCCGCGGGCGGAGCCGTCGGCACGGCCACCCGCAGGCTCTCGCGCCTTGCCTTCCAGAACGTGCCCGCGCCGACGTTCACCGGGCCCGGGAGCGCCCGGACGCGCCGGCGCGGCTCGGCCGCGGTGCGGTCGGCCCCCCTGGAAAGACGACCGATACCCTGTGCGCTCGTCCCCCGGACGATGAGCGGCGGCTCGTCCGGACGGGCGGGCCGGCCCGCACGCGACCGGCCCGGCCGGGGCCGTGCGGCAAGAGGAATGGTCTTGGGCGCGGGCCGCCCGCGAGTGTGGCTCGCAGGCGGCCCGCCGACGGGAGTGGATGGGGGCAGCCCATGGACGGCTACTGGTCCGTGCTGGCGCTGGTCGGTGCGCTGATCTTGGTGAACGCCGCCTTCTCGGGCAGTGAGATCGCGCTGCTGTCGCTGCGCGAAGGGCAGCTGCGGCAACTGGAGCGGCGCGGGCCGGGCGGACGGCGGCTGGTGCGGCTGGCGCGCGACCCCAACCGGTTCCTGGCCACCATCCAGGTCGGGATCACGCTGGCGGGATTCCTGGCCTCGGCGACCGCGGCGGTGTCGCTGGCCCGGCCGCTGGTGGAGGTGCTGGGGTTCTTGGGACAGGCGGCCGAGCCGGCGGCGATCGCGCTGGTCACGGCGCTGCTGACGTTCGTGACGCTGGTGATCGGGGAGCTGGCGCCCAAACGGCTGGCGATGCAGTTCGCCGAACGGTGGGCGCTGCTGGCGGCCCGGCCGCTGGACCTGCTGTCGATGATCTCCCGCCCGGTGGTGTGGCTGCTGGGGGCGTCCACCAACGTGGTGGTGCGGCTGCTGGGCGGCGACCCGCAGGCGGTCAAAGAACAGCTCACCCCCGAAGAGCTGCGGGACCTGGTGCTCGGCAACCGGGGGCTGACCGCCGAGCAGCGCCTGATCATCTCCGGTGCGCTGGAGATCCACGAGCGCACCCTGCGGGAGATCCTGGTGCCCCGCCGCGAGGTGTTCACCCTGACCGCCGACACCCCGGTCGGGCGGGCCCGCACGGAGCTGGCGAACTCGGGCCACTCCCGGGCGCCGGTGGTGCGCGCCGGGCATGTGGACGACGTCGTCGGCGTGGTCAACCTGCGGGAACTGATCACCTACGACGAGACCGCACCGGTCGCCGAGGTGGCCCGTCCCGCGGTGGCCCTCCCCGACAGCCTGCGCGTCTCCCAGGCGCTGCGGCAGTTCAAGGCCGGCCGCCAGCAGTTCGCCCTGGTCATCGACGAGCACGGCGCGGTGGACGGCATCGTCACCATGGAGGACCTGCTGGAGGAGATCGTCGGGGAGATCTACGACGAGACCGACCGCGATGTGATGGCCGTGCGGCGCGAACCGGACGGGGCGCTGCTGCTGCCCGGCGGTTTTCCCATCCACGACCTGCCCGACATCGGCGTGGTGCTCGGCACGGTGCCGCCCGGCGGCTACACCACCGTGGCCGGGCTGGTGCTGGCCTCGCTCGGCCGCATCCCCGAACGCCCCGGCGACCGGGTGCGGGCCGGCGGCTGGATCATCGAGGTCACCGCGGTCGACCGGCACGCCATCACGGGCGTGCGGATACGCCCGGCCGGGGGGTCGGCCGCCGGAAAGCAGGACGCCGACCGGCAGCAGACGAGCTGAAATGTGAGCGATGCCACCACGTCGGTGAAACCGTCGTGAACTGGGACGATGCAGTAACGCTTTCGTTGCGAAGTCGTGCTGCTCGTCCCCTTTTGGGCGTTGTCGGCGTCTGCCAGTCTGCGGCCGTGAGCAGTGAGAACCTCAGTGCCGGCGAGGACACCAAGTCCACCGACGGGCGGCAGACCGCCCAGCCGGCCAACGCACTGGACAGATTCTTCAAGATCTCTGAACGCGGATCCACCGTGGGCCAGGAGGTGCGCGGCGGGCTCGCCACCTTCTTCACGATGGCCTACATCGTGGTCCTCAACCCATTGATCATCGGCACCGCTCTGGACGCCGACGGGCAGTATCTCGGTGACCTGACCGAGCCCGGGTCCGCCATCCCCCTGGTGGCCGCGGCGACCGCGCTGATCGCCGGGTTGCTCACCATAGCGATGGGCGTCTTCGGGCGCTACCCGTTTGCGATGGCGGCCGGCCTGGGACTCAACGCCGTGCTGGCCTACAGCGTGGCCAGCGGCATGTCCTGGGAAGACGCCATGGGCATCGTGGTGCTGGAAGGCATCATCATCGCGGTGCTGGTGCTGACCGGCTTCCGCGTGGCGGTCTTCCACGCCATCCCGGCCGGGTTGAAGACCGCCATCGCGGTGGGCATCGGGTTGTTCATCGCGCTGATCGGCTTTGTGGACGCCGGGTTCATCCGGCGCATCCCCGGCGCCGAGGGCGAATCCTCGGTGCCGGTGCAGCTCGGGGCCGGCGGCAGCCTGTCCGGCTGGCCCACCCTGGTCTTCGTGATCGGGCTGCTGACCGCCGTGGTGCTGGTGGCGCTGCGGGTCAAGGGCGCCATCCTGATCAGCATCATCTCCACCACGATCATCGCGATCATCGTGGAGGCGGTGGCCAAGGTCGGCCCCTTCAACTCCGGCGTCGGCCCCGACGGCAAGCCGCAGATCAACTCCGACGGCTGGCAGCTGAACGTGCCGAAGCTGCCCGATGAGATCATCGGCATGCCGGATTTGAGCCTGATCGGCGACTTCAGCCTGTTCGGCAGCTTCGAACGGGCCGGCGTGGTGGCCGCCCTGCTGTTCATCTTCACCATCATGCTGGCCGACTTCTTCGACACCATGGGCACCGTGGTGGGCGTGGGCGCCGAGGGCAAGCTGCTGGACAAGGACGGCAACCTGCCCGGGGTCAAGAGCGTCCTGCTGGTCGACTCGGTGGGCGCCGCGGCCGGCGGCGTCGGCTCGGTGTCGTCCAACACCACCTACGTGGAGTCGGCGGCGGGTGTCGCCGAGGGCGCCCGCACCGGGCTGGCCAGCGTGGTGACCGGGCTGCTGTTCCTGGTGGCGATGTTCTTCTCGCCGCTGGTGTCGATGGTGCCGTTCGAGGCCGCCACCCCCGCGCTGGTGGTGGTCGGGTTCCTGATGATGACCCAGATCCGCAACATCGACTTCAGCGACTACGACATGGCCATCCCGGCCTTCCTGACGATCGTGCTGATGCCGTTCACCTACTCGATCACCGCCGGGATCGGGGCCGGCTTCATCGCCTACGTGGTGATCAAGGCCGCGCGCCGCAAGTTCGCCGAGATCCACCCGCTGATGTGGGTGATCTCGCTGATGTTCGTGATCTACTTCACCCTCGACCCGATCAAGGAACTGCTCGGCGTGAGCTGATCGCCGCACGGCGCCTCCGCGGTGGAGCGGGCCGCGGAACGCCTGAACGGGACCGGTCTTCATCAAGGCCGGTCTCGTTCCCTTTTCGGCTCACTTCGGCGCGACGACCATCCGGTGCGCCCGGCGGCGCCGCCGCATGCGCCGGATCGCCATCGCCCCCACCGACGCCGCCGCGACTCCCCGCACCCAGGGGTTCCTGGCGGCGGCCGAGGTCAGGACGGGGCGGGTGAGGGCGAGCGCGACCGCCGCGGCCCGTGCCCGCGCCCTGGCCCGCCGGGCGGCCCGGCGGCGACGCCACATCCACGTCCCGGCCGTCACCGCCCCGGCGCCGATGACGACCGCCGCCGTGGAACGCGCCTGCGGCGCGGAGACCCGCTGCGCCTTGCCGGCCAGGTTCCCCCTGACCCGCCCGATCTTGTCCTTGACGCGGGCCTTCACATCGGCCTTGGCCGCCAGCGCCTCCACGATGTCGCCGATCTCGGCGCGGGTGCGCTCGATGTCGGCCCGCAGCTCCTCGGGGCTCGGCGCGCCGCGCCTGCGCTCCGCGGGCTCGGCGGTCTGGACGCCGCCTCCGTCCCCGGCCCGGTGCGCACCCGTCCGGTCGGCCTCCGCCTGCCGCCTGGTGACCGGTTTCGACTCGCTGGTCGTCATCGACGTGCCCCTTCCTCGTTCACGGCGGCATCCGCCCGGTGCCTCGGGCCCTCAGGCGTTCCCCGGCCGGGGATGGACGCGGAAGTCTTCGCCCGCCCCGAACCTTCTTTCCGCACCCGTCCACCGCGTGAGGGCCGGAGGCCACGTGTTGCACAAAGGTCCGCTGTGAGTGCTGTGCATGCCCGGTTTCGGCGTCCTCAACCAGCGCGCCACGGCCGCTGTGAGCCGTCCGCGGCATCGGCCGGGCGGGCCGCCCGGCCGTAGAGGCAGCGCTGCCGGGCGAGGTTGATGGCCTCGCGGGCCGCCTCCCGGTCCCCGGACATCTCCATCAGGTGGGCGCGGGGACGTCAGAAGACCTCGACGCCGAAGGCGCGCAGCGCCTCGGTCACCGGCTGGAAGAAGGTGACGCCGCCGATCCGGCAGTCGCCCGCGCCGCCGGAGGTCAGGCCCAGCGCGGTGGTGCCGCTGAACAGCGGGCCGCCGCTGTCGCCCGGCTCGGCACAGACGGTGGTCTGGATCATGCCGGTGACGGTTCCCTCGGGGAAGTTCACCGTGGCGTTGACGGCGGTGACCCGGCCGGTGCTGACCCCGGTGGTGCTTCCGCTGCGCACCACCCGCTGGCCCACCACGGGGTCTGCGGCCCGGACGATGTCCTGCGCCCGGCCGTTGTAGAGGTTGACCGCGCCCCGCCCGGCGGCGCCCGGGGCGGAGCGCACGAGCGCGAAGTCGTTGCCGGGGAAGCTGCTGCGCACCGTGGTGCCCAGCACCTGGGCGCCCCGCCGGTCGGCGGTCCAGGTGCGGACCACGTTGCCGCAGTGCCCGGCGGTCAGGAAGAAGTTCTGCCGACCGCGGCGGACGTTGAAGCCCAGCGAGCAGCGCGCGCCCTGCCCGAAGATGGCGTCGCCGCCGAGCGCGAACGTGCGCAGCCGGCCGGGGATGCGCACCATCCGCACCGCCGGGCCCATCTGCCGCGCCGCCCGGCGGACGCTCGCCATCCGCGCCCCGGTGACCGTGTCGTCCGTCCACATCACCACCTGGCCGGCGGCGGGGTCGATGGCCCACCCGGTGCCGGGGATGCTCCCCACCGAGCGCCGCAGGGTGCCGGTGATCCTGTTCAGCGTGGCGGGGCTGCGGGGCACCGGCTTCGGCACCGCGCCCGCCCGGCGGACCATGGCGGCGTCCGCGGCGTTGGTGACCGTGACGACCGGGCGGCCGGCGTCGTCGAGGTAGGCCCCGGCCGTGCGGTCGCCGAGCCGCCGGGCCAGCCGGGCGGCCAGGACGTCGGCGCCGGCCCGGTCCGCCGTGGCCGGTTCCGCCCGCACCGCCTCGCCCGGGGTGCCGCCGGCTCCCGTCAGCGCGGCGTCCGCCGTTCCCGCAGGGCGTTCGGCCGGTTCCCCGGCCTGCACCGCATACAGCGATCCGGCCGCCAGCCCGGCGGTCCCGACGACCACTCCGGCGGCGAGAACCACGGTGCGCAGACGGCTCTCATCACCTGCACCCGGACGCCTCATGGCCCCTCCCGGCTTCGATGTCTGGACCTACGTCCGGGCGATACGGCTCCGGGACGGGGCGAAGTTCAACTCCCGGGACTGAAGGGACATGCCTGAGGCGCCGCGGACCTCACCGCTCAAAGACGTGCAGCCCGCCAAGGCCGCGCCAACGGCCAGGGGTCACCGCGCGTGGAGACGCCGAACGGCCGGTTCAGCTCTCGGGCGCCTGCCCGTTGGCCCGGGGACGGTCGGTGCGCGGGATGATCATCATGGCGAAGTCGGCGGAGGCCACCAGCTGCTCCTCGTCGTCGGTGACCTTGCACTCGACGGTGATGAGCCGGCTGCCGGCCTTGATGATCTCGGCCCTGGCGTACACCCGCTCGCCCTTGGCACGTGCCAAGTAGCGCACGTGCATGTCCACGGTCACCAGGTTGTGGGTGGCCAGGTCGAGGTCGCCGGCGCGGGCGGCGACGGTCCCGGCGGCCTGGTCGATCAGCGTGGCGATGGCGCCGCCGTGCAGCCGGCCGGCGCTGTTGAACGCCTGCGGGGCGATGGGCATGGAGACCAGCGCGTGCCGCGGGCTCATCTCGACGAGCCGCAGGTCGAGCAGCGCGCTCAGCTGCGCCGACTGGAACATGGACTGCACGTACTCGCGCTGCTCCTCGGGCAGCTCGGCGACGCGTATCGTCTCGTCCGTAAGCTCAGGGGCGTCGCTCACCGGACTGCTTCCTTCCAGGAGCCGGAACCGGGAGATATGCACGGATGCATACCGCGTGCATCATACGTACCGGTGATCAGCACGCCGCCCACCGCCCTGCGCCCAAGGGCTTGGAGAGCTAGGACCGGTGTCCGGCCACGCGGGAAAACGGGGCGCCGAGATCCACGCCGGCGGCGGTGACAGACTCGGCGGTATGGAGAAGTTCTCCCTGAACGAGATCGAACACCGGCTCCTGGAACGGGCCGCGTCCTCCTCCAGCGGACGCGGTGCCGAGACCGTCTACGGCGGGCAGGGGAACGTCCTGCGGCAGACCGTGCTGTCCCTGCGTGCCGGCAGCGCACTGGCCGAGCACGAGTCCCCCGGCGAGGCCACGCTCTTGGTGTTGCGCGGCCGGGTGCGGCTGCGCAGCGGCGACGCCTCTATCGAAGGGACGGCCGGGGAACTGCTCGTGATACCACCGGCCCGGCACGCCCTGGAGGCGGTCGAGGACTCCGCCGTCCTGCTGACCACTGCCAAAAGCGGATGAGCGACGTCCCGGTCGCGTATCCCGCCCGCATCCGGGACGGATCGACCCCTACCGCCGGATGAGGCCCGCCGCCGCGGCCGGGGGACGCCAGGCGAAAACCGGGTCGCCCTGGCGCAGCACCAGGGAGGGGCCCAGCCGGTTGGCGGTCCACATGGCCGCATCCCGCAGGGCCACCAGGAGCGGGTTCTGCAGCGCGGCCAGGCGTCCGATCCGCCGGGAACGGCGCATGATCTCGGTGGTGCGGGGCAGGCGGGCCGCGGTGTAGGCGGCCGGGCCGCCGCCGTCGGTGACCTCGTGGGCCAGCACGATCGCGTCCTCGATGGCCTGGCAGGCGCCCTGCCCGAGGTGGGGGGTCATGGGGTGGGCGGCGTCCCCGAGCAGGACGACGCGGCCCCGGTGGAAGGCCGGCAGGGGAGGCTCCATGAAGTAGATGTCGTTGCGCAGGATCCGCGCCGGGTCGGCTTGGGCCAGCAGGCCGGGGATCGGGTCGTGCCAGGTCCCGAACAGCCGCAGCAGTTCCCGCTTTTCGTCCGGGGCGCGCCGCCCGGCGGGGGCGGGTGCGGCGGCGTAGCAGTACAGCATGCCGTCGGCCAGCGGGGTGACGCCGAACAGCAGGCCGCGGCCCCAGGTCTCGGAGAACGCCTCGATCGTCCCGGGGTCGGCGGTCAGCAGCCGCCAGGCGGTCAGCCCGAAGTAGCGCGGCCCGGGGTGGCCGGGGAAAAGGACGGCCCGGGTGCGGGAGCCGATCCCGTCGGCGGCCACGATCAGGTCGGCGCGGTCGGCCCCCCGGTCGGTGATCACGGTGCCGTCGTCGGGGGAGACCGACTCGACGGTGACGCCCAGGTGCAGATCGTCCGTCTCCAGCAGGCCGCTGAGCAGGGAGACCAGCCGGGACCTCAGCATGATCACGGTGAGGTCGCCATAGCGCACGGCGGCGTCCTCGGCGCTGGTGCGGCTGAGCCAGCCGCCGCCGGGGCGCTGCAGCCCGCCGTCCCCGGCGAGGGCGGCCAGGTCGCGCACCCGGTCGCCGATGCCCAGGGTGTCCAGGGCGCGCAGCGCGTTGGGGCCGATGGCCAGGCCCGAGCCGACCGGTTCCAGGCCGGGGGCGCGTTCGTAGACGCGCACCGTCCAGCCTTTGCCTTTGAGCGCCGCCGCGGCGGTGAGCCCGCCGATCCCGCCGCCGATCACGATCGCCTTCCGCATGACTTCCACTCCTCACTACATCCGTAGTGATTTCACTATAGCTGTAGTGGCACTACGGAAGTAGTATCCGGGGGCATGAAATCGCCGCGCGCCGAGCTGGTCGCCGAGACCGCCCTCACGCTGCTGGCCGAGCGCGGGATGCGCGGGCTGACCCACCGGGCGGTGGACGAGGCGGCCGCCCTGCCGCCCGGGTCGGCCTCCAACGTGGCGCGCACCCGCGCCGCCCTGCTGGCACTGGCCCTGGAACGACTGAACGAACTGGAAGAACGGCAATTCGCCGCCGCCGGACCGCTGCCCGAACGCCCCGGCAGGCACGTCCTGATCGAAGCGGTCGCCCGGTTGCTGCACGCCCAGCTCACCGAGGACCGCCGGCGCACCCTGGCCCGCTACGAACTGGCCCTGGAGGCCACCCGCCGCCCGGAACTGCGCACGCTCTACGACGAAAGCGGCCGGCGCTTCCGCAACCTGGCGATCGCGCTGATGACCGCGGCCGGCTCCAGCGCCCCCGACCGCCACGGCCGCCAGCTGGTGATGTTCTGCGAGGGCGTCATGTTCTACGTGCTCGCCGGCGCCGGCACCGAGCCGACCCTGGAGGAGCTGCGCCTGGCCGTGGCCGACTTCTTCACCGGTGTGCTCGGCCCTTCCCGGGACACCCCCGGCACGGCGCGGCACTGACCCTTGCCCCTCTTTGGCCGCCCGACCAGCGCAAATGCCGCAACCTTCCCATGCCCGTAAATCACCGGTAATCGCTGTCAAAGGAATCTTTATGTGAACTATTGGGCGTCGTCCTGCGGGTATGGGCGACGTAACGGGCACGGCGAGCACACCGCGAAAGACCTGCCCGAACGCCGTACGCGACGGCGGTCAGCCCCGTCCAGCTCAAGGAGGAGCATGACGATGACCGCACCGACCCTGACCCGCACGGCCCAGCAGTGGGCCGACGCCTTCGCCAAAGCCAGCAACGAAGACCCCGAGATCCAGGCCCACGGCAAGGACTTCACCTGCTCGTACCTGCTGGACGCCACCGACCACGCCTTCGTGATCCGCGTGGAGTCCGGGCGGGTGGTCCAGGTCGCCGTCGACCCGGGGCCGCTCGATGTGCGCTACCAGTTCGCCATCCGGGCGAGCGCGGAGACCTGGCGCAACTTCAGCAAGCCGGAACCGCCGCCGATGTTCCACGGGATCTGGGCCGCCAGCTTCCAGCGCGACATGCGCCTGGAAGGCGACCTGCTGGTCCTCATGCAGAACCTGCGCTGCATCACCCGCCAGCTGGAGCTGCTGCGCACCGTCGGCTCCCCAGTCTGAGGAAGGACACCGCCATGAGCAGGATCTCTCCGGTAACCGGGCACTATGTGACCGTCGAGGTGGACGGCCTGGAATACAAGGTCTTCTACCTGGAGAACGGCACCGGACAGCCGCTGGTCTGCCAGCACACCGCGGGCTGTCACAACCACCAGTGGCGCGGCCTGCTGGAGGACGAACAGATCGCCTCCGACTACCGGATCATCGCCTACGACCTGCCCCGCCACGGCAAGTCCGACCCGCCCGAGAACACCGAGTGGTGGAAGGAGGAGTACAAGCTCACCGCCGAGCACTACACCAACTTCATCATCGCCTTCTGCGACGCCCTGGACCTGAAGGACCCGATCTTCATGGGCTGCTCGTTCGGCGGGAACGTCGCCCTGCAACTGGCCCTGCGCCGCCCGGACCGCTTCGCCGGCATCATCGCGGTGGAGGGCGCCGACTACTCGCCCGGCTTCTACCTGGACTGGTGGCAGCACCCGCACGCCAACGCCGCCCAGGTGTGCGCCAGCGGGGTGTGGGACCTGATGGCACCCCAGTCCCCCGAAGCCGACCGTCGCAAGACCTGGTTCTACTACACCCAGGGCTCTGAGGCGTTCAAGGGCGACCTGTACTTCTACTCGGTCGACCACGACCTGCGCGACCGCCTCGGCGAGATCGACGGGGACCGCTGCCCGCTGGTGATGATGACCGGCGAGTACGACTACCTGACCACCCCAGAAGACAGCGCCCGCACCGCCAAGGCCATCAAGAACTGCACCTTCCTGAAGATGGAGAAGATCGGCCACTTCCCCATGAGCGAGAACTACCCGGTCTTCCGCCTCTACCTGCTGGAGGCCCTCCGCATCCTCAAACAGCGCCGCAAGACACCCGTCCCCGCCTGACCCGCGAACCCGCACAACGACCGGCCGGCACCACCCCGGCCGGTCCCTTGTGCCCGCTCCCGGCCCACCGCCGACCGCACGGGACGCCCTCCACAAAATCCCCCGCCCACATGGAAAGCGCTCACCGCACATCTCGGCGCCGACGAGGGCACCGCCATGGCATTACGCGCCGACCTGTCGAAGCGGACGCCCGGCCGACAGCGACCTCGCCCGGCCTCACGCCGCCACCCACCCGAAGCCTGCCGAGTTGGCCTGCCCGAGCCCCCAGCTCCACAACGCCCGCAGCACCTCGGGCGCCCCGCGCAACTCGACCTCGATCAGCGCCCCGGGCTTCTTGCCCTTGCCCGTCTCATAGGAACGCCGCGCCCCGACCCAGGTGATCCTCTCCAGACTGATCTCCGGGTCCAACCCCAGTGTCTCGGCCTTGCGCCGCAAATTCCCCTCGAAGTAAGCGGGGAACTCCGAATCTGTGGGCATGAGCCAAGCCTGCCGGGTCTGGCGAACCCCCCACTCGTCCCGCCCGGACCCCTTCAACACGACCGGCGTGACCGTCCTCAGCCGCGCCCGCCCCGCGGCGAACGCCGGCGGCTCCACCACCGTGACCCCCAGCAGCCGAAACGCCACCCCGCCCCAGTCGATCAGCTCCCGCCGCCGCAACCCCGCCGCCCAGACCTCGACCACCGCCGGCAGCGGACTCCCCAACTCCCAAAATCCCTTCCCTCCGGCCGCATACACCCCACGACGCCGCCTCGCCTCCGGAAACATCGGCGCCCCGTACCCGAACGGCGCCATCCCATACGGCCCCCACCCGAAATCGTGCAGCCTGGTCCCCAGTTCCGGCGCCACACGAGCCAGCAGGCCATAGACCAACGACCGCCCGGGCGCCAACACCACCGACCACGGAATACTCTCCGCGGACGTCGCGATCTTCACCTGCAATCGCATATCTGCCTCTCCCTCAGATTTCCACAGAAAGTACGTCCCGGAACCGGCAAAATTCTCTGCCGCACGACCAGAAAATCTGCACCTCATTCATGAGGCCACCAAAGTCACAGACGGCTGGAGCAGGCGAAAATCACCGCACAACGGCTGTGTTTCTCCCGAGCATGTGGACGCGCGCCCTGCCCATTTCTCTTCGGCGCCCCCGCCAGCAGGTCATGGGCCCGGTGGAGTGGGGAAGGGCTCGTAGGCGCCGGTGGCGCCGTCGAAGGTGTACGCGGTCCAGCGGTCGGGCTGGGCGGCGGCCAGGCGGGCGCCCAGGGCGATCGCGATGGCGATGGGGCCGCTGAGGAAGATCGAGTGGTGGCCGTTGCGGGCGGAGGCGGGCAGCGGGGCCTGACGCCAAACACGGCAGGCCTGCTCCACCACGGCGGTGAACGTCTCCTGGTTCTCCGCCAGGGTGTCGGTGGTGCTTCGCAGCAACAGGAGGACGCCGATGCCGTGCCGGCGGCAGGCCGCCTTGACCTGCTGGCGGAAATCCTCGCCTCGGCCCTGCAGGTCCAGGGCCAGGGCCGCCCGTGCCGGGTCGCCGCCGTCGATGGTCTCCGGCGGTTCCACGGTCAGCGGCTCCTTGGAGGTCGCCGTGGCCCGCAGGGTGGTGGCGGGGAAGTAGGCGGGGACGCCGTCCGCCTGGCGCACCGAATGGACGACGACCTCCCGGGCGTGGGTGTGGCCGATCCTGGCCCCGAACCGGAAGCCGACGTGCAACGGCATGGTGGGGACCAGGTTGATCCTGGTGGCGCGGGCGGCCAGCCGTTCCGCCATGGCCATGGCCTTGAGGGTTTCGTCGGCAAGGGCATCGACCCCTTCCCGGGGCCATGGCTTGGTGTCGGGCAGGCGCAGACCCGTCTTCAGCGTCACCGCGCAGGTGTTCCGGCAGTGCGCTTCGGCCTGTTCTTCCAGCCGGGCGGCCCGGGCGGCGCCACGTCCGGCATCGGCGGCCGTGACCACGACGCCGACCCGGGCCTTGGCGGCGGCGCGGGCCCGCTGCCACAGGCCGACGCCCACGAGCGCGACTCCGAGAACGCACAGCAGCACGAACCACCACCGGCCGGCCGGGTCCCCGACTATCACCGATTTGGCGGCCTCCACACCGAATCCGGTCACCAGTCCTCCGCCGATCTGCAGGACGGTGCCGTCGGTGATGGCGCGACCGAACGGTGAGCCGACCGGGGAGTCGGAGGCTCCGACCACGGTCAGGTGGGGGGCGTTCGTCTCATCCTGGATCGTCATCGGGCGATCTCCGTTGCCGCTCGCGGGTGTGAGCCGGTGTCCACAACGTACGGATGGACGAACCGCCGCTGCTTCTGGCCGGCGACCGGCACCGGCCTTGCCTCGGCTTTTCTCCGGAACGCCCCGGACCCCACTGGCATAGCGCACGACCTGCAGTGATGCGTTCGTCCATCGGAAGGGGGCAGAGCCGGGCAAGCGGCCCGGCACAGGTACGGGGAGAGCTGCCCATTGAGCGCTGTGCCGAGGGGGACCGGGTGAAGGTTCACGTCGTCGTGGTGGCCACGTCCGGCAACCAGCGGTTCATCTTCGCCTCCAACAAACGCCGGGAGAACGTCGGCGCCTCGTATTTGATCACCCGGGTCGAGGAGAAGTGGCTGACGGAGGCCCTGGAAAACGTCGCCGAACACCGGGTGGAGATCGTGACCGCGAACGCCGGCGGGATCACCGCGCTGGTCCACGATCCCGAGGTGGGACGGGAGCTGGTCGGCCAGATCACTCTCCGGGCGTTGCGGGAGGCGCCGGGGCTGGATGTGTGCGGGGCGGTCGGCGAGGCCGCCGAGTGGGACGAACTCGACGCCGCCGCGCTGGCCGAGCTCATCCGCCGGACCCGCGAGCTGCTGCCGAAGGCGCAGATGAGCCGTCCCGGGCCGCAGTTGCGCTTCCCGGGCGTGCCGATCGCCGCCCGGTGCCTGTCCAGCGGGCTGCCCGCCGCCTGGATCGCCCGGCCCACGCCCCTGGAGCGTCCCGAGCCGCGTTCCGCGCCGAGCATGGCCAAGCTCAAAGCGTTCCCCGAGGCACTGGGACGGCTGGTGGAGAAGATGGGGCTGAACGGCCCCGACCGCGAGGGCGCCCGGCAAAGACTGGCCCGGGTCGTCGATTGGCTGAACTTCAAGGCCGAGTGGGTGGCCGTCGTGCACGCCGACGGCAACGGCATGGGCCGGATCTTCCAGGAGTTCGCCGCGATCGTGACGGCGGCCAAACCCAACGGGGAACGCCCCACCGCCGAGGAGTACGTGCAACGCCTGCGCGCCTTCTCCGAAGGGGTGGACGCCTGCGCGGCCGAGGCGCTGCGCAGGACGGTCGCCGCGTTGAAAAACGACGGTGCCTACCGCCTGATCGACGGTGAGGTGCCCTTGCTGCCGCTGGTCCTCGGCGGCGACGACCTGACCGTGGTCTGCGACGGGTCGATCGCCCTGCCGTTCGCCGAACGCTACTTGACCGAGTTCACCCACCTGGCCCGAGAGAACGAGGACGTCGGGGGATTGCTGCGGCGAGCGAAGCACCCCGGGCTGGGCGCCTGCGCCGGAGTGGCGATCGTCAAACGGCACTACCCGTTCCACAACGCGGTCGCGCTGGCCGAGGAGCTGACCAAAGAGGCCAAGTCCGTCAAGGCCCTCGGCCAGGACCGCTGCGCGCTGTCGTTCCACGTGCTGCACGAGAGCGCGGTGGCGCGGCTGGCGCGGCTGCGGGAGGAGATGACGCTGCCGGACGGCACCCGCCTGACCGCCCAGCCGTATGTGGTCGGCGAGGTCGGCGCGGACCCCCGCGGCTGGGCCAGACACCGGCACTGGACCGATCTGCGCCGCCGCATCGCCGCGCTGACCTGCACCGACGAAGACGGCCGCCGGGTGCTGTCCGGGGCGCAGGCGCACGATCTGCGCGCCGGCCTGTTCCACGGCCCCGACGTGGCCGACGCCCGCTACCGGCTGCTGACCCACCGGATCGGCGACGGCGCCGACGGCGTGGCCGGCGCGTCCGGCTCGCTGTTTTGGGAGTTCGAGGGCCGCAAATTCACCGGCCTGCTGGACGCGATGAACGCTGTCGGCTTCCTGCCCGGCTCCGAGCACACCGAACAGGAGCGGCCCGCATGACCACCATCGCGCTGACGCTGCGGATGCTGAGCGACTGGCACATCGGCACCGGCACCACCCTCCAGGGCCACCTCAATCGCCAGGTGCTGCGAGACGAACACGGCCTGCCCTACGTCCCGGCCAAAACCCTGAACGGGGTGTGGCGCGACGCCTGCGAGGTGGCGGCCCACGCCCTGGACTCCGGCCCCTCCGGAATATGGCACGAGTGGGTCGAGTACCTGTTCGGCAGCCAGCACCCCTCCCCCGAGGAAGCCGCGCGGCACCCCAAGCCGGCCGCCCTGCGGCTGGGCGGGCCGCTGCGCCTGCCCGGCGCGCTCGGCCCGGCGCTGGCCGGCCGACGGAAACTGCGGGACGCCGTGACGTTCGTGCGGCCCGGCGTCGCCATCGACCCGCGCACCGGGACGGCCGCCGAGGACAAGCTGCGCTTCGATGAGATGGCGCGCGGCGGGCTGAGCCTGGCGGGCACGGCCGAACTGCCCGATGCGCTGAGCGAACGGGAACGTGGCTGCGCGATGGCGCTGCTGTGGGCGGGGGCCGTACTGGTGGAGGGCATCGGCGCCAAACGGCGACGCGGCGCCGGACGCTGCCGCCTGGAACCGTCCGGCCCCGGCATGCCACCCGGCCCGCAGCGACTGCAGGAGCTGGTGCACAACCCCGTCCCTCCGCCACGGCCTGAGGAACCGACCGGCACGTCCCACGCGTCCGGCCCGGTACGACTCCGGGCGGATGAGCCCAACGATCCGGCTGGAACCCTGCCAGCCGTCCCCGAGCAGAACCAGGCACGTGAACCGCAAGCCTCCGGCCCGGCACGGCTTCGGGCAGACGAGCCCGACGGCTCGACCGCCACCCCCCCGTCCGGAGCCGGACGGCCCCAGCGGACGGCCGGATGGGAGCGCGTCCTGCTGCGCATCGAGCTGCTCACCCCGCTGATCGCCTACGACCGCACGGTCGGCAACGCCGTCCAGGGACGTGACCATGCGCCCGGCTGGATGCTGCTGCGGGAGGTGCTGCACCGGGTCGGGTCACCGGAGGCGCACGCGGCGGCGCGGCGCGGCGACCTGGTGGTCACCCCCGCGACCCCGATGGTCGATGGCATGCCGGGACGGCCCGTGCCCCGGGTGCTGGCCCAGGCCAAGGACGCCCCGGAGCTGTTCCGCAACCGGATGGCGGAGCGGGACGGCGCATCCGGTCAGGTCTTCAAGCGAGTCCGTGCGGGTTACCTGCCGGCCGCCGGAGGCGGCCGGCTCACCTTGCACAGGCCGCAGACCACGCTGCGGATGCACAACACGATCGCCGACGCCTCGCAGCGTCCCACCGCCCGCCTGGGCGGGGTGTACGTCTACCAGGCGCTGGCGGCGGGCACCGTGCTGGGCGCCGAGGTCCGGGTCCGCGCCGGGCTGCTGGAAGCAGGCTGGCACGAGCGGCTGCCGGGCCCATGGCGGCTGGGGCGTTCCCGCAAGGACGACTACGGTCTGGTGGACGTCACCGTCGTCCCGGACGTCCCCGCCGGCCCGCCGCACCGCGACCTGCGGGCGGGCGACCGGCTGAAGGTCTGGCTGCTGTCAGACACCCTGGTCCGCAACGCCAGACTGACCCCGAGCACCGACCCGGCCGATCTGGCCCGCGCGCTCCAGGCCGCCTTCGCCGACGCCGGCGCCCCCGGTGTCGTCCTGAAATCGGTGGACGAGGACGACGGCCTGCTTCATGCCTCGTTCGAGGTGGCCCGCACCGACTCCTGGCACACCGGCTGGCGGCTGCCCCGGCCCACGCTGCTGGGGTTCGCCGCGGGCGGCTGCCTGGAATTCGAGGTCGTCTCCGGGTGGATCGGCGCTGAGGCGCTGGCGGCCGTGGAGCTGGCGGGCGTCGGCGAGCGACGCGGCGAGGGCTTCGGCCAAATCAGGCTGAACGACCCGCTGCTGGAGAAGACGGCACCGGCCATCGTCCCCGAACCCGCCGTCCCGCAACCGGCCACCGCCCAGGGGGAGCCCCCGTCGTTCGAACCCGGCGGCCCCGGCTATGCCGAGGCGCAGGTCATCGAGACGGCCGCGTGGCGCACCGAGATCTGGCGGCTGTGCGAGGAACGGGCCGCCGACCCGACGAACCCGGTGCTGCGGGACCTGACCAAGCTGTCGTCCTCCCAGCTCAACGGGTTGCGCGGGCTGCTGAACCACCTGGAGGAGCCCGAACCGAGGCTCCGCAAACGCATCGACCGGCTCACCTGCCGCTGGAGCAACGACTCCGGCGCCCGGGAGGACCTCAAAGCCCTGCTGCTCGACCCCGATCAGCCGTGGCGGCGGCTGCGGCTTCCCGAGGCGGACCTGACGCTGACCGCAGACGGCGCCCGGCGGCTGCGGCGCGAGCTGCGCGCCGAGGCGCTGCGCAGCCTGCTGACCGCCTGCCTGGCCGCCCACACCCGCCGCCAGGCCCACGCGTCCCCCCAGGAGGCACGATGACACGGCGTCCCGGACGCCCCATGGACCTGCGGCTGCGGGTCCGGGGCTGGTTGAAGATCCGCACCCCGCTGCACGTGGGCGGCATCGCCCAGGACCCGGCCGAGGCGCTGCCGGTGGCGGTGGACGGGCAGGGCCGGGTGCACGTGCCGGGCACCAGCCTGGCCGGGGCGTTCCGCGACTGGATGCGCGGCGTGCCGGGCGAGGAAGACCCGCTGCAGGAGCTGTGGGGGTTCTCCGCCGAGACAGGCGAGGGGGACGGCGCCGACCCCGACGACGACTTTGCGGACGGACAGGCCAGCCGGGTCGTCGTCCGTGACGCGGTCATCGCTTCCTCGACCCGCACCGACGCCGATGGGCTGCCCGTCGATCCCCTGACACCGGCGTCCCTGCCGGTGCGGCACGGGGTGGGCATCGACCGGGTCACCGGGACCGCCGCCAGCGAGTTCCTCTTCGCCCGCACCATCGTCCCGCCCGGCCACTACCTGCGGTTGGAGCTCGACATCGAGACGACCGTGCAGCACCGGCACCGCGACCGGGCCCGGCTGCGCGCCCTGCTGTCGGCGCTGGCGGCGGAGCGGATCCGGCTCGGCGGAGCCAAGAGCCGGGGGCTGGGCGCGGTCCGGCTGCTGGAGTCACCGCTGACCATCCACGAACACGACTTCACCAGCCCTGCCGGCCTGCTCGCCCTGCTCGGCGGCGAGCCGCCCCGGCTGGAGCTGGACGAGCTGGCCGGCTTCCCCGCCGAACTGCCGGACCGCCGGGAGTCGCTGGAGGTGCGCATCGAGTGGCGCCCCGCCGCTCCCGTGATGGTCCGGGAAGGCCGGGAGGGGTTTCACATCGGGACTCTCCCGCTGGTCACCCGGATCTCCTCCGACACGGTGGCCCTCGTGTTGCCCGGCTCCTCCCTCAAAGGCGCCCTGCGCAGCCACGCCGAGTTCATCGAACGCACCGTCCGACGCCTGGACGCCCCCAAGGCCCCGGCGAACGCCTCCGCCCACGAACACAGCAAGGCGTTCCTCGCCCAGCTCGACACACCGCCCATCGCCAAGGCCCTGTTCGGCGCGGCCCGCACCGCGCCCGGCGCCGAGGACGAGCACGTCCCGGGCGCGAGCGCGCTGACCGCCGAAGAGTGTGTCAGCCGCACCCACCTGCCCGCCGACCTGTGGGATGTGGTGCTCCAGGGGCCACCGGACGACGAGCCTGCGGAGGCAGACGCCGACGAAGAACGTTGGACGCCGCGCAGCGACAAGGGCGGCAGACGCCCCCCGCCGCTGCCGCCGGGAGTGCGGGAGCGGCTGTCGGCGCTCGGCCTGGATGAAGCCGACCACGTCGCCATCGACCGGTGGACCGGCGGCGCCGCCGACAAGCTGCTGTTCTCGGTGCTGGAGCCGCACGAGGTCGATTGGGAACCGATCCGCCTCACCGTGGACCTCACCCGCCTGGGAGAGAACCGGAACCTTGCGCTCGCCCTGCTGCTGCTCGTGCTGCGCGACCTGCGGGACGGCCTGATCCCCGTGGGCGGCATGGTCAACCGCGGCTTCGGCGACATCGAGGTCGGCTCGATCACCCTCACCGGCGGCCCCTGGCCCGAGGGCACGGAGCTGGAAGGAGCGCTGCGGTCCGCAGAAGACCTGGAAGAAGCCTGGCTCTACTACGCGGAGTCTCCCCGATGAACGTCGTCTTGCACACCGCCGCCCGCGACGGCCTGACCTTCTCCGAAGCGCTGACCCACGCCCCGGACGGGGTGGCGCTGCTCAGCAGCCCCTGGCGCTACCAGGTGGTCCTCGTCCACAACGGTCGGGTGCTGTCCCGCGGCGACGAGCCCGACCTGACGGAGATCTTCGAGGCCCGTATCTTCAACGAACGCGCCGAACTGCGCTGGCTGCACACCGGCGACGGACGCGGCCGGGCCGTCCTGCTCAGCGAGGACGCCGCCGCGTTGTCCGCCGACTTCCCCGAACGGGACGGCACCGTCCACGCGGCGGAAGTCCTGGAGGGCCAGTACCTGCTGTGGGGTCGTGTGGTCGGCGGCGGCGACGGCTGGACCGCCCTGGCCGCCGAACGCATCGGCACCATCCACATCCCTGTGGACATCCCCCGGCAGCCGGAATACGCCGCCCTGACCACCCGCGAATACGTCGCCCGCGATCCCCGGCACGGCAACGCCTACATCGCCGAGGAGCGCCTCCTGCGCTTCGTCCCCACGAAGATCACCGCCCCTTGAGCCGAGGACACCGCCCCATGACGAACCCGTCTTCCGCCAAGCCCGCCTCTCACCGCGTCCGCAACGGGGGAGGGAACTCCAAGAAGAAAAAGACCGAGACCACCTACGAGCCGGACAAGAACGCAAAGTTCCTCAACCCCTACGCCTTCGTGCCGGCCCTGTCCCGCGCAACGCTGCCCGAGCCGCTGGCGAAAGACGCCGAACCCTGCGGGCACGACCGCCTCCACGAAGAACGCTGGACCGGCGCGATCGCCGTCACGCTCACCGTGCACACGCCCTTGCTGCTGCTCGACACCGCCCGTGCCGTCCCTCCCGAGGCGGGGGCGGCGGAGCACCGCGTCTACCCGGTGCTGACCCGCCGGGGAAAGCCGTACCTGCCGGCGACCTCGGTCAAGGGGATGCTGCGGTCGGCGTACGAGGCCATCACCGGTTCTCGCTTCGGGGTGTTCCACTCCCACGACCTGCCGTTGGGGTGGCGGCGGGCCGCCGGGGACGCGCTGTTCATGAAGCCGGCCCGAGTGAGCGACGACGGCACCAAGCTGGAGATCTACAACGAGGCGGCCCGGCTTCCCTACTACCCCTCCAAGAAACGCTCCGAGGGGGCGCTCAAGTACCCCGGCGGGGGCGTCCCCCAGCACCAGGACGAGGTGTACGCGCGCGTCAAACGGAAGGGGAACGTCGCCACGGTCACCGAGATCAGGGATGCGAAACCCGACGACCCCGAAGGCTGGGAACGCGGGTATGTGTGCGTCACCGGCAACAACGCCACCGGTAAGACATGCGAACGGGTCTTCCTGGTGTGCAGGGACCCGCAGCGTTTCCCGATCACCCCAAGGCTGCGCGAGCAGTGGGACGCCCTCATGCGCAGCTACGGCGACGCCCACGACCGCCGGGAGATCTGGGACCGGCCCGGAGCAGAAAAGGACCCCGGGAAACGGCTGGGTGACGAACCCGGAAAGCTCGGCTGGAGCGCGCACCTGTGGCAGCGAGAACGCTCCGAGCTGCGCCCGGGAACGCTGTGCTACGTCCGAATGAAGGGCGGCATCGTGACCGGCATCTACCCGGTCACCGTCTCCCGCGACCTCGCCGCCCAGACCCCCGGCCAGATGCTGCCGAACGACCTGCACCCGGCCCCGGACTACACGAGCCTGTCTCTCGCCGACCGAGTGTTCGGCTGGGTCGCCCCGAAAGGGAAGAGCACCCGTCCCGCCGCGTACCGGGGACGCCTGCGGATCGGCCCGATCGAGTGCACCAGTGATACCCGGGAGGCGGTCACCGAGTTCCCAGGGGACGGCCTGCCGCTGGCCATCCTCAGCACGCCCAAACCCTCCCAGGGACGCTTCTACCTGTCGGACCCGTCCGACCCGGCACGCCCGGTGAAAGAGGAGACCTCCAAAGAGGAGGTGTACACCACCGAGGGCCGTTTCCTGCGGGGGCGCAAGTTCTACTGGCACCACGCGGCCGTCGCCGACGACCCCGACTACTGGAACCCCTCCGGCACCGGCCCGGCCGACCCGACCCAGCAACTGGTCAACGGCAAGGGCTACCGCGAATACCGGCGGCCCCGCACGCCCGTCGCAGGCGACGGCGTCGTCCGCGGCGACCGGTTCATCACCGGGGACGAAGAGCAGCGCGACCGCCAGAACCGTTCGATCCGCGGCTGGGTGAACCCGGGCACGACCTTCACCTTCCGCATCCACGTCCGCGACCTCGACGAGGTCGAACTGGGGGCGCTGGTCTGGCTGCTGCAGCTCCCCGGCGACTGCTTCCACCGGCTCGGCCTCGGCAAGCCCCTCGGCTTCGGCAGCGTCCGCCTTGAGATCGACACCAACGGCACGGCGCTGTACTCGGGCGAACAGTGGCGCGGCTACTACTGCCTCCTGTCAGAGCCACTGCCCGACCCCAACACAAAGGCCGTACTGGACCGCTGCGTCCAGAGGTTCGAATCCCTACTCGACCAAGGCGAGATGCCCAAGATCCGCGACGCCTTCCTCGCCGTCGCCCGCGGACGAAAGAACCTCCCCGTCCACTACCCGCGCGTCCGCCCCCGGCAGATGGCCACGAAAACGCACTTCATCCCACCCGACCCGCGCGGCCTGGCGTACGAGTGGTTCTCCGCCAACGAACGCCTGGAGAACAAGAAGATCGCAAAGGGCCACGGCCAGTCGCTGCCCAATCCCACCGACGACCCTTGCCTGCTCGCCTACAGGGAGGTGGAGAAAGAGAACGACACCGGCAAGCAGGGCCGGTAGCCCTCCCCGGCACGCACCCTCGATCAACCCCGTCGAAGGCGACGTCCATGCGATCGGCGCCTGCCCTGCCGCCTCGGTTCGTCCCCTGCGGCGGGGCGCCCGACCGGCATCCCGCCATCGCGTGCGGGGACCGTCCACCGAGCCCCGGGCGTCGGGGCGCGCCTCACTCCATCACGAAAACCTCCCTCTCACACCCGCGTCTCCGATAGAAAGGACGACTGCCGACCAACAAAGCCGATAGGGAGGGAAATGCCCCTCCTGTTCCACGTCCTCGGAGCAGGCGACCTGGGGATCGACTGGCGCGCCGAGACCCCCGCCCCGATCGACATCGAAGGCGCCCCGGACGCGCCGGAAAAACAGCGCCGACCGCTGCACAAAGTGTTCGAAGGGCTGACCGCGGCCGGCATCACCTTCGACACGGTCACCTTGATCGCCACCCGCAACCGCCACCCCTACGGCGACGAACCGTTCACCGCGCACGCCCACCGCATCCGGCAGCGGCTGTGCTCCCCGCAAGGCCTGTTCGGCCACCGCCTCCCCGCCGAGCAGGTCCTGGTCGTCGAGGTGGACTCACCGGCGATGCGGCACACGATCGGCCCGGTCACCCAGACCCTCGACGCGCTCACCCCCGCCTCCTGCCTGATCACCTCCGGGACGGGCTCTTATGCCCTCGGCGCGGGAGCACTGCTGGCCGCCATCAAAGCCGGGGTACCGGTGACCCTGGTCCCGGTGGACGACGCCTCCGCCGCCTACCGCCTCAAAGACCTCATCACCCCCGCCGACCCGCTGCGCGCCTGGCTGGTGCGGCACCGTTTCTGGGACGAGCTGGCCGCGCTCGACCCCCAACACGCCGAGATCTGGCGCCTGCTGGCGGCCCGGCAGCGCGGCGACGTCACCGCCGCCCGCCAGGCCCAACGCAACGGCGGACTCCCCGGCCTGCCCGCCGGGCACCTGCGGAAACTGACCGAGCCCTGGCCGACCGTGCAGGCGGCGTTCTTCGAACGCGTCGCCCGCGGCGAAACCATCGACCAGTCCCTGCTGCGCGCCTGGTATCGCCGGCGGCTGGCCGGCCGGCTGGACAAGGAACGCGACCGGCTCCCACGCCCCACCGCCACGCTGCTCTCCGCCCTGGTGGACGCGCTGCACCAGCGCGCCGAAGGGCAACGCGGCGGCGCAGACCTGATCGAGCAGGCCCGGCGGCTGCTTCCCCCCACAGTGGGCGGCGAGTGCGCCGCGATGCTGCGCGACACCGAGCTGACGGCCCTCTACCGCGACGCCGCCACCCACAGCGCCCACCTCCGCGAACCGGGCGCCGAAGTACGCCCCCTCCCTCGCACGATCATCGAGCAGGCCGACGCCTGGGAGACCGGCGACCTCGTCCCCTCACTGCTGTCCAGTACCGGCCTGACCCCCTGGCCGGTGCTGGGCAGCGGGGACGTGCTGGTCCTCATGAGCGTCGGCCTGCCCCACCCCGCCGACCCCGCCGACGACCACGGCCACCGGGCGCTGCACAAGGTCATCTCCTGGGCGTCGATGCGCCGCGACCGCCTGGCCCGCCGCGGACGCATCCGGCTGCGCCTGCTGGCCAGCGCCGAGACCCTGCACCGCGCCGAATCCCACGTGTCTTTGGCGCTGTCCATGGCCCCGGAAGGCACCATCGACGCCCGCGCCGTGGGCCCTCTGCCCACCGGCCCCGCCGCCGTGGCGCAGATCCGCCGGACCGTGCTGTGCTCCCTGGCCGGCGAGGCGGCCCCGACCGGCCGCTTCGGCTCCTCGTCCCTGCGGGACGTCGATGAGGTGATCCTCGTCGTCAACCCCGGCAAACCCGTCATCGTCAACGGCATGATCGCCGCCGGCGTCGAGTGGTCGCTGACCGCGGCCTGCCCGCTGCAGGCCATCGAACTCACCCGCGACCACGGCGTGATCTCGGTCGCCGGGGACGGCGAACGCATCCTGTGCCGCCTCGGCCTGGACCACCGGCTCGCCCACCTCGCCGACTGCGCTCTGGCCCGCCTGGACACCCGCACCGCCTGGCAGCTCCTCGGCCACGGCTCCCCCGCCCTCGCCGAGGCCCGCCGGGCCACCGCCCGACTCCACCACGACCTGCACGCCGCCCCCACCCCCTCCACCGACCTGGCCCACCGCCGCGCCCTGGCCAGGGGCCGCCTGGCCCTGATCGCCCACGCCCTGGCCGACCAACCCTGGCCCGCCTGCTACCTGGCCGTCGAGACCCTGCGCCCCGGCCTCTTCGACTGGCCCATCTGGAAAAAGCTCCTCCACTCTCGCGAAGGACGCCCTCTCAAAGAGCTGAACCGCCTGCGCAACCAGACCCCCTACGCCCACCTCCTCAGCCGCACGCGCCAAGACAATCACCGCCCCTGGTCCCCGCCCTCGCCGCAGCAGGTGACCGGCCTGATCAGCCAGGCCATCGCCGCCCTCCGCACCCCGGCCCCCTCCGACGACCGCAGGCTGATCGCCGCTTACGACCGCCTCCGCGCCGCTTTGGCCGAGCTGTCCGCCGCCCACCCCGAAGACCCGGCTCATCCCTGAACCCCAGGCCCGCCACCGCGAAGCGACCGATCCCGTCCGCAACTCCCGGTCTTACGGGACGGCTCTTCGCCCATACCCGGAGGCTCTCCCCGGAGTCGGGTTTTCTCGGACGCACGACGGTACCGGCATGCAATACTGGGGGCCGTTCGACGGCTGTTGCCCGAGAGCGTTTCGAGGCTCCTCTGCCTCCTGAGGTCGGCCCGTTCCGGACCTGACGTCCAGAACGCGGCCGGGTTCTCGATGACCTCAGGAGAAGACTGCATGCAGCCCGTCGCTCAAGTGGCCCATCCTGACGAGACCGTCGCCTTCGCCGCGTTCTGCACCCTGGTCAAACCCGCACTGCGCGCCGCCGCCCGCAACCCGCTGCGCCGAGCCCGACATGCCGGCCGCGCCTGCCAGGCGCCGACCGGCCGGGGATGGTGCGCCGACTGCGAGGCCACGGCCGACGACCTGCTGACGGACAGTTTCCGCCGGCTCCGCAAGGCCCTGCACGGCCCGGTACCCACCACCCGGAACGGCGAACCCGTGCGGGAGTGGCTCGTGCTGCGCACCCACCTGACCTCCCCCGAAGCCGAACAGCAGGACGCCGCCGACCTCGCCGCCGACCTCACCCGCCCCACCACCGACACCGACCCCCGCTGGCTGCGCGCCGCCCGCGCCCAGCTCGTCCACTATCCGCTGCGGCACCTGGAGGGACGAGTCCGCCGCCAGGACGCGGTGGCCCGCGGCGCGGCCGCCCGCCCCGAGCGCGACCTGCGCCAGGCCCGCTGGGCGGCCCCGCTGCGCACCGACCCGTCCCTGCTGGACCTGGCGATCATCGCGGTGTTCCGCGCCCGCCGCGGCCTCACCGACCTGCTCCACGTCCCCGAGGACGTGCGGCAGCGTCTCAACCTGACCCCCGCCCAGGCCACCGAGAAGATGCGCAAGGCACTACAGACCCTGCACACCATCAACCCCGCCTTCTTCACCGCCAACCTCGGCTCCTCGGCCCTCTCCCTGCTCCACCCCGCCCCCACCACACCACCCGCCGCCCCA
>Ga0207874_1000966_pt1 | contig 36804 bp, 24 predicted proteins | sample HigsolmetaAR201D_FD_184833 | JGI IMG/M metagenome (GOLD analysis project Ga0207874, IMG submission 184833) | Ionic liquid and high solid enriched microbial communities from the Joint BioEnergy Institute, USA - AR20-1-D (SPAdes) (version 2) ...
CAACCCGGAGACCAGCGAAGCGATGATCTATATCAGCATGATCGCACTGATGTCACGCCGCCTGGCACGCGGAAAAGACATTTGAAGACAGTCTCTAAGAGAAACCCCTGTGGATGCTTCATACCGGCCAAGCGGTGCAAACAGGGTGCCAGCAGGGCATGAGTTGGTGCGACGTTACGTCTGCGTGCTGCTGCCTTTGCGGTACATGCCCGACCTTGTGCAGAGGCGTGCATGGATCGTGCGCGAGCGTTCACGTCCGATTGGCATGGCACCTGCACAACGTGCCCTGGATGCGGGGGCCTGCCAGCGCCTGGGTAATGCGCGAACACTGCAAGAACGCCGCAATTCACGCTTTTTGCGGCGGAAACACTGCCTGGCCGCAAGCTGGCGCCTGCTCCTCCGGTGAAGAAAGGACCGCCATGTTGGAACGAATCAAGTCAGAACTCCGGCGGATCGGAGCCTTGGACATCGCCGTGTGCGAGGATCGCGAGTTTGAGCCGGCCGTCGAGGATCTGGTTCACGTGCGATACGACCAGTCCGAATGGCACTTGATCACGCCGCAGTTTGTCGAGCTGCTGCAAGAGCTGCCAGAGGGCGCCGGAGCCGAGGCGGTACGACACGCCATCGAGCAGCACTCCCACATTGTGTGGCATGGCGCGTCGCCACGCGGCAGCCGCGACCGCATTTAGGGGCGTTGGCTGATCGCCCCTACCCCTCCGACCATCACAACTTTCTGAAAGGAATTTTTCTGTGGCACCACAACTGAAGATGAAGCAGGTTGCCGAGGATATCTACGTCGGCGCGCAGCCCCAGGCCGGCGAGATCGAACAGCTCGCCCAGCTAGGGATCCGTACGGTGATCAACCTGCGGGTAAGCAATGAAGAGAATGAAGCGTTGGCCCCTGAAAACGAGGCCAAGCTGGTCCGCGATCAGGGCATGGAATACGTGCATCTGCCGGTGGTGGTGGACCAGATTCGGCCCGAGCAGGTGGACGACTTTCGCAACTTTGTCCACACGCTGGAACATCCGGTATTTGTGCATTGCAAAGGCGGTACGCGGGCTGGCGCATTTGCCATGATGCACTGTGCCGTGGAGGAAGGCTGGTCGGGCGAGCAAACGCTCGAAGAGGCCACAAAAGCCGGCTTCAAATGTGATCAACCGGCTCTCAAACAATTCATCACACAGTATGTCGATAGCCACGAACGCGGCTAACGCAGCAGCGGCGCACGGAGGCCGGGCATCAGCCACCTCTCATCAAAGGTTCATCAATACGATGAACCGGTCATTTCGATCAGGATCTACATCCATGCAAACGGCCCAATTGGACAAGTTCCGCGACCGCCTGCTCAAGATGCAAGCCAGAGTGGAAAGCGAGCTGCAAAGCAGTGAGGACGCCCGGGTGGAACAGGTCAACGCCACGGGCGACCTGTCCAATGTTCCCACACATAAGGGCGATCACGACAGCGAAGGCTTTGACGCCGAAATCGCCGTCAATCAAACGCTCCGCCAACAACTGGATGAAGTGCACGACGCGCTCCAGCGGATCCAGGACGGCAGCTACGGGTTCTGTACCCGCTGTGGTCAGGAGATCTCGGCGGCGCGGCTCGATGCCTTGCCCCAAACGCCCGTTTGCATCGATTGCGCTCGCGCCACCGAGGCCGAGGGAGGCGAAGCTTAAGCCCGCACACGCGGCGCGGTGAATAGTGGCTGGCGGCCAGCGGAGGGCCAACCCCTGCTGGCGTTGGCTGCTGTCCGCGCCATCTGCTTGCGGGCGGCCATGGCAGAACCGGCCGCATGCGCCGAGCCGACTTCGAACTGCCATGACCCTGCGCGAATACCGACGTAAACGCGATTTTTCCAGAACGGCCGAGCCTTCCGGCGAAGGGCGGTCGCTGGCCGGCGGCTTTCAGTTCGTGGTGCAAAAACATGCCGCGCGGCGCATGCATTACGACTTCCGCCTGGAGCTCGACGGCGTGCTTCTGAGCTGGGCGGTGCCCAAGGGGCCAAGCCTCGATCCGGCGGTGAAGGCCCTCGCCGTGCAGGTGGAAGATCATCCACTGGAGTACGCCGCCTTCGAGGGCATCATCGCCCAGGGCCAGTATGGTGCGGGCACGGTGATGATCTGGGATCGAGGCATCTGGCAGCCCGAGGGCGATCCGCGCGATGGCTATCGTCGCGGCAATCTCAAGTTCCGGCTGATTGGTGAAAAGCTCCGCGGCCGCTGGGCCCTGGTGCGAATGCAGGGCGAGGACGGCAAGAACTGGCTGCTGATCAAACATCGCGATGCGGCTGCCGTCCCCGGCGACAAGCACGGCCTGGAAGAACGCGAGCCCAAGAGCGTGCTGAGCGGCCGCAGCATGGAGCAGATCGCCGCCGATGCCGACAGCCAATGGGATGCCAGCCGCCCAGCCAGCCAGGCACAGCGGCGCGGTCCCGGGCCGGGGCGATCCAAGCCGGCAAAGGCTGATTCTGCCGGCGGCCTGAACGTCAAGGCACTCGCCCAAGCCATTAAGGACTTGCCGGGTGCCAAGGCTGCCCGGTTGCCACGCAGCCTGGAACCGCAACTAGCCACGTTATCGAGTGCGGTGCCCACCGGCGATGGCTGGCTGCATGAACTCAAGTTCGATGGTTACCGGCTCTTGGCCTGGGCCGATGGCGACCAGGTGCGGTTGCTTACCCGCGGCGGTCAGGATTGGACCGCTCGCTTCACGGCCACCGCCAAGGCGATAGCCGGTCTGGGGCTGGCGACGACGATCCTCGATGGCGAACTGGTAGCCCTGGATGAACACGGCGTATCGCGATTTCAGGACCTGCAGAACTGGATGCGCAAAGGTCGCACCGGGGAGCTGGTATACTACGTGTTCGATGCCCCGTTTCTGTTGGGCTACGATCTGCGCGGTGTACCGCTACTCGACCGCAAACAGGTGTTGGCCAAGCTGCTGCTGGCCCATGATCCCACGAATGCCGGCCCGATCCGCTACAGCGATCACATCGTGGGCCAGGGGCCGGCTGTTCGCGGCCAGGCGTGCGAACATGGGCTGGAAGGCGTAGTCTCCAAACGTACGACCGCCCGCTACCAGTCGGGCCGTTCATCCCAGTGGCGCAAGCTCAAGTGCCAGAACCGGCAAGAGTTCGTCGTTGCCGGCTATACCCAACCCCAGGGAGCACGGACCCACTTTGGCGCGCTGTTGTTGGGTTATTACCGCGAGGGGCACCTGGTGTACGCCGGCCGTGTTGGCGCCGGGTTCAACCGGCAAACGCTACGCGCGTTGGGCAAGCAACTGAAAGCTTTGCGGCGGGCGGACTGCCCTTACGATGAGCCACCGCCGCGTTCCGCTCAGCGAGGCGCAACATGGGTAGAACCGGAACTGGTGGCCGAGGTCGAGTTCGCCGGCTGGACCGATGACGGCGTGCTTCGTCATCCGTCGTTCCAAGGGTTACGCGAAGACAAGGAGCCCCAGGACGTGGTACGCGAGCAACCGACCGCTGCCGGAAATGGCGCCCCTGCCCCGGCTCAAACCAACGGTGCGAATACTGCCAACGGCGGCACGACACCGGCCCCAACACGGACTTCGGCCAAGCGGGCACCGGACGCCAGGCCACCGGCGGGCAATCGATCCGCCCACACCGTCGCCGGCGTGCGGCTCACGCATCCCGATCGCGTTTTGTATCCCGAGATAGGGCTCACCAAGGAAGCCGTGGCCCGGTTCTACGAGCAAATCGCCGAATGGGTGCTGCCCTATGTGAACAACCGGCCGCTGACGCTGGTTCGCTGTCCTCAAGGCATCGGCAAACCGTGCTTCTACCAGAAACACTGGCGACGCTCGCTGCCACCGGCGGTCAAAAGTGTGGAGGTGCCTGAGAAATCAGGGCGCCAGCTTTACGTGCTGATCGACGATCTGCCGGGCCTGATTTCGCTGGTGCAGTTCGGGGCGCTGGAGTTCCATCCTTGGCCGGCTCGGGCTGATCGACTCGACCGGCCCGACATGATGGTTTTCGACCTCGATCCGGGCGCAGGCGTCGGCTGGGACGCTGTAAAGCAGGCCGCCCGCGACGTTCGCGCGGTACTCGCAGAGCTGGACCTGCAATCCTGGGTGCGCACCACCGGCGGTAAAGGGCTGCACGTGGTGGTGCCGCTGGCTCGCCGCAACACCTGGAACGAGGTCAGCGATTTTGCCCAACAGTTGGCCGAGGGCCTGGTGCGCGCGGCTCCCGAGCGGTACGTGGCCACGATGCGTAAGCAGGTCCGATCGGGCAAGGTGTTCATCGATCACTTCCGCAATACGCAGGGGGCAACCTCTGTGGCTTCGTACTCCACTCGCAGCCGGGCCGGTGCCCCCGTGGCTACACCGGTGGCTTGGGACGAGTTGGATACCGTGTCGGCCGGCAACCAATTTCATGTCGGCAATCTGCCGCAGCGGCTACAGGGTTTGGCCGCCGATCCGTGGGCAGACTTCCGCAGCGCGCGGCAAAGCCTCACCAAGGCCATCCGTCAGAAGGCCGCCCGCCTGGCTGGCTAAGTAGGGCCGGGAAAGCCGGTTGGAAGTTCGAGCTTTCGACCGCTGTGTCAGCCGGCGATACGTTGCATTAAGTTGCGATGTTTCCTATCCTTACGTGTCGTAAACGAGGCGGTACGCAACCACGTTGACGGTCGCCGTTCGGGGGCGTCGGCTGGAGGGAAGGCTGATATGAGCGTCGGACAAGGTTCCGGAACCGATTTCTCCACCATGCGGGGCCGAAACTGGCCCTGTTTGCGGCAATTCACGGTGTTTTTGGAGAACCGGGTGGGCCAACTGCTCGACGTCGTACGGAGGTTTGAGGGCAGCCAGGTCCGTGTCGTCGCCCTCTCCATCCACGAAGCCACCGAGTGCGCCTTCCTCCGCCTGGTGCTGAGCCATCCTGAGCAAGGGCGCGAGATTCTCGAACGGGCTGGTCTGGCCCTGATCGAAACCGACCTGATCGGCGTCGAATTGCCCGAAAGCCCGCAGCCGTTGTTGCGGGTTTGCACAGCGCTGTTGCAGGCCGAAGTGAACATCCAGCAGACGTACCCGCTGTTGGCCCGGAGCAATGGCCGGCCGGTGGTTGCCCTCAAGGTGGACAACCCCGACGTGGCCATGGAAACCCTGGCGAGCAAGGGCTTTTCCATCGTGAGCGAGCAGGATTTGAGCGACGAATAGGCTCCTGTTCCGCATTCTCGTTGGTCTGGCGATGCGATTCTGGCGGCGCCACGCCCAGCGGTGATTCTCTTGGCGCTATCGCGCCGTACGGCGAGTTGCACGCGCCCCCTGCTCGGTTCGGGCGGCATGTTCAGCCGTGGTTCTCAAGCCGGCGGTTTCTCTGTGAGCCGGCTCCCGATGCGCTATCCGGCCTCTGGTGCGCTGCCGCAGAGCCCGGACTTTGCGCCCCTTGCCGCCGCGCCCACTCGTCTGTGTGGCAGGCATGGTTCGCGGCGCACGAAATCGGGATTTCATTGAAGCGAGGCCGGGTCTTCTGCCGAACCATTGTTTCCGCCGCGACACTGGAAAACGTTACTCGCAAACACTGGTGCTGTACCCACTTGGGAACACATCCTGTCCGCGAGCAAAAAAAAGTTTTCCGAGCCCGTTGACGGATCCGCGGCAACGTGCTTAGATAAGTGGCTCGCGACCAAACGGCAACCAACGCCGAGCGGAACCGCGAGCAAGCAATTTTGGCCCGCTTCAAAAGGCCCTCTTGCCAAACGAAGCAATGGCGATCAAAATTGCGAACCGACGGCTGGCACCCAACGCGGTGCTGAGCGAGTCGGGGCCCTCAACCCGAGGAGTACCAAGGGTTTGAGGTGTCGAGCGAAAAATAAAAAAAATTCCTCGACAGCCTTTGACACGCAAAACAGTCGTCGATATACTTCCCTATCTCGCGTGTGAGCGAGGCCGGTCAGTTGGCCGAGCGGGCGACGCAAGTCGCCGTAGCGAGGTCTGCTGGTGCGGTACCTGCGGAAGACCGTAGGTGATTTTGGTCTTTGGCAATTTGGTTGTGGTAGGGTGGCATCTCACGGCAAGTGCCGCATAACAGGCGGTGTTTGTCGGTGGACCAATTGAGAGCGCCGCGGCCACGGTTGTTGTCTCCGCAGATGGCGGTGCCCTCGGTTTCGGCCGAGGGTGGCTGTGCTGAAGCGGGGCGGCAAGTGAAGTGGCCGTTGGAAATGGATCAATCGTTGCTCACCCGTCCTTGATAGAGACGGGTGGAGTTTGCCACGGCGATCGGGCTTTTCTCTCGGCTTGAGAGAGGGCTGGATTACCGTTGGTCAAGCTACCAAGGGCGCATGGGGGATGTCTTGGCGTCAGAAGACGTTGAAGGGCGTGGAAGACTGCGAAAAGCTTGGGGGAGTTGTCAAACGAGCGTTGATCCCAAGATTCCCGAACAGGTGTCTGCTGAATACATAGGCAGGCATCGGCAACCCGGTGAACTGAAACATCTTAGTAACCGGTGGAAAAGAAAGAAAACTCGATTCCCTCAGTAGTGGCGAGCGAAAGGGGAACAGCCCAAACCGCGGAGGTTTTCCTCTGCGGGGTTGTAGGGCCTTTCACATGGGAGTTACAAAGTGCCCCGCTAGTGGAACCGTCTGGAAAGTCGGACCACAGAGGGTGACAGTCCCGTACACGAAAGTGGCGGCACCTCCCGAAAGGTACCTGAGTAGGTTGAGGCACGTGAAACCTCGACTGAATCCACGGGGACCATCCCGTAAGGCTAAATACTCTCTGACGACCGATAGTGAACTCAGTAGGGCGACTGAAAGATGGGAAGAACCCCTGCTAGGGGAGGACACTGAACCTGAAACCATGTGCCTACAAGCGGTCGGAGCACTATGGCTCGCTTGCGAGCAAGGTGTGACGGCGTGCCTTTTGCATAATGATCCGGCGAGTTACCGTTTGCGGCTTGGTTAAGGCCTTACGGGCCGGAGCCATAGGGAAACCGAGTCTGAATAGGGCGAATGTCGCGGGCGGTAGACGCGAAACTGCGTGATCTACCCATGAGCAGGTTGAAGCGCGGGTTATGCCGCGTGGAGGACCGAACCCACTTGGGTTGAAAACCGAGGGGATGACTTGTGGGGAGGAGTGAAAGTCTAATCAAACGCAGAGATAGCTCGTTCTCTCCGAAATAGCTTTTGGGCTAGCCTCGAGCCACTACGTACCGGGGGTAGAGATACTGAATCGGTTTGGGGCCCTTCCCGGGGTACCCTGCTGAACCAAACTCCGAATACCGGTGCGACTATCTCGGGAGTCAGTCCGCGAGGGATAAGCTTCGCGGTCGAGAGGGAAACAACCCAGATCATCTGCTAAGGTCCCCAAGTCGTGCTCAGTCACTAAGGAAGTTGAATTGCTGAGACAGTCAGGATGTTGGCTTAGAAGCAGCCATCATTTAAAAAGTGCGTAACAGCTTACTGACCGAGCAGTTCTGCGCCGATAATGAACGGGAGTAAGCACGACACCGAAGCAGTGGGCTTCAGCTTTGCTGGAGCGGTAGGAGAGCGCTGTACGCCAGAAACAAGCCGTACTGAAAAGAGCGGTGTCGGGGCGTACAGGTGATTATGCCGGAATGAGTAACGATAAAGCAGGTGAGAATCCTGCTCGCCGAAAGCCTAAGGGTTCCTGGGGAAGGTAAATCCGCCCAGGGTTAGCCGGTACCTAAGGCGAGGCCGAAAGGCGTAGCCGATGGACAGCAGGTCAACATTCCTGCGCCAGCTAGTGGACCGATGGAGGGACGGCATCTGTAGGGTGAGGGGACGGCTAGAAATGTCCCTCGCCTGGCTGGAGGGTCGCTGTAGGCAAATCCGCAGCACCAGGCCCGAAAGTCGGGACAACCGCATTTACGTTCGGTATGTCATCTGAAGGGTGTCCAAGAAAAGCTTCTAGGGTTGAAGCTAGCTGACCGTACTAAAACTGACACAGGTAGGCGAGACGAGTAGTCTAAGGCGCTCGGGAGAACGCTGGTTAAGGAACTCTGCAAAATGGCCCCGTAAGTTCGCGATAAGGGGTGCCCTTGGGGGTGAATAGCTCCTGAGGGCCACAGTAAATCGGCTCCTGCGACTGTTTATCAAAAACACAGGACTCTGCGAACTCGTAAGAGGATGTATAGAGTCTGACGCCTGCCCGGTGCCGGTAGGTTAAGGAAGAGGGTTAGCCTTCGGGCGAAGCTCGCAACCGAAGCCCCGGTAAACGGCGGCCGTAACTATGACGGTCCTAAGGTAGCGAAATTCCTTGTCGGGTAAGTTCCGACCTGCATGAAAGGCGTAACGACAGGAGCACTGTCTCAACCAGCGACCCGGTGAAATTGTAGTCGTGGTGAAGATGCCACGTACCCGCAGTAAGACGGAAAGACCCCGTGAACCTTTACTGTAGGCTGATATTGGGCTGTGGTCTGTCATGTGTAGAATAGGTGGGAGGCTGTGAGGCCGGGACGCCAGTTTCGGCGGAGCCGCAATGTGAAATACCACTCTTGGCATGCTTTAGTTCTAACCCCGATTCCCGTGAAACCGGGCGGGGGACAGTTTCAGTTTGGCAGTTTGACTGGGGCGGTCTCCTCCCAAAAAGTAACGGAGGAGCCCAAAGGTACCCTCAGCCTGGTTGGCAATCAGGCATCGAGTGCAAAGGCAGAAGGGTGCTTAACTGCGAGACCCATAAGTCGAGCAGATGCGAAAGCAGGGCTTAGTGATCCGGTGATTCCGAATGGAAGGGTCATCGCTCAACAGATAAAAGGTACTCCGGGGATAACAGGCTTATCGCTCCCGAGCGTCCATAGCGGCGGAGCGGTTTGGCACCTCGATGTCGGCTCATCACATCCTGGGGGTGGAGAAGCTCCCAAGGGTTTGGCTGTTCGCCAATGAAAGTGGTACGTGAGCTGGGTTCAGACCGTCGTGAGACAGGTCGGTCCCTATCTGCTGTGGGCGTTCGAAACCTGAGGAGATTCTTCTTTAGTACGAGAGGAGTTAGAAGGACGTAGCTCTGGTGTTCCAGTTGTCACGCTAGTGGCACGGCTGGATAGCTAACTACGGAATGGATAAACGCTGAAAGCATCTAAGCGTGAAGCCGGCTCCAAGATTAGGTTTCGTAGAGCATTGCTCGAGAGTCCCCTGGAAGACGACCAGGTTGATAGGCCGGATGTGTAAGCTCAGCAATGGGCTCAGCTAACCGGTACTAACGGACGAAAGCTTGACCACGGTTATCCATTCCTCTCAGTCCAGAGAGGCTCGATAGCTGGTTCCCAAGAGAACCGCTTTACCACAACCAAGCCAAAGCAAAATACGAGCAGTGATCGGTTCGCAAGGCCGACACTGCTACTTGCCGGTGACCATTCCTGGAAGGCCACACCCGTTCCCATTCCGAACACGGTCGTTAAGCTTCCAGGGCCGATGGTAGTGCCAAAAGCGTGAGAGTAGGTGTCGCCGGCTTCAATACAAAAGCCGCCCTTGAGCCAAAAGCTCGAGGGCGGTTTTTTTGTGCGCGCACCGCACATCAGTCGTACCTGCCCTGCGGCGGTTGGGACCGGAAAGGCCGGCCTGGCAGGCGTAGCCAGGCGACTTCCGGGCCTCGCGGCTCAAGAACGATTGCTGCGCAGAGTCGCCAGGCCTGTTGGCTGCCGGCAGGGGCTCAAGGTGCCGCGCAATGGTGAGCGCAGCAAGGAACGCGTGCGGCGGCGACACGGACAGAGATCGCAAGGAGGCGGGCCCCCGGACGAGGCGGAGAAGGAGATGCGGGGGCGCAGCAACGCGCGGAGCGTGGCATGCAAGAAAGGACGCACGGAAACCACCGGCGGGTGCATCCGCGTTCAGCCCCAGGAAACATCGGCTAGTCGTTCGTTTCAGCCGGGGTCGTTTCCGGCTCAGCCTCGGTTTCGTCCGCGGCGGTTTCCGCCAGCGCGGCGGCAGGTTCTTTGTCAGCGCGCGGGGGTAGCGCCGGGGTTTCAACCGGGGCGGGCATGGCGGTCGCCTTGTTGGCGGCACTCTCTTGCTCTTCGGCCAGGATCGCCATGCTCACCATCTCGATCTGGCCGCCGTCGCCCACCCGCTGCACGCTGAACATCAGCGGGCCGAGTTGGACAGATTCACCGACGGCGGGCGTGAGCGTGCCCAGCTCGTGGTTGAGCAGCTCGGTGAGGGTCGAGTTCGGCGGCGCATTGATGTGGATGCCGTAGAACTCCTCAAGGGTACCCACGGTAGTCGAGCCCCGCAGGGGGAACTCGAACATTTCCGGGATCAGGCTGCGGACGTCGGACCGTTTGGCAAAAACCTGGCTGACCAGCGGTTGGAGTCCCGGCCGCAGCACCAGAATCACATGGTCATTCGGCAAAATCTTGGTTGAGCCTTGCGGGGGCACAATCTGGTCGCCCCGGGCGATCATGGCGATCACCGCCCCTTCCGGCAGAGCCAGGTCGCGGACCCGTTTGCCGGCCGCCCGCGAGTCCTCACCGATGGAGTAATCCACAATCTCGCCGTTCACGTGGCGCAGCGAACTGATTTCGAGCGTGACCGGTGGTTCGGGATCGCGTGGACGCTCCAGTCCGAGCCACCGGGCAACCACGGTCAGGCTGCCGCCCTGGATGGCCGCCGAGATCACCACGATAAAGAACACCACGTTGAAGCACAGCGGGGCCATATCTCGGAGCTGATGGGGCACGTTTTCGCCGCCGAAATACATCAGCGGGAACGTGGCCAGGGTAATCGGCACCGCGCCCTTCAATCCCACCCAGGAAATAAACGCCGATTCCTTCCAAGTGAACCAGAAGGGGACGCCGGAAAGCAGCACGGCTAGGGGGCGGGCAACCAGCACCAGCGCGGCGGTGATCAGCAGGGCGTCGCCGGCTTCGGCCAACAGGCGGCTGGGGAACGACAGCAGGCCCAGCACGACGAACATCACAATTTGCGAGAACCACGCGGTGGCGTCGTGGAACAGCCGGATCCCCCGCTGGAAGACCAGCGGCCGGTTTCCGATCACGATGCCCGCCAGGTACACGGCCAAGAAGCCGCTGCCGCCCAGCCAGGCAGCCGCGCCGAAGATCACCATGCAGCAGGCGCTAACCAGCACGGGGTAGAGCCCTGCCGCAGATAGTTCGATCCGGTTCACCACCCATACGACGGCCATCCCCCCCAGCAGGCCGCAAATGGCGCCAACCAGGAACTGCGAGGCCAACAGGCCCAGCAGGCCGGGGCCCAGGGCCACGTTGCCCAGCAGCACCTCGATGCAGCCCACCGTGAGAAAAATGGCCATCGGGTCGTTGGAGGCACTTTCCACCTCCAGCACCGCGGCGATGCGTTTGGGCAGCCCTACCCCCCCGGAGCGGAGCACACCGAACACCGCGGCCGCGTCGGTCGAGCCCACAATGCTTCCCAGCAGTAAGCCCTGCAGCAGATCCAGGCCCAATACCCAAGAGGCCGCCAGGGCCGTGATGATGGCGGTGATGAACACGCCCCAGGTGGCCAGCAGCACCGCCGGCTTCCAACTGACGCGAACGGCCGACATCGAGGTGCCCAGGCCGCCGTCGAAGAGGATCAAGGCCAGGGCGAGCGTACCGATCGCGTAGGCCAGTTCAAAACTTGTAAATTCAATCCCGCCAATCCCTTCGGAGCCGGCCAGCATCCCCAGCAGGAGGAACAGTACCAGAACGGGGACGCCTAAACGCGCGGAAAGCTTGCTGGACGCTACACCCAGCACCACCAGGATGCCGGCAACCAGAATGATCGCATTGATGGCGTCGATCAACGTCACGCAGTAGCCCTCGGTTGGCGATAGATCACAAACGGTGGTCCTGGGGCGAGGCCACGGCCTCGGCGGGGGGATCGATCAGGCGGTAAGCCCAGTGCTGGGGGCCTTTTTCGGAGCGAATCGTGTACCCCTGATCCTTCAAAAACTCGATATCGCGGTACACCGTCGGCTCCGACACGCCCAGCTCCTCGGCCAGACGCGGGGAGGAGTAGTCACCCGTGCGGATCAACGCCAGCAACCGTGCGTGCCGGCTCGCAATGGCCAATGCCCGTGCGTAACGCATTGCATTCTCTCCGCGTGCCCTCTCAATCGTTGCATGATAGACTTGACGGCTCAGGTGAAACAGACAGATTTTGCCGGGTTTGGCTTGAAAGCAGCTCAGGCAAACGCTTGCCACAGCCGTTCGAACCGCTCGCGGTAAGCCTGGCATAACCGCGGGTCGGAGCTGAGCAGAAAATTTTCTTCGTTGAATCGGGCAGCCCCCCGCGTCCAGTTGTAGCTGCCGGTCAGCAGCAGCGACCCATCGAAGATCGCAAACTTGTGGTGCATGTGGTAAGGGCTGCGATCTGGCCGCACGGCGATGCCGGCCTGTTCCAAGCGGGCAATATCCGAGCCTAAGTCCTCGCTCTTGGTGTCGTCGGTCAGGATCCGCAACTGCACGCCCCGGCGATGGGCCGCCAGGATGGCCTCGGCTATGTCGTCGTCGGTGATCGTGAACACGCACACGTCGGCCTGCCGCTGGGCGCGGTGGAACAGTTGGGCAATCCGTTGCGCACACGGATCGTCGGGGCTGAAGTACACCTCGGACCTGGGGGGCTGCGGTGCCGTGGTCGGCTGAAGCAGCTTCACCACGTCCTCCAGCCAGGCGATCACAGCCTTGGAGGCCGGATCGGCGCACTGTTGCCGCGCCAGTTCAAACGCCCGGCGGCGGGCCAGGGCCAATTGGGCATCGTCGCCGGTCAGTGGTTCCAGCACGGCGGCCAACGCCTGCCGTTCGCTGCGCGACAGCCGCTGGTCTGCGAGCGTTTGCAGCAGCATCGCATCGAGTTGTTCGGGCGAAAGTTTCATGGCAGGCAGCCTGATGCCGAGAAAAGAGAGACGCGTTCCTTGTAGCTCCCGGCGAACGCCGGCAGCACCAACGGTGGGGGGATTATCGCCGTCACGGCAGATTGCCTGCAATGCAGCTTGGTGCGGTGCTGCGTCCCCTGCCCTGCTGGGCCGGCCGGGGCCGGCAACCTCGCCGAAGTCAGTTCGCCGCTACGGCGTCGTTCTTGGCTTTCGACAATGTGATTGGTTAGGCAGCGCGGTCCGCGGTGAACCTCCTCCTCCCGTAACCTACTAAGGATTAAAATCGGCCGGAGACGCGGCGGCAGCAGCCGCGGATATGCCGCCGCGGCGTTCGGCCATCCAACGCTGTTCTTGGGGAACCACAACAAATGACGGTTGCTATCCCGTTGGGCTATCGCATGGCAGGCGTTCACTCTGGCGTGAAACGCAACCCCAACAAGCCCGACCTCTCGCTCATCGTGTCCGACCTGCCGGCCACTGGGGCCGGGGTCTACACCACCAACCTGGTGTTCGGGGCGCCGGTGGGCCGCAACCGGGCATTGACGCCGGGCAGCGATTTCCGCGTGATCGTCACCAACAGCGGCGTGGCCAACGCCTGCACCGGTGAACGCGGCAATCGCGATGCCGATGAGATGGGCCGCCTGGCCGCCGAGGCCATCGGTGCCACGCCCAACCAGGCCCTGGTGATGTCCACCGGCGTGATCGGTACCTTCCTGCCGATGGAGAAAATCGCTGCCGGCATCAAGGCCGCCGCCTCCCAGCTTGGCACCGACGAAAAGTCGCTGGAGCTGGCCGCCCGGGGCATGATGACCACCGACACCTGTCCCAAGATCGCCGGCCGGACTCTCACCATTCGCGGCAAGACGATCCACGTGTGCGGCCTGGCCAAGGGCGCCGCGATGATCGGGCCCAAGATGGCCACCATGCTGGCCGCCATTCTGACCGATGCCGCCCTCACGCCCGACGATGCCCAGAAGCTGCTGTTCCGCGCCGCCGACGACAGCTTCAACTGCATCAGCGTGGAAGGGCACATGAGCACCAGCGACACGGTGCTGCTGCTGGCCAATGGGGCCGCGTGCGCCGACCCGCTGCAAGGCGAGGATCTGGAAGACCTGTACCGTGCCGTTCACGAAGTGTGCCGCGAGCTGGCCATGGCGATCGTGGCCGACGGCGAAGGCGCCACCCACTTGATCACGATCGACGTGACCGGCTGCGTCGATCGCGAATCGGCCCACCGTATCGCCAAGACCGTGGGCGAAAGCGCCTTGGTGAAGACGGCCATCACCGGCGGCGACCCCAACTGGGGCCGCATCGTGTCGGCCGCCGGGTACGCCGGCGTGCCGTTCGATCCCGCCGGCGTGTGGCTCAAGGTCAACGGCTATCTGCTGTACGAGAACGGGGCCCCGGTAACCTTCGACGCCGCGGCCGTCTCCGCCAGCATCAAGGGCAGCCGCGACACGCACATCGAGCTGGGCTTCAAAGAAGGCTCTGCGGGCATCCGCTTCTGGACGACCGACCTTACCGCCGAATACGTGCGTTTGAACGCGGACTATACGACGTAAGAGGCCGCATCAATTGTGGGCATGAAAACAGCGGTGGCCACCCATGCCACCAGGGGCAGGCGAAGTCATGCTAACACAACAGAATGTTGAAGCCGAGCTGAGTTATGCGTACCTGCATGCGGTAGCATCCCGGGCGGGCCTCATTTGTTAGCGTGCTGGGCGGCATGCCGACGATGCGGATGTCGATGCCGTGTTGCGCGTCAAAGGGCGTTTGGCAGCGGATTCGGTGCTAAGGAACTTCACGGTCGACGTTCAGCTCAAGGCGACTGCATCGAACGCTGTCGAGAAAGAGGAACATCTCTCGTACAGCCTGCCCATCAAGAACTACAATGATTTGCGCTCCTTGGCGACGACGGCCCCGCAGTTACTCGTGGTGTTGTTCTTGCCGGCCGACTAGCAATTGTGGCTGTCGCACAGCGAGGAAGCGTTGATCTCGCGGCGATGTGCCTATTGGGTGAGTCTTCGGGGCGCTCCCGAGAGCCAGAATAAGACGCATCAAACGGTGTATCTGCCGAAATCGAACGTGCTTTCCGTCGAGAGTCTGCTTGCACTGCTAACGCGGTTTTCACGGCGGGAGGTGATCGACTATGCGGTATGAACAGCTCCCGGAAGACCTGTTGCAGTTGGTGACGCCCCCGCAGGCGCGCTCGTATCTGTTGGCCAAAGGCTGGCAGCGGGTGCCGGGCGTGAACGGGACGATCGCAGTTTTTGCGCGGCCGGACTCGGACGAGGAACAGGTGATCGTGCCGATGGAGCCGGCGTTCGACGATTACGCCCGCCGCGTGGCCGATGTGGTGCTCGAACTGGCGGAGTACGAGAAACGCCCGACAGGGCAGATCCTGCAAGACTTGCTTGCCCCAGACGCCGATGTGGTTCGCTACAGCGTATCGGGACCTGGAGCAGAGGCGGGAAGCCTTCCACTGCCGCAGGCATCGCGGTTTCTGGAGGGGGCCAAGCGTTCGCTGCTAGCTGCGGCGTGCAGCGTGATCCGGCCCAGTGCCTATCACCCTCGCATGACGCGTTCCGAGGCCACTCAGCTGCTGGATGCTTGCCGGTTGGGGCAGACCGAACGCGGCAGTTTTACCATTGCGATTAGTTGCCCACTCCGTGCCATCGAAGACGAGCAAGACGATACGCCGGATGCGGAACCATTTGTCCGCCGCGTGGTGTCGTTGTTAATGCGCTCCGCGCAGCGGTTGGTTAGTGCGATTGAGGCCGACAACGTGCCAGCGGTTCTGGGAGAAGGACGCGATCAAGAGCCCGTCTTGAGCGCGAACTTCTGTGACGCCCTGTTGCGGATGCAGCCGCCTGAGGAGCGGTCCATGCTGTCGTTGTCGGTCAGTTGGGCCAGCACGCTGTCCGCTCGTGAGGCCGCCGTTCCCAGGCGAGTTACCTTTCGTAGCGAATACTTTCCGATCATTGAAGACATCTATAAGAAGCTGCGCCCAGCACATGAGCCGGTTGCGGCACTATTCGTGGGGCAAGTCGATGCACTCAATGGAAACGTTGGAGAAGATGGTCGCGTGCAAGGAGAAGCCTCGCTTCTGGTTCTCCATGACGATGAGCTGGTCCGGGTCCGCGTCGACTTGAACGCAGATGATTATCAAAAGGCTGTCGAAGCCCATCGCACCGCAGGCTTAGTCAAATGCCGCGGCGTGATCCATCTCGGGCGGCGAACGCACCGGCTGACAAACGTCTCAGAGTTCGAACTGCTCCAGCAGTAGCGACGCACAGAATGTAGAGATTGGCTGCAGTTATTCTGAAACCGGCAGCCGCATCACCGTCGCCGTGCCGTAGGGCGTGGGGAACGCGTTACCGACCGTGTTGCGGCCGCGGCGCACGTACGCCAAGGCCAACGGCGCGCCCAACTTGGGCGAGTGCACGGCCGAGGTAATGCGCGCGGCCAGTTTGCCGTCAATCTGGATCTCGGTGCCGGCGGGCGGTAACTCGGCACCATCGAAACGCAGCCCACACAGGGTTTGATTGACGTGCCCCAGGGCATCGAGGCGAGCGACCGTCTCCTGGCCCAGGTAGCAGCCCTTGTTGAAGCTGATCGCCAGGTCGTTGCGGTCCAACTCCTGCGGCAGGTTGCGGTCGGTCAGGTCCACGCCGTACCACGGCGTGCCGGCTTCCACCCGGGCAACTTCCACCGCCTGATTGCCCACCGGTTTGGCGCCGGCCTCGGTCAACGCTTGCCACACCGTGGGCAGATGCTCGCGAGCCATGCTCAAGAGCCAGGCTCCGCCCTGCACGATGGCCGTATTGCGCAGCGAAACCGCGACGCCCGCCAGTGTTGCTTCGTGATGGGCCAGGTATTCCGCCGGCGGTGTCGTACCTGTCAGTTCGGCCAGCCTGACAGCGGCTTGTGGTCCGGCAACCAGCAGCTCCCCCCAGGTTTCGCTGCGGTCGGTGAGCTCCACGTCTTCGATGATGTGATAGCGGTCCAGGTGCGGCAGCAGGGCGGCGGCTTGGCCCGGCACGGTTTCCAGCACCAGCGCGTCGGGTATGCAGAACACGTACACCAGGCCGAGCGTGCGGCCCTGCACATTGGTGATGAACGCTTCGGCACCCTGCCCTGGCTGTAGCTTCTTGATGTGGGCCGTGCACAAATTGTGGATGAACGAGGTGCGGTCATTGCCGCGGACCTCGATTTGCGTGCGGCGCGAAAAGTCGGCCACGCCCCACGCCTGCGCCAGAGCTTCGTACTCGGCTGCCGGATCCCCAAAGTGCGCGACATGACCGCAGGGTACGGGGACCGACGGCGTCTCCATGTTTTCAAGCGTTGCGCCGGCGAGCGCTGGGGGCCACGGGTTGGTCGCTTGCGATGTCATGGCTGCCTGTCAGGGGCATGTGGGGCGTACGAGGGCGCGCGTAGGCGTGCGAGGAACGTGCAATGGGCTTCCGCGGGGCGTGCGTGCGGCAAGTCCATCAGGCCGGAAGCGGCTCGGCAATCTCAATGCTGGCGTACTGGGCCGAGCTGATCAGGATGCACGAGGAATGTTGCTTGGCCAGCCGGGCAATCTCGGCGGGATCCTTCACGTGAACCAGGCCCAGGTTCTCTACGACCTCGCCAGCTAGCGAACTGAGCAGGCAAATCTGGGCGTGCTCCATTGCCCTGGCGACCTGGGCCGCCGGCACGGCGTCGTACTCGCGCAACTGGCGAATCTGCGACAGCGCGGCCACGTGGTCCTCGGCGCCGCCCAGTTGCCGCATGCATGGGCCGGGCGGATCGCGCAGATCGCAGCAAACGACAATCGAGCCGTCGTCTTCCACGGCACTGGCGGCCAGTTCCACCGCACGGCCGAAGTTCTCCCAGCTCTGTTCGGCCGGGCCGCCGGTGACGGTGGCCACCACCAGGCTCGCCCTGCGTGGGGCCTGTGCCAGCCAGGCGTCGCGGGTGGCTTCGTTGGCGGCAGCGGTGGCGGCTGCCTGGCTTCCGGCGACGATGTGGGTGGCGCCGTCACAGTTCCAAGGCACCACGCGGACCACCAGTTGCACGCCCAGCAGCCAACTGATTTCGGTCGCCTTGGCGTGCGCCTTGCCCCGATACCGCGTGGCCACGGCCGAGGTATGAAACGCCCGAAAATGCTCCTTGGTCTGTTTGTCGGAGAACGTGGGGCAAACCGTGCCGGCCGCGCCGTCATGCCCTGCCGATTTCTCGGGCCGGTGGCAGCCGATCGGCACCACCAGGTCGGCATCGATCAGCAGACGGTTGAGCATGATCGGCATTTGATCCTGCGTGGAGGTCAAAAAGGCCATCTGCTCCACGTTGTCGGGATCGTGAACTTCGAAGCGGATCGCCGAGGCTGCCGATGAAGGAAGGTACTGCGACAGGCGATCGGCGTTGAGCATGGCCGATTCCTGGAGCACGCAAATATCCCACGGCTGCACACCGGCGGCGATAAGCCGTTCGATGGCGGCGGCGACCACGGCGGCATCGCCCGGCACGTGTGCTTCCAGGGCTAGCACCACCTTGTCTCCCGGCACCACAGCCTGGGCAAGCGGCGGAAAATCCAAAGGATGGTCAAAGGCTTCACCGGCGGCACGCTTCAAATCGGTCAGCGGCTCGCGCCCCGGTCCGTTAAACTGGCATACCAGGGCCTCGGGCGCGATCTCCAGCTCGACGGAGCGGCCGGGCTGCCAGGTCAGGGTGCGGAGCATCGATGTAAAACCTTGAGGGGTAGTAGGTTGTGCTTTTAGGGTCGGTTCAGGAAACGCTGCCAGGGTATGAAAGCATCTTAGCGCCGTGTCGCTCTTAGGGTCAAGGAAGTCGAGCTTTACGCGCAGCCGCAGTTTCCGAATAATGCCGCCCGCTACAGCCTGCCGGGCCGAGGCCTATGCGCGGCGGCACGTCAGGCGCCCTGAGGTCGGGCAACATCCATCGAAGCCATCACGTAGAACAAGGACGGTTCGCGGACACAGCCGCCCGGTTGGCGCGTGTCGCCGGTTGGCGGCGCCAGCGGCGGCGGGTGTCCATCCATCAAGTAGGGAAGCACGAGGGAGCTTTCATGCGGCGATCCATGCTACGACCCATTCGACTCGTTAACCGCGGTTTGGCACTGGCGATTGCCGTCCTGCTCCTGCCGGGCGGCTGCTCCGACAAACCGCAGCAAGGGGCCCAGGCCGACAAGGCCGCCGCCAGCCAGTCGGCCGATCAGCCGCGGCAGCCCTCGAACATCGACAACCAGACCAGCCTGGTGTCGGCTCCGCCGCAGGTGGTCGACGATCCGGCCGTGCAGGTGCTGCGCCGGATGGGCCAGGCTTACCTGGACCTGAACACCTACTCGGATCACGCCCGTGGCCTGCTCCGCTACACGATTGACGGCCACGAAACCAAGAACGAATACCCGCTGGAGGTGACCTTCCAGCGGCCCAACAAGCTGCGGCTTACGGCCTACGAAGGCCAGATCGTCTGCGATGGCGAGCATATCTACGCCACGTACGACGAGCTGCCGGGCTACCTGATCCAGACCACGGCCCCGCCGCAGCTTTCGCTAGCCGACGTGTATTCCGATGCGTTCATGCAGTTCATGCTGACGCAGCGCGAGGTCGGCGCGGCGCTGCAACTGTCGCTGCTACTCAACGACGGCGCCGTCGACGAGATCCTGGCCAGCGGCAGCGCGCCGCCCAAGCTGCTGGAGCCGCGGAAGCTCGGCGATCGCATGTGCGACGTGGTCGAGGTTCCCATGGACGATGGGGCGATGTTGCTGTGGGTGGATCAGCAGACCTCGGCGCTGCGCCGCATCGAGTATCCCACCGGCGGCCTCAAACAGTCGCTGGCTCAGCACGGCCAGGTGACCGATGCCGCGGTGCAGGTTGACTTCAACGACGTGTCCATCAACGGCACGGTCGACGCCCAGGCCTTCGCCTTCCAGCCCGGCGACCGCAAGCTGGTCAAGCAGTTCATGCCGCCGCTGCCGCCGCTGCTGGGCAAGGCGATGCCGAGCTTCACGTTCACCTCGCTCGACGGTAAGGAGATCACGCCCGAGAGCCTCAAGGGCAAGATCGTGGTGCTGGACTTCTGGGCCACGTGGTGCCAGCCGTGCCTCCGCAGCATGCCGGTGATGGCCCAGGTGCAGGAGCGGTTCAAGGACAACGACCGCGTGCAGTTTCTGGCCGTGAGCATCGACGAAGCCAGCGTGAAGGACAAGGACATCGCCGAGAAGCTCAAGCCGCTGGCTCCCGAGATGCCGATTGCCCGCGACTTGCAGCAGTTCGCGTTCAGTGCCTTTGAGATCACCGGCATTCCCAACACGGTGCTGATCGACGCCGACGGCGTGGTGCAGGATAACGAGATGGGCCTGAACCCCAACGTCGATCCGGTGGAGTACCTTTCCGGCAAGATCGATGCCCTGCTCAAGGGCGAAAGCCTGTACCAGCGCCGGTTCGAAGAGTTTGAAAAGAGTATGATGCAGGATCCGCCGGCTGCCACGGCCGCCGCGCCGGTCCCGGCGACCGATGCCCAGGCCGCGGCCAAGTCGGAGCCGGCTCATCATCGCCTGACCAAGCTCTGGACGGCCGCCGACATGGTCGATCCGGGCAATATCCTCGTCATCCCCGGCGAGAACGGTGCTTCCAAGATCCTGGCCATCGATGGCTGGCAAGCCGTCGTGGAACTTGATGATCAGGGCCGCATCGCCGCCCGGCACGATCTGGAGCTGCCCAACCAGGGCGTGGCGGCGTTCCTCCGCACGGCCGTCGATGGGCAAGGCAACCGTTACTACCTGGCCTCGGCCATCGGGGTGCAGCAGGTGCACCTGTACGACGCCAACTTCAAACGGCTGCTCAGCTACCCGGAAGTGACCGATCACCCCGGCATCTTCGATGCCCTGCTTGCGGACGTCGATGGCGATGGCCAGCTTGAGATCGTGGTGAGCTACTTCGACGTGGTGGGCGTGCAGCTCGTGAACCTGCAAGGCGAGCGGCAATGGTCCGAGCGGAGCATCCGCGACGTGTTCCGCGTGGCCGTGACCGATCCGGTGAACGGCAAAGCCCGCGACATCCTGGCCGCTCACGCCCAGGGCACGATCGCCCGGCTGAATGCCAAGGGCGAACGCGGCGACGAGATCCGGCTGCCGCAGGCGTTCCGCAGCCTGACCACGGCTCCGCTGGCCCCTGGCGGGCGGCTGGAATACGCCGGCATGGCGTTCACGCCCGAAGGCGGCGAAGCCTTCGTCAGCTTCACGCTGCAAGGCGACGCGAAGTTTGTCTACCCGATGCCCCGCGGCACGCAGCACCCGTCGCTGGAACAGGCCACCTGGGGCAAGCTGGTGGGCGACCAGCCGCACTGGGTGGTGGCCGGTCCTGACGGTTCGGTGCACTTCATCGCGACCGATGGCCAGACGCTCGACCGCTTCAACTACGGCGAGATCGTCAACGGCATCGGTGCGACCACGTTGGGCGACAAGCCGGTGCTGCTGATCAGCAGCAAGAATGGCCTGGAAGCCTGGCAGGTGGAAAAGAAGTAACCAGGCGTTCAAGCGACCGACTACGACTGAGAAAATCAAACGTGCGCGGCGGGCAATCTTTCACCCGCCGCGCACATTTTTCTTGTTGCGATCGTTACTGCGTAAGGTCCATGTGGCCGTTACGGCGTCAGCACGATCTTGCCCGAGAGTGTGTTGGCCATCCGCAGCGTGTTTTCTTCTTGCAGCCGGTGTGCTTCGGCGGCCTGCGAGAGCGGCAGCACCTTGCCGATGCGGGGACGCAGCTTGCCTTCGGCCAGCCACTTGCCGATCTCCTGGCCGCAGGTCCGCTGCTCGTCGGCGCTGGCGCTGAACATGGCAAAGCCGTGGAGGCTGCAGCCCTTCACGTAGAAGGGACCCACGGGGAATGGCGGCCGGGCTTCGCGGCCGGCCATCAGGATCATCCGGCCGCGCGGCGCCAGGCTTTCGACCACCAAGTCGAAGTTTGGCTCGCGCGTCGTTTCCCACCACAGATTGACGTCTTCGGGCGCGGCCGCGCGGATCGCCTCGGCCAGGTTTTCTTCTTTGTAGTTGATGGCTCGATCGGCCCCTAAGTCCAGGCAGGCTTGCACCTTCTCGGGGCTGCCGGCTGAGCAGATCACCTTGGCGCCCACGGCCTTGGCCATTTGCAGCACGGTGGAGCCTACGCCGCCCGAGCCGCCGTTGACGAACACCGTTTCGCCCGGCTTAAGTTTCCCGTCGCGAAAGAGTCCCAAGTGGGCCGTAATACCCACCAGGGCGATGGCTGCCGCCTGTTGATCGTCGACGCCGTCGGGCGTGGGGTACAGCCAGTCTTCGTCGATGGCGGCGTACTCGGCAAACGTGCCTTGCCGGCCGAGAAGGCCTTGGTTGCTGCCCCACACGCGATCGCCCGGCTTGAAACGCGAGGCTTCGGGGCCGACGGCGACGACCGTGCCGGCCACGTCGCAGCCGATGATGTACGGCATCGGCAATTCCATCTTCACCATGCCCGACCGCAGGTAGGTATCGATCGGGTTCACGGCCACCGCCGCTACCTTGACCAGCACCTGTTTTCCCTGGGGCTGCGGATCCGGCAAGTCGCCGTAGATGATGTTTTCCGGGGGACCGGTCTGCTCGATGTATGCGGCTTTCATCTGGGCACCACGCGGTAAGGACGGAACAAAACCAATCGCCGGCCAGTGTATCAGTTTGCCGGCCTGGTGCTCAAAGGGCAGGCCGGGGGGCCACGACTCTTGACCGGAATCCGATCGTGTGGCTGGCGGTACGTTGTGCGGGTTGTGCCGCGACGGGCCGCGTTCCTGCTGGCGCTGGGGACGTTACCGATTTCCGCTTGCTAACGTGCTAATGAACGCTAGCGCCGGGCGAATAAATGCATGAACTTTTGGTCGGAAGGTCGCGAATGACGTATGGTTATGGTGCCTACTCTTTGGGGGTAAGGCCAATCTGTCCGCACAATGCCGGGGGGGGAATCATGTCAATGATGCGAATCGTACCGATCGCTACGGTAGCGGCGGTGTTGGGGTGGTCGGCTCAGGCTTGGGCCCAGTTGCCGCAACTTCAGCCCGGTCAGATCCCTCCCGCCGGCGCCCAGGCCAGGCAAGGCGCGCAACCTGGCGGCAATCCGGAGCTTTCGTCGCAAGCGCTTCAGGCGCTGGTGGCCGGCATCGCCTTGTACCCCGACCCGGTGATCGAGCAGGTGCTGGCCGCGGCCCAATCGCCCGCGGCGATTCACACCGCCGCGCAAAGCGTGAAAGCCGGGCAGCCGGCCGATAGCTCCTGGCCCGACTCGGTGAAGTTCCTGCTGCAATACCCCGATCTGCTCCAGCAGCTTGACGCGCAGTTGGATTGGACGGTGGTGCTCGGTAAGGCAGCCGTGAGCCAACTGAACGACGTTTGGGCCGCCGTCGACGCGGTGCGTGCCCACGTGCAGGAAGAAACCGCCGCACAGCAAGCCGAAGCCGGCCAGGACGGGCAGGACGCGGCGACTGCGGATAACGCTAACGCCAATGCCAACCAGCCTGCCGCTACCGAACAGGCTCCCACCACGGTGAACAACACGTACTACGCCGGCGGTTATTATCCGGCCGGCTGGGGTACGGCGGCCGCTGCCGTGACCGCCTCGCTATGGACGCCGAACGTGTATCGCGAACTGTATCACTACGATCGCTGGAACGATCGCCAGGACCAGTGGTACGAGAGTTGGCGCAATCTCCACCTGCAGCGTCAGGAATACGCCGACAACCGCGCCGACGAACGGCAAGAGAACGAAGATCAGATCGCTGAGAATCGCCAGAATCGCGAAGACCAGGTGACCCAGAATCGCCAGAACCGCCAGGATCAGGTCAGCGAGAACCGCCAGGACCGTGAGGATCGCCGTGCGGACAATGCCCCCCGTCGCGATCAGCTCGGCCAAGGCTTTGGTCGGCCCGCCCAGCAGCCTGGCGATGCGCGGTTCCGCGATTTGCCGCGGGGCGAGGATCGCGACACGCACCTGCGTGCCGCCAACCAGGCAGCTACCGAGGCCAGCCGCTTCCATCGCGGCGAGTCGCCGTTTCAAGGCTTTGGCCGCAGCAATGGTCCGCAGGGCCCTGGTGCCGGCGGTTTCGACCGGCCCGGCGGAGCAGGTGGCCCCGGCATGCAGCGCCCCGGCGGCGCTCAACCCGGACGCGCCGGTGGCTTGAACCCCGGACCGGGCAGCGGTGGCGCGCGTCCCGGCGGTGCTTCGCCTGGTGGCCAGCGGTTTGACCGCGGCTCGGGGCCACAGCGGCCGCAGGGCGCTCCTGGTGGCCGTGCCGGTGGTCGGCGGGGCCGTTAATCGCTCAGTGAGGCGCGCCGTCCGCCAGCATCACATGCTGGCGGACGGCTGCCCAAAGCGATCGTTCTGCCACTGCTGCCAAAGCTCGTCGTTCTCGCGATTGAGCGCGCGGAGGCTCGCGCGAATCGCGTGCGAGAGCAGTTCGCCCATCCGGGGATCCAGCTTCTCGCGCAGTGGCGCCAGTTCTGTAGCGCGGCGTAAGGCCACTTCGTGCCGCTGTTCGACCGAGTCCAGCACGATCAGGCCCGCCAGGCCAAACGCCCGGAAGTCTTCTTCCACCGATTCCAGGTTGGCGAACTCTTCGAAGATCCGCCGCGCGGCTGTGTAGTTGTTGTTCCGCAGATAGATCAGGGCCAGTTCCTGCTTGGCCTTGCGGACGTAGGCTTCTTCCTGCGGGAAGTACTCCACCACGGCGATCCAGTACGGCTCGGTGCGGAAGATGCTCGCCAGCATGTACTGGGCCCGGGCCGTCGGTTGCCGTTCCACGCTTGACGTCACCGGCGGTGGTCCGTGCAGCAGCGGTTCGGGCCGCGTGGCCAAGGCCACGGCCGCGCCCAGCACGGCGGCGGTGCTCAGGGCCAGCGCCAGCAAGCCGGGCCGCCGGCGCTGCGCCAGCATCGTCTGGGTTTTCATCAGCGTGTCGAGCCGCTGCGTGGCTTCCACCCGCGTGCTCGAAACATCCCCGCCCTCGGCGTCCCACACGCCGGTTTCTTCCAGTTCGTCGATCGCCGGAATGCCCAGCCGCCGCAGGTCCTGGATCAATTCGCGGGCCGAGTTGTAACGGCGGGCTGGATCCTTCTCCAGCATCTTGTGGACGATACGGCACAAGCCCGAGGGCAGGTCCGGCCGAATCGCTTCCAGCCGCTGCGGTTGCGCCTTGAGATGCTGCACGGCGACGCTGAGTGCCGTTTCGCCGCGGAACGGCGGGGCGCCGGCCAGCATGTGATAACAGGTCACACCCAGCGAGTAGATGTCGCTGCGGTGGTCCAGCGGGCGGCCTTCCACCTGCTCGGGGCTCATGTACAGCGGCGTGCCCATCGTCACGCCGACCTGCGTGAGGTTCAGGGCGTCGTGCTCGCGGGCGATTCGCGCCAGGCCAAAGTCGGCGACTTTCACTTCGCCATCGCGGCCCAGCATGATGTTCTCGGGCTTGATGTCGCGGTGGACGATACCCCGCTGCGAAGCCTTTTGCAGGGCGGCGGCCACGCGCAGCATGACGCGCACGGCGGTGCGGACGTCGGGCGGGCCATGCCGCACCAGGTATTCGCGCAGATTCTGCCCCTGCACGTACTCTTGGGCGATGTAGTGAACGCCGTCGGCGCAGCCCACGTCGTAAATCTGGACGATGGCCGAGTGAACCAGGGCGGCGGCAGCCTGGGCTTCGACGTGGAAGCGTTTGATGTACGTTTCGTCGGTGGCGAGGCTGCTGCGGAGAACCTTGAAGGCGACCTGCCGTTTGAGCGAAAGCTGCTCGGCCAGGTAGACCTCGGCCATGCCGCCCCGGCCCAAACGCCGCAGCAGTTGAAAATCGCCAATCTGACGGCCGGTCAGATCGGCGTCGGTGGCCGGGTCGATGGCGGGCCGCGCAGGATCGGACATCGCTGTTAGGACTTCTCCCCCGCCGCAGGCAGCGGTTGACGAAACATCCGCCGCGTGGATGGGCCTCGGCGAGCAAACTGCCCCCTCGGCGCGGCGGACTTCTCCTTTGGTCCATCATATGCCCGCCCTAACTGCGCGTATAGCCGCGGCCTAAAGCTCGCGGGCGGGCCGACGAATCTGCTGGCTCTCCCTCGCTGGGGTGGGCTATAATCGGCCGTTGGCACGACGCGCGATCGAGTCCAGGGGCAATCATGGCCGATTCGGCATCCCGTCCCAACTCTGTGCCGTCCGAAGCTCTGGCTGGCCCCCATGCATCGGCGGCAAACATCCCTCCGCAGGTATCGCATTACCGGCTGATTCGCCGGTTGGGACGCGGCGGCATGGGCGTGGTCTACGAAGGCGTCCATCTGCATCTCAAACGACGCGTGGCGATCAAGCTGCTCTTGGATGCCGCCCAGGCCGGTTCCGGACGCTTGCGGCGTTTCGAACGCGAGATGGAAGCGATCGGCCAACTGCATCACCCGCACATCGTGCAGGCTTACGACGCCGGCTGCGACGGCGACTTGTATTACCTGGTGATGGAGTACATCGACGGCTGCGATCTGCAGGCGGCCGTGCGGACGGTGGGGCCGCTCTCGGTGGCGGCCGCTTGTGCCTGCATCCACCAGGCGGCACAGGGGCTACAGTACGTTCATTCCCATAGCTGCATCCACCGCGACATCAAGCCCTCGAATCTGCTGGTCGACGGCCGGGGCATAGTCCGCGTGGCCGACCTGGGCCTGGCGCGACTTGCGACCGCGCCGACACAGTATGGGATTACCCTGTCGGGCGAGGTGCTGGGAACGGTCGATTACATGTCGCCCGAGCAGGCACGCGGTGAACGCGAGGTCGGTCCGGAAAGCGACATCTACAGCCTGGGCTGCACACTGTATTACCTGCTCGCGGGGCATGCGCCGTTTCACGGCCCCCAGTACGATTCGCTGGCCCGCAAGTTATTCGCCCATGCGGAGGAGCCTCTGCCGCCGCTGACGGACCTTCGCGACGATGTGCCGGCGGAACTGCTCGCGCTGCTTGCGGCGATGACGGCCAAGGAGCCGTCGCAGCGCCCGACGGCCGCAGAAGTTGCCCGACGTGTGGAGCCACTGGCAGACGATGAAGAGCTCCCAACGCTGGTTCATCGCGTTTGCGAGCATCGCCAACGTCGCGAGGCCCAAGACGCGATCACCCGCGAAACGCCCGCCGTGGGCGTAACCGGCAGCACCGATCAGGCGGTCAGCACGGATCAGGCGCGTTCGCTTTCCGTCGATAAGACACCGTGGCGATGGACACGTTGGACCCGCGCGCTCGCGGCGATGACGTTGGGAGCCGCCGTAGCCATAGCGGCGGTGGCGTGGTGGCGGGCCAATGATGAACCCGCGCGGCCGGAGCCGGCGCACCAGCCGGGGCAACGGTGGCCGGCGGCCGCATCCGCGGAGCTTTCTCCGCAGACGCAGCTTCCTCCGCGCGAACCGTACTTTGAGGAACTGACCGCGGACGACTTGCGGCCCGACGTCGTTTATCCGCTGCTCAACGTCCAGCCGCAGACATTATTCTGGGGCAATAATCCACTCGCCCGCGTTTCGTTCGACCCCGGCTTGAAACAGGTCACGGCGACCAACCCGGATGCCGGTTTGTTGGTATTTGGTTCAGCACCGCGCGTCGGGTACACGCTGCAAATGGACATCTTTCAGAATAGATGGCCGGCCGGCGTCGGGGTGTTCTTTGGGTTGCAGCCGCTGGAGGAACCCGGCCCACGCGGCGAGCGCCAATGGAAGGTGCAGGCGTTGTATCTCCAGGAGCGGATCATCGGGCCGAAGCTGGGCGAGTTTCCGCTGGAGATGATTCGCACCCAGTGGACGATTCGCTTGCTGCCCAATGGCGACGCCATCTTCAACGCGATCGATCTACGCAGCGTATGGTTGCCCAGTCCGGGGCCTCGGGCGCAGCAGTTGGAACTGACCGTGGGGGCCAAGGGGCTCAATGCCGTGCGCTGGGGCGGCAATGCAGAGGTGGCACGCGATCTGTGCCACCACGAAGTCAACGCGCGCTTCAGCGAGCAGGATTACTGCGGCGGATTTGGCGCATACCTGTTCAACTCCGAAGGGATCTTTCGCAACGCCCGCATCCAGTTTCATGCCCCGGTGGCCATTCCGCCCTGACGGCGGCTCCGTAGCGACCGTTGCCGCCTGTGCGACCGACGAGAGGGCATTGCTCCAGCGGCACAGCACGGATGTGGTGCGTTCCAGGTTCTGCGCAACTTTCTGAGATGTGTCTTACGAGCCCGCCTCTTTTGCATGTGGGCGGTCGGATCGGCGTGCGCGCCCGCAGCCGATCGGACCTTTTCTATTTCTATTGATAGGTGCCAGTTGCTAGGAGTGGTGTGCGATGGCAAAGAAAGGCCAAGCATCGTCAGGGGGGATCAACATCTTCACGCCGGGGCTGCCCAACTACGCAAACTATGTGCGGACGAGCGGGAAGAATAAGACAGGCTCAGGCAAGATCTGCGTGGTTGGCAGGGCTGTCTTGGGCGATGAACAACTGCAATCGGTGTGGGCGGCCATTTCGCAATCGGCTGACGGGTTGCCCGATATGCTCGAGCCCGACGCGCCGATGTGCCACCACGGCCAGGTGCTGAACGATGGGTACTTTGCGTTCACGGGCGATCAGGAAGTGCCCGGTGCCAAATGCAACGGCGCTGGCACGCAGGTCAACTACCTGAAGGTGTGGGCCAAGTTTCCCAGCGCGACGATCTCGCTGAATCCCGCGCGTCCATTCTTGGGAGAGTGCAACAGCGAGTATTGCGAGTGTGATCGGCCATCAACTGCCGTCAGCAAGGTAGCCAGGAAGAAAGGAGCCACAAAGGGCGCTAAGAAAAAAGTGGCTAAGGCTGCCAAGAAGACGGTCAAGAAAACGTCCAAGCGGGCCTGAAAGCCCCACGAGCGCAAATCAGGGCGGCTAAGCCGGTTGGGGCTGTCGCCGCTGCCCCCGGCCGGGCGGGACAGCGGTTTTACTTGGCATGCGCTGCAGCGGCTTCTCGCGGCGGAAACGGCGGCTACGCGGCACGTGGGGCCTGCCAGGCGTGCTAGCTGCTGCGGCTGGGAACTTTCACCATTCCGCCGGGCAATTGCTTGAAGCGCCAATAGGGGCGCGGATAATGGCAGCCCGGTGGGGGGAAGCCATCTGTCGCCGCGGCGCCACGCGATGCGCGGCCCAGATGCAGTGCGCGCCGGCCTCTTTTCCTTACGGGCACCGCGCCGCGATCGTCGTTGAGTTTGGCATTCCAGGCACTCAAGGAGAAACCCATGAGAAAATTCCAACTGGCGCTAGCCGTCGCAGCACTCGTGCTGACCGCCACCGCCCAGGCCGCCGATGAGCCCCTGGGGCTGAAGCAAGGCACGCCTGACCTGAAGTCGGCTGGCCCGCTCGCCTTCGCCCCGCAGGGCGTGCTCTTGGTGGGCGATCCGCAGGGCGCCGCCGTGTTCGCCATTGCCACCGGCGACAAGGCCAGCGATCCCTCGAAGGCTCAGATCAACGTGTCGGACCTGCAGCAGAAGCTGGCCGACCTGCTTTCGGCCAGCGTGCAGTCGGTCACGGTGAACGACCTGGCCGTGAATCCCGAAAGCGGCAACGTGTACCTGTCGGTAACGGCCGCCGGTAAGCCCGCCCTGGTGCGGATTGACACCACCGGCAAGCTCAGCCGGCTGTCGCTGGACAAGGTGGCCTTCTCCAAGGCCGAGCTGCCCAATGCCCCCGAGGACAAGGTGGTGAATGACGGCCGCCGTGCCCGCAATAACCGCGGCGAATCGATCACCGACCTGGCGTTTGTCGACGGCCAGGTGATCGTGTCGGGCTTGACCAAGGATCAGTCGCCGGCCAACGTGCGTTCGATCCCGTTCCCGTTCAGCTCGGTCGATACCGGCACCAGCATCGAGATTTTCCATGCTGCCCACGGCCGCGTTGAGGACTATGCCCCGGCCCGCACCTTCGTGGCCTTCAACATCGGCGGCGAGCCCAACCTGCTGGCCGGCTTCACCTGCACCCCGCTGGTGAAGTTCCCGCTCAAGGAGCTGGAGCCGGGCAAGAAGGTCCGCGGCACCACCGTGGCCGAACTGGGTAACCGCAACCGGCCGCTCGACATGATCGTGTACGAGCAGGGCGGCAAGCACTACCTGCTGATGGCCAACAGCAGCCGCGGTGTGATGAAGATCAGCACCGACAACATCGAGCGCGGCGAAGGCCTCACCGAGCCGGTTCGCGGCGGCGGCACCGCCGGCCAGCCCTACGAGACGATCGAAGCCCTGCAGGGCGTGGTTCAGCTCGACAAGCTGAACGACAGCTACGCGGTCGTCATCATCCAGAACGAGAACGGCCAGTTGAACCTCAAGACGGTTCCGCTGCCGTAACGTGCAGCGGGGCGATCCGCCCTGCTCCACCCCTACTGAAACTGCCGCGGCTTGGGACGCACCGCAGCGTGTAACCTCAGCCGCCCCGAGCGCTTTGTCCGTCCTTGCCGGCTTGCGGCCATGTTGCTGCAAGCCGGCTGTTTTTTTGCGCTGCCGCGATCGGTCCGCGGCGCGAACGCCACGTCCGGCAAACATCCGATGAGCGGCTGGCCGCCACAAGGATGCGATGGAGCCCTCAGAGCAGAGGCTGCGCAAGATGCGCAAGGCCGCAGGCAAGCGAGGAAAGATGTGCCCGCCGGCAGGGGCAGACTACCGGCGGGCTGTCGGCCAGGACGGGGCAGGACACCTGGGCCGATCTGCCCACCTGTGCACCCCTCGCGGGTGGTGGTGTGCAAGCATTTTGGGGCGAAAGAGCCTTTCCCTACAGCGAGGGGGGGCGGCCGCAGCGGTGGGCGCAAGAGCCGGCTAAGTAGCTGACGTGCGGCTGCCACAACCGCTTACTGCACCCGGCGGTAGGTGCCGAAGTTCTTCTCGGCCAGGGCCTTCAGAAACTCCTCAAACGGCCCCTCCGGCTGGATGCCGATCACGTACAGCGTCACGCGGCGTGTCTGGTTCTGCTCGCTCACGGCCTTGATGATCGCTTCCAGGTGGATCACCTTGCCGGTGGTCGGCACGCCGTCGGTCACCAGGTAGATGGCTTCCAGCTCCGGGTGCGAGAAGGCAGCTTCCAGCGCGTCGTACGTGGCGGTCGCGGCCTGGGGCTGGATCGACGCGATGTACCGCGCCGCGTTCTTGCGGGCCGATTCGGTCGCCTGGATCAATTGCCGCTGCCAGGCGCCCACAGTCTGGTTGTAAACGATGATGTTGAAGTGGTAGTTCTCGTCCAGCTCGTTGATTGACGTGATGAGCTGGGTCTTGGCGTCGTTCATCCGCGTGCCTTGCAGCATGCTGCTGGAGGCATCGAGCACGAAGACCACCTTCCGGGCGTAAACGGGCAGCCCATAGAACTGCGTTTTTCCCCAGCGGACATAGTCGCTTTCGACCAGAGTCTGGCCTTCCACGGTGGCGATGATCGCCGACGGAGGAATGTTGGGGAACTCAAAGTCGGCTTGGACTTTCTGCCACCAGGCTGCCCAGTCCTTGGAGTCGGGGCCGACAAAGTGCCCTGCCAGCGACGACAGGTAACGCATCACGTCGCCGCGGATCTCGCCTTCCAGAAAATCCATCCACTGGATCAACTGACTCACCGAGTCGTTGGTGCGCAGGCTGATGGTGGCCTGCACCACCGCCCGGCGAAAACCAAAATCCTTCTGGAACGGCAGGGTTTCACGCAGCACGCGCAGGGCCTTGAGGGCTTCCTGGCCGGCGCACTGGATGAGTTCGTCCATGGAGACGGTAAGCCGCTGCCACCGCCGGGGATTGGTGCCCAGCGTCATGTCCAGCAGCAGGATCAACTGCTCCTTCACCTGCGGCAGGTCGCTGGCGGCCAGCACCGTAAGCAGCGACAGGTAGCCTGCGTCGATCTGGTTGACGCTCTCCTTGCGGAGCGTTTGCATCAGCAGTGGCACGATTTCCGGCTGATTGCGATAGGAAAGCAGCGTTTCAAAGGCCGCTTTCAACACTTCGGGATTGGAGTCACGTAGCCGGCCCAGGGCCAGTTTGGCCGCCTCGGGGAACGGGTAGCCTTGCAGTTCTTGCAGGGCCTCGATCTGCTGATGGGCCTGCTTGGAGATGATTCTCTGCACCAGTCCTCGCCGCGCATTGCGGAACTCAGAAAGCAGCTCCGGGGTGGGCTGGACGAGTACCTCGGGCTTGTCGGGCTTCGCGGCCTGGTCCGTTGTAGCCTTCTCGGGCGCGGGGTTCTCCGGCGCGGTGTTCTGCTCAGCGGGGGAAGCTGCGGTCGGTGTCGCCGGCGACTGTTCGGGCTTGGGGGCCTGCGCCGCGACCAGGTCGGCCAAGAAGGCCGTCAGGACCAGGCTGGTCAGTAGCTGTCGCATGGATGCCTCCCCTTCCGTACCCCGTGGCGGTACCGGACTGCTTGGGTGAAATGCTGCCCACCGTCCATTCAGCCTAATTGGGCGCCCCCCAGCGCACAAGCAAACGCCGCCACACCCGGTGGGAGGGGACGCTCGCAAAACGTATGGTGAACGGTTGATCGGTCTGCGAGTCGCGTGCTAGGGAGTGGAGAGACCGCCGAAATAGCGGGTGCCTTACGCGTCAGCAGTGTGATACGGGCCTTTCACTTCAAGGCACAGTTCGACTAGTCGGTGTTGCCGTGCCAGCGTTGTGTCATCTTTGCGATTGGCAGCATTGAGGTCGATGATTTCTGCGTGCGAAGGGTCAATGCCGCCGGGCAGTTCTGGTCTGGGTTCAATGTTCATGCCGGCGCGACGTATATCACCGGCCAGCAAGATGGCAACGTAATATGACTTTCCAGGCCGTCCCTGCGCAGCTTGCTCGATCGTCTTGTACTTCGCCCGCGAAACCGAGATTCCAGAAATGTCATCCTTGCGCGGGCCGAACGCTTCGGGTGCCAACTCCTGGGAGTCCGGATCGTACCAGCCTGTGGAGACAGGTATCCGCCGATAAATGATCTCATCATCGGCGATTGGTTCGTATCCGGCTTCCACGCGACTGCCCCATCGCTATGGATCAAAGTTCGAAGCGTTGTATCAGCCTGCCGCCCGAGAACAGCGCATATTCAATGGCGCCGTCATCCCAAAAATGGAATATCTCTCGCGTTCCGTTATGACGGCGTTCGAATACGATGCCGCCGTCGGCGTCTGGGACGATCTTCCCCGGGGGAGGAAAGCCCTCGTCGCGAAACCGTTCGGCGTAATCGATTGCCAGACGCAGAATTGTGGTACTAGGGGGATCGACGCCTTCATCCGCGATGATTTCTGGATCACGTAGCCACGTGGTCAGGTATTGGTCGATCAGCTTTTGCCAATCCGCGCGCCATTGACTCTTGGTGTCACTGGTCACGGGGAGGTCGCGGTCAGCACGCGTTTCTACTGCTGTTTCAACGGGGGGCGATATCAGCGATCGCTGGTTTATGATTTCAGGCATTCTTGATCCCCCAATACTGGTTGGCCGCATCGCTCATCAAAGCACGGAAGGATCGGACAATCGTTTCACGGCCAAGATCCAAGCCGCTCAGGACGGCAGCCGTTGAGTCGTCTTGGGGGTCGGTCGGGCCGCGCGCAGTGAGCGTGAGGCGTATGAATTCATTCGGAGACTCGTGTTCCTCCGCTTCTTCACGTCCGTGTTGCCAGGCAACGTGAAGCCGGCCTCGTTGTGGTGGGATGACGAAATGCCATTCCCCGTCAAAGCTTTCTCCCTCAACAATCCCCTCGATATTCGGTACTCCGCCGAGCGGTCGGAAGAAAGACCAATCGACCGGAGAGGTCCAAACGGTGCCCTTGGGGATATGGTTAACGTAGGTGACTTCCCATTGATTGGGACGCAGCTTAATCGAACAACGTGCCGACACGAACTGGAAGAAGCGGGTCCAGAGATCCGCGAACTCGCTGCGTACGCTTTCATAGCGCGGATATGCCCCGCCGCCTGCGCCCAGCCAGTTGACATGAAACCGGCCGTTCTGCACTTGGATCATGCGGTCGCCGTCCCTGTTCTTCATCTGGACGCGGCAGCCGGGATGTTGCTGCAACGCGCGAAGTTGAACCGCTTGGGCCCACTTGCTTGATTCGTCAAATCGCTCAACTTGGGCCGCTAACAGATTGGCATCAACAACTGTGGGCCATTGTTCGGAATCGAGCGTGGTCCAGAAGGCCGCGATATGAGCGGTACTCAGACCTGGGACACGATCAAATTGCAGCCCAAGAACCGTCTCCACGAGCGGTGGACGCTCATAATCAGGAAGCGGTTGCGGTCCAGTGAGAGCGGTCATTGGCCTTACGTCCGTAGACGTACCGTGTAGGGGGAATTGCACCAAAGCCTAACCGTGTCTGGCCAGCAACTCAATCAGGTGTTTGCCAGGCGATTCGACAGACGAAGCCGAGGTTGTCGCGTTGGCAGTATTAGATTGGCGGCTGAGCGAGTACTGAGGGCGCTTCGCTACAGCCGCAATTGCTTCCGCACAAAGTGCAGGCCTTCAACCAGCGCGTCGGCATCCTCGCGGGTATTGTAGATGCCGAAGCTGGCTCGCACGCTGGCCGGGATGCAGAGCTGGTCGTGCAGCGGCATCGTGCAGTGGTGGCCGTGCCGCACGCACAGGCCACGCAGGTCCAACAGTTGGGCGATGTCCTGCGCCGCGGCGCCTTCCATCACAAAGCTGATGATCGCGCCTTTGTGCTCGGGCGAGGGCCCCAGGATGCGCAGGCCCGGCACTTCGGCCACCCGCTGCTGGGCGTACCGCAGCAGGTGCTGCTCATACTCGTGGATCGCGCACAGGCCAAGGTTTGAGATGTAATCCACGGCCGTGCCCAGGGCGATCGCCTGGGCGATGGGCAGCGTGCCGGCCTCGAACTTGGCCGGCAGCGGGGCATACTCGGCGTGATCGCGGAACACCCGGGCGACCATGTGGCCGCCGGCCAGGAACGGATCCATGGCATCCAGCAGTTCGCGCCGCCCGTAGAGCACGCCTACGCCGCTGGGGCCGTACAGCTTGTGACCCGAGAATGCCAGGAAGTCGATTCCCTGGGCCATCACGTTGGTCGGCAGGTGAGGCACGCTTTGGGCGCCGTCGACCAACAGCAACGCGCCCACTTCCTTCACCTTGCGGCGAATCTCCGCCAGCGGCGGTACCGTGCCCAGCACGTTCGACATGGCCGTGATGGCGGCGATCCGCGTGCGTGGGCTGACCACTTCGTCCAGCCGCGACAGGTCCAACTGCCCGTCGGCCGCCAGCGGGATGAACTTCAGCACGGCGCCGGTTTCGCGGGCCACGATCTGCCAGGGCACCAGGTTGGCATGGTGCTCCATCTCGGTGAGCAGGATCTCGTCGCCTTCGCGGAGGAACTTGCGCCCCCAGGCGTGCGCCACCAGGTTGATCGACATGGTGGTGCCCGAGGTAAAGATGATCTCCTCGGTGTGCTCGGCGCCGATGAACCGCTGGATCTTCTCGCGGCTGAGCTCCAGTTCACGGCTCACGCGATCGCCAAACTGGTACACGCCGCGATAGGCGTTGGCGTAGTAGTGCTGGTAGACCTCGGCCTCGCGGTCGATCACCACCTGAGGCTTCTGCGCCGAGGCCGCCGTATCCAGGAAGATGATGGGCTGTCCCGAGGGCAGCGTCTCATTGAGGATCGGAAAATCGCGCCGCACCGCCTGAACATCCAGCGGCCGGTGACGCGCCGTGGTGTTGTCGCCGGAAACGGGCAGCGACGGAGTACCGTCTTGCACGCGAGGGCTGGTGGCATCGTGGGCCAGCTCGTCGGCGGTTTCCTGGCTGGCGGCCGTGGCCAGGTCGCCGTCGCGGGCATGCTCGGCGATCGAGAGGATCCGGCCGAGCATCGAGAACAGGCCGTTGCGGCGCTGCGGTACCAGGTGCGTTTCCAGACCAAGCTGCTGAAACACGCCGCGGAAGTCGGTCGCCAGGATCTCCTCGGGCGTGCGGCCGTTGCACAGCGATAGCAGCACGCAGATCAAACCATCGACGATGCGGGCATCGCTCTTGGCGCGGATGTAGATCCGCTTCTGCCCTTGCTCCTCTTGCAGCGATGGGATGAACCACACCCGCGACATGCAGCCGTGAACCCGGTTCTCCTCGATCTTTTCACTGGGATCCAGGTCGGGCAGCGACTCACCCAGCTCGATCAAGTACCGGCACTGCTCCTCCCAATCGCCGAGGAACTCGAACTCTTCCAAAATTTCGTCGATGGCGACTGTACTGGACACGTGAAACCTTTGAAGGGTATTGGCGCAGTGATGGTAGCCGGGGCAGGTAGCGGCCGGTTGGCGGGGCGGTGGTATCTCTAGCGGGCGAGGCCGCCGGCCGTGGTGGGGGGGCACTACTGGCTGAGGCCGCCTGCGAGGCGTGCCACACCCTTGCCGAGACGGCCTGGGCCATCGCGCGACGCGGATGCAACTTCGGCCCCAAACGATCGGCGACCAACCACCCCCCATTTAGATTGTACCGGAAAACGCCATTGTTCCAGCCCCGGCTTGGGGAGTAGCGGGCATTTCCTGGCAGGCTGGCGAAGGTTGGCATTGAGGCCCGTTTGGCCTTCACTTGCCGAGTTGCTCCAGGCCGCAGAATTTGCCGTTGCAGGGCTAGACACCGCTGGGGGCGTGCAAGTTCGCCCGGCAGGGGGCAGCCGCCTCGCCCGCGAAAACCGCCCACTCCCCGATTGGGGCCGCTATAATCGGCGGCTCGCTGCTCTTCTTGTCGCTCTCAGGGCGGCTCATTCTGGTCTTTCAGCCCCACATGCGTCCCATGCTCCAAGCGGCAGCCACACCCCGCAGCATCAAACTGCGGCTGTACGTGATGATGTTTCTGCAGTACTTCGCGCAGGGCTGCTACTTGCCGGTGATCTCGGTCTACCTCGAAGAATCGATGGGGCTGAACAAGGAGCAGATCGGGCTGTTTGGCATGGGGCTGGCCGTCGGGCCGCTGTTCTCGGCCATGGTGCTGGGGCAACTGGCCGACCGCCGCTTCGCCACCCAGCGTGT
>Ga0207874_1000970_pt1 | contig 36718 bp, 24 predicted proteins | sample HigsolmetaAR201D_FD_184833 | JGI IMG/M metagenome (GOLD analysis project Ga0207874, IMG submission 184833) | Ionic liquid and high solid enriched microbial communities from the Joint BioEnergy Institute, USA - AR20-1-D (SPAdes) (version 2) ...
GTCTCGGCGAGGGAAGGCGTGCTCATCAGTTCGCTCCTTTCAGGTCGTTAGCCTGAGCATACGCTTCCCCGCCTGGCACAAATGTGAACGCGCGCGCCCGATCATTGCTCCTGCTATCCGCTTCTTTACGACAGGCGCTCGTATCCTCGGGCGGAAGGCATCCGGCCACCACCCACATTTGTGCCCAAGGTCGCGGCCTATAATCAATACAGCCAAGTGTGATATCGCACGTGATGCGGCCCGGCGCATCGAGCGGCTCCGTGCATCTGAGAGGGCTACACGCTCAGCCGCACCACCAGCGCAACGCGTCTGTACTACACAGCTACGGGTTGAGTGGTACCACTGTTCGGGGACCAAGTACCCATTGTTGACCGTCGAGCGATTTATCTAATATGAGATAGTTCGTTGCAGCTTGTGGACTCGCTGAGGATCGTGCGGTGCAGAGCATCAACCTCGACAACTACCCGGATCTGCTGACCGTGCCAGAGGTCGCCGCAATCTTGCGCGTCGACCGGTCGTATGTCTACCGGCTCATCCGCCAGGGGCGTCTGGTCGTGCTGCGCCTGACGCCTCACAAGACGCGCGTCCCCAAGGAGAACCTGCGGCTCTTTCTGGACAGCGCGCGCGTTGGCAGCCACCGCCTGTCGCAGCCCACGGCTACGCCTGACTCCGGCACAGCGTAGCTTCCAGGAGCAGACATGTCACCGCACCGCCGCCCATGCCGCTCCAGCGTCCCACGCGAACTGCATGGAACGCTCAGCTGTTCTCTGATCGAGAACCTACGGACGCCATGACACTCTCACCCGATGACCTCCTACGCCTCAGCGACGACGTGCTGACCTACATCGAGCAGCGCGAGGCTGAGCAGATCGCCTACGGCATCTACGATGTGACGATAACCGGCGCCGAGGTGATCGCGGGCTTCCGCCCGCTGAGCGTCGAGCTAGAGCCGACGGCCGACCGAGCGGCGCTGATACGCACGGCGCTCCTGCATCTTGGCGAGCGGCTCGACATCCTGCGCCTCGATGATGATCCCGCGGCGTCGCCCGAGAACTGGGTGCTGCGCAGCCGCATCGCTGAGATGGTGCGCCTGATCGCCCTGGTCCGGCAGCGCATCGTCTTCCAGCCAAACCAGCGCGCCAGCCACCGTCTCAGCACGAGCAAACGTCTGGTGGCCGACACCACGCTCACAGTCATGTCGCGCCTCGTGCCGCGGCGCGACCAGCCCACCCCTTCGATTCTCGAGGGCGCCCTGTCATCGAGCGACGAGCGCCGGCAGGCCGCGGCGCTGCTCGTGGAGGTGATCGAGCGCGCCCTGCCGAAGCTCAGGCTGATGAGCGGCTTCCAGCGCCGCGCGTTCGAGGCCATTCTTCACGCAGTTGAGCTCGATGAGCGCGGCGGGCCCCGCGGCGTTGTGGTGACGGCGGGCACCGGTGCCGGCAAGACCTACGCCTTCTTCCTGCCCGTCCTCGTGCGCGCGCTGCTCGAGCGCAGCCTGCGCGGCAGGGTCGGCGTCAAGGCGATCTGCATCTACCCGCGCGTCGCCCTCTCGGAGAACCAGCTGGCCGACTTCATCGAGATCTTGTTCCACCTGAACCGCGCCCTCGCCGCCGCCGGCCTGCCGCAGCTGACGATCGGCATCGAGAGCGGCGCGGCGATGTATAAGCTGACGGAGCTCCAGAGCGCCCTGCGGGACCCGCAGCGCCGTGAGCGGCTGGCGCAGATGCGCGGCTGGATCTACGACCCTGCGGCGAACGGCTTTCGCGCGCCCTTTGCGCACTGCGTGGGCACGCAGGGCTACGACTGCGCCGAGTCCGAGGTCCGCCTGGCTGCCCACGCCCGCGACCTCCTCACGCTCGTCTGCCCGAGCTGCGGCGCGCGCTACCCCTTCATCAAGTATGTGCGCGAGGAGGTGATGGAGCGCGAGCCGCCCGACATCCTCGTCGCCACGACCGAGTCGCTCAACCGGCGCCTGCTCAGCAGCCGCTACCAGTACCTGTTCGGGACCGCCCAGTTCTGCGCGCCGTCGGTCGTGATGCTCGACGAGATCCACCTCCAGGCGTCTACGGCTGGCACGCAGGTCGCGCTCCTGCTCCGCAGGCTGATGGCGCGGATCCGCGAGGGCAAGGCTGCCCGCCACGAGCGCGACCGGCTGGTCTTCGCCGGCCTCAGCGCCACCATTGCTCAGCCGGTGCAGTTCACCGCCGAGCTGACCGGCATCCCACCGGAGTACATCACGGAGGTGCGCCCGAATGACGACGAGATGCAGGTGATCGGTGCGGAGCGCTTCATCTTCGTGCGCGCCACCGAGAGCGAGGATACGGCCACGATCTCGACGCTGATCCAGACGACGATGGCCGCCCTGCACACGATGCCCCAGCCCGCGCCCGAGAGCGGGTTCGAGCGCTACCGCGCCTTCGGCTTCGTCCAGTCGCTCGACGTGGTCGGCCGCTGGCTGTACCAGATCGAGGACGCCGAGCGGGCGCGCCCCTGGCAGCGCGAGAAGACAGAGCGGTACGAAGCTCGGGGTGTCCCGATAGCCGCCCGCGACATCCGCGACGTCCCGCTCTACGCCTACCGGCAGCCGCCCTATAACCGCCAGCTTTTCCCGAGGCTGCTCGGGGACCGGCCCATCTCCGACTGCGGCTGCGAGCACCGTCACGGGCCCGACCCCGACTGCCCGCTCTTCCAGGCGGGGGAGTGCTGGTGGGTGCTGAGCCAGGATGGCAAGGCCCGCCGGGAGCCGCTGAACATCCGGCGTAAGTCGGCGAGCGACCGCGACCAGCCGATTGACCCCAGCGATGACCTGATCATCACCACGAGCGCCCTGGAGGTCGGCTACGACGACGACGCGCTGATGTGCGTCATCCAGTACGGGGCGCCCTCCAACATCGCCAGCTTCGTGCAGCGCAAAGGACGCGGCGGACGGCAGGTGGGCACGCGTCCGATCGTGATCACTGTGCTCAGCCCCTACTCGTCGGCGGAGATCTTCCTGTACCGCAACCAGCACCTGCTCACCGACCCGACCTTTCGCAAGCTGCCGCTGAATACGCAGAACCGGTTCCTCCAGAAGATCCACGGCTTCTACGCGGTGATGGACTGGATGGCGCGTGAGGCGGCTCGGGCCGGCGTCGCCTTCGATCTCGAGAGGGTGACTCCCGCGGCGCTCGACCTGCTGCGCGCGAAGGGCGAGGACGCTGCCGAGCTCCTCAAGCTCAAGGACTACGTCGGCCGAGCCTTCTCGCTAGATGACGGGGCTGCGGCGGAACTCCTAGCCGGGCGCGAGGGCGTTCTGCTCAAGCACTACCTGACGCTGCTGCGGCGTGCCGAAGCCGACTTCGCTGACCCAACAACGCGCAGGTACGGCGCGAAGGGGCGCGAGCTGCTGCGCGACCTCCTGCCCGAGAACCTGTTCTCAGATATCAACCTGCCCGAGGTCCGCGTGCGCTACGGGCATCGCTCCGAGGCCCGAGCGGCCACCGAGAGCATCAGCCTGGCGCTCGCGGCGACTGTGCCGGGGAACGTCACCTTCCGTGGCGGCATGGGATCGTCGTGGGTGCCGCCGATCGTGAGCGACGCCGACGTGCCGCGGCTCTTAGTAGACGACTACTACCAGGGGGAGGCGCTGCGCGAAGAGGCGAATGTGACGGCGCTCCCGCAACGCGCACTGCGCCTGGCCGGTATCGACCCCGAGCAGATCCGGTCGCTCCGCATCTTCCGCCCGGTCGAGATCAATCCGGTGCCCTTTAGCCGCGACCATAACTCCTCGTTCTGGTACTGTGACCCGAGCACCGGAGAGCTGCGCTCTCACCAGCGCCCTGAGGATGCGGGCCAGAACGAGCTGCAGCTCGCCCACTCCACGGCCGCCTACCCCATCGCCGCGGTGGAGATCCGCGCCGAGAGCGAAGATCTGCCGCCGGCGTTCCGGCTGATGCCGGACCACCCCGCGATCCGGGCCGATGTCCTCGGCGAGCGGCTTGTGCGCCAGGTGCTCCTGTACAGCGACGAGCCGGACAACCGTCACCCCGTGGATGTGCGGCTGCTCACGCTCGGCAGCCAGTACTCGCTGGTGTTCCACCAGTACATGGCCGACCCGATCGAGGGCTCGGTCGGCTTCACCAACGACCCCGACTACGAGGAGCCGTGCGCCCTCGGCTACCAGATGGACACCGAGGGCCTCGCGCTCGACCTTGCGCCGCTCGGGCTGAATCTGCTGCAGCTGCCAGAGCCGGTGGCGGCGCAGTTGCGCTACACCGCGACCCGGCACGCCTTCATAACGGAGCTCACCGTGGAGCACGGCGCCAACGTCTTCGCCGCCGGCAACCTCGCTGACGCGCTGCTCACCATCGCGGATATGCGCCGAGTCGCCGAGGGGGCCACCCCCGACGCGGTGGCCGCGTGGGTGGCGGGCGGCGGGGACATCGTGCAGGGCGCTATCGAGGACGCCATCAGCACCATCTACCGCCTCTCGAAGCGCAAGGCGGAGGCGGTACTCGCCCTCGCCGACCGCCGCGAGATCCTGGAGTCGTTCGCCCGGATCTACGCCGATGTCGCAGCAGGCGGGACGATCTACCAGGACTACCTCCACGACACCTTCAAGTACAGCGTCTCCCAGGCGCTCAAGCAGACCGCCCAGGAGATCGCAGGGGTCGAGGCGCTGCGCTACGTCGGCGCGTACACCAAGCTGCGTGTGGACTTCGGCTCGCGCGCGACCGACCGCATCTGGCTCTACGAGATCGGCGTGGGCGGCATCGGGGTGATGCGGGCGGCCCACGACGTGCTCCGCCGTGAGCCCGACCGCTTCTGGGCGACCCTGGCACAGCGGATGACGCGCTGCCCGACGGCGCAGGAGGAGGCCTTGCTGCGGCACATCCTCGCCCAGCCCGAGGAGTGGCTTGAGGAGTGTGACAGGCTCGCCCAGGAGGTGCGCGGCGCCCGCAGGGCCGACGAGCGCCAGCGGGCGATCGAGGCGCTGCTCCGCGAGGTCCGCCGGCGCCTCGGGGTCATCTTGCGCCAGGAGCACGCCAAGGCGCTGCTACGCGTCTTCATCCCCGACTATCTGGAACGCACGGGCGAGACGCCGCTCACTAATTGGCGCCTGTTCCGCGAGATCAACACGGTGTTCCTCCCCGCCTGCGCGGCGCGCCTCGGCCGCGAGCCGACCTTCGCCGAGGCGCGCGGCATGCTGTACCACGAGGTCGCGGGCGCCGGCGCCTACCCCGAGCTCCGCCGCCTGCTCGACATCTACCGCGCCGAGCACGGCAGCCAGGAGGCCAGCGCGGCGCGCCAGGCGTTCGAGAGCGCTGTGGACCGCCGGCTCCTCATCTCGTGCCGCTGCTCCTGCCCTTCGTGTCTGAACGACCGCGGCGGCCAGGAGACGCCCGGCCTCGGCTGGATGCTCCTGAGCCGGCCGCTCCTCGCGGCGTGGCTGGACCACGCCCGGGCGGGCCGCACGCTGGAGGTCGGCGGCGAGGGCGAGGTGGGCTCCATCGGCCAGCGCATCCGCGCGCTGCTCGAGCGTGGGGCGCGGGTGATCTACCTGCGCGCCCCGAGCGGGGACCTGGCGGAGCTGTGCGCCGCGGTGAGCTACCTCACGGACGCGGGCGTCGACACTGATCTCGGCATGGTCTACCCGATGGTCACCGATGTGGCGACGGTGTTTCCGGATGATCCCGCCGCGCCCCCGGTGGTCGAGCTTACTGTCCGGCCGATCCTCTGAGGGAGATATGGTCCAGCGATCGACACATCAGCCGAGCGGAAAGGCGATGTTCTACAACTTCCTGCTGAACGAGCTTCTGGCGTCGCAGGCGGTGGAGGGCTACGAGCTCTGGGCGCTCTCGCCTTGGGTCACGAACTTCGCCCTCGATCGCCCGTACCACGTCACCTTCGGCGAGCTCGTCTCGACCCGGCAGGAGGAGCTCCACCTGTTCGACGTGCTGCGGCAGGTCGCGGCGAATGGCGGGCGGGTGCGAATCACGGTGGGCGAGGACGAGCGCTACCACCCGCCGCTGCGCGCCCTGCGCGAGCAGAGCAGCCGGATCGAGATCCGGGTGCATCCGCAGCTGCACGCGAAGGCGTATGTCGGTCGGTTCGGCGCGGTGGCGGGCTCTCTGAACCTCACGCACGGCGGGGTCAACCGCAACGCCGAGATCTACACCTACGCCCACGACGCCCGCACCATCGCGCAGCTGCGCCAGCTGTGCGCCGAGCACTTTGATCGAGCAGAGCCGCTGCTATGACGATCGAGTATGTCATTGACCCGCACGAGGGGTGGAGCGATCAGGTGGGGCTGCGGCTGCGCTGCACGGCCGATGAGGCCCAGGCGGTCCACCGCGCCCTGCGCGTGCTGTTCCGCGGCCGTATGTCGCCGGTCCTGCCGCGCAGCTATGGCGAGTTCCCGTTCGTGATCTTCGCCCCTGCCACGAAGGAGGAGCTCGAGCGCCGCTGGGTCGAAGTGCTGCAACTCGCCGGCCTCGCGCCGCGATCTGCCCCCCCCACACAGCCACCGCAGCGCGCGCGCATCCCACCGGAAGGCGGCCAGCGCCCGCCCGTGCGGGGGATCGGAGGTGGACGGCCAACATCAGGGGCGAGGCGAGCGCCTGGGAGCCGCGATCCGTGGGAGCAGCGCTTCCGCGCCGCGGTGCGGGCCGTCTTCGACAGCGCCGGGCAGCCCAAGACACACACCGCCGCGCTCGTGCTCACAGCAGGGGACGAGCTGACAGCCGGCGATCACGAGGCGCTGCTTGAGACGCTGCCGCCCGCCAGCCGGCTGCGGGCCTCGATAGCCCGCTATGCGCGGGAGGGGCGGCACGAGCAGATCGTAGCCCTCTGCGCGCAGCGCCGCCAGGATGTGCTGGCCCTTCCCCCGTCCGAGCTGCTGGTCTCGCAGCTGCTCGACGCGCATCTGGCCGAGGCGCAGCGCCAGGGGAACGAGGCGCTGGCCGCGGCGGGGCGCGAGCTGGCGCTGGCCTTCCTGCCTGAGCTCGAGCGTCTGCGCCAGTCGGAGGGCATCCGCGCGCGGCTCCACCACATGGCGGGTGAGCCAGAGCCGCAGCCCCTCCCGGAGCAGGCCCCGCTGGCCGAGCAGCTGGCCGCGCTGGTAGCGATCGCGCCCGCTGAGCGCCTCGCGACGCTTCAGTCGCTGTACGAGCGGTACCCCCGCGCATCGGGGGTGCGCGTCGCCCTCGCCGACACATACGCGGCCTTGGGCGATGTGGAGCGGGCCCTAGAGCTCTACCGCTCAGATAGGTCGGCCGATGAGGTCGTCGAGCGCGCCGCGGAGCTGTTGCTATCTGTCGGCCGGGCGCGCGAGGCCCTCGCCGAGCTAGAGGGGCGCAGCGAGCGATCTCCTCGGATGATCGGGCTGCGCGGGGCCGCGCTCGTCGCCCTCGGCGATGTCGCCCAGGCGCGGCCGCTGCTTGAGCGCGCCTGGGACGCGGGCGAGCGCTCGGCCACCATCGCGCTCGCCTACGCGCGGGCGCTCGCGGCGGCCGGGGACCTCGAGGGCGCCGCGGAGCCGTACCAGATCGTCCTCGAGGCCACCCCCGACGCGCTGAGCGCAGACGACTGCCGCGTTATGGCGGACATCGCGGCGGGCGGCGGCTTCGGGATCCTGAGCGGCGAGGAGGAGGCCGTCTATCTGGACCGCTACGTCGAGCGCGCCGGGCGGCGGCTGCGCGAGCAGCCCGATGGGACTCAGCTGCTGAGGCGGCGTGCTGAGCTGAGGCGGGCGGCCGAGCAGCCCGAGCGCCTGCGCGAGTCGCTGGCGGACTGGCTGGAGCACCTCGCGGCGTCGAGTGACCAGAGGGGTATCGAGGAGGCGACGCAGTTCTTACGTGTGCTCCGGCGCGAGGGGGCGGTCACGCGCGCTGAGCAATTCGAGCTGCTGGAGGGCGTGGAGCCATACGCGGTTGACGTGCCGGGGCTTGCCGACCTGCTCGCCCTGGAGTACCAGGCTCTCGCCCTCGAGGAGTTGACGCTGGCGCTGCGACAGGGGCGGCCGATGCCGGCCTACATCGGCGACCTGCGGCGGGCGCTGCACTTCCTCAGGCGCGATCTGGCCGATGGGCTCGCCCGGGCGATCGAGGAGGAGCTGCGGGCCCTCGCCGAGCGGAGCATGGAGGCGCCCGCTCAAATAGTCGAGGAGGTCCCTGCCGTCAGCTTGGCCGACGTCAGGATCACGCTTGTAGGCGGTCACGTGGCGACGCGCCGCGAGGTGGAGCGCGAGCTGCGGGAGCAGCACGGGCTCACGGACTATCTGGAGGTGCCCCCCTCCAGCGAGGGGCACATTGACCGCGGGCTCGTGCGCGACCGCACCACGGGCCGCGATCTGGTCGTCGTGATCACCGGCTACACGGGCCACGACCTGACCAACATCGTGCGCGACCTGCAGCGCACCGGCGATATTGCTTCGCCGGTGATCTGGCCGGCGTGTCGTGGGAAGAGCGGCGTAGTGCGGGAGATTCTGAAAAGTGTACGGCCCGACCGTTGAGCGGCGCGCTCGGCCCGGATGTAGCTTGAGGTGGCTCTGATTTATGAAACTTGACACGTATCTTGACATCCTGCGCGATGTGCATGGCGGCCCCCTGCCGCTCAACGACGACCAGCGGCTGGCCGTGTCTCATCCGTACGACCGCCCGCTGTGGATCATCGCGGGGCCGGGCACAGGGAAGACGCACACCCTCGTGTGGCTCACCCTGAAGCGGATCCTGGTCGATGGGGTGGACCCGTCGCGGATCATCCTGACCACCTTCACCCGCAAGGCGGCGGCTGAGCTGGAGTCGCGGCTGCTCCTGAGCCGGCAGAAGCTTGTGGCCGGCGGGGTCCACGAGGCTGAGTCGATCGACCTGTCGCGCATCACGCTCGGCACCCTGCACAGCATCTGCTCCCGCGTGCTGCAGGACCAGCGCTACGAGCCCACGCTGCGCATCAGGGTACTTGAGGACGAGCTTGCCCAGCAGTTCTTCCTCCGCCGCACCCGAAACAAGCTCGTCTACGACGATCCGGACTCGCCGGTGTGGACGTACTTCCAGTTTGTCGGGGAGGATAGCCAGTACGCGCCGTCGGTCGCGAGCCGCGCCGAGTGGGCCGTCAAGCTGTTCAACCGCCTCACGGAGAACAGCGCCGACGTGGACGCGATGCTCGCTTCAGGCAACCCGGCCTTCATCGCGTTGGCCGAGGGCTACCAGGCCTACCAGGCGGCGCTAGAGGCAGAGCACCGCACGGACCAGGCGCACCTCCAGGCTCACTTTCTCGCCTTCCTGGAGACCCCCGGCGGTAAGAAGTGGCTCAGCGGAGAGGGCGCCGCCAAGCCCGGGTTCGTCGTGATCGTCGACGAGTACCAGGATACCAACCCGATCCAGGAGCAGATCTACTTCCGGCTGGCGAAGCTCAGCGGGGACATCACCGTCGTCGGCGACGACGACCAGTCGCTGTACCGGTTCCGGGGCGCGACGGTCGAGGCGCTGATCGACTTCGACCGCGCCTGCCAGCACTACCTCGGTGTCGAGCCGGCCTCCGTGAACCTGCGCGAGAACCGGCGCAGCCACCCGGCGATCGTCGCGTGGGTCAACCGGTTCATCAGCGAGCATAAGCTCATGCGCGATGACCGCGTGCGGGTCCGGGCACCGAACAAGCGCGAGCTGGTTGCGGCATCCGGCCTGAACGGCGCCTACCCAGCGGTGATGGCGATCGCGGAGAAGACCTTCCAGAAGGCGGCGGAGAAGGTCGCCGAGACGATATGCGATCTCAAGCGGTCCGGGAAGATCACGGACTACAGCCAGGTCGCGCTGCTGACCTTCAGCACCCGCGAGAGCAGCCACAGCATCGGCGCCTTCACCTCCGCGCTGAGATCTAGAGGCATTCCTCTCTACAACCCGCGCAACGGATCGGCGCACAAGGACCCCCTCTTCCTCCAGATGATCGGCGCGCTGCTGAGCATCATCGACGCGGACGGCGCTGGCCAGAATGAGTATCTGCCGCGCGGCGTCCAATCCTATGTCCAATCGGCGCGCGAAGCCTACGCCGCGATTGCGTGCGACCCGGCGTACCGCGAGCTGCGGGCGTACGTCGAGAGCTCCGCCGCGGCGGTGCGCGAGGCGCCCTTCGCCACCGACGGCGGGTACAACTACCTCACGCGCAAGGGCGGCCGCCGGGTCACGATCTCGAGCCTGCTCTACAAGCTGCTGGCGCACGAGCCCTTCGTCAGCGGGCTGACCGACCCTGAGGCGAGCGCGCGCCTCAAGGCGCTCAACCTGATCCTAGCCGAGTACGAGTCGCTCTTCTACGACGGGGAGCTGCCGCTGGACCGCCCGGAGGGCGGGCCGACACGCGTCCTCGACAGCGCGCTGCGCAACTTCTACGGCGTCTTCATCGAAGGAATCCACGACAAGCTCAACGACCCGGAGGACGATGAGGTCAGCGTGCAGGAGGGCATGGTCAACGTGATGACCATCCACCAGGCCAAAGGCCTGGAGTTCGAGGTGGTCTTCGTGCTCAGGCCGGACAAGCAGCCCTGGGTGAGCGACACGCACCTGCTGGAGGACGAGCTGTCCCCGTTCTCGAGCTGGCCGACCAAGCCGGCGGTGCGGCGCTCCCGGGAGCTGCGCGCGGCGGAGGACGCCATCCGGCTCTACTTCGTCGCCTACTCGCGCGCCAAGCGCCTGCTGGTCATCACCGGCAGGGACGATATCGGCAAGTGGTCGCGCGTGCTCGGCTACGATGCGGCGGGGAATCTCATCGACAGCAGAGCGGCGCTGCAGCGCCTGGGGGTACATATCCTATGAGCATCTCATCTCTCCTCACGGGCTGGACCGTGCCGACGACATCGAAGACGGTCCACGTCCGCAAGTACTCCACCACCGGGGACATCCTCTCGTTCAAGCGCTGCCCTCGGCAGTACGGCTACTTCGGCGTGCGCGGCTTCAGCAGCGCGACGGCGACCCAGCGCTACTTCGGGACGCTCGTCCACGATGTGCTCGACCGCATCCACCGCGGCTACCGCGAGGATCCGCGGGCGGGCCTTCCGGACGAGGAGACGGTGGCGACGCTGGTGATCGAGGCGCATGATCGGCTCATCCGGTCCGGCGTCCGCCCCTACAGTGCGCGGCAGCAGCAGAAGCTGGCGACGAAGCTCATCTCCCGCTTCGTGTCGTCGGTCGGGCCGCACTTCTTCCCGCACGTCCGGCAGACCGAGTACCGGCTGGAGCGCGCGCTGCAGACACACACCGGGCGCGACTACGTCCTCGAGGGCATCGTCGACGTGCTGTCGGGCTCGGTCTCTCACGCGCTTGAGCTGCCCGTCAGCACCGACCCCGACGATGTGGAGGTCTGGGACTACAAGTCGGGCAGGATGCCCGCGAAGGGGTCGCAGGAGCTCACTGACTACGAGTATCAGATGCGGGTGTACGCTGAGCTGTACCGCCAGCAGACGGGCGAGTATCCCGCACGCTGCGTGCTGGTGTTCGTGGGCGAGCTCGGCGACGACCGCCGCTGGGAGATGTCCGCGGGCGTGGCGCGGCACTTCCCCAACCTGTTCTACATCGTGCAGCCCAACCCGGCGCATATCGAGAGGGCGATGGACGACTTCCACCAGACGGTCGAGCTGATCGAGCTCGAGCGCGCGAAGCCGTTTGCTGAACAGTGGGCTCCGCCTGCGCACTCTGTGGACGCCGCGACCTGCGAGGCGTGCGAGATCCGCTACAGCTGCGCGAGCTTCGGGGATGCGGCTCGGCAGCGCAAAGAGCCGCTGTAGTCACTCATATGCCCACACTGCACAAATACGTCGACGGAGACGGCTACTACATCAAGGCCTACATCCCTGGCCGTAGCCAGTTCAGTACTCTGCAGGTCACACCGCAGGCGCTGAGAAGGATTCAGGCTGCGATTGGCGCGGAGCAGGGCGTCTTTGACCACAGTCTGCTGCAGGAGCTACTTCGTGAAAAGCTCGTCTACACCAAAGGCCTGTTTCCCCTAAGCGTCAGCGTTACTCCATCTGCGCCGCCGGCGGCGCGGCGATCCGGGGTGAGGCTGGTCTTTATCGAGGGCGAGCACCCGTGGTCCGTGGCGCTTCGTGTGGACGAGCTGCCTGGCAGATGGCTCGAGGCGGTTGACAGCCTGGTGGATGCGCTCTCCGGCTGGCGCATCTGCGTCCCAAGCGCGCCGCCGGTGCCGGCCACGCAGCTCTGGCCGGGCCGCGGCGGTGCGCTGATCCGCGTTGCCCCTCAGCGTCAGGCATACGAGGTGACGCCCGAGGGCCGCTGGCCGAGCGGGTGGGATGTCCGCGCCTGGCTTGGCTCGATCCCCGGCCTCGGCACGGGCGCTACGCTCTTCGACGGCGACAGCGGCGAGCGCCTCGAGCAGCGTGTCGTAGAGCCGGGAAGCTCTTGCTTTCTTCTCGTTCACGATGAGCACGCTGGCCGCTCGCGATACCGGGAGCCGCCGGCGTTCCTGGCGCCCGAACGGCTTGGCAGATGTGGAGCATGGCAGGCCTGGTCGATCCAGATACCACAGTCGGCCGACGCTCAGGTGCGAGATTGGTGTGGGTCGATCGGCTACCAGCTGGCAAAGCCGTCCTCCAGGCTCGTGCTGATCACTCCGCCCCGGCGCTACAGCGATGCTGGCGTGGCGGTCGTCTCGGCGAACGAGGATATTGTGCTGGGCCTGTTGCCGGCGGGCGCCGGACAGGACACGAACACGAGCGCAGCGTTTTACACCACGCGCTTCCAGCGGCCGGGCACCTTCCGAGTGACGGTCGATGATGCGGCCGACGCAGCGCTGTACCTCACGGTCGAGCCCAGGCCGACAGAGGCGCGGATCAACTGTCCGGCAGGGCTGGCCATCGTTCTGGAGTGGGGCGGGTCAAAGGTTGAGCTCGACGCACTTCGCGATGGCGTCGGGCCGCACCGGGACCCGGTGCGGCGCAAAGCTCTGCGCGAGCAGGCAGCCGTTCAGGTGCGCTGCGCAGTTCCGCTCACTCTGCTCTGGGAGCTCGGGGCTGCGCTCGAGCGTCGCGATCAGCTGGCGGCTGACGAGGCGGGCGCTCTGATCGAGGAGCTGCTTCAGAAGGCCGCGCAGCAGGCTGCCCCGCTCGTCCTCCAGCTGGACGCTGGCGCATACGGTCGCCTGTATCTGGAGCTTGGTACTCAGACAGATACACCAGCGGCCACACCTACCCTGCCGCCGGCGGTTAAGCGTCGCGCCCGCTGGCTAGCCACGGCCCTCACCGGTATGGCGGGGGAGACCGGCATCCCGCTAACCGCATCAGATCGACGTGTCCTGGAACAGCTGGCGGCCCTCCCGGGCTGTGATCGGCTGCGAGATCTTCGAGCTGTACCTGTCGCTCTTGCCCCACACATGCGTGCCATCGTGCGGCTCGTGCAGAAATAGCACATAGGTGGACCAATGGAAGAGGAGATCATTCTTGGACAAGTCTGTGACACGTGGATTATAGATGCTAACACCAACGCGCTCCTTGAGCCGCTCTACTTCCTAGATGGGGACACAGGCTGCTGGGTCTCCATAGATGATGTGGAGCGCAAATTCCCCAACCGCGGGCGCGTGACCTGGTTGAAGGCGGATGCGGATGCGATCGAGAAAAGCGTGTGGTGGTTCACCTGCGAACCGTACCCGAACTTTGATGCGAAAAATCCGAAGCACGACCGCTACCGGATCAACTGGGATAAGCCCCCGAAGCCGATGGTTGAGGTTCTCGATCTGCGCGCCGCTGACGCCGACGAGGCTTTCAGGCGGCTCGACCAGGGCCTGAGCCTTCGATTCGTCCCCTCGCGATTGGTCTACATTGTGCTCGATAACCAGAGCTGGGCCGGGCCGGTGAAGCTGACTCAGGTGCGGGGCCGCTGGGTGCTCGATCAGCACCAGCGCATGCAGCCGATCCAGCGGGTGAGCGCGCTGCCGAAAGAGCACCTCGAGCAGATCTACGTCGATGCTCAGCGCGTGTTTCTGCGGCGGAACGCGCCGAAGCCTATGAAGCTCGGTGAGCTCGACTGGGCCCCTGACACGATCGTACTCCAGCGGCTGCTGAAGACGTTGCGGAACCGCACCGACGTTGATAAGTCGCTAAAGCTCACCAAGGCAGGCATCCAGCACATCGTGAGCTCGCTCTCCGAGGGCGATCACGAGGTAATGCTTCATCAGGTGGCGCGGGCGCGCCGCTACCTTGCCGATGTCGAGCGCGTTCAGGTCGATCTCGGAGCCTTCGAGACTGAACTCCTGGCGCTGCCAGCGGTTGAGAGGCGCATCGCTGCCGCAGAGCAGGAGGGTCGCGCTGCGGCCAAAGCGCAGGCGGAGGCTGAGGCCGTTGCAAAGGCGCGGGCTGAGCTCGAGCAGCTGCAGACGCAGTACTCGCAGCTCACGAGCGCCGTGAGCGAGAAGCGCGCGCTTCTTGCGGAGCTTGAGCGGAAGGCACAGGCGGCCGAGCGGCGCGCGCAGGAGGCAGTGGAATCCGAGATGGCGCGCAAGCGGCAGGAGCTCGAGAGGCTCGACCGCGCGATTGCCGAAAGGCAGCGCCAGCTCGATGCCGATCTCCAACTGGCGGACGCTGCTTTGAGCGAGCGTCTCGCCGATTTGATGCGCCGGCCCGCTGATGCTCTCGCCCAGCTCGCGATTGTCCGCGCGGCGCTCGGCACCCCGGCCACCGCCGGCGCGCCGCCCGCCCCTGCTGCCGCGCATGTCGCGCCGCCCCCAGCTGCCCTGCTCAATAGCGAGCCCCAAGTCGAGGACCAGGAGCAGGTGGTTCGCGCTGCGCGCCGGGCGGCGTTGGCGACCGGCGAGGCCCCATCCGTTGGGGTTACCCTCCACAGCGCACTCGTCAGCGGCCTGATGCCGCTCCTCTGCGGGCCATCTGCCCTCGATGTGCTTGAGCGCTACGCACAGGTCGCGGCCGGCGGTCGCATGGTGTGGGTAACGGTTCCCCCCGTCGCCCTCGAGCCGGCCGACCTGCTCGGGCGCATCGACGCGAGGACGGGGCGCCTCACGCCTCATCCCGGTGGGCTGCTCGACCTGCTGCTCTACGCCAGCCAGCCTGAGCAGCGCGACAGGCTCTTTCTCGCTGTGCTCGACGGGGTCAACCGCGCGGCCGCCGACGCCTACCTGCTCCCGATCCTGACATGCTACGGGGCAGCCTGGGATGAGAGCACATCTCGCGCGCTCCAGATTGTCCACCCGTCGGCGCTCGCGCCGGGGGACCCCTATGCCAGCGCTGCCAGGCTGGTGTGGCCGCGCAACGTCTTGCTGGCTGGGACGCTCGTGGAGGGCGGGGCTACGGTGCCGCTGCCCCCGGCGCTCTGGTCGCAGGCCCTGCTCATCCCGGCCGGCGAGACGCGGGCTTCGGAGAAATCGATGGACAGCACCGCCGTGCAGCGGACAGGCGTACCGCCGCAGGTGTGGGCATCCTGGCGCACGCGCGTCGACGATGAGCTTCAGCAGGGCGTGACGGTGCTGGACGAGGTCAATGCGGACCGCCTCCATCTCCCCGCCTCGATCGCCCGCGCCTTCGCTCGCGCCTTCGCTGCGATCCGCCCTTCACACAGGGACGAGCGACAGGCGCTGAAGGTGGCGGCGCGCGGCATCCTCGTGCCATACGCCCTCGCCACTGGACAGGCTGAGGCTCTGCGCAATGCCCTCGAGGAGACTGAGATCAAGCTCGATGAGCGCGAGCTGGCCGGTGTGGAGCAGGTGGTCCTATGAGCGTGGGGCTCCAGCCAGCGTCCGGCGAGGAGGCGCGCGGCGCGGTGCTGCGCGCCCTCGGCCTCAGCCACCAGGCGTACACGGATGTTCTCGGGCCTTCGCTCTGCGCCGAGGCCCTGCGGGCGGCGCTCTGGGCGGAGTGGTCCGCGGCTTCGCAGCCGGTCTACGTCACCCGGCTCATCAACGCCGCAGCGCGCATGCTCCTCCCCTGGAGGGAATGCGCGGAGGATGGTGCCCCGGCGGACGACGAGCAGCTGCGCACCGCCCTGCAGGAGCTGGAGGTCATCGGCGATCTAGCCGGACTGCCCGGCGGGCGATGGGCTCCGGCGCCACTTCGCCTAGTTCCGCTGCCGGCGATCGGCAGGCATCTGCTCCTCGGCGGCACGCCCACCAAGATGCTGTCGCCGTCGCTACAGGCCGTGATCGAGCGGGCCGGTGTAGCGCGTCTGGTTCGCGCCGACCCGAAGTCGCTCGGGCTGAAGCTTGATACGCTGCCCGCCCAGGAGTGGCTGCGCACCCCGTCTGCCGACCTCAGAACCTGGACGTGTAGCGTCCTCGACACGCCCTGCGACGAGGAGGCAGGCGACCTTGCGGTCGACGTCTATGCGCCCGCCGCCTGTGTGCGGGGTGCCGATCAGTTTCATCGCTGGACGCAGCGGGTCGACCGGCTGCCCGATGGCAAGTACCTCGCGCGCAGCCACACCCGGCGTGGATCGACGGCCTACTACATCGTTCAGATCGCCCGCGGCCGAGTCGAGACGGCCGCCCAGCCCCGGCTTGGTGACGGCGATGTGCGCCGGCTGATGTACGGGCTTGACATGCTCGCCGGGAACCCGGTGCGGGTGCTGGCCGAGCGTCGCCGCGACCAGTGGTCTTTCGAACTGCGCAGCGAGCTGCCGCGCGCCGAGCACCGTCTGTTTCTGACGATCGGCCGCGAGCGCGCGCGCACAGATGGCAGGTATTACCCTCGCTGGTGGGATGTCCCGACACCCTACGTGGGAGCGGCGTGCGACGCACTCCGTGACCTCGGTGTGCGGATCGACGAGCGGTAGGGTTCATCAATGGTGATGCAATGACTGTGAGCCAGATGAGTGAAGTCCGCGCAGGCATGCAGGAGATCGCCGACGCCCTGCGCCTGCGGCTGCAGCGCTATATCGAGGCCGCCTACTACGTGCGCGACCAGGGGGTGGTGCAGGAGCGGCGCGCGCTTCTGGCTGAGCCGGGCGCGATCGCGCGCGAGCCGTTCCTTGAGACCACCCCGTCCTATGAGCTAGGAGCCCGCTACGGCGAGCTGCGCCTCCCCCGCCCGGTCGGAGCGACGCTTGACGAGCTCGCAGGCTGGGAGCCAGGGATCGGGGTTTTCCCGCGGCCGTACCGGCACCAGGCTGAGGCGCTCGAGGCGTTCTTCCATGACCGGCGCGACCTGATTGTGTCGACGGGCACCGGCTCGGGCAAGACTGAGACGTTCCTGCTCCCGATCATCGGCAGCCTGATCGAGGAGGCCGCGGCGAGGCCCGCGTCGTTCCGGCAGCATGGCTTCCGCGCCTTGCTGCTCTACCCAATGAACGCTCTGGTGAGCGACCAGATCGCGCGACTGAGACGGCTGCTCGGCGACGAGCGGCTTGCCTCCCTCTTCCGCAGCCGCTACGGGCGCCACCCGCGCTTCGGGATGTACACGAGCCGCACCCCGTACCCCGGCGCCCGCGATCCCAGGAAGGATAGCGACCACCTCGGGAAGCTGCTCAGGTACTACCTCGAGCTGGAGGATGCTGCTAGCCGCGAGGGACCTGATTCGGAGAGCGCCCGCCTCGTGGCCGAGCTTAAGGCGCGCGGGCGCTGGCCGGCCAAGGACTTGCGCGGCTTCTTCGGCACGCCGGGGAACGCGTGGGACCGGAGGCTGCAGACGCAGCCCGGCGACCGGGAGCTCCTGACGAGACACGAGATGCAGCTCGCCTGCCCCGACGTGCTCGTCACGAACTACTCGATGCTCGAGTACATGCTGATGCGGCCGATTGAGCGGGGGATATTCGAACAGACGCGGCGGTGGCTCGCGAGCCACCCTGACAACAGTCTCATCCTCGTGATCGACGAGGCGCATCTGTACCGCGGCACCGCGGGGGCCGAGGTGGCCTATCTGATCAGGCGCCTGCAGGCGCGCCTGGATATCCCGCGCGAGCGGATGCGGTGCATCCTCACCAGCGCGAGCCTCGGGCCGGACGAGACGATAGAGGCTGACGCGCTCGCATTTGCGGAGGCTCTCACCGGCTCTCCGGCCCTTGGCGGCCGCTCGTTCCAGCTTGTGCGCGGGTACCGCGAGCCGCGCGCAGGCGGGCGGCCGGGGAGCCAGGCGGAGGCGGACGCGCTGGCGGCGTTCGACCAGGGAGCCTTCGCCCAGCGCGCCGTGTCTCTGCAGCGGGCCACAGCTGCAGTGGCAGCGCTGGCGGGGGCCCTGGGCTGGCCTGCGCCCCCTACTGATTCGAGCGGAGAGTCTGGCGCGGCGCTGCGGGCCTATCTGTACCAGCGCCTGTACGGATTCGGCCCGTCCGAGCTGCTGATCGCGGAGACAACCGCCAGGGCCACTGCCCTCGGGGAGCTCGCGAGTAGGCTCTTCCCCAACGCGGTGCCGGACACAGCCCGCCGCGCGACCGAGGCGCTCCTCGCGCTCGGCACGTATGCGCACAACGGCCAGCGGCCCCTGCTCCAGACGCGCGTCCACATGCTGTTCCGCGGGCTGCCCTCGCTCTGGGCCTGCATCAGCCAGCGATGCTCGGCCCGGCTCAGCGGCGCCGATGGCCCCACGCTGTTGGGCCGGCTCTACACCGAGCCTCGCACGCACTGCGAGTGCGGCGCCCGCGTCTACGAGCTGCTGGCGCACCGCGACTGCGGGGCTGTCTTCCTGCGGGCCTTCGGCGACGGCGACCGGCCGAACTTCTACTGGCACGAGGCGGGCGGCCGCGTCGACCCCACGGCGCGACCGCTGCAGGAGACCTGGCTGATCCCGGAGCAGCCGTTCCGAAAGCACGAGAGGGACGGCCTAGTCGAGCCGATCTGGATCGATGTGGCCACCGGCCGGGTTGTGACGGACCCGCCGGCTGATCCGGAGCGCTACCGGCAGCTGTGGCGCCCGACTGCAAAGGCCCGCGCCGGCGCAGACGATGACGACGGGCCGCGGCGCTCGTCAGAGTACCCCTTCGAGAGCTGCCCGGTGTGTATACGGAAGACGGCTGACAAGGTGCTCGACCTGGCCACGCGCGGCGAGCGGCCGTTCGCCAACATCGTTCACGAGCAGTTCATCTCACAGCCGCCGAGCCGGCCGTTCAGCGAGCGGTTCCCGAACGGCGGCCGGAAGGTGCTCCTCTTCGCCGACGGGCGCCAGAAGGCCGCCAGGCTGGCCCGCGACCTCCCGCGCGAGGTGGAGTTCGATACGTTCCGCCAGGCCCTCACGCTGGCCGTGCATCGCCTCGAGCACATCGGCAGTGAGCCGACCCTCGGCCCCCGCCTCTACGCGGCCTTCGTGGCAGTCTGCCACCAGATGCGGCTGCACTTCTTCGACCAGGAGTTCGACTCCCAAGTGCAGCTCCTGAGGCACATGCGCGAGTTCGAGCGCTACTACGACGCCGACCTGAAATCGGCCCTCAGCGAAGAGGACGCGCCGTTCGGCGAGCTGCCGATGCACTACCGGCAGCATCTGCTGGACCAGCTCGCCAACCCGTTCTACGCCGTCTATAGCCTCGGCGCGATGGTGGTCAGGCCGTCACGGTCTACTGTCCAAAAGCTGCGGCGCGCTCTCGAGGCGTTCCCTGAGGCGTTGCGCGAGCAGCTCGACGTGGTCGCCACCTTCTGGGCGCAGGCCCTGCTCGAGCGCGGGGCGTTCGACAGGAGCCTGCCATCCCATGTTCGGGAGCGCGTCCTGGCATACGCCCGGCCGCCGAAGCACGGCGCGCCTCTCAGGGATCTCGAGAAGGTGCTGAAGGAAGCGGCCGGCCTGAGCGACGATCAGCTGAAGCGGCTGCGGGAAGCGCTTTATGAGGTGATGACCGAGCGGGATGAGAACGGGCTGTCGTACCTCAGGCCCACGGCGCTTGCGCTCAAGCTCGCGTTCGACGACACGTGGCTGCGCTGCCCAGCCTGCGGCAATATGCAGCACGTCCGGCTCCTCGGGCGCTGCGCTGTGTGCGGCGGGTCACAGCTCGACCCGTGCCCGCCGGATGACCCGACGACGTCGGCGCGCTACGACTACTACCGCGCGCCGCTGCGCGCCGTGCTGCGCGGCGCGCGCCCGGCGCACCTCACAGCTGAGGAGCACACCGCCCAGCTCTCGCAGCGCGACGCGGGGGCCGTCTACGCGACGACCGAGGAGTACGAACTGCGGTTCCAGGACGTCGCCCTCGACGAGGACAAGCCCCCGGTCGATGTCCTGAGCTGCACCACGACCATGGAGGTCGGCATCGACATCGGCTCGCTGGTTGCGATCGGGATGCGGAACGTCCCGCCGCAGCGTGAGAACTACCAGCAGCGCGCCGGCCGCGCGGGCAGACGCGGGTCCGCGATCTCGACTGTGGTGACCTACGCGGACAGCGGCCCGCACGACCACTTCTACTTCCACCATCCGGAGGGCATGATCGCGGGCGACCCGCGGCGCCCCCTGCTCAGCATCGACCGCCAGGCGCTCGCGCGGCGTCACGTCTGCGCCTATCTGCTTCAGACCTTCTTCCACGAGCAGATCGACCGGCTCGATCCCGCAGAGCGCTCGCGGCTGGAGCGCGAGCGCAGGAGCCTGTTCACTGCGCTCGGCACCTGGTCCGAGTTCTTCGAGGGCCAGGGACCGCTCACCTTTGCAGCCTTCCGGGCCTGGGTGGACACACGGGGCAGTGCGGTCGCCCGTGCGGCGGCGGACTGGCTGCCCGACGAGGTCGCGCCCGGCGGAGTTGACGCGCGGGCGGCCTTCGTCGCCGACACAGCCAGGGAGTTGATCGAGCGCCTGGAGCGACTCCGGTCCGCCCGGCGACCGCCGGCGGGCGGCAACGGTGACCCGGAGGACGGCGGCCTGCTCGACGCGCTGTTCGACGAGGGGCTGCTCCCGAGCTACGCGTTCCCTACCGACCTCGCCACGTTCTACGTCTTCGAGCGGGAAGGCGACAGGGTGACGATCAAAGAGCGCCCCCAGCAGAGCAAGCTGCAGGCGCTCAGCGAGTATGCTCCGGGCCGCCTGCTGGTGGTGAACAAGGAGACCTACCGGGTCGGCGGCATCTACGTCTTCGGCGGCGGGTACGACGCGCCCGCGCGGAGCCTGTTCGCCCAGCCGCTCGGCACCTATGTGTACTGCCCGGCGTGCACGTACGTCCGGCTCGAGCCCCTGCGCGGCCCCGAGCGCTGCCCCATCTGCCGCACCGAGCTCATGGCGAGCGAGTTGCTCGACCCCCCGGGCTTCTCGCCGGAGGGCGGCCAACCGGTGCGGGAGCGCGACCGGGACCAGGAGTTGAGCTACGCCGCCGGTGCCCAGCTCCCGCTCCCGGTCGCGCCCGACGAGCTCGAGTGGCGTGAGGGCACGTGGCCGAACCTCCGCTACGCGCATGCGCAGAACCGGCAGTTCGTGATCGTCAACCGCGGGCCGGACGAGAGGGGGTTCACCGTATGCGAGACGTGCGGAGCGGCCTGGCCGGCCTCCAGCGCGCCGCGGGACGGGGACCACGAGCGCCCATACCCCACGCCGCCGCGCTTCGGGTGGTCGCGGTGCCGCGGGCCGCTCCACAGCGCGCCGCTCTACCTCGGGACCACCTTCCGCAGCGACCTGCTGCTCCTGCGAGGCACGCTGCAGAAGCCGATCGCCTACGCGCCCGGCCAGCCGTGGCTGCGCGACGCGCTGCGGACGACCGCGGAGGCGCTGGCGCTGGCGGCCAGCCGGGTGCTGGACGTCGACCCCGCCGAGCTGAGCGCCAGCCACCGCCTTCTCCCCGTCGACGGCGGCGACGCGGGCTTCGACCTGTACCTGTTCGACACCGCATCCGGCGGGGCGGGCTACGCCGCCGAGGCGGGCGCCGAGATCGCGTCGATCCTCCAGACCGCGCTCGAGCTGGTGGAGGGGTGCCCGCGGCAGTGCGAGCGCTCCTGCACGCGCTGCCTGCGCCACTACGGCAACCGCTTCTGGCACGCCTCCCTCGACCGGCGGCTCGCCGCCCAGGTGCTGCGCCACCTGATGTACGGCGAGGTCCCGGCGGCCGCGTCGCCGGATGAGCAGCGCCGTCAGCTCGCGCCGCTGCGGCGCTTCCTCGAGATGGAGGGTTGGGAGGTCGAGGCTGGTCAGGGCGACGTCCCGCTCGCCGTGCGCCGCGGGGGGCGCGTGGTGGCAGTCGGCACCTACCCCGCGCTGCTCGACAGGGACGCTCCCGGCTTCGCGCACCCGCTCGGCGGGGACAGCGCGCTGCTGCGCGACTACGTGGTGGCGCGGGACCTTCCGGCCGCCTACCTGGAGCTGCGGCGCGTGTTCGGCGGATAGTTCCCAGCCCCGCCGCCCGATCTGGACATAGTGAGGATGCTGGACCGTTCATGTTACTGGAGATCGCGATGAGCCTGCTGCGTGCGCTCGATGCGGACCCGGAGCTGCGGCGCGACTACCTCGCGTTTCTCGACGCCAACCGCGAGCAGATCTTCGCTATGACCATACAGCAACTCCTCGCCGCGTTGCTTGAGGTGCCTGATGACCGCGCACTTGCGCAGTTGTGGGCGCAGGTGCCACTGGATTGGAGGGAGCCGTTCATCGCGGCTGTGGAGGCGCTGATCGGCCAGGCCGAGCAGGGCGGCGAGGAGCCGCTGGCCGCAGCGCCGCTCTCTACGACGAGGCGATGCGCGCGGCCGACGACGACCAGCGCTACTACGAGATGCTGCCGGAGTACCCGGAGCTGCGCCACGCCTTCGGCTGGGCCGTTGAGAACGACCTGGGCCGCGCCCTGAGTCTCATCGGGAACACTACCAACTTACAGGCGGCGTTTGGCTGGGCGCGAGACAGGCTAGCGTGGTGTGAGCGGGCGCTGGCAGCGGCGCATAGACATGGAACGGCAGCGGACGTCGCTCGAGCCCAGGGGTCGCTTGGAAACGCACTCTCGAATGTGGCGACGCTGGCGGGGGAGGACCGAGGCGGGCGGCTGTGGGAGGCGCTGGCGGCCTACGACGAGGCGCTGCGCTTCAGAACGCCCAGCAGCGCCCCGCTCACGTACGCGACGACCCAGGGCAACCTGGGCAATCTGCTCCTGGCGATGGCAGAGCTACCCGGTGAGGATCGACGTCATCACCGTGTCGCATCACTTCGCGCCGTGTGGACGGCGTTGAGCATCTTCGGTAGCCTGGGTCATGCGCACTTCCTGCAGCAGGCGGCGCAGCAGCTTCGCCGGTTGCGCGCGTCCTACGGCGACGACTTCGCCGCGCTCTGGGAAGAGCTCGGCGCCGGCCCCGTGCCAGAGTGGCTCGACGGCATCTCACAGCGGGCAGCCGCGACGCCGCAAATGCGACAGTTTCAAGGGGCGCTCGGCCGCTACCTGGAGATGCGCCGTGCCGCCGCGGATGACAACAAGAGCATCGCCGCCTGGCAGGCCGCCGTCGAGGCAGGCGAGGCGCTGCTCCCGCTGGAGCGCGAGGGCCTCACCGGCGTTAACTGGGACGCGCTGCGGGTAGACCTGGCTGCAGCCTATACTGGCTTCTGCATCGTCTATGTAGCGGCCGGGGAGCTAGAACAATCGCTGGCAGCGACCGACCGGGCGATCGCGCTCTGGCCCGACGTAGCCACGTGGCGGTGCATCCGTGTCAGTATACTGATCGATCTCGGGCGGCACGCGGAGGCGGCGGAGGAGCTCGAGCGGGCGCGGGCGCTGGAGCCGGAGGCGCCACGCCTGGCCGTGCTCGACGCAGCGCTTGCGCGGGCCCGTTCCGGAGCGCCTGCAGAGGAGAGCATAGATGGCGAGTAACACGCAGAAGACGATCGCGGGAGCGCTGCTGCTCGGAGCGGGCATCCTGAGCGGCAACGCCGTGCTGCTCACTGCCGCCGGAGGCGTCGGGGTCAACTGGGCCTCGGAGGGGCTGGCTGGGCTGTGGCAGGGCGCCGAGCGGGCTTTCGCCCCCGGGACGCCGCTGGCGCGCGCCGGCGAACGCGCCATTAGACAGGCGGTGGCCGATCTCCGGCGAGAATACCGAAAGGTGCACGGCAGACAGGCGTCCACCGAGGCGTTCGATCTGGTGAGCGCCTGCGCGGAGGCAGTGGCCGTGGCGGAGTTCCCGAGCGCCAAGCAGGAGCCGCTCGCGGCCCAGCAGGCGCTCGCGCCTGCGCTCCATGATCTCCTCCACGGCCACGAAGAACGTCAGGTCGCATTCCTCAAGCGGCGGCTGCTCGGGGCGGTGACCGAGGCCTTCCGCGACGAGCTCGCGGCCGACCCGGAGGCGTGGGCGCGCTACCACGGCTGGATGATCGAGCGGATCGCCGCGCAGTCCGATGCGCTCTCCGGGGCGCTGGTGCATGTGCCGGAGGTGCTGGCCCGCCTCTCGGACCAGGCGCAGGCGCTGCGCGCCTTGGACGACGCCGCAGACGCCCTGCAGGCCCAGCTGGCGGAGCTGCGGGTGGCACTCGACCGTATCGCAGCCGGTTCTGCGCCCGGAGGCACGACATTCAGCAACAGGAATGTGAAGGTCGGTGGCAACCTCAACCAGGCCGGCGGCAATATCTACGACCGCTCCGCCCACGTCGAGGGCGGCGGGTTCGCCATCGTCATCAACAACCCGTCACCGCCAACTCCTGCCAGCGCAGGGGGACCGACCGTCCGGAATATCCAGCGCCAGGCGCTCGAGCAGCAGATCAAAGACCTCGCCGAAGAGTACGCGGCGGTATCCCGCCAGCTCACAGCGGTTCTCGGCGCGGCGGAGCAGAAACGCCTTCAGCGCCAGCTTGACGCTCTCCAGCAGCAGCTCGCGGATGCCGAGGCCGCGCTGCGCCGGCTGGATGGCCCGGCCTCCTCCTGACCTTTCAACGGCGCCGGCTGCGCCGCAGACGCTCGCCGGCCCGTGTAGGACGATGCGGGCGATCAGCGCACAATGTGTGGTATGATGGAGTTCTCGCAACGAGAACTGCCAGGACGCCCATGAGCGCACCCTCCCTCGGCCGCCTGCTCATCAGCCACATCACGCTGCGCGGGCCCGAGCTGCAGCAGCTCTACGCCCAGATCGCCGCGCGCCCAGGCATCAGCTACCCCGAACTCGCCGCGGCGGCGGTGCCGGCCAGCGCCGCACGGGACCCCTTCGACCTCGGCGAGGCGCCGCTGGCCGAGGCGCTCAACTTCCTGCTGGTCGCCCGGGTGATCGAGCAGGAGGGGCCGGCGCGCCGGCGCGCCCGCTTCCGCGCGACCCCGCTTCTCACCGGCGCCCCGTTCGCCCTGCTGCTGCTCCGCCACATCCAGGCGCACCCCGAGGAGCGCCAGCGGGCGCCGGCGCTGATCTACCGCGAGCTCGTCGCCGCCGACGCCCTCGCGCTGACGCCGCAGGCCATCCGCGACCGGATGGAGCGCGGGCCGCTGCGCTCGCTCTTTGCATGGACGGGTGAGAAGATCACGTTCTGGACCCACCTCGCGCACTACCTGGGGCTCGCGCGGCGGCTGGAGCGCAGCGCGGAGGTGCTGATCGTGCCGCGCCCCGGCCTCGTGCTCGCGGCGCTGCGCTGGGCGGCGAAAGACGATCTGTCGGGAGCCAGCAGCCTGCGGGATGCGCTCGACGCGATCGACGGCTCGCTGTTCGCGTGCTACACGTCGCGCGGGCGCGTCCACCGCGGGCTGGCGCAGGCGCTCGTCGCGCTCGAGCGCTCGGGGCAGGTGCGCCTATCCCACAGCGCGGACGCGGCACGCTCGCTGCTGCTGGGCGACCGGCGGGTCAGCGAGCTCCGGCTGGCCAGTGCTGGAGGTGGCGCGTGAGCTACCCGACCACCTGGGACCGCGCGCGGGTGCGCCGGGTCTTCACGACCGAGAGCCGCCAGAAGGCGCGCGACCTCTTCATGCGCACGCACCGGCCCTTCCGGCGCATCCGCGTCGACTTCTGCAAGGACGAGGGGGCGCCCGGCCCGTTCGCGACCGAGGAGCAGGTGCGCGCCGCCATCCAGGGCGGCGATCTCCGCGCCGACAACCGCCTGTTCTTCGTCGTCGGCGAGGCTGGCAGCGGGAAGAGCGAGCTGTGCCAGTGGCTGGAGTACACCGCCGACACGCGGCGCTCGCTGCCGATCCACATCCCGCGCAGCATGACCACCGCCGCCCACGTGGTCGCGCTCCTGCGCCAGAAGCTCGGCGGCGCCTCGCCCGCCGGGGCGCTGCGGCACGCCCCGCTCAGCACCCAGGCCGACTACGTCGCGCTCTCGGCGGTTGTCCTGCTGTATGAGCAGGGCCGCGAGACGCTGGCGCCGGTCGACGGCTGGGCGCGTCTGCTCGGCGGCCAGGAGGTACGGCGCGCTATCGCGGACCACCTGAGCGCGGCGATGAGCGGCCGGCTCGCGCCCCCGCCGCTGGCTGACGATGCCGATGTGGCGACGCTCTGCGATCTGTACGGCCTAGCGGTCGCCCCCGCGGATCTCCCGGCCGCCGCGCGCGACCTCCGGCGCACGATCGGCCGGGCGCTCGAGCAGGCGCTGTGGCTCGGCGACCTGCGGGCGCTGCTCTCCGAGATCTCGGAGCGCGTGGCGGGCCAGGGGCGGCGCCCGCTGCTGCTGCTGGAGGACGTGACCGCCTTCCAGCTCCTCGGCGACCGGCTGCTCGACTTCCTGCTCGACCTAACGAGCGGCCACTTCGACGCGCTGATCGGCGTGACGACCGGCTTCGAGCGCACCCAGCTCGCCGGCGCCACGCTGTCGGGCGACCTGACGCACGTCCACCACCGCCTGCGGGCGCGCTTCGTGCTGACCGACGAGCAGGGGCGCGCCTACGGCCTGGAGGACGATCTGGTGGAGCTCACGCGCGGCTACCTCGCCGCCGCTCGATCGCCGAGGAGGAGCCACGCAGCGGCGGCGCTGAGTGGTGTGTTCGACGACGGCCTCTACCCCTTCACCGAGCTCGCCCTGCGCCGCGCCTTCGCGAGCCTGCAGGAGGAGGGCAACCCGCGCCAGACGCCGCGCCTGTTCCTGGAGCACGTGCTGGCCGCCGCGCTGCTCGGCGACGAGCCGCCGCCGCTCACCTTCGACCGCTCGCCCTATCTGGCCGCGCCGCCGACCCTCTTCCGCGCCGACGAGGTGACGGACCCGCGCCTGCAGAGCCTGCTGCGCTGGTACGGCGAGATCGGCGACGAGGCGATCACGCTCGACGCGCGCATCGCTGAGCTGTGGGGCGTGGCGGTGCCCGAGGAGCTCCGCGTCGGCGACACCATCCGCGCGTCGCGGGCGTACGTGTCTCAGCCGCCCGAGGCGGCCGTGCGGCCCGACTGGCAGGAGGAGCTGCGCGAGCTTCAGGGTTGGCTCTCGGCCGGCGGCCTCTACCCGAACCGCGAGACGCTCAAGCGCGGGATCGAGCGAGCCCTGCTGCACCTCGGCGACCCGCGCTCGCTCGGCAGCCCCGACTCGCTCTCCCTCGCCGGCGCGCAGGTCTACTACGCGCGCGGCGATGAGCGCCTGCCGATCTACCTCGGGCGCGGCAGCGGCGACCAGCCGGGGACGCCGACCTATGTGAAGGTCCAGATCACCGGAGAGCCGGACGAGCGCGGCATCCTGGAGGAGCTGGCGTACCTGGCGCTGAGCGGCGACGAGCTCGCGCAGGTGTGCCGCAACGTCGCCCTGACGCTTGACTGGGCGCAGCGGCACTGGGACGCCTACAACCAGGAGGTGCGGTCGCTGCTCGCCAGCCGCATGGGCGGCGTGACCGTCGAGCAGCTCATCTGGACCGGGTGGCGTCTGGTGAGCGGGCTGGCGGGGGCGCCGTGGGACGAGCGGCCGCACCTCCTGGCCCACTCGCCCACGACAGACCCCTACGCACTCGTCAGCCCGTGGTCCCCCGAGCTCCACCCCGCGTGCTACACGGGCGGCGAGGCGCTGCTGCGCCACCACGAGACCCTGCGTCGCCTGTTCATCGGCGCGTTCACGCTGCGCGACACGCTGCTCGACCTCGACCGCTGCCGAGCGACCGGCTGCGCCGCGGGCGACTCACACGTGCTCGACCGCCTCACGCGACTCTCGCTCCCGGCGCTCCGGGCGCTGCCGTATAAGATCCGCCCGCTCGGGATGAGACTGTACGACCTGCTCGCCCCCATCCAGCGCTACGCCCTGGCGCTCACGCAGCTCGACATACGCGCGGCGCTGCGCGCGGACCTCGCGGACCTTGGCTGGCGCGAGGCGCACCTCAGCGCCCAGCTGGGGATCGACCACGCCCTGCTGCGCGAGCAGCTGCTCACCCTGCGCTGGCGGTGCGGCGAGGTCGGGGTCACTTGGAGAGAGAGCTGGGACGCCCCGGTTGAGACGCTCCGCTCCTTGACGCCCGCGGAGATTGCGGACCTCCTGCGCGAGGTGCGGCAAGTCCGGAGCGCGACCGAGGCGCGCGCAAGCGACGGCGACCTAGACATCTGGGCGTACCAGCGCTTCCGCCACAGCCTGCGCCCGGTCGCGCAGCACGCCTACTGGGGCGCGGTCACGACGCTGCGGGCCATCCAGTCTGAGCTTCTGGCGGCCGCGCGGCAGCGCTACCGGCGCGGGGGCGGGCTCATCACCGGGACACGCCCCTACCGGCAGCTCCTCGGCACGGCGCGTGCGATCTGGAAGGAGCTCTCCGATGCCTGAGCGCCCGCTCACCGCCACGCTCGGCGCGACATTCGCGGCGCTCGATGATCTGGTGCGCCGGGACGAGGACGCGGCGGCGCACGCCGAGGCGCGGGAGCGCCTCGCCTACCTGCTCGAGTACGTCCAGGAGATGCAGGGCGCGCTGCGGCGGCTGCGGGCGGCCGCCGCGCTCCTCGACGCCGTCGACCCCGGGTGTGAGATGGCGGCGCTCTGGCTCCAGACCCGCGCCGAGCTACGGCGGCGCATGCCCGCCGGCTTCCGCACGCCGGGCCGCGCGCTGGTGGCGGGGCACCTTGACCTGCTCCGGCTGGTCGAGTATACTGCCGCCTCTGCCACGACCGCCAACGAGCGCTGCCGCCAGCTTCTGGAGCACCTGGCCCGCCGCCTCGCGCGCCACTGCGAGCGCGGTGGGCAGCAGCTCGATGGGTGGGGAACAGGCCAGACGCCCGAGGCGATCCGAGCTGCCGTCGAGGAGATGGTCGACCGCCTAGTGGCCGCCGGCAGCCGCGCCGATGCGGCAGCCCTTTGCCGGGCTGCAGGGTGGCCGACTTTGGACGCGGCTCCGCAGCAGGATGCCTGAGCGCTAAGCGGGATCAGGCCCACTTCCCCGCGCGGAGATCAGGCGGAGCTCGCGGTCGAGGTGGTAGCAGTTGTGGATGGCGCGCAGCCGGACGAACTCCTTGCCCCGCGGCTGCAGGAGCCGGGAGCTATCCTGCTGGCACACGGGGCAGTCGCACGGGAGCGGCTCGGCGAGGATCTCCGCGAAGCTGTAGCTGCGGCGCCACTCCCTGAAGTGCGGGCTGGGGACCTTGAAGCGGCGGAAGGGGTCGCTGTAGAATAGCCCGCCGCGCCACGCCTCGTGGGCCGGGGTCCCCGAGTCGGCCGACTCGATGCCCAGGCTCACGAGCCTGGTCAGCACGGCCGTCGAGCTGACGCCGAGGGCGTGCAGGTTGGGGCCGGCGGCCTCAAGGGCAGCCTCAACGCGCCGGTAGAGCTCGTCGCGGCTGCTGGCGACCAGGCCGGCGAGCGACCCGATGGCCAGCGAGGTGTAGCCCATATCCTGGAGCACCTGCGCGACGGTGTAGACTAGCCCGACAGTGTAGCCCTGGATCACGCCGATCGGCCGGACGTTTGGCGGGAGCGGGTGCTCCTGGATGTGGTCGATGAGCCAGCGCGCGTGCTCGAGGTTCTGCGCGACGCGCCGGTCCAGCTCCGCCAGGTTGCGTGTGCCGATCACGGGCACGTCGAGGTGGCAGATGCCCACGGGGATGCTCAGTCCCTCGACGATCTGGAGCTGGCGCTCCAGCAGCTGGGCGGGCGTGGGGCTGCGGCCCAGCTTGCGGTACTGGTAGGCGCCGCTGTCGACGATCAGCGCCGCCGGGAGCGCCGGCCAGTCGCGGGCGCGCCAGGCGAGGCTGACGTTCGGCGGGCCGACCAGCACGCTGGTGCCGGGGAGCTCCTGCTGGTAGACCGGGTCGCTGTGGGTCCAGGCCACGTAGTAGCGCATCGGCGCACGACGCTTTCTACCGCCTCTCGGAGGCTGTGAGCGCGGAGGGGTGCCGGAGATGACGCTGTCAGGGCTGCTGAGCGTTCGCTCAGCGGCTCTGGCGTTTCTGGTTCTCTACTCAAGAACACAATACCGCGGCGCGCCCCCGCCGTCAAGGGGGCGGCCATGATCGCGAACTTCGGCCGCAAGCTCCGGCATCTGCGCGAGCGGGCCGGGCTCAGCCAGTCGGAGCTGGCGCAGGCGGTGGGGCTGAGCGAGCGCTCGAAGGGCTACATCAGCGAGATCGAGCGCGGCAAGAAGCTGCCCCCCGCCGAGACGATCGTGCGGATCGCCGACTACTTTCACGTGACGACCGACTACCTGCTGCGGGATGACGTTCCGCTCCAGGAGGGCTGATAGAGGCGGTGTATGGCGCTCACGTACTACATCCCCGACTGGGACGACCGCGTCGACCCGTTCTACGACTTTGTCGCCGACCAGCATACCCCTGGCCGCAATCCCTACCGTGACGACCGCTACGCGCACGAGCTCTACGAGGAGCCTCCCTACGACGGCGTGCTTCTCTCACGGGCGGTTATCGACCAGTCGAGCGTCAAGTACGAGGGCATCCGCGCGGCCGGCAACGTGCATCGCTACCTGCGGCTCCCCGCCGACGGGCGGCACACCGTGCTCGGCGACTGCGGCGCGTTCAGCTACTGGCGAGAGCACGTCCCGCCCTACGAGACCGCCGAGATGCTGGAGTACTACCAGGAGCTCGGGTTCAACTACGGCGTCTCGATCGACCACCTGATCTTCGCCGAGCTGGAGGACGAGAAGGAGCGCCGCTGGAACATCACGGTCGAGAACGCCAGGGAGTTTCTGGAGCAGCACCGGCGCGGGCGGTACACCTTCACGCCGATCGGGGTCGCGCAGGGCTGGGACCCGGCCTCCTACCGTCGCGCGGCGAGGGCGCTGATGAAGATGGGCTACAGATACATCGCGGTGGGCGGCCTGGTCCGCAGCCAGAACAGTCAGATCCTTAGGGTGCTGGAGGCGATTCAGGAGGAGCTGCGGCCGGGGACGCAGGTGCACCTCTTCGGTGTGAGCCGCCCCGAGCACGTCCAGACCTTTGCCCGCCTGGGGGTCACGAGCTTCGACAGCGCCTCACGGCTGCGGCGGGCGTGGATGGACGGGCGGCGAAACTATTTCCTCGGGGACGCCGCCTATAGCGCAATCCGCATCCCGGAGGCGCACGGGCTGGCCCGCGACACTGGGCGGGACGAGGGGGAGGTGCGCCGGCTGGAGCAGCGCGCCCTCACCCTGCTGCGCGCCTACGACCGCGGCGACGCGAGCTTGGACGAGACCTTCGAGGCAGTCATCGCCTACGCCGCGCTGTCGGGGCGGGCCACCCAACGGGTGCGGCAGGACTACCGGAGGACGCTGGAGGAGCGGCCCTGGCAGCGCTGCACGTGCGCGATCTGCCGTGAGGTGGGCGTGGAGGTGATCATCTTCCGCGGCAACAACCGCAACAGGCGGCGCGGCTTCCACAACACCTGGCAGCTCTACCAGCAGCTCCAGGCCCTCCGCACGCAGCCCGCGCCGCCGCTGGTGCTCAGCGCACAGCTCGAGATGCCGCTGTGACGGACGAACCGCGTGAGCGCGCCGCGGTGATCTGCCGCGCGCTGGACGAGGCCTACGGCCGGCCGGATCTCGGCAATCACGCTGACCCGGTCGACGAGCTGATCTACATCCTGCTCTCGACCATGACGACCGAGGCCAACTACCAGCGCGCCTTCGCCGCGCTGCGGGCGCGTCTCCCCACTTGGGAGGAGGTGCTCGCCGCGCCGGTCGAGGCTGTGCGGGAGGCGATCGTCGACGGCGGCCTCGCGCCGACTAAGGCCAGGCTCATCCAAGGGCTCCTGGCCCGCCTCCGGCGCGACTGGGGCGGGTTCGACCTGAGCTTTATGCGCGCCTGGCCGACGACGGAGATCCGCCGCTATCTTGCGACGCTGCCGGGGATCGGCTACAAGGCCGCGACGTGCGTCGTCGCCTACAGCTTCGGGCGCGACGTCTGCCCGGTGGACACGCACACCTACCGCGTCGCGGTGCGGCTGGGGCTGCTGTCGCCCGAGGTGCCGGAGGTCGGGCGGCGGGCGCACGTGGCGCTCGAGGCGGCGCTGCCGGCCGGGCAGCGCCTCGCGTTCCACATCAACGCTGTCGCCCACGGGAGACAGCGCTGCCACGTGCGCCGGCCGGACTGCGAGGCGTGCCCGGTCGCGGGTCAATGCCTCGCGCCCGAGCTTGGCCGCTACAGCCGGCGTGTGGCGGGGGCGCAGGAGCACGCGCAGACGTCTACGGCCGCGGCGGAGCAGGCTTCGACGGAGGAGACATGAGCACAATCTACATCGCCGGGCCGCTGTTCAACGCCCACGAGCGCTGGTATCTGGAGCGGATCGCCGAGGCGCTCGAGGCCGCCGGCCACCGCACATTCCTGCCGCACCGCGACGCCGGCCTGGTCGATCTGCAGCGCCCCGAGGCGCAGGTGCAGGTGTTCCGCGCCGACATCGCCGCGCTCGACGCGTGCGATGTGTGCGTCGCGCTGCTGACCGGGCCGGACCAGGACTCGGGCACGTCGGCGGAGCTCGGCTACATGTACGCCCGGGGCAAGCTCTGCTACGGCATCACCGACGACTTCCGGTTTCTCAACAATATGCTCTGGGGGATCTGCGGCGAGGGGCGGCGGATCGCGCGGGATATCCCCGGGCTAATCGCGCTGATCGAGGCGGAGTTAGGAGGCAGAGGGTAGATCATCCGCGCTCGCCCATCGCCAGCGGATCGTCGCAACCGCCTCGCGCTGGACCCATCACACGCCGCTCCGTGCTAGAGTGTGGGCGCAGATGCACGACAGAGCGCCTGCCGGTCCGAGCAGGGCGATCATGCATCGCCCACCACCCGCTCCACGTCAAGCCCCAGCGCCAGCAGCGTCCGCCGCGCGGCAGCCGCGTCGAACCGGCTCGTTGGCAGGCCGGTGAGCCGGCCCACTAGCCACTTCGGCGCCACCTGCCGCCCGTCCACCACTACATACCAGTCCCGGTAGCGCCCCGCACCCGCGCCGTCCTCCTCGAGCGCCCGTCGCGCCGCCTCCAGCACCTCGTCGCGCGACATCCGCAGCGTCACGCCGGCCACGGTGACCTCGCCGCGCGGCGCCGCGCCGGCGACCAGACGCTCGGGGGGAGCGCCGCCCGCCGTCCACTCGCGCCCCTCGAGCCAGGCGCGCAGCTGCCCGAGCTTCGTCCCCATCGGCCCGTCGGTTAGCGTCACCGCCACCTGAGGCGGGACGTGCGCCTCCCAGCCCGCTATCGCGCGCAGGTAGCGCTGGCTGAGCCCTAGGCACAGCTGGTCGTAGCCCATCTCCATCAGCGCCGCGAATCGCCGCAGCACCTCGGGGCGCAGCTCGTCGGCGCGCTCCGGCGCCATCGTCTGGTCGTACCAGGGGATCGGCTGGCTCGCGGGGATCAGGCCGAAGGCCGCCGAGAGCACGTAGACGTCGAGCCCCGCGCCGAACAGCGGCTGCTCGCGCAGGTAGGCGCGCAGCACCTGCCACAGCGGCCCGTCGTAGCGCTCGAGGGCCGGGATGGGCTGCTCACCGCCCCGCTTGCGCGCCGAGCACTTGAGGATCAGGAGGCGCATTGAACGCTCGCTCTGTCGCTTCTACCCGCTCGCCGCGCGCACCTTGCAGCGGGCAAGCCAGATGTCCTCGACCTCGCCGGCGTAGCGCCGCAGCAGCTCGGCGCCGAACTCTGCAGGGTCGATGCCGAGCTCGGCCAGGCCGACCGTCGGCACCGGCGTACCCTCGGTCTCGATGTTGAGGCCGGTGTGGATGAGCGTCGAGGTCGCGCTCGCCGTGGCGATCGACACCGAGAGCTTGCCGAGGCTGCCGTCGGCGCGCGGCAGATACAGGTCGTCGCCCCTGCGCATCACCGGCCGCCCGGTCCGCTCCTCCAGCAGCTCCTTCGCTGTGATGACCAGCAGCCGCTGCCGGTAGACCGTCTGGTGCAGGTCACCGCCGAAGAACTCCGCGATCACGTGCAGCATCAGCGGGCTGGAGATCGGCGCCGCGCGCTTCACGTCCTCGAGGTCGACCATCTCGCTCAGGTCGACGCGGCACGGCCCGATGAAGGCCACCGCCGCGTCGCCCAGCAGGTCGAACTGCCGGTAGATCCAGTGCGGCGCCAGCTGCCGCCCGTCGTAGGTGATCTGCTGGTCGGCAACAAAGTGGGTGCGCATCGCTCCTCCCGCGGCTCGCTACGCGGCCCGCGTCTCGTCGGCGGCGCGGGCACGGCGCGCCCCGACGGTGCTGCGCCACAGCAGGATCAGCCCGACGGCCAGCGCGGTCATCCACAGCTTGCCGACGATCTGCCCGGCGAGGAAATCGAGCGAGCCGAAGGCCAGCCACAGGAACAGCGCGCTGTCAAGCATCACGCCGACGGTGTTGCTGGCGACCACGGCCGCGAGCCAGGCGCGCCGGCGCAGCGGCGTGTAGACGGCGAAGTCGGCCAGCTCGCTGACCAGGAAGGCCACGCCGCTGGCGAGGGCGAGCTGCGCGCTGAGCGCGGCGGAGATCAGCGCGCCGGTGAGGATCGCCACGACAGTCCAGCGCCGGCCGAGCGTCTCCTGGACGGCGTCGCGCAGGGTGAAGGCCAGACCGGCGAAGTAGACGCCGGCCGGCGCCATCAGGCCGAGGCCGACGGGGACGATGCCGACGAGGGAGATCGCTAGGTTGGCGGCGAAGATCGTCAGGATGTAGCCGATGAGCGCTGCGATGCCGAGCTTTAGCAGTGGCTTCATAGCACCTCTTCAGGTCATAGTCGGTGGCTGCCAGTGGGTGTCGGCCCTGTAGGCCCGCGATTATAGCACAGGCCTTCTTCTGGTCGGAGGAGTCCCAGCCGGGCATCAGCGCCGTCTACCGGATTCGGGGGTGAGCGAGCTGCCACGCTCCAGCGATGCGCTGCGGCGCCCATCCCGTTGCGCAGGGCGGGCTATGGTATAATGTGCGCGGGCCGGTAGCTCAGTGGTAGAGCAGCGGTCTTTTAAACCGATGGTCGTGGGTTCGATCCCCACCCGGCCCATGTTCCGACACCCTGTAAAGCCCGCTCGTAAGCAATCTGCATCACCGGCCAGGCGCGTCGCGTCGGGCGAATGGCCAGCAGCGCGTCGTGTCTGAGGTACACCTGGTCCACCAGCTGTACCAACACCGCACGGCGCTCTGTGACCGTCGCCGCATCGAATAGCTCCGGCAGGTTCCCCAGCACCGCCGCAACGGCGCTGAGATCCGTCATTGGCTCCTCCTCGTACTCAGCCTCGCTCTTCAGCCCATCTTCGTACAGCCGCGCCAGCCGACACATGCGCGCCTCCAGCAAGGCGTGGCTGGTGTGACTCACCGTCTCCTCGCCGAGCAGCTGTCGCGCTCGCGCCAGCGCCTCCTCCCGCCACTCCGGTGGTAGGCTGAGCCGCCCGATGGCGCGCAGCACCTGCGCCTCCACAGCCTCTGGTGAGAAAGATGCCGAGCTGCGGCCACAGACACTTTGAGCCGCTGGCGTGTGACGCCCCTATGCCTGAGTTCTACGGCCAGCATCGGGCTGCGTCACGGATGGCAGCGGCGTAGGGTCGCAGGTGCTCTGGTGTTGCCAGCGAAGCGAGCCAGGGCATCAGGGCGCTCAGAACGCGCAGCAGCGCTGGTCGTTCGCGGGCCGTGTCCATACGCACTGTCACCTGCAGCTGTTGCAGATTCGCGGCTGGCTCTGCGACCAGGTGGGGCGCCAGCGCACGCAGTGCTTCGTCGTGCGATATCTAGACAATGGCATGATCAGCGTCGAGGGCTTCCAGCCAGACCGCCGGCTGCTCACCCTCCGACAGGCGGGGAGCCAGCGCTGTGAGCGCACGGGCGCGCCATCTCTTGTCGGAAATGGCACGCACCGCCTCGAGGGCTTGGGGATGCAAGTCGGGCGGAAGATACGGAGCCAGCGCTTCGAGCGCGAAGATGCGCCCGATCTCGTTGTCAATCGCCCGCACAGCTCCGCTGGCAGGAGCGGTGCCAGCGCTCCCAGCGCGTCGGCGCGCCAGAACTCGTCAGCAACGGTACGCGCAGCGTCCCAGGCTTCCTGCCAGACCGCCCTCTGCTCGTCAGCCGGCAGGTGGGGGCCAGCGTTACGAACGCTCGGGTGCGCAAGCGTGTATCAGCAATCGCTCGCGCCACGTTCAGCGCTTCATCCATCAGGGGCTGAGGGATGCAGCCGTGCTTGTGCAGCGCTCGGAGCGCTTCCGCCTGTTGTTGTGACTGAGGCATCTGCGCGATGTGAGCCAGCGCTGCTTCGGCGCTCCATCTCCCGTGCGGGGTTCCGACCGTCACGAGACCAATCAGTAAGCCAGGGGAGAGGTTCCCGCTTAGACTGTGAATGCTGGCGCTGAACAGCGCGCAGCGCAGGCTCAGCCCGAGATTGCCGGTCGCCTTACTATGACGCCAGAGGTGCTCGAGGTCACCCAGATAGCCGGCGTAGCTGCCCTCGGCCGCCAGACGCAAGCTCGCCCACGGCTGGTAGAACGCGCCCTGAACCGGCCCGACCTCCGTCAGCACACGTTCGACCAACTCCCACCGCTGCGCCTGAGCCAGGTGCAGCACCCAGAACTGCCGGACGTAGGCCGGAACCTGCGGCTGCGTGCTCGGGTCCTCCCGCAACCGCGCGTACCAG
>Ga0207874_1000975_pt1 | contig 36579 bp, 33 predicted proteins | sample HigsolmetaAR201D_FD_184833 | JGI IMG/M metagenome (GOLD analysis project Ga0207874, IMG submission 184833) | Ionic liquid and high solid enriched microbial communities from the Joint BioEnergy Institute, USA - AR20-1-D (SPAdes) (version 2) ...
TCGTGCCGCGGCGCAGCGGGGCGAAGCGCTCGTCGACGGTGAAGGTGACCTCGGCGCCGCCGTCGGGGGCGAGCTTGATGTCGGTGATGGTGCCGGCGCCGAGCCCGCCGATCACGACCTCGTTGCCGGTGACGAGCTGGCTCGCGTTCTCGAGCTCGGCGGTGACCTCGTAGGAGTCCTCCGAACGCGCGAGCAGCACGACGACCGCCACCGTCGCGATCGCGACGATGAGAACGGCTCCGATGCGGGCCAACGCCGCCGAGCCTCTCACTGTGCTCCGCACCTGTTCATCCCCTAACCACGAGCCACCCGCGAGGCTCGCCCGGCGAACGTACCAAGGGCTGCGAAAAGGTGTCAAAGGACAACCGCAGCGCCGAAACCGCTTGATCATGCGGTCTCGCCCCCGGCTTTCTTGAGTTCTCGTTAAGACGCCCGGGGGGTCCGCCCAAACGCCCAACCGGCGCACCGGGACCCCGCTTTCGGCTACGTTCGCGGCGGTTAGTGGGGTACGAAGAAAGGTCCGGGAGTTGAGAGGTTCGGGCGCTCGCCGCTTGCTCGTCAGTACGTTCGTCGCGCTGCTCGCCGCCGGCGCCGTCGCGGTGCCGGCGCTCGCACACTTGGAGCGGCCGTCCTATTGGCCGGATCCGCGGCCCGACCACTCCGTCAAGCCGCCCGCCGGCGGCAAGGTCCCCGAGGCGCGCTCGCTGGCCTCGGCCGTGACCGGCGCGGGGCCGGGCAAGGTCCGGGTGGTCTGCAAGGGCAAGGGCGGCAGGCTCTCGCTGCGGCTGGCCGAGCGCTCGATCCGCCGGGCGCGCACCAAGGGCTTCCGGCTGCGGCCGAGCCAGCCCAAGATCCGGTACTCGGCGAAGCGCGCGAAGCGCATGCTGCGCATCAACCGGGCGCTGGCCAAGAAGTGCCGGTTCCACTCGGTGCAGGCGGCGGTGAACGCGTCCGGCAACAACGACCGGGTCGTGATCATGCCCGGCCGCTACACGGAGCCGCGCTCACGCAAGGCCCCGACCAACGACCCGAAGTGCACGCCGTCGCTGCTGCAGGCTGACTCGAGCGGCGCGCTCGCGCCGAGCTACGAGTACCAGGCGACCTGCCCGAACGACCAGAACCTGGTCTACGTGCAGGGGCGCGCCGTGAAGGGCGACCCGCTCCCCTACCCGCGCGCCGACCGCCACGGCATCCCCGAGCAGGAGCTCGGGCGCTGCGTGCGCTGCAACCTGCAGATCGAGGGCTCGGGGCCGCGGCCCGAGGACGTGATCATCGACGCGGGCTTCGGCTACGACAACCCCAAGCGCCCCGAGGCGAAGCCCGCCGGCTACGCGAAGCACGTCGTGCTGCGCACGGACCGCTCCGACGGGTTCGTCGGGCGCAACTTCCTGCTGCGCGGCGCGCTCGAGCACGGCTTCTACACCGAGGAGACCGACGGGGTCCTGCTCGACAAGGTCAAGTTCTACTGGGCCGCCGACTACGGGCACCTGAGCTTCACGACCGACCACAACGTGGTCCAGAACTGCGAGGGCATGGGCGCCGGCGACTCGGTCGTCTACCCGGGCGCGGCCCCTGAGACCGGCGAGCAGGTGCGCCTGGACTTCTACGGCGAGTCGCGGATCAACACGGTCATCCGCCGGTGCGACCTGCGCGGGTCGACCCTCGGCTACTCGGGCTCGATGGGCAACGCGGTGCGGCTCACCCGCAACCACATCTACGGCAACACGGCGGGGATCTCGAGCGACACGCTGTCGGCCCCGGGGCACCCCGGCTACCCGGCGGACAGCATGGTCATCGACCACAACTACATCTACTCGAACAACCTCAACCTCTACCGCCCGGACCCGCCGGTGGAGCCGCTGGTGCCGATGCCGATCGGCAGCGGGATCGTGTGGCCCGGCATGAACAACGGCGAGGTCCACCACAACTGGATCTTCGACAACTGGCGCCACGGCACCGTGCTGATGGCCGTGCCGGACCTGGTCGCGGGCCAGCCCGAGGGCTCGATCAACCCCGGTTCCTCGTGCGAGGGCACGATCAGCTCACTGCTCGCGATGACCTCGTGCGGCAACCGCTACCACCACAACCGCATGGGCCAGGTGCCGCCCGGCTTCCGCTGGCCGAAGAAGGTCAAGGCGTTCGGCAACGTCACCGGGCCGCGCAACGCGAAGTCGCTGCCCAACGGCGTGGACTTCTGGTGGGACGAGTTCATCGGCAACGTCGGAAACTGCTGGTACAGCAACACCGGCTGGGACGGCACCTCGGCGACCGTGACCGGCCCCGGTCTGGGCCTGCCGCCCGACGCGCTGCCCAAGGACTGCAGCCCGCTGCTCAGCATCGGGCTCGGCGACGTGATCAAGGAGGCGGTCCTGCTCGACTGCGCCATGTGGTCGCGCGGCGAGACCGGCGCCGATCACCCGCTCTGCTACTGGTTCGACATGCCCCCGCAGCCGCACACGCCGCAGGCTCGCCGCGAGCAGCGCGCGTGGCTCCGCAGCGCGCGGGAGTGGGCCCGCAGCGAGGAGGCGCAGAAGCTCCAGGAGAGGCTCGATGAAGCGGGCTCAACGCCGGAGGCATTCGCCAACCGCCCGTAGGCACGGGCGCGCGCCGGCCCCCGGCGCGCCACCACGAGTGAGGCGGATTTGTTCGGCTATATCGCACAAATCCGCCTCACTCGTGGTGGCGGGGGCGCTTGTGGCGCTCGCCGGGTGCGGATCGGGCGACGGCGGCGACGCGCGCGAGGCCAAGCCGCTCGGGCAGGAGCGCGCGGGCTCGGTAGCCCCGCTTGTCCAGTGCCGCGACTGGGTCAAGGGCAACGAGGCCGAGAAGCTTGCCACGGTCGAGGAGATCCGCCGGCAGATCAACCTCGAGGACGGGCCGGTCAAGGCGCCGCCGCTCACCGATGAGGAGGCGATGTCGGTGTTCGACAACGCGTGCTCGGAGAGCTTCGCGGCGGGCTTCCGGCTGTACGTGCTGTATGCGCGGGCGGTCGGGTTCGCGCCCCTGACCCGCTAGAGTCGCGGTGTGACTGACACCGTGTCAGCACAGCCCTACGACTACGACTGGGTGGTCATCGGCTCGGGCTTCGGCGGGTCGGTCTCCGCCCTGCGCCTCGCCGAGAAGGGCTACTCGGTGGGCGTGATCGAGAGCGGGTGCCGCTACGAGGACGAGGACTTCGCCAAGTCCACCTGGCAGCTCCGCCGCTACTACTGGATGCCGAAGATCGGGCTCCGCGGGATCTTCCGCATGACGCCCTTCAAGGACGTCTTCATCGTCTCGGGCAGCGGCGTGGGCGGCGGCAGCCTGGGCTACGCGAACACGCTCTACCGCGCGCGCCCGGCCTTCTTCGAGCACCCGCAGTGGGCGGGCCTCGTCGAGGACTGGGAGCGCGAGCTCACCGAGCACTACGACACGGCCGAGCGGATGCTGGGCGTGACCACCTACGAGGGCCGCGGGCCGGCCGACGAGCTCCTGCACGAGTTCGCCGAGGAGCTCGGCGTCGGCGACACCTGGACCAACACCCGCGTCGGGGTCTTCTTCGGCCCCGAGGGCGAGGAGGTCGACGACCCCTACTTCGGCGGCGAGGGGCCGCGCCGGACCGGCTGCGTGCGCTGCGGCCAGTGCATGGTCGGCTGCCGCTACGGGGCCAAGAACACGCTGCGCAAGAACTACCTGTGGTTCGCCGAGAAGCTGGGCGTGCGCATCGAGTCCGAGCGCACCGTGGTCGACATCAGGCCGCTCGGCGGCCCCGACGGCGCCGACGGGTACGAGCTCGTCACCGAGCGCTCCGGCGCCTGGTTCCGCAAGCAGCGCCGCGTGGTCCGCGCCCGCGGGGTCGTGATCGCGGCGGGCCCGCTCGGCACGAACAAGCTGCTGCGCGACTGCAAGCAGTCGGGCTCGCTGCCGCGGATCTCCGACCGCCTCGGGCACCTGGTGCGCACGAACAGCGAGTCGATCCTCGCGGTGACCGCCCCCGACGACGAGCGCGACTTCACCAAGACAGTCGCGATCACCTCGAGCATCTACCCCGACCCGGACACGCACATCGAGGTCGTGACCTACGGGGGCGGGGGCGACTCGATGAGCATCCTGTTCACGCTGCTCACCGGCAAGGGGACGCGGCTCACGCGCCCGGTGCTGTGGCTCGGCCAGGTGCTGCGCCACCCGCTCAGGTTCCTGCGCGGCCTGTGGCCGTTCGGCTGGTCGCGGCGCACGGTGATCCTGCTGGTCATGCAGTCGCTGGACAACGCCCTGCGGCTCGTGCCGAAGCGGCGCTGGTTCGGGCTCAGCAAGCGCGTGCGCCTGCAGACCGAGCAGGACCCCGAGCGGCCCAACCCCACCTTCATCCCCGTCGCCAACCAGGCCGCCGAGTGGTTCGCCGAGCGCCTCGGCGGGGTCGCGCAGAGCGGGATCACCGAGGCGATCCTGAACATCCCGAGCACCGCCCACATCCTGGGCGGCGCGGTGATCGGCGCCGACCCCGAGACCGGCGTGATCGACGCGCAGCATCGGGTCTTCGGCTACCGCAACATGCTGGTCTGCGACGGCTCGGCAGTGCCCGCCAACCCGGGCGTGAACCCGTCGCTCACGATCACCGCGATGGCCGAGCGCGCGATGGCGCACATCCCCCCGAAGGAGGGCGCCAAGGTGCGCGAGCTGCCCCCGATGGTGCGCGCCGCGGGCGCGCGCGTCGCCCCGTAGGCGCCGTCCTTCGCCCCGACGAAAAACGGGGCGCCCCGCGCGGGACGCCCCGGATGGATCAGCTCTTCGCCGTCCGGCGGCGAGCTCAGCCCTTCGCCTCGGCGTAGCGGCGGGCGACCTCGTCCCAGTTGACGACGTTCCAGAACGCGTCCAGGTAGTCGGGACGGCGGTTCTGGTACTTGAGGTAGTAGGCGTGCTCCCAGACGTCGACGCCGAGCAGCGGCGTCTGACCCGCGGAGATCGGGGAGTCCTGGTTGGGCGTGGAGACCACGGCGAGGCCGGAGCCGTCCCAGACGAGCCACGCCCAGCCGGAGCCGAAGCGGTTCACGCCCGCGTTCTTGAACTCCTCCTTGAAGGCCTCGAACGAGCCGAACTTCTCGTTGATCGCGTCGGCGAGCTCGCCGCTCGGCTCGCCGCCGCCGTCCGGGCTCATGATCTGCCAGAAGAAGGTGTGGTTGGAGTGCCCGCCGGCGTTGTTGCGGACGGCCGTGCGGATGTTCTCCGGCAGGCTGTCGAGGTTGCGCAGGACCTCGTCGACGTCGCGGTCGGCCCACTCCGTGCCCTCGAGGGCCGCGTTGGCCTTGTCGACGTAGGCCTGGTGGTGCTTATCGTGGTGGATCCGCATCGTCTGCTCGTCGATGTGCGGCTCCAGCGCGTCGTAGGGATACGGAAGGTCAGGTACCTCGTAGGGCATCTATGCGCTCCTTGGGTCTGTGGGGTTCCGCTTTAAGCCAGCTTATTCGGCCGCGCGGTGCGGCGGGGCGGCCGCTGACCAGGGCCTACGCGCTGACGTGCTCGCGCGCTGCGCGGCGCGGCCGGCGGCGCGCCCGGCCGTGCGGGAAGCGCGCGTCGCGGCGGGTCTCGGCGAAGGTCTTGCGCCCGTCCGGCGCCTCGTCGCCCTGGACGGCCTCGAGCAGCTTCGCGAGCGCCCTGCGCAGGACCCGCGAGACCTGCATCTGGGAGATCCCCAGGCGCTCGCCGATCTCGTACTGGTTGAGCTCCTCGTTGAACCGCAGGGCGAGCACCGTGCGCTCGCGCTCGTCGAGGTCGGCGCAGGTCTCGGCGGCGATCTGCGACTCGATCGCGTCGTAGCCGCCGTCGGCGTTGCCGATCGTCTCGACCGCGGCGACCGAGTCGGCCTCGTCGGCGCGCAGAGGCTTGTCGAGCGAGAGGGTGCGCTGCGACTCGCGGGCCTGCAGCACGTCGAGGACGTCCTCCTCGTCGAAGCCGAGGCGGTCGGCGAGCTCGGCGACCGTGGGCGAGCGGCCGAGCTCGTCCGCCAGAGTGGACGACGCCCGCTCGACCTCGAGCGCGCGCTCCTGGAGGCTGCGCGGCATGTGCAGGCGCCAGGCGTGGTCGCGGAAGTGGCGGCGCAGCTCGCCGAGGATCGTGGGCGCTGCGTACGCGGCGAAGCGCCGGCCCCGCTCGGGGTCGTAGCCGCGGAGCGCCTTGACGAGCGCGAGGCTCGCGACCTGCACGAGGTCCTCGGTGCGCTCGACGCCGCCGCGGTAGCGCATCGCGAGCGAGCGGGCCAGCGGCAGGAACCGCTGGACGAGCTCGTTCTCGAGCGCCGGCGTGGGCGACTTGACGTAGCGGGCGAGGAGCAGCTCCTCGGACTGCAGGCCGAAGCCTGGGTTGGTCAGCGAATCGCGGCCGAAGTCGGCGCGGTTCTTGCGAAGGCCCTGCGGGGACGCGTCAGCGTCGAGGTTGCGTGCGGGCATGGGGTTCCTCCTCTGAGGATCAAGTCCTGACCGGTCCGAACGAGTGAGGCGATGCCTGTGGCGTCAGGACTGGAGCCGGGGCGTTGGTACTACTGGGCCGCTCACCGACCCGTAGGAGTGGTCTACCCCCGCCCCGCGAAAACGAAACCCCGGGACGGGGGTGAGACCGGTGAACTTCCTAGCCCGCGATGGTGCGCTCGCGCTGCTCTGAGTGCACGCCCTCCGCGATCTCCTCGACCATCTTCGCGCAGAACGCGTCGAGGTCGTCGGGCTTGCGCGAGGTCACGAGGCCGCTGTCGACGACCACCTCGCGGTCGACCCAGTTGCCGCCCGCGTTGCGGATGTCGGTGGCGAGGCTCGGCCACGAGGTGAGCTCGCGGCCCGCGACGACGCCGGCCTCGACGAGCGTCCACGGGGCGTGGCAGATCGCCGCCACGGGCTTGCCCTGCTCGAAGAACTCGCGGATGAACGCGACGGCCCGCTCGTCCTGGCGCAGCGCGTCGGGGTTGGCGACGCCGCCCGGCAGGACGAGGCCGTCGTAGTCGGCGGCGTCGGCCTCGGCGATGGGCTTGGCCACCTCGAACTCGTCGGCCTTGTCGAGGTGGTTGAACGCCTGGACCGTGCCGGCCTCGGGCGCCAAGAGCTCCGGCCGCGCGCCGGCCTCCTCGGCGGCCTGCCAGGGCCGCTCCAGCTCGACCTGTTCCACGCCCTCGTTCGCGGTCACGAAGGCGATGCGCTTGCCGTCCAGATCCGCCATGGTGGGCTCCTTCCGTCGGATCGGGGCGCCCGCGGTCGGGCGCCCTCACTCAGCGCCTACCCAGGGGCCTCGCCGAGATTCACGCCCCGCGTCCGGCCCCGCGCGTCAGGCGCTCTCGGGCTCTTCCTCGCCCGGCCAGCGGCGGGTCCGGCGGAAGAACCAGACGCGCATCGCGTGGTCGACGACTCCGCGCACGACGGTGAAGATCGCGCCCTGGATCGCGAGCGCGAGCGCCATGCGCCGCAGGTCGATTTCGCGGTGCTCGGGCGCCGGCGGCTCCTGGTCGTCGATCTTCCCCCAGATCACCTCGAAGGCCTTCTTGCCGATCAGGCCGGCCAGCAGGCCGCTCACGATCGAGACCGGGATGAAGAGGAGCTTCGCCACCCCGCGCCCCTACCCGTAGCGCCTGGGCGTAATCGCCCCTGGCGGCGCGGGCCGGGCGGCGGTACGCTCGCGCGCGGCGCATGGCGGTATCCGATCGGATCGAGGACGAGCCCCTGCGCTCGGGTCGCGAGGAGCTGGCCGCGGGGAACTGGCGCGCGGCGCGCGAGCGCTTCGAGCGGGCGCTTGCGGAGTCGGGCTCGCCCGCGGCGCTCGAGGGGCTGGCCTCGGCCGCCTGGTGGCTCGCCGACGCGGAGGCGATCTTCGACGCCCGCGAGCGCGCCTACCGCGCCTACCGCGAGCGCGGCGACGACCTTGCCGCGGGGCGGGTCGCGACCTGGCTCGCCGCCGACTTCCGGGAGTTCAGGGGCGAGATCGCGCTCGCCCGCGGCTGGCTGGAGCGCGCGCACCGCCTGCTCGACGGCAAGCCGGAGGGGACCGACCACGGGTGGCTCGCGCTCATCGACGCGGACTTCGCTTTGAACGTCGACGGCGACCGCGAGGCGTGCCTGCGTTCCGCGGCGCACGCCGCGACGCTCGGCAGGCGGCTGGGGAGCCCCGACCTGGAGGCGGTCGGGATGGCGCTCGAGGGGGTCGCGATGGTGGGCGCGGGCCAGCTCGAGGAGGGGATGCGCAGGCTCGACGAGGCGTCGGCGATCGCGGTCGGGGAGCGCCTGGAAGCGCCGGTCGCCTCCGCGTGGACGCTTTGCTGCCTGGTCTCCGCCTGCGAGAGCGTCGGCGACTTCGCCCGCGCGGCCGAGTGGTGCGCCGTGATGCGGCGGTTCACGGAGCGCTGGGGCGGCCGCCAGATCATGGGGATGTGCCGGACGAGCTACGGGCGCGTGCTGGCGACGCGCGGCGAGTGGTCGAAGGCCGAGGACGAGCTCACGGCCGCCGTCGAGGACTTCAACGCATCGCGGCCCGGGATGGCGGCTACGGGCCTCGTGCGGCTGGCCGAGCTGCGCGCCCGGCAGGGCCGCGCCGAGGAGGCGCGCGAGCTGTTCGAGCGCGCCGGGCCCGCCGGGCTCGTCGGGCTCGGCAACCTCGCGCTCGCGGCGGGCGACGCGGTGGAGGCCGTCGAGCTGGCCGAGCGCGTCCTGCGGCGGCTGCCCGCGGCCTCCCTGCTCGACCGGCTACCCGCCCTCGAGCTGCTCGCCCGCGCCCGCGCGGCGCGCGGCGAGACCGAGGCCGCCCGCCAGGCCGTGGCCGCCATGGAGCGCGCCGCGGGCCACTACTCGACGCCGTACCTGCGCGCCCGGGCGCTCGCCGCGGCCGCCGACGTCGCGCGGGCAGCGGGCGAGGGCGAGCTGGCGCGCCGGCGCTACGAGGACGCGATCGACTGCTTCGTGGAGGGCGCCGCCCCGTACGACGCAGCCCTGGCGCGCCTCGGGCTGGCGGAGGCGCTGCTCGCGCTGGGCCGCGCCGAGCACGCGGCGTCCGCCGCGAACGCCGCGCGGGCGACCTTCGACCGCCTCGGCGCGACCCGCGACGGCGAGCGCGCCGCGGAGCTCCTCGCGCGCACCGGGGCGGCCGGCAAGCCCGCAGGCGGCCTCGGCGAGCTGACCGCGCGCGAGCTCGAGGTCCTGCGTCTCGTCGCCCGGGGCATGAGCGACGCCGAGATCGCGGCCGAGCTCATCGTGAGCCCCCACACCGTCCACCGCCACATCGCGAACGTGCGCACGAAGCTCAACCTCCCCTCCCGCGCCGCGGCGGTGGCCTACGCGGCAAAGCACGGGCTGCTCTAGGCGCGGGCGCGCGGCGCCCCGAGCGAAACGTTCAGCCCTGGTCGTCGAAATCCGACGACCACGGCTGAAGGTCGGGCCGCCGCCGCGCAACCTTCAGCCCTGGTGTTCGAAAAACGACGACCAGGGCTGAACGTCGGGCTTGCGGGCGGCAAACCGCGACCTCGCGGCGGCCCGCATCGCGCGCCCGCGGCCGCCACCCGAGAGACCGCGCCCACCCTGGCCGGATCCGGCCATTTCGCGCGGATGGCCGATCCCGGCGAAGTCAGGACGCGCCCGCGCGCTTACCGTCGCCGGCGCAACGTCAACGCAAGACCTCAGGAGAACTCAAGTGCCCATCCTCTCCCCACCTTCGCTCGATGAGCTGCGGATGCGGCTCGCGGGCGACGTCCACGAGCCGGGCAGCGACGCCTACGAGGACTGCTGCACGCTCTTCAACTCGATGATCGAGCGCCGGCCGCTCGCGGTGGCGCGCTGCGCCGCGCCCGACGACGTGGTCACGGCGCTCGCCTTCGCGCGCGAGCACGGCCTGCCCGTGAGCGTGCGGGCCGGCGGCCACTCGGTGGCCGGGCTCTCGCTCAACCACGGCGGCCTCGTCCTCGACCTGCGGCCGATGTCCGAGGTCGAGGTCGATCCGGCCGGCCGCCGCGCGCGGGTCGGCGGCGGCGCCACCTGGGCGCAGGTCGACCGCGCCACGCAGGAGCACGGCCTCGCCACCACCGGCGGGCGCGTCTCGACCACGGGCGTCGCCGGGCTCACCCTCGGCGGCGGCTCGGGCTGGCTCGAGCGCCGCCACGGGCTCGCCTGCGACAACCTCCTGGCGGCCGAGCTCGTCACCGCCGACGGCCGGCTCGTGCGCGCCACCGATGACGAGAACCCCGACCTGTTCTGGGCCCTGCGCGGCGGCGGCGGGAACTTCGGCGTGGTGACCGCGCTCGAGTTCCGGCTGCACCCGGTCGGGCCGCAGGTCTTCGGGGGCCTCGTGATGCGCCCGGCCGAGCACGGCCGCGAGCTGATGCGCGCGTGGCGCGACCTGATGGCGGACGCGCCCGAGGAGCTCAGCCTCGCGTTCGCCTACCTGACGGCGCCGGACGATCCCGAGATCCCCGCCGAGCTGCGCGGCAAGCTGACCGCGATCATCGCGGGCATGCACTGCGGCTCGGTCGCCGAGGGCGAGCGCCTGCTGCGCCCGATCCGCGCGCTCGACTTCGGCGGGCCCAGCCTCGACGCGTTCGGCCCGACCCCGTACGCCGACTTCCAGTGCGCGCTGGACGACCCGCCCGGGAAGCGCAACTACTGGACGGTCGAGCACCTGGCCGACCTGCCGGAGGACGCGGTCGAGCTGGTCCACGAGCGCGCGCTCGAGGCGCCCGGCAGCGCCCCGCAGATCTTCTGCGTGGCCTGGGGCGGCGCCGTCGCCCGCGCCGGCGAGAGCGCGAGCCCGCTCGCCGGCCGCGACGCGCGCTTCCTCTTCCACCCGCTGATGATGTGGGACGACCCCGCCGACGACGAGCGCGTCATCGCCTGGGGGCGGTCGTTCCGCGACGCGCTGGCCCCGTTCTCAAGCGGCGCCGCCTATCCCAACTTCGAGGGCGAGGTGGGCACCGCCCGCGGCCGCGCCGGGTTCACGCCCGCGAGCCTCGCGCGGCTCGCGGAGGTCAAGGCGAAGTGGGACCCCGAGGGCGTCTTCCGCGCGCCGGGCTACGTCCCGCCCGCGGCCGGGTGACGATGCGTAAGAGCGCGAGCCCGCCGCCCCGGCGGCGCCCCCGCTGCGGGGTGCGCCGGGGCGGCCCGCACACGCCGCCTGCGCCGCCGCCCTGACCCCGGCGCCGGCGACGCCCGGTAAAGCGAGAGCCGCGCGAGGCGCGTCCGCCAGTCCGGCGGACGCCTCGCGCGGCCCTGTGCATCGGGGCGCCCGGATTTGAACCGGGGACCTCACCGACCCGAACGGTGCGCGCTACCAGGCTGCGCCACGCCCCGAGCGGTCGTCAATTATCGCAGGCCCGCGAAAGTTTCTGCCTGATCGCGCGTCAGTTTGCACGCGTACCCCTTGGGTAACGCTCAGATGTGGAATCTGGAGCCGGCACAAAGCCCGTAGTCGAAGTCCCCAAGCCCGGCCCCGGGGATCCCTTCCGGATCCTCGTGGTCGCGGCCGACGAGCACATCACCGCGCCCCTGCGCGAGGAGCTGAACGCGCACCGCGACGGCCGCCCGACGGAGGTGCACGTGGTCGCGCCGGCGTTCGCCGACTCGCGCCTCGAGCACGCCTCGGGCAACATCGACCGGAGCCGCAAGCTCGCCGAGGAGCGCCTGAGCAAGTCGGTCGAGGAGGCGCGCGAGACCGGCATCGAGGCCGACGGGTTCGTCGGCGACTCCGACCCCCTGCTCGCGATCGAGGACGCGCTGCGGCGCGCCCCGACCGAGGAGATCGTGCTCGTCACCCACCACGAGGGCACTCGCTGGCTGGAGGGCGACCTCTTCGACCGCGCGAGCCAGCGCTTCGACCTGCCGGTCGTCCACTACGAGATCTTCCCCGACGGCCACCACGAGCGCACGCACGTCTCGCAGGGCGCCCAGCCGCCGCCGGACGCCGAGATCGACACGCGGTCGGGCAACCTGCCCCCGCTCTCGGTGCGGGACGTGCTCGGGGTCGTCGTCGCGATCGTCGGCACGATCGTTTTGGTCGTGCTCGCCTCCGCGGACTCGGAGGGCCTCTCCGAGACCCGCGGCGGCGGCGTCAACAAGGACACGGTCCGCCTGCTGCTCGCGGGCGCGTTCGGCCTGATCAACCTGGCGCACGTCGTCGGCCTCGTGCTGATGGGCGCCGTGCGCTATCGCGGCGTCTGGGAGCGGTTCTTCGCGAACCTCTCGCTGTATGGCACGGCGGCCGCGATCGTGATCAGCATCATCCTGCTGTAGCGGCGCCACCCCACGGGCCGGCCCTCGGCGCCCACCACCCGCCACGGGCATACTCCGCGTGATGCGGAGCGAGCCGCCAGTTGCGGGCGAGGGCGCGCCACCCGGGATCCCGTGGGCCGGGATCGCGGTGACGGCGGCCGGCGTCGCCCTGCTCGGCCTCGCGGTGCTCTTCGTCGATCCCCTGCGCGAGGCCGTCCAGCACGCGCTGCGCGGCGACACCGATGCGCTGCGCGCCGAGCTCAACCGCGGCGCGGGGGTCGCGATCCTCTACGGGCTCCTGCTCGCGCACACCTTCGTCTGGTACCCGTCCGAGATCGTCGACGCTGCCGCGGGCTTCGTCTTCGGCTTCTGGGGAGCCCTCGGCCTCGTCATGGCGGGGTGGACCGTCCAGGCCCTGCTCGCCTACTGGGTCGGGCGCACCGCGGCCCGCCCCGTGCTCTACCGGTTCATCGGGCGCGAGCGCTTCGACCGCGCCGAGCGGATCGTCAATAGCGGCGGGGTGACGCTCCTGCTCGCCGCGCGCCTCGTCCCGATCGTGCCCTTCTCGCTCTTCAGCTACGTCGCCGGGGCGGCGCGGGTGCCGGCGTGGCGGTTCGCGTGGACGACTGCGATCGGCTACATCCCGATCACGGCGATCTTCATCTACTACGGCTCGCGCCTCGACACGCTCTCGCTCAAGGACCCGATCGCATGGGCCGGCGCGGCGCTGCTCGTCCTGCTGCTGGTGCTGATGCGCAAGCTGCGCCCGCTGCTCGGCGCGGCCGGCGCAGCGCCGCCCGCGGACCGCCCCACCGACGCCGGCCCCTAGGCGCCCGGGCGCCTAGGGCGACGCGGCGACGCGCTCGATCGCCGCGCGGGCCTCCTCGAGCGACGGCGAGTTCATCAGCGTCTCGCTGCCGCCGGGGCCGGTGACCACGATCGCGGGCTCGGCCGTGAGCTCGAGCTCCGTCGCGAGTTCGTCGTCGGCGCGGGGGACCTCCGCCGCCGGGCACTCCGTCCCCTCGTCCGCGTCGGCGCACGGCCGAAGCTCCTCGGCGAACTCCTCGGTCTCGAACTCTCGCGTCAGGCCGCGCAGCACGTCGGCCACGTCGAGCAGGAAGTCCTCGTCGGCGGCCGCCCCGGCGCGGTCCAGGTTGCGCAGCACGAGGTCGGCGTACTGCCACTGGCGGTCCTGCTCGCCCGCGATCGTCGCCGCCACCGCCGGCAGCGAGACAGGCGACCCGCCCACGGAGCGGTGGCGCAGGTTGATGAGCGCCTGGCCGGGGCGGACGTACTCCTCGATCAGCGGGGCCACGGTCTCCTCATGGAAGTCCGCGGCGTTGGTGGCGCGCAGATCCGTGAACACGTCGATCTCGACCGGCGCGTCGGGCTCGCCCAGGCGCCTGCCCTCCTGGGGGATCGCCGTGTAGAAGGTGACGACCTCCTCGCCCTCCTCGATCTCGATTGCGCGCGGGCCGCCCTCGCCGACCGAGATCGAGACGATCGCGCCGATGATCGCGCCCGCGACCAGCACGAGCACCACACGCGGCACCCAGGGGCTCAACCGGCTACCGCCTTGTAGTAGCGGACTGCAAGCCCGGTGAGCAGCGTCTCGAACGCCTGCTCGACCGGCTCGGAGTGGGCCCGCGCGTACGCCTCCAGGCCCGCCTCCTCGATCGCCTCGCTGCGGCGCACCACCTCGTCGACGAGGTCGGGGTGCTCGTCACAGAAGAAGGCGCCGATCGAGTACAGCTCCGTATCCATCAGCGCCTCGACGAAGCCGGAGGCGTCGCTTGCGCCGGCGGCGCCTTCCGCGGGCTCGGCTGCAGGCGTCTCGGACATGTGGCACAAATCTACGGGAGTTCAACCAGGGAGCGGCAATGGCGACGCGCGACGACATCATCGGTTTCTGCGACTCACTGCTCGCGATCGGCTCGTTCACCGACTACGGCCCGAACGGGCTCCAGGTCCCGGGCGCCGAGGAGGTGACGAAGGTGGTGAGCGGCGTCTCGGCGCACCGCGAGCTCCTGCAGCGCGCCGTGGACGCGGACGCCCAGCTGCTCATCGCGCACCACGGCCTCTTCTGGGACTTCCACCCGCGCGCGCTCACCCCGGCGATGGCCGAGCGGCTGCGGATCGCGCTCACCAACGACCTCTCGGTCGCCGGCTACCACCTGCCGCTCGACGCCCACCGCGAGATCGGCAACAACGTGCTGCTCGCTCGCGCCCTCGGCTTCGAGCCCACCGACGAGCCGTTCGGCGTCGTCAAGGGCTCGCCGATCGGCTGCGTCGCCGAGGCCCCCGAGGGGGTCGACGCCGCCGAGTTCGCGCGCCGCGTCCGGGAGGCCACCGACCGCGAGCCGCTGCACTTCGACTTCGGCCCGCGCCTCGTGCGCAGGATCGCCGTCGTCACCGGCGCGGGCAACTCCGAGATCCACGAGGCGATCGCGCTCGGCCTCGACGCGTTCGTCACCGGCGAGCCCGCCGAGCACGTGATGGCCGACGCGCGCGAGGGCGGGATCCACTTCTTCGCCGCGGGGCACTACGCGACCGAGACGTTCGGGATCCGCCGCCTGGGCGAGCTGATCGCCGAGCGCTTCGGCGTCGAGCACGAGTTCATCGCGGTTCCCAACCCGGTCTGAGCGCCGCTCACCCCGGCGCGGAGATTGTTGCGGTTGACACGTCCGCCGGAGGGGGTAAGACTGCTCCAACGGGAGAGGTTTTCGACCCAAGGAGACATATCGTGGCCAACCACCTGACGCCTACCGAGCTTGCTGACGAGGTCAACATGAAGCGGCAGGAGGTGATCTCCAAGTGTCTCGAGCTGGGCGTTCCGATCTTCCACGGCCGGATCGACAAGAGCCTCTTCATCGCCTCGCTGCGTAACGCGACCGAGCAGGGCAAGCGCCGCCGCGCCGCCGCCTAAGCGAAGCGGGCGTCGAACCCGCGGGGCGAGCGCCCCGCGACTGATATACCTCCGCACACAGCGGCCTCTGGGCCGCCGGTGAGGAGACCCATAAGAGAGAGAGGAAGCCAAGCGATGGAGTCCGCAACCGTCGCGAGCGTTGCCGCAACCAAGGTGGGTTCCAGCACGGTCGCCGACCTTCTGCCCAAGTCCGCCGAGCGCTACGGAGCGCGCCGCGCCGTCCTCTACAAGGACGACGACGGGAACTGGGTCGGCAAGACCTACGCCGAGGTGGGCGAGATCGTCCGCTCGATCGCGCTCGGCCTGATCGAGCTCGGGATCGAGAAGGGCGACAAGGTCGCGATCCTCGGCAACACCCGCCCGGAGTGGACCTACTTCGACTTCGCGGCGCTCAGCATCGGCGCGATCGTCGTCCCGATCTACCAGACGAACTCGCCCGAGGAATGCCAGTACGTGCTGGAGAACTCGGACTCGATCGCTGTCGTCGCGGAGGATGACGCGCAGCTCGACAAGATCCGCAAGATCCGAGGCGAGTGTCCGAAGCTGCAGCACGTGCTCCGCATGACCGGCTCCGGCGGCGGCGCGATCTCGATGGACGAGCTGATCGAGCGCGGCTCCGGGCGCGACGCGTCCGAGTGGGAGGCGCGCTGGCAGGCGGTCACCAAGGACGACATCTGCACCTTCATCTACACGTCGGGCACCACCGGGCCGCCCAAGGGCTGCGTGATCTCGCACGGCAACTACCGGGCGATGATCGACATGATCATGGCCAAGGACGTGCTCGGCAGCGGCGAGGACGACATCACCTACCTGTTCCTCCCGCTCGCCCACTCGTTCGCGCTGCTCGTGCAGTTCGCGAACTTCGAGACCGGCTCGACGCTCGCGTACTGGGAGCGCGACCCGCTCAAGATCGTCCCCAACCTCTCGGAGGTGAAGCCGACCTACTTCCCGTCGGTGCCGCGCATCTTCGAGAAGATCTACACGGCGGCGACCTCCAACGCCGAGGAGGCCGGGGGCATCAAGAAGGCCCTGTTCAACTGGGCGATCTCGGTGGGCAAGCGCTACCGCGAGGCCGAGCGCAAGGGCGGCGCGAACCCGGTGCTCAAGGCGCAGCACGCGCTGGCCGACAAGCTCGTGCTCAGCAAGATCCGCGCGCTCTTCGGTGGGCGCATGAAGCTCGCGATCTCGGGCGCGGCGCCCATCAACGCTGAGATCCTGCGCTTCTTCGACGCGGCCGGCGTGCTCGTGCTCGAGGGCTGGGGCATGACCGAGACCTCGACCGCGGCGACGATCGCCACCCCGGACGACTTCAAGTTCGGCTCGATCGGCAAGCCGTTCCCGGGCGTCGAGCTCAAGATCGCCGACGACGGCGAGATCCTCGTCAAGGGCCCGAACGTGTTCCAGGGCTACTACAAGAACGAGGAGGCGACCCGCGAGACGCTCGTCGACGGCTGGCTGCACACGGGCGACATCGGCGAGATCGACGAGGACGGCTTCGTGAAGATCACGGGCCGCAAGAAGGACATCATCATCACCGCGGGCGGCAAGAACATCACGCCGGCGAACCTCGAGGCCGAGATCAAGCAGCACCCGCTCGTCTCGCAGTGCGTCGTGATCGGCGACCGACGCCCGTACCTGGTGGCGCTGCTCACGCTCGACCCCGAGGAGGCGGCGAAGTTCGCCGAGCAGCACAACCTGGACCCCGACCCGGCCAAGCTCGCCGAGAACGAGCAGGTGCGCGCGTCGATCCAGGCGCACCTCGACCAGGTGAACGAGAAGTTCGCCCGGGTCGAGCAGGTCAAGAGGTTCAAGGTCCTGCCGCGCGACCTCTCGCAGCAGGGCGGCGAGCTCACGCCGACGCTCAAGGTCAAGCGCAACGTCGTCGCCGAGAAGTACGAAGCCGAGATCGAGGCGCTCTACGCGAAGTAGGGCGCGCGGCCGCCCCGCGGCGCGGGGACTACTCCTCCGGCAGCGGCGGTGGAGTGCTGCGCGGGCGCAGGGCGAGCATCGCGAGGTCGTCGTGGACGTCGTCGTCGGCGAACGACACGACGTCCTCCTCGAGGGCGCTCAGCATCTCCGCCAGCGGCAGGTGCGCGAAGCCCGCGAGCCGTAGGTCGAGCCGCTCGTCGCCGTAGAGCTCGCCGTCGTGGCGCGCCTCGGTGAGCCCGTCGGTGAACAGGAACAGGGTCTCGCCCTGCTCGATCGTCACCTCGGTGGTCGAGATCGACCACTCGTTCACGACACCGAGCAGCGGGCCGTTCGGCGGGATGCGGCGCACGGTCCCGTCGCGCTTCACGAGCCGGGGCTCGGGATGGCCGCCGACCGCCACGCGCGCGTGCACCGCGGAGCCCGGCGGCGGGTCGTCGAGCCAGGCCGCCGCGAGCGTGAGGAACGTGCGGCCGTCGGTCTCCTCGCGCGCCGCCGCGTCGACGAGCGCGAGGGCGTGCTCGGGTCGCGACAGCCGCGAGCCCGTGCGCAGCGTGTGGCGCAATAGCGAGGTGAGCGACGCCGCCTCGGCGCCGCTGCCGCAGACGTCGCCGACGACGGCGACCCATCCGTCCGGCACCGGATAGAGGTCGTAGAAGTCGCCGCCGACGTAGAGGCCCTCGCCGCCGGCTCGGTAGACCGCCGCCGCCTCGATGCCCTGCGGGCGCGGGAGGCGCGCCGGGAGGAGGCGGCTCTGCAGGATCTCCGCGGTGCCGCGCTCGCGCTCGTACAGCCGGGCCGAGTCCAGCGCGAGCGCGGCCCGGTTGCCGAGCTCGAGCATCTGCTTCATGTCCTCGTCCGTGAAGTCGCGCGCGCCGGGGCGCCGGAGGCGCCCGAGGAGCATGAGGCCCACCCGGCGGCCGCGGGCGAGCAGGCGCACGACGATCAGGGAGGAGAGCCGCACCTGGCCGATGCCCTCCGTCTCGTTGCCCGCCTCGAGCGCGGCCTTCGCCTCGGCGCCGAAGAGCAGCTCGGCGCGGCCGGGGTTGGGGCCCAGGGGAATGCCCGCGACGCGCTTGCCGGCCGCGAGCCGCTCGCGCAGCTCGGGGTCCTCCGCCGCAGCGCCCACGCGCCGCCAGCCCCCGTGCGAGCGCTCCTCGACGTCGACGACGCAGAAGTCGGCGATCGAGGGCACCAGCTCGTTCGCCAGCGCGCTCATGCGCTCGCGCACCGTGAGCCCGCTCTCGAGGACGTCGGCGGTGCGCGCCTGGAGCGCGTCGCGCTGCGAGCGCAGCTCGGCGCCCCGGCGACGCGCCTCGAGCCGCGCCTCGCGCCGGTCAGCGAGCACGAAGACGAACGCCACCAGCAGGGCGACGAGCAGGCCACCGAACCCGATGCCGAACGCCACGGCCTTCGAGGGGCCCTGCGGGCCGGCGGTGCGCACCGTCCACGCCCGGCCGGCCACGTCGGCGACGGTCTGCCGCGCGTGCTCGTTGCCCGCGACCCCCGTGTCGTAGAGGACGTCCTCCCCGTCGGCGACCGAGAACTCGGTCCCCGCGGGGAGCGCGTCGGTCACCTGCTGGGCGAGCACGCGCATGTAGAAGGTGCCGGTGACGAACCCGCTGATCGCCTTGCGGCGCTGCGACGGGGTGCGATGCGGCATGTCCGGGCGGTACAGCGGCTGGAACACGGTGACGCCCAGCTCGCCCGTGCGGACGGTGGTGATCGGCGCCGTCGCCGTCGGCTCGCCCTTGTCGCGGGCGACGTTCGCAGCGTCGCTCCGCGACTTGTCAGAGGCGAGATCGACGCCGATGAACGTCGTGCGGGACCCGCTCCGGGGCTCGATCAGCTCCACCGGGTAGTAGACGTCCTGCGCCGGCCGCGGGATCGTGCGGCCGGCCTCCTCGTCGATGCCGACGATCGGGCGGTCGTTCAGGCGTTTGCGCTCGAACCACTCCCGCCTCGGCCCGTCCACGCGCGGCGCCCAGACGATCGTCTCGATCGTGTGGCCGTCGAGCACCTCGCGCGCGAACCGCCGGAAGCGGTTGCGGCCCATCGTGCCGTCGAAGTCCAGAAGGCCCTGGGCGCCGCGCAGGCTTCCCGCCGTGAAATCGACAGCGCGAGCCACGGCCGCGGCAGCACGCCGGGCCAACGCGTCGTTCTCGCGCTCGACGCTGCGCTTCTCCGCTTCCCAGACCTCGAACGCGACCAGGATCGCGCCAACGACGATCGCGAGGACGATCAAGCCCCGCAAGGCTCGGTTGCGCCGCATCACCGGCAGCCTATCCGCCGCGGGACGCGCTTGGAATGGGGTGCGCCCCCGGGATCGGGGTAGGCGAATGCCGGGCGAACCCATGCTAAGGACGATGGCCACCGCTGCCCTGTGCTCGGCACTCACGTGCCTGATCGCCGCGGGCGGCGCTGGTTGCCAGTTCCCCGCTGACCCGGAGGGAACGCTCGAGAGGGTCCGCGGCGGCACGCTGCGCGTGGGCGTGGTCGACAACGAGCCCTGGGTCGTCCTCGCCCCCGGCGAGCCGCCTGCGGGGGTCGAACCGGAGCTCGTGCGCCGCTTCGCGGAGCGCCTCGATGCCGACGTCGAGTGGGTGGAGGGCAGCGAGTCGGAGCTTGCCGCAGCGATCCGCGGCTTCCAGCTCGACCTCATCGTCGGCGGGCTCACGCGCTCGTGGCCGTACGCCACCGATGCGGCGCTCACGCGCTCGTACGTGGACACCGAGATCGAGCTTGGAGTGCCGTCAGGCACGGAGATCCCCGACTCGCTCGGCGGTATGGAGATCTGGGTCGAGCGCGGCAGCGAGGCGGCGGCGCTTCTGCGCCAGGAGGAGGACGATGCCGAGCCCCTCTACTTCGAGCGGCTCGAGCAGGTTGACGGGCCGGCGCTGCTCAACACCTACGAGATCGCCGCGCTCGGGTTCGAGCGCACCGACTACATCCTCCGCGACGACGAGCACGTGATGGCGGCGCCAAGCGGCGAGAACGCCTTCCTCGTCGAACTCGATAACTTCCTGCTCGACCGGGGCGAGGAGGCCGAAGACCTGCTGTACCGGGAGGTCGCGCGGTGAGGTACCCGTCCGGGCACGAGCTTCCGCCGGAGCAGCAGCGGGCGAACCGCAAGGCCGTGCGGCTCGAGTGGGTCTCGGTGGGCTACTGGCTGACCGCGATCGTCCTCTTGTACTTCACGCTCGGCCAGTCGCAGGCGATGAAGGCGGCCTGGGTCGAGGACATCCTCGCCCTCTTCCCGGCGGTCGCGTTCCTAGTCGCGTCGCGGTTCCGCCACCGCCCGCCGAACGGCCGCTTCCCGTGGGGTTACCACCGGGCGATCACCGTCGCTTACACGGTCGCGACCGTCGCCCTGTTCGCGCTTGGCGCCTACATCGCGATCGATTCCGTCGACAAGCTCCTGCGCGGCACCCACCCGCCGATCGGGATGGTCGAGGTGCTGGATGCGCAGGTCTGGCTCGGCTGGCTGATGCTCGGGGCGCTCGCCTACTCGGGGATCCCCCCGGTGATCATCGTCCGGATGAAGCGGCCGCTCGCCGAGGCCCTGCACGACAAGGTGCTGTTCGCGGACGCGAAGATGAACCGCGCCGACTGGCTCACCGCCTGCGCCGCGGCGGCCGGCGTGATCGGGGTCGGCCTCGGGCTCTGGTGGGCTGACTCGGTGGCCGCCCTCGTGATCGCCGCCGACATCCTGCACGACGGCCAGCGGTATCTGCGCGCGTCGGTCTCGGACCTGATGGACAAGTGGCCGCGCACCTACGACGAAGCCAAGCCTCACCCCGCGGCCGAGCGCGTGAAGCAGGAGGTCGCCGCCGTGCCCTGGATCGCCGAGGCGGCGGTGCGGATGCGTGAGCACGGGCACACGATCACGGGCGACGTGTGGGTCGTGCCCGCCGGGAGCGAGGCCGGCCTCACCGAGCGTCTCGAAGCGCTCAGCGACCGCCTGCTTGACCTCGACTGGCGGGTGCATGACGTCGTCGTCGCCCCCGTGACGTCGCTCGAGGAGGTCCCGGAAGGCGTGCGCGTGGAGGGGGCCGCGCGGCGCCGGTGAGAGCTCAGCCGCCGCTCGACGAGCGCAGCAGCGCGCTCGTCGTCTGCTCGAGGACGCGGCGCCAGGCCGAGGAGGTCTCCTCCGCCCGCTCGACCTGCTCCATCACGTGGCGCACGCGGCGGCCGGAGATCTGGATGCCGTGCCGGTCGGCGACCGCCTTGTAGTGGTCGTAGTCGCGGGCGAGCTTCATCGTCACCGACTCGAAGCCGTGCTTGGCGATCTCGAGGCGTGCCTTGTAGTCGAGGATCGACGTCCCGAACATGAGCTCGTCGTCGAGCTCGGGCTCGATCAGGACGATGTCGACGCCCGGGTAGCTCTCCGCCCAGTCCTCGACCGCGCGGTGCAGGCGGTCGTGGGACATCATCCGGAAGACCTGGTTCCCGATGCCGGCCATGCCCATGTCGGAGATGCGGTGGGCACGCGAGCCGGTGAGCGTCGGGATGCGCTTCTCGAACTTGTTGATGTACGGGACGAGCGGGTTGATCACGACCACGAACTCGGCGCCCCGCTCGATCGCCACGTCGATGTTCGTGGTCGAGAGGATGCCGCCGTCGATGAACTCGCGGCCCTTGATCTCCACGGGCTCGTAGACGAACGGGAGCGCGCCCGAGGCGGCGACGGCCCGCGAGATCGGCACGTCCGCCCACTCGCCCTCGCCGAGGATGATGCGCTCGGTCGAGTCGAGGTCGGTGGCCGTGATGTAGAGCTCGCAGGCGAGCTCGCGGAAGTCGTCGGTGCGGTCGGGGTCGGAGAGCACCTCGCGCACGTAGCGCTCGATGCCGGTGCCGCGATACATGCCCGTGGGCAGGGCCGAGGCGAGCCCCGTGGCGATGTCGACGGCCGACGACTCGCCGATGTTCTCGACGAACTCGCGCAGGAGACCGGCGAGCCGGAACGGCAGGGTCACCGACTTGCGCAGAAACCCCGCGTAGTTGGGCTTGAGCAGCATGCCGAGGTCGATGTCCGGGATCGGTGAGCGCAGGTCCCGGTTGAGCACCCGCATCATCTCCTCGGGCGTGACCCCGTTCGCGGTGAGGCTCGCGATGAAGGCGCCGGCGCTCGTCCCCACGTAGACGTCGAAGTCGTTCACGGTGCGGTTGACGGCGAGCAGGTCGAGGGCGCGCAGGGCGCCGATCTCGTAGACGCCGCCGGTCAGGCCCCCGCCGCCCAGCACGAGCGCCGTCTTCGACGGCTTGTCACGCCGCCGCCGGGCGCGCCGGGCCTTGGCGTCGGCGCTGGGGTCGAACTCGACAACCTTCCCCATGGAGCCAGTATCGCAGGGCGGCGGGCCGTCACCGGCCGCCCGACCACAACCAACCGCGACGAACGCGACTCCCCAAACCCCAACGTTCAGCCCTCCAAACCCCAACGTTCAGCCCTCGTGTTCGAAAAACGCACACCACGGCTGAACGTCCCCCGGGGCCGGCGGGACCTTCAGCCCTGGTGTTCGAAAAACGACGACCAGGGCTGAACGTGGTTCGCCCCGCGCTAGCCTGAACCGCGTGAGGAGAGTCTTGGCGCTGGCTGGGGGCGCCTTCGTTCTCGCGGTCTGCGCGGGGGCGGTGTCCGCCGATGCGCTCGATGCGGGGGCGCAGCGGGCGAGCCTCGCCGCGCGCGCGCCCTTCGGCGAGGCCGCGCCCACGACGGTGCCCGCACCGGGCACGGAGCGCGCGGCGCGGCGCGGGCTGTCGCGCAAGCAGCTGCGCAAGCGGCTGCGCCGCGAGGTGCGGCGGGCCGGGGGCGCGAGCAGCGTCTGGGTGGCCGACTTCCTCGCGCGCAAGAAGCGCACGCTGTTCCGCCACAACCCCGGCAAGCGGCGCATCCTCGCCTCGAACACGAAGCTGTTCACGACCGCGGCGTACCTCGCCAAGTTCGGGCCGGAGCACCGCCTGCGCACCCGGGTCTGGGCGAGCGGGAAGCGAACGGGCAAGGACCAGCGCGTGCTCGACGGGCGGATCGTGCTCGTGGGCGACGGCGACCCCGCGCTCTCGAACCGCTCCTTCGCCCGGCGCCACGGCCTCCCCCACACCCCGATGAAGCCGCTCGCGCGCGCGGTCAAGCGCGCCGGGATCCTCCGCGTGAACGGCGGCATCCGCGCCGACGACACGATCTTCGACCGCAAGCGCTCGGTGCCGCAGACGGGGATCACGGGCGGCCCCTACCTGAGCCCGCTCTCAGGTCTCTCCTTCGACTCGGGGTACGACGGCGGGCGCTTCGCGTCCGACCCGGCGCGCGTCGCGGGCAAGCGCCTCAAGCAGGCGCTGCGCAACGTCGGCGTCAAGGTGTTGGGGCGCGTCACCGTCGGCCGCAGCCCCGCCCGCCTCCGCGAGCGCCCGCCGCTCGGCGAGGTCCAGTCGCCCGGCACCCTCGCGCTGCTCGCGGAGACCAACAAGCCCTCCAACAACTTCTTCGCGGAGATGCTCCTCAAGCGCCTGGGAGCGAAGTCCGGCACGCGCGCGACCACGAAGCGCGGCGCCGCCCGCGCGGAGCGCTTCGCCAAGTCGGTCGGCAGCGGCGTGCGCATGGAGAACGGCTCCGGCCTCTCGCGGCGCAACGTCGCGAGCGCCCGCCAGGTCGGCAAGCTGCTCGTGGCGATGTACCGGCGCAGCGAGCTCTGGCCGACGTGGTTCGAGTCGCTCGCGATCGCGGGGCGCGACGGCACGCTCGCGAGCCGGATGCGCGGCACGGCGGCCGAGGGGCGCTGCCGCGGCAAGACCGGGACGATCAACGGGGTCAGCGCGCTCTCGGGCTACTGCGAGGCCGGCAGGGGCGGGCTCGTCGCCTTCTCGATCCTCATGCAGACCGCGAACACCACCGCGGCGCGCTACGCGCAGGACCGCATGGTCGCGGCCATCGCGCGCTTCCGCTAGCGGCGGGCGTCAGCCCTCGATCAGCGCGCGCAGCCCGTCCTCGTCGAGGATCTCGGTGCCGAGCTCCTGCGCCTTGGCGAGCTTCGAGCCGGGGTTGTCACCCGCGACCACGTAGTCGGTCTTCCGCGACACCGAGTTCGTCACCTTGCCGCCGGCGCGCTTGATGAGCGCGGTCGCCTGGTCGCGCGAGAGGTTCGGGAGCGTGCCCGTCAGCACAAACGTCTTGCCCTCGAGCGGGCCGCCCTCCTGGCGCCGCTCCGACGGGTCGAGCTCGAACCGCAGCCCGCGCTCGCGCAGCCGCTCGATCAGCTTGCGCGTGTCCTCGTCGGCGAGCTCCTCCTGGATCTGGGCGGCGGTGATCGGCCCGACGCCCTCGACCTTCTCGATCTCCTCCGCGTCGGCTGCCATCAGCGCGTCGATCGTCCCGAAGTGCTCGGCGAGCGCCTGCGCCGTCACGTAGCCGATCCCCGGCAGGCCGAGCGCGAACAGCACGATCGAGAACGGCTGCTTGCGCGACGCGTCGATCGCCTCGACCAGGTTTCGGGCGGAGACCTCGCCGAACCCGTCGAGCTCCTGCAGGCGCTCGGCGGTCAGGTCGTAGACGTCGGCGGGGTCGGAGACCAGCCCCTCGTCGAGGAAGCGGTAGGAGAGCTTCTCGCCGAAGCCCTCGATGTCCATGACTGCCGTGAAGTGCTTGAGGTGCTGGAACGCCTGGCCCGGGCAGCCGCGCCGGTTGGGGCAGATCGTGAACACGCTGTCGGGAGGCTTCACCGTCTCCGTGCCGCACGCCGGGCACTTCTCGGGCGGCTTGGGCTTCTTGAGGTCGCGGCCCTCGCGGCGCTGGATGAGCGGGGCGAGCACCTGCGGGATCACGTCGCCGGCGCGGGTGACGACCACCTCGTCGCCCTCGCGCACGTCCTTGCGGGCGAGGTCCTCCTCGTTGTGCAGCGTCGCCTGGCTGACCGTCACCCCGCCCACGCGCACGGGCTCGAGCACCGCGAACGGGATCAGGTTCCCGACCCGGCCGACGTTCCACACCACCTTGCGCAGCGTCGTCGTCGCCGTGATCGGCGGGAACTTCCAGGCGATCGCCCAGCGCGGCTCGCGCCCCACCACGCCGAGCTCCCGCCAGAGCGCCCGCTCGTTCACCTTGATCACGACGCCGTCGATCTCGTAGTCGAGGCTCTCGCGGCGCTCCTCCCACCAGCGGCAGCGCTCGACGACCGAGTCGATGTCCTCGTGGACCTCGATCTGCGGCTCGACCTTGAACCCGTGCTCGCGCAGCCACTCGATCTCGTCCCAGTGCGTCTCGTGCTCCACGCCGCGGCGCGCTCCGATCCCGTAGCACCACACCGAAAGCGGCCGCTCGGCGGCGACGCGGGGGTCGAGCTGGCGGACCGTGCCGGCCGCGGCGTTGCGCGGGTTCGCGAAGGCGGGCTCCCCCGCCTCGGCGCGCTGCGTGTTGAGCTCCTCGAAGCCCTTGCGCGGGAAGTACACCTCGCCGCGCACCTCGATGAACTCGGGAGCGTCCTCGATCACGAGCGGGATCGAGCGGATCGTCCGCAGGTTCGCGGTGACGTCCTCGCCGATGCGCCCGTCGCCGCGCGTCGCCCCGCGCACGAACCTGCCGTTCTCGTAGACGAGCGACATCGCGAGCCCGTCGATCTTCGGCTCGGTGACGAAGCTGATCTGCTCGGCCGTGATGTCGAGGCGCTTCAGGAAGTTCGCGACGCGCGCCTCCCACGCGCGCAGCTCCTCCTCGTTGCGCGCGTTGGCGAGCGACAGCATCGGCTCGGGGTGCTCGACCTGCTCGAACTTGTCGAGCGGCTGGCCGCCGACGCGCTGGGTGGGCGAGTCCGGGATGCGCAGCTCGGGGTGCTTCTCCTCGAGCTCGCGCAGCTCGTTCAGCAGCTCGTCGTACTCGTCGTCCCCGATCACGGGGTCGTCGAGCACGTAGTAGCGGTGGTCGTGGTAGGCGATCTCCCGCCGCAGCTCGGCGGCGCGTTCGGCCGGCGTGCTCACGTTGCCTCGCTTGCGACCGCCGCCGTCGCGTCCTCGAGGAGCTCGTCGAGGTTCCACTCCCGGAGCCGCTCCATGCCGCGGCGGTCGGTCAGGTCGAAGTGCACTGGCGTCAGCGAGATGCGCCCGCGGGCCACGGCGGCCAGGTCCGTGCCCTCCTCGTCCTTGAAGGACGGCTCGAACCCGTAGATCTGGTAGCGGCGCCGCCTGCCCCCGTCCTCTTCGAGGAGCTTGAGCTCGTCGTCGTAGAGGCGCTTGCCCAGGCGCGTCACCTCGATGCCCGTCGGGGGCATCGCGGGACAGTTCACGTTGAGCAGCATCCCCTCGGGGAGGCCGGTGCGCATGACCGCCTGGACCAGGCCCGCGGTGAAGCGAGCGCCCACGCGGAAGTCGAAGGCCCCCTCCGCGCGGTAGCCCATGTGCCCGGGCGCCCACTGCTGGGAGACCGCGATCCCCGGGATGCCCAGGACGAGGCCCTCGAACGCCGCCGCGACCGTGCCTGAGTAGGTCACGTCGTCGCCGAGGTTGGAGCCGTGGTTGATCCCGGACACGATCAGGTCGGGGCGCTCGCCAAGCAGGCCGAGGTCGGCGAAGCGCACGCAGTCCACCGGCGTCCCCTCGGTCGCGAACCCGCGGCTCCCGTCCTCGAACTGGATCTCCTCGACCCAGATCGGCGAGCGCGTCGTGATGCTGCGCGCGGCGCCGCTGCGGTTGATGTGCGGGGCGATCACGTCGACCTCCAGGCCCTCGATCTCCCGGAGCGCGCGGCGCAGTGCATGCAGGCCCTCCGCCCCGATGCCGTCGTCGTTCGTGACCAGGACCCGCACGTGCGTCGATTCTACGCCCGCATCTATCGTCAGATCCCGCATGGCATCCCCTGCAACCCCGGTGAGCGTGGTCGTGCCCACCCGCGGGCGCCCCGACGCGCTCGCGCGCTGCCTCGCGGCGCTGCGCGCGCAGACCGCGCCGTGCGAGCTGATCGTCGCGGACGACTCGCCGCGGCCCGACCCCCAAGTCGAGCGCATCGCCCGCGAGTCCGGGGCGCGGGTGCTCCACACGCTGGGAGCCGGGCCCGCTGCCGCCCGCAACGCCGGCGCGCGCGCCGCCTCCCACCCCATCGTGTGCTTCACCGACGACGACTGCCTGCCCGACTCGCGCTGGGCCGAGCTGCTCGCCCGGGTCTGCCCGCCCGCGGGCGCGGTCGCGGGCGAGACCGTGAACGCCCGCCCGGGCGACCCCCTCGCGGAGGCCTCCCAGCTCGCCACCTCGGAGCTCCAGCGAGCGAGCCTCGACCCGGCGACGGGCGACCTCGGCTTCGCGCCGACCTGCAACCTCGCCGTCACCGCCGGCATCGCCCGGCGCTTCCCCTTCGACGAGGCCTTCCCGGACGCCGCGGGCGAGGACCGCGAGTGGTGCGCGCGCATCCGCGCCGCCGGCGTGCCGCTGCGCTACGCGCCCTACGCCGTGGTCCGCCACGAGCAGCGCCTCGGCGCGCGCGGTTTCCTGCGCCAGCAGCTCCGCTACGGCCGGGCCGCCGCGCGGCTCCGCGAGCACTCGACGCCCCTGGCGAGCGGCGGCCAGCGGCTTGCGATCGCACGGGCCGCGCTGCGCGCGGGACCGCGGGTCGCGCTGGCCAGCGCGCTCGGCCAGGCCGCCGTGCTCGCCGGTTTCCTCGCGGGACGCGTGCGTCCCCGCGAGTCCCGGCGCGCGAGCGCCTAGGCGCTCGCGATGTCCGGGGCGGCAGTCGGAGCCCGGTGGCGGCGCAGCTCGCGCCAGCCGATCATGCGGCCGCTCTCCTCGTCGAAGACCTTGAGCCGCAGCGAGCGTAGGCCGTCGCGAAGCGTGAGCACTGGAACGTCGTGGAAGACCTCGTTCTCGTCGTGGGCCCGCTGGAGGTTGTAGTTGGGGATCCGCGTGCTCAGGTGGTGCACGTGGTGCAGCCCGATGTTGCCGGTGAAGAACTGCAGCGGCTGGGGCAGGCGCAGGTACGAGCTGCCCCGCAGCGCCGCCTCCGCGTAGTCCCAGCGCTCGCCGCTCTCCCAGTAGGCGTCCTCGAACTGGTGCTGGACGTAGAAGAGGAAGACGCCCGCCATGCCCGCGAGCACGACGACCGGGACCTGGATCAGCAGGTACTCGCGCCAGCCCAAAAGCAGGCACGCGGCGGCCACGAACGCGACCACGGCGACGTTGGTGAGCAGGGCGCTGCGGCGGAGCGCCTTCGGCTCAGAGCGGCTGACGAGCCGCGGCTGGAGCACGAGCGCCCAGATCGGCCCCAGGCCGAACATCACGAGCGGGTTGCGGAACAGCCGGTAGGCGAGGCGCGCCCGCCATGGGCTCGCCAGGTACTCGGCCGCGGTGAGCGTGTGGACGTCGCCCGTCCCGCGCCGGTCGAGGTCGCCCGCGCTGCCGTGGTGCACGGCGTGGTGCTGGCGCCAGCGCCTGTACGGCTGCATGACGAGCAGCGCGCAGAAGACGCCGATCGCGTCGTTCGTCCGCTTCGTCGGCCAGAACGAGCCGTGCGTGCAGTCGTGGAAGACGATGAAGGTCCGCAGGAGAAAGCCCGCGGCCGGCACGGCGAGCGCAAGCGTGAGCCAGTACGAGACGTCGAGCGCCAGGTACATCGCGGCGAGGAGCCCGAAGTAGGGGACGACGGACGTCGCCAGGTCGAGGATCGCGCGGCCGCGCGAGGGCCGGGTGTAGGGCGCGAGCTGCGCGGCCCAGTTGCGCTGGGATGAGGATGCGGGTTTTGACTGGGTGCTCACGATTGAGCGCCCGGTACCCACGGCGCTGGGTAGTTAACGGTCAGTACGGGACCCTGCCCGTGGTGCCGAGCTCCTCGGCGGCCTGCGCCATCTCCAGGAAGGCGCGCGCGGCGGGGCCGTGGCGGCGCTCCGCGCGCCAGACGAGCGTCACGTCGCGCGAGAGCGGCGGCTCGGCGAGGCGGACGAAGCGCACGCGCTTGGACCCCTCCACGTCGGAGAGGGGCAGGATCGAGACCCCGAGCCCGCGCGCCACCATCCGGCGGATGCGCGCGACCTCGGTCGACTCGAAGGCGACGCGGGGCTCGAAGCCGGCCTCGCGCGCCGCGTCGACCAGGAGCGTACGCAGCATCGCGCCCTCGCGGAACGCGATGAACCGCTCGTCCGCGAGCTCCTCGAGCCGTACGGCGTCCTTGTGCGCGAGCGGGTGGCCGTGGGGCAGGACCGCCACGACCTCCTCCGTGGCGAGCCGCTGGAACTTGAGCCCGTCGCCCTTGATGCGCCTGGTCACCGAGAGGAAGGCAACGTCGATCTCGTCCGAGCGCAGGCGCTCGGCGAGGTCCTCGCTGGGTTCCTCGTGGACGAGCAGCTCGACCTCCGGGTAGCGGGCGTGGTAGAGCGCGAGCAGGAGCGGCAGGTCGAACGGCCCGAGCGTCGGCATCGCGCCGATCACCACCCGCCCGGCGCGGATCCCGGCGAGCTCCTGGAGCTCCGCCTCCCCGGCCTGGATCTCGGCGAGCGCCCGGCGCGCGCGCTCCACGAGGATCTCGCCCGCCTCGGTGAGCGCGACCCGGCGCGTCGTCCGGTCGACGAGCGGCACCCCGACCTCCGCCTCCAGCCTGCGGATCTGCTGGGAGAGCGCGGGCTGCGCCACGTGCTCCCGCTGCGCGGCGCGCGTGAAGTTGCGCTCGTCGGCCAGCGCGACGAGGTATCGGAGCTGCCGCAATTCCATAGCGCCAGCTTATAAGTGTTCAAAGAACTATGTCTTGGACTTCTGGAGAGGGAGCCGTCATCATGCTGGCCACAACCTCTCCTCCCCGGTCGTGCCCCGGCGAGTCTGAATCGGCTTAAAGGCCTCACTCGTCGGGGCACGACCCTTTTTGTATAGCGGCCAGCGGCCAGCCTCCAGCTACCGGTCGCTAGCGAGTGGCCACGACGCGATACGGTGCCTGCCGTGACCGCGCCGCTGCTCGCCGTCGATGCGCCCTCGATGCTCTTCCGGGCGTTCTACGCCCTGCCCAAGACGATCACCGGGTCCGACGGCAAGCCGGTCAACGCGCTGCTCGGCGCGGCGAACCTGATCCTGCGCGAGGTGGAGAAGTTCCAGCCGCGGGCGGTGGTCCTCTGCTTCGGGCCCGACGCCGCCGACTACCGCGTCGAGCTCTACCCCGGCTACCACGCCGACCGCCCCGAGGTCCCCGAGGAGCTGCAGCCGCAGTTCGAGGCCTGCGGCGACTTCTTCGGCGCCTTCAACTGGATCGTCGCCACCCACGAAAGCCTCGAGGCCGACGATCTGCTGGGCAGCTACGCCCGAGTCGAGGCGGAGGCCGGCGGCCGCGCGCTCGTGCTCACCGGCGACCGCGACATGTACCAGTGCGCCACGGACAGGGTGACCGTGCTCTACGTGCGCACCGGCTCGAGCGGCGCGGAGGAGGTGACCCCGGAGGAGGTCCGCCGCCGATACGGCATCCCGCCCGCGCTCGTGCCCGACTTCATCGCCCTGCGCGGCGACCCCTCGGACGGGCTGCCCGGCGCGAAGGGCGTGGGCGAGAAGACCGCCGCGGAGCTCTTGCGCGAGCACGGCTCGCTCGAGGCCCTGCTCGACGGCGCCCTGCGCATCAGCCGCCCGAAGCTGCGCACGACGCTCGTGGAGAGCCGCGACGAGCTGCTCGCCTTCAAGCGGATCGCGACCCTCCAGGACGCGCAGGTCGAGCGCCCGCCCGATTCCCCGACGGACTGGGCCGGCGCCGCCGCCGCGGCGCGCGAGCGGGGCATGAACCGCCTCGCCGAGCGCCTCGCGCAGATGGCCGAGTAACCGCGACGCCCGCGGGTAACGGTCGCCTCGACCTACCGAAGGAGACCGAACGATGAGTGACATGAAGGCCAGCGAGGCCAAGCTCGTCGAGTACCTCAACGAGGCCTACGCGAAGGAGAAGGAGCTCGAGGTGGCCCTTCAGGCGCACATCGGGATGACCGACGCCAAGACCCGCAAGGCGTACAACAAGCGCCTCAAGGAGCACCTCCGCGAGACCAAGCAGCACGCCAAGGGGCTCGAGCGGCGGATCAAGAAGCTCGGCGGGCGCGACAGCCTGCTGAGCGCGCCGCGCGAGGCGCTCAGCACCGGCGCCGGCAAGCTGGCCGCGGCCGCCAAGGGCCAGATGGCGAGCGCGAAGGGCCCGCTCCACATGCTCCGCGGCACCGGCGAGGAGGAGAAGCTCCTCAAGAACGCCAAGACGGAGTACTGGAACGAGCACGAGGAGATCGCGACCTACACGGCGATCGAGACGCTCGCCGAGGCCGTGGGCGACGCCGAGACCGCCAAGCTCGCGCGGTCCATCAGGCGCGACGAGGAGCGCATGGCCCGCTACCTCGAGCGCCTGATCCCGCAGCTCACGAAGGCCGTCGTCCGCGCCGAGATCCCCGCGGCGGAGCGCAACAGCGGCCGGTCCCGGTCGTCCCGTGCGCGCTCGGCCCGCAGCCGCGGCTCGAGCTCGGCGGCGAGCCGCTCCCGCACCGGCGGCAAGCGTAGGGCCGCTGCCGCGCGCAGCTAGCGGCCCGGGCGTCAGCGGGCCCGCCGCCCGGCGCGGCGGGCCGCCCTGAACCCCTGGTTTAGGGATTTTCCCGCGCCGGGTACTCAGGCAGGGAGGCGCGTAGCGCGCCGGCCCAGGGAAAGGGAAGGGAGACGCCGAGGCGCGTGGGGCGACTCCGGAAGTCTTTCCTCACCACCCCATCTCCTCCCACTCCGACCGAGCACTGGGGATCCCCCGACCCCGGTGCCCGGTCTTGCCGTGGAGCGTGGCGGCCGCGCCTAGGTGTCCTGCCCACGGACGTTGTCGACGCGGGCGCGCAGCTCGGCGAGCTCGCGCTCGAGCGCTGCGACGCGCTCGGCGAGGCCGTCGGCAGCCGCGACCGGTGACGGGGCGGGCGCCGCGTCGCCGTCCGCGTCGGCGTCGCCCAGCAGGTGCTGGTAGCGCTCCTCCTTCTGGCCGGGCCGGCGCGGCAGGCGCGCCACGAGGTCGCGTTCGATCAGGCCCTCGAGCGTCTCATGGAGCTCCGCCAGGTCCTCGAAGCGATGCATGCGCTCTGTGCGCTGCTTGAGCTGGCCGGGCGTCTGCGGGCCGCGCAGCATGAGCACGGCGAGCACCGCCAGCTCGGGCACCGACAGGCCCATCTCCTCCTCGAGAAGGTGCCGGTACTTGAGCGTCCGCGAGCCGTGGCCGAGGGCCGAGCGCACGAGCCGCCGCCGGCCGAGGGCGCCGAGGGCCTCGCGGATCGCCTCCTCGTCGTAGTCCACGACGGGGTCGCGGTTGGTGGCCTGGTTGCAGGCCAGGCGCAGCGCGTTGAGCGAGAGCGGGTACTGGTCGGGGGTGGTGCGCTGCTTCTCGACAAGGCAGCCGAGCACCCGGATCTGAACCGCATCCAGCTCCATGAGCGGCGAAAGGCTACCGCAGCGCCGGCGCCGCCCACGCCCAGGGAAACGCCGGGCCCGGCGGCGCTCAGCCCGCCGTGCCGTTGGCGCCCGCCGGCGGGCGCGGCTTCCCCGCCGGGGCCGGCGGGATGAGCTGGCGCGCGGCCTCCGCGAGCAGCGAGGCGAGCTCGCCGCTGCGGTTCTCGCCCTCGCCGGCCAGCGCGTAACCGACCGTCGCGGAAAGCGAGCGGTCCTCCCCGTAGCGCACGCGGCCCAAAGCGGCCAGGACCGCGCCCCCGACCTTCTTGGCGCCGGCCCGGTCGGCGTCGCGGAGGAGCACCGCGAACTCGTCGCCCGCGAGCCGGGCGACCTCGTCGGAGCGGCGCACGGAACGGCGCAGCTCCTCGCTCACCGAGATCAGCACCTGGTCGCCGGCGCCGCGCCCGTAGCGCTCGTTCACGGCGTCGAAGTCGTCGATGTCGATGCGCAGCAGCGCGCCGCGCTCCCCGGCGGCAAGCATCGCCGCGAAGCGGCGCTCGAGCTCGCGCGCGGTGATCAGGCCGGTGAGCGGGTCGCGCTCGCCTGCCTCCCCGTGCTCGGTAGGCAGCAGCTCGTCGACGTGCGCGACGGCGCCGAGCGCGGCCCCGCCGGGCCCGCGCACCGCGTCGATGCGCACGCGCACCGGCAGCCGCTCGCCGCTCGGCCGCTCGAAGTCGGCCTCGGCGCCCATCCGGCCGTCCTCTGCCCGGTGGGCGAGCTCGAGCGCCGCGGCGAGCGCCCCGCGCGGCAACCAGGGCAGGGGCTTGCCGACGAGATCCCCCTCGTCCACGCCGAGCAGCTCCGCGAGGGCACGGTTGGCGCGCACGACGCTGCCGTCCGCATCGAGCAGGGCGATCCCGCCCGGCGCCGACTCGAACGCCGCCTCGTAGAGCGCAGCGCGACTCGGATCGCGGTCGCGGAACTGGGATGTCGGACTGGAGGCGGACACGCTCACATCTCTGCTGTCGGTAACCCCCGCCGACCGCTTGAGTAGCGGCCCCGCGATTGATCGTCGTGCAAGGGGAGGTTACGACGCCACCGAGCGCACCCTTGCCTGACCCGCTTGAGCTGCATCGAGGCTGGCACCGCGCCCGCGCTGGCTGCCGCGGTACGCGGGCACGCGCAGGCGGTTGAGCGCGCCGGCGAGCTCGAGGCCGCCCCCGGTGTTCGCCGGGTCGAACGCGATGCCCTCGTCCGGCACGCGCCGCCCGAGACGCAGGTCGGCGACGGGCGTCCACGGCGAGAACGCGGTCGCGATCGCGAGCTCGAAGCGCAGGTCCGCGACGTCGCCCTCGGCCAGCTCGGCAAGGGTGATCCGGCGCCGGCCCGCGTCGGGGCGCGCCCCGATCACGACTCGCCCCGCGGCGCAGCGGTACGGGAGGAGCGTCGAGTACCAGCCCTCTCCGAAACCCCAGGCGGGGGCCAGCAGGTGGCGGGCGATCCGCGCGCGGCCGGAGCTCACGAGCAGGAGGTCCTGGTGGCGCCCGGGGCCGTAGGCGTCGTCGATCCGGACCGCGAGGCCGCAGGGGTCCGGGAGAGCCTCCGGCAGGCCCAGGGACCGCGAGAGCCGCACGCGCCCCGTGCGCTCGCGGCCCGAGTCGAAGAGCTCGGCGCCGGTCGCGGCGCCGTCGCGCGGCACCAGGGTCGCGGCGAAGCCCACACCGTAAGGGTGGAAGCAGCGGCGCCCGCGAAGGCGCGAGAGCGCCCCGAACGTCCGCGCGGTGAGCGCCTTGACCTGCTCAGGCGGCACGTACCGCCGGTACCCGGCGGCCGCTGGGGCTACCGCCCGGGTCGCCCACGATCGCGAGCAGGGCGTCCACCACCTGCGGGTCGAACTGCGTACCGGAGTTCGCGCGCAGCTCGGCGATCGCCTCCTCGACCGGGAGGGCGGCACGGTACGGCCGATCGGACGTCATCGCGTGGAACGCGTCGCACGCGAAGACGATGCGCGCCTCGATCGGGATCTGCTCGCCCGCGAGCCCGCGCGGGTAGCCCTGCCCGTCCCAGCGCTCGTGCTCGGCGCGCACGATCGGCGAGAGCTCGGCGAGACCCGGGACGTGCTGGAGGAGGTCGGCGCCGATGTCGGGGTGGCGGCGCATGATCGCCCACTCCTCCTCGTCGAGCGGCCCCGGCTTGCTCAGGATGGCGTCGGGGATGGCGAGCTTGCCGACGTCGTGTAGGCGGGCCGCGGCCTCCAGGCGCATGCGTTGCTCGTCGCCCACCCCGAGCCGCCGGCCGACCGAGCTCGCCAGCTCGACGACGTTCTCGGAGTGCTCGGCGGTGTACTCGTCGCGGGCGTTGACGGCGGCGATCAGCGCGTACGCCCCGACCCGCAGGGTGCGTTGCAGCTGGGCGCGCATCTCCGCGTGCTCCATGGCGAGCGAACCCAGGGCGGCCATCCGGCTCAGGATCTTCAGGTCCTCCTCGGTGAACCGCCGGCGCTCGTCACCCGAGACGACCACGAGCGCGGCGCGCACCTCCCCGCCCCACCGCATCGGCGCGCCCATCGCCCCCTTGGGCACGAAGCCGTCGGGCATCGGCATGGGCTTGCGGATCACCTCCGCGTAGTCACCGACCAGCAGCGGCTCGCCGGTCGCGATCACCCGCCCGCTCAGGCCGTGATCGGCGGGCCACCGGCGCTCATCGAACCCCTCGGGCGCCCGGTACGAGGCGATCGACCTGATGTAGCCGGGGTCCTCCTCGTCGACGACCATGGCGGCCGCCAGGTCGGCGCGGAGCGCGTGGGCCACGTGTTCAGCGAGCGTGGCCATCACGCCGGGGTCGCTGGGGTCGGTGTTGAGCGCATGCACGGCGCCCAGCACCTCGACGTTGTGGCGGGCGCGCTGCCGGGCGTGCTCCCGCGAGCGCGCCATGGCGAGCACGGCCCGCACGGTCTGGACGGCGAGCGCCATGACCAGGGCGGCGATCACGAAGTCCCAGGTGCCGGGCGACCTGCCCTCGAGCACGTCGTCGACCAGGGGTAGCCCGCCGATCACCACGACCGCGGCGGCGATGCCCAGCTTCGATGCCATGAAACCTCTCGACTCCCTCCGCAGCTCCCCTCGCGGGGATCAGTGCCATCCAGGCTGCGCCAACGGTACCCCCTACTACCCAGAATTCATAGGCTTCTTGCGCATCCTTCCGGCGAATCGTGTTAGATGCGCGCCGTGACGACCGGGCAAGTGTCCGCCCCCGCGCCCGCGCAGGCGTTCACGCACGAGACGCTGCGGGTGAGCCCCGCGCCCGGCGCGAGCACGACGGTGCACGTCCTGCGCCTGCAGCGCTCCCGGTACCGGGTACGCGTCGCTCGCCTCGACCCGCTGGCGCGGCTCGCCGACTGGTGCGCCGCAAACGGCACCGAGCACGCCCTGATCGGCGGCTTCTACGTGCGGGCCCGGTCCGTCCCGCTCGGGGACCTGTGGATCGACGGCCGCGCGCTTCCCTCCGAGCCCTTCGACGCGCCGTGGGACCGGCTGCGCTCCTGCGTCCACATCGAGGGCGACGACGTGGCCCTGCGGCCGCGCACGGAGCTGCCCGCGGCCGTCGCGGGAGATTTGTTGCAGGCGGGCCCGCTGCTCGTGCGCGGCGGCCGCTCGGCGATCCGCGCCGGGGTCGATCCCGAGGGCTTCTCGGCGGGGGCGCGCCAGTTCGACTCGGACATCACCGCGGGGCGCTACCCGCGCGCGGCCCTCGGCGTCAACGGCGGCGAGCTGATCGCCGCGGTCTGCGACGGCCGCACGGACGACGACTCGGGGCTCGAGCTCGGCGAGCTCGCCGACGTGATGGTGTCGCTGGGGGCGACCGACGCGATCAACCTCGACGGGGGCGGCTCGGCGTCGCTCGTCGTCTCCGGGCGCCTCGTGAACACCCCGCGCGAGGAGCACGGCGTGCCCCTCGTCGGGGGGCGCCCGGTCCCCACCGCGCTGCGGTTCGAGGCGCGCTGAGCCGGCGCCCCGCCACGTTCAGCCCTAGTCGTCGTTTTCCGGCTACGTGGGCTGAACGAACGACGCCGCAGCGCGACGTTCAGCCGTGGTCGCCGGATTTCGACTACCAGGGCTGAACGTGCGGCGGGGGTGGGACTCCGCCCCCGCCGGCCCGGACCCGACCGTTAGGCTCCATTTTCCATGGAGCCTGTTAACGAAC
>Ga0207874_1000978_pt1 | contig 36529 bp, 28 predicted proteins | sample HigsolmetaAR201D_FD_184833 | JGI IMG/M metagenome (GOLD analysis project Ga0207874, IMG submission 184833) | Ionic liquid and high solid enriched microbial communities from the Joint BioEnergy Institute, USA - AR20-1-D (SPAdes) (version 2) ...
CTGATCGAGCCGAACGCGCTCGACGCGGGCTTTGCGACGCGCCTACGTCGCGTGCAGACGCATGTGGCGGCGGGCCTGAAACTGCACTGCGCGCTGAGCGAAACGCCGCAGTATCGCGTCAATGAGCCGTTCACTGATCAGCAGTTGCGGGCCGCGACGGTGATCATCGCGCCGAACCGAGCGTATCGCGAGGCGGCTTGGTATGCCGCCAGTCAGGGCCGCATACCCGAAGCGCCGATCATTAATGCCTTCGCGCCCAGCGTCTACGACGAATCGCTGGCGCCTCCCGGCCATATCACCTGGTCGACGTACATCACCTGGGTACCCGCCGAACTGCGCGAAGGGTCGTGGGAGACGCACCGCGAGGCGGTCGCCGAGCAGTTGTTCGATGCGATCGAGCGATGGGTGCCGAACTTCCGCCGCGCCCTGCTCGATTATCGCATGCTCACACCCGCCGATCTCGCCAACGAGCGCTTTCTTACCGATGGGAACATCCACCATGTCGATGCCATCCCATCGCAGTTATTCTGGCAACGTCCGCTCCCCGAACTCGCCGAGTATCGCACGCCCGTGGCTGGGCTATACCTCTGCGGCGCGGGCACGCATCCCTGGGGCGAGGTCAGCGGCGCACCCGGCTACAACGCCGCCCACGCGATTCTGCGTGAACTTGAGGCCCAAGCATAATTGGAGGATACTGCCGTGTCGAACCAACATCTTATCTACATTAATGGGGAATTTTATCCTCCCGAGGAAGCCAAAATATCGATCTTCGACTCGGCAGTGATGCTGGGCGATACTGTCACCGAATCGACGCGCACCTTCAAGCATCAGCCGTTCAAGCTCGAACAGCACATCAAACGGCTGTACAAATCGCTGAAGATCGCGCGCATCAACCCTGGCATGACCGAAGCTGAGATGTTCGAACTCTCGCTCAAGGTGCTCGACGCCAATCGCCACCTGCTCGGCCCCGACGATGATTGCTGGCTGGTACACAATATTTCGCGTGGGCGATCGATCGCGGGTGCCGACCCGACCGTGCAGCACTCACCCGCCACGATCATCATCTTCACCCAGCCGATGATCCTGACCGATTGGGCGAACTTCTACCTGGAGGGCTGCCACGCCGTCACGCCGATGAGCCGCGCCATCCCGAACCAAGCCCTCGATGCCCGCATCAAAAACCGCAGCCGCATGGCCTACACGCTGGCCGAGATCGAGGTGAAACTGGTCGATCCCAAGGCCCAAGGCATTCTGCTCGACATCTACGGCAACGTGGCGGAAAACAAGGGCGGCAACTTCTTCATCGTGAGCGAGGGCGTGCTCAAAACGCCGCCGGTCAGCAACTCGCTGGCGGGCATCAGCCGCGCCACGGTGCTCGAATTAGCCGAGCAATTGGGCATCCCAAGTGAAGAGACGCATATCCAGCCCTACGACATTTATACCGCCGACGAGGCATTCTTCACCAGCACGCCCTACTGCATCATGCCCGCCAGCCGCTTCAACGGCCTGCCGATCGGCGATGGCACGGTTGGCCCGATCACCAAGCAACTGCTCAAGGCTTGGAGCGATCTGGTAGGGGTCGATATCGTGGGCCAAGCCCAACGACAACTGCAAACACGTTCATAGTCGAAGGATACAGGAATGTTCGAATCTGGTCTGATTTACCGCAACCCAAAGCCGCATCTCTACGCGCGACACGCGGCCTTCCCAAGCCTGGTGCTGCTACCCAGCGGCGAACTGCTGGCAACTTTCAGCATCGGCTGTGGCTTCGAGTCCGCCGATACGCACACCGAGCTGGCCCGCTCCACCGATGGCGGGCGCACCTGGCAACTGGTCGGTGCGGTCTTTAACGAAAGCGTGCCCGACCGACCGACCTCGTGCAATGTGCGTATCAGCCGCGCGCCCGATGGCGAACTGCTGGCAATCGGTGTGCGCGCCGACCGCTCACGGACCGACGAGGGGCTCACCAACCCCGAGACGCAGGGCTTTGTGGAGACCGAGGTGGTGCTGTTCCGGTCGCACGACGACGGCCACACCTGGAGCGGCCCCGAGATCATCGAGCCGCCGCTGGTCGGTCCATCCTTCGAGCTATGCAGTCCAATCGTGACGCTCAGCAATGGCCGCTGGCTCTGGCCCACCTCGACTTGGATGGGCTGGGATGGCGACTGCCCGAACGGCATGAAGGCCGTGGCGTTCATCTCGCACGATCGCGGCCAGACGTGGCCCGAATATACCGATGTGATGAGCAACACCGCCGACAACATCATCTTCTGGGAACAGAAGATGGTCGAATTGGCGGATGGGCGCGTATTGGCAGTCTGCTGGACACACGACATGCCAAACGGCGTCGATCGGCCCATCCACTACGCGATCTCGCACGATGGCGGTCGCACCTTCGGCGAACCCCGCTCGACCGGGCTGCAGGGCCAAACCAGCACGCCGATCGTGTTGAGCGATGGGCGCATTATCACCGTCTACCGCCGCACCGACCTGCCGGGTCTGTGGGCCAACTACGGGCGGCTCGATGGCGATACCTGGGTCAACGAGACGCAGGTGCCGCTGTGGGGCTACCAACGCCCCGGTGAGGCCAATAGCGTCGGCGGCGACAACCTGAGCCGTTCGTTCAACGTGCTCAAATTCGGCCTGCCCACTGGGCTGGTTCTGCCAGACGGCGACGTACTCGTGGCCTTCTGGGGTGTCGAAGATTGTATCTACAATATCCGCTGGTTCCGTATTCCAGCACAACCAACCGAAGCCAATCAGGCGTAATCTCAAGCAATCAAGGAGAACCTTCCCATGTTCGATCCTACAACCCTCCACGGCATTATTCCGCCGATGTGTACACCCCGTAACCTGGATGGCTCGGTGGATGTCGCCTCGATCAAAACGCTGGCCGACTTCCTGATCGGCGGCGGCGTACACGGCCTGTTCGTGCTCGGCTCGACTGGCGAGTTCGCGCTGCTGACCGACGCACAGCGCCGCCAGGTGATCGAGGAGACTGTCAAGGCCGCCGCAGGCCGCGTGCCCGTGTTGGCTGGCATTATGGAAACGTCGACCGTGCGCAGCATCGAAGCTGGTTTGCGAGCCAAGGAAGCTGGCGCGCAGGCCGCAGTGCTCTCGGCGCCCTTCTACATCCGCACCTCGCAGTCGGAGATCATCACGCACTTCCGCGCGGTGAAGGAAGCCGTCGGCCTGCCGCTCATGGCCTACGATGTACCCGGCGCTGTCGGCGTCAAGCTGGAGTTCGACACCGTGGTGCAACTGGCCCGCGAAGGCACGATCGTCGGCTTGAAGGACAGCAGCGGCGTCACCGACAACTTCCGCCGCCTGATCATCGCCATGCGCGATATGCCCAGCTTCCGCATCTTCACTGGTTCGGAGCTGATCATCGACAACTGTTTCGAGATGGGCGCAGCGGGTAGCGTACCGGGCCTCGGCAACGTCTTCCCCGAGGAGTACGTGAAGATCTACGATCTCGTCAAGGCTGGCGACATCGCTGGTGCCGCCGCAGTGCAGGATCGCCTGCTGGCCTGCTTCTACGAATTGATCAGCCAGGGCGCTGCTAGCTACTCGTTCGGTTCGAAGGCGCTGGGTGGCTTCAAGACTGGCGCAAAGCTGCGTGGTGGCATGGCTACCACCGTCGTTGGCACGCCGCTTCAGAGCTTCACGCCCGCCGATGAGGAGGCTGTGGCCGAAGTGATGCGCCGCCACGGCTATCTGTAAGCACCACGGGGTTTGGAGGGCGCAGGCTCACCAAACCCCTGCCTCCTGGATAACACGATCCTACATTCCAAACAATGCGAGGTTCACAGGAGACGTGATGTCGGTGCGTTGCACATCGCAGTGCATCGACATCATCCAAAACGTAACATCCCTTGCTGCCGCAGGCGAGAACGAGTTTGCAATCATCATAGCCCAAGCGAATCTGGTATCATAGGCGGATAAGCCGCTCACCACATTCACGTTTCTGGTTAATGGCGATTGGCAAGCAAGGCGCTTGTCGAGAAAACTTCGAGGATTCCAATGACACTACCACGCATTGCGCTCGGCGGCATTGTCCACGAGACACACATCTACGCCGAACCCAAGACCGAACTCTCCGACTTCGAGGCACAGGGCACCTACCGAGGTCAAGCGATCATCGATGCGCTGCGCGGCTCCCGCTCGGGCATCGGCGGCATGATCGACGGCGCGGCCAACTACGATTGGGAACTCGTGCCCACCTACTATGCCACAGCGCTCCCGAGCGGTATGGTGCGCGAAAGTGTCTATCAGACCCTGCTCAACCGCCTGATTGAAGACCTCAAAGCCGCTCTGCCGCTCGATGGTGTCCTCCTGATGTTGCACGGCGCGATGGTCACCGAAGAGCACCCCGACGCCGAAACCGATATTCTGGAGAAGGTGCGTGAAGTCGTCGGCTACGACATCCCGATCGTGACCGAGCTTGACATGCACGGCAACATCAGCGCCAAGATGACCACCCTGGCCGATGTGCTCGTCGCGTTCAACGAGAACCCGCACATCGACCCATACGAGCGCGGCGTCGAATCGGCCCATGTGATGGCGCGCCTGCTGAAGGGCGAAATCAAGCCGACCGTTGCCTACGCGCAGCCGCCGATCATCCTGGCGCCGCAGTTCACGGGCACCAGCGACCTACCGTTGGTCGCCGTTCACCAGCGCGTGCGCGAGATCAAGCAGAACGACCCGTCAGTCGTCAGCGTCTGTGTGATGGGAGGCTTCGGCTACGCCGATGCGCCATTCGTTGGCCCTAGCATCATCGTCACCACCAACAACGATGCCGAACTGGCCCAACGCTACGCCAATGAGCTTGCCGACATCATCTGGGAGAACCGCAACGCCGCAAAGCCGACCTTCTACGACCCCGACACCGCGGTGGCCAAGGCGCTCGAAATGCCCGGCGGCCCCATCCTGCTGATCGACTCCGCCGACAACATCGGTGGCGGCTCGCCCGGCGATGGCACCGACGCGCTGCGGGCGATGCTCAAGGCCAACGTACAGGAGGGCGCGGTTGTGATCGCCGACCCCGAGTCGGTCGCGACCTGCTGGGAGGCTGGCATCGGCGCGGTCGTCTCGCTGCGTGTGGGTGGCAAAGTCGATAATTGGCACGGCGAGCCTGTTGAACTGACCGGCACCGTTAAGGCGCTCTCCGACGGCGTGTACGAGTGCGAACTGCCCTCGAACCACTTCGCATCGTTCTACGGCAACACCCTGCGCATGGGCCGCACGGTTTGGTTGCGCGCCGAGGGCATCAACATCGTGCTCACCGAGCGCAAGACGCCGCCGTTCGACCTTGCGCAGCTACGCGGTATCGGCGTCATCCCTGAGGAGCAGAAGATGATCGCTGTTAAATCGGCGGTGGCCTATCGCGCCGCCTACATGCCGATCGCCGCTGGCGTTGTCGAGATGGACACTGCGGGTCTGTGCAGCGCCAATCTCGCGCGCTTCCCCTTCAAGAACCTGCGCCGCCCGATCTTCCCGCTCGACGAGAACGTTGAACGCTAGAGCGCCATTGGGCAACACAAAGCGCCAGTACACATTGTTTGTGTGCTGGCGTTTTTTATATCCACAGATTACACAGATGACACAGATTTCCTGAAATGCCTTTGGAATGGCCGCGCGTTTCGGTGCTTCCTTCTTGTCATTCCGAATGCAGTGCGCAGCACGGAATGAGGAATCTCATCGTTATGCATTGGATTCCTCGCTGAGATCTCTCCCCATTCGCTTCGCTCAGGGCTTCGACCGTTCGAGATGACAGTGCTTTTCACCGCTTCCTTCTTGTCATTCCGAATGCAGTGCGCAGCACGAAGTGAAGAATCTCTCTGTCCTTTACAACCTTGAGCGCCTTACAATCCTGTTCGTTCGAGATGACAGAGCTTTTCACCGCTTCCTTCTTGTCATTCTGAACGAAGTGCGAAGCACGAAGTGAAGAATCTCTCTGTCCTTTACAGCCTTGAGCGCCTTACAATCCTGTTCGTTCGAGATGACAGTGCGTTTCACCGCTTCCTTCTTGTCATTCTGAACGAAGTGCGAAGCACGAAGTGAAGAATCTCTCTGTCCTTTACAACCTTGAGCGCCTTACAATCCTGTTCGTTCGAGATGACAATGCTTTTCACCGCTTCCTTCTTGTCATTCTGAACGAAGTGCGTAGCACGAAGTGAAGAATCTCTCTGTCCTTTACAACCTTGAGCGCCTTACAATCCTGTTCGTTCGAGATGACAGTGCGTTTCACCGCTTCCTTCTTGTCATTCTGAACGAGTGCGTAGCACGAAGTGAAGAATCTCTCTGTCCTTTACAACCTTGAGCGCCTTACAATCCTGTTCGTTCGAGATGACAATGCTTTTCACCGCTTCCTTCTTGTCATTCTGAACGAAGTGCGTAGCACGAAGTGAAGAATCTCTCTGTCCTTTACAGCCTTGAGCGCCTTACAATCCTGTTCGTTCGAGATGACAATGCTTTTCACCGCTTCCTTCTTGTCATTCTGAACGAGTGCGTAGCACGAAATGAAGAATCTCTCTGTCCTTTACAGCCTTGAGCGCCTTACAATCCTGTTCGTTCGAGATGACAGTGCTTTTCACCGCTTCCTTCTTGTCATTCTGAACGAAGTGCGTAGCACGAAGTGAAGAATCTCTCTGTCCTTTACAGCCTTGAGCGCCTTACAATCCTGTTCGTTCGAGATGACAGTGCGTTTCCTCGCTGCGTTTCTTCGCGTCGCTTGGCGGCTCGCTTGGGATGATGGTGATTACACTAAACCCTACCCCACACAACCATAATCTGCGTAATCTGTGGAATCTGTGGATGTTCAAACAATCCGTAGACAGAAACACAACATCGGGGATAGCCACGCTACCCCCGATGTGTCGTTGAGTTATATACCGCGCTAGCGGACTAGCGGGTGAGCCACAGATACGGTCGCTCGATCAGTTGACGCACGCGGTTGAGGAAGCGCGCCGCTGGCGCACCATCCACCACGCGGTGATCGAACGTCAGGCTGAGCGCCATCATACGGCGCACCTCAACCGTGTCGTTCTCCTCGTCCACCACGACCGGGCGAGCCTGGATACGGCCAACACCCAAGATCGCGCTCTCGGGCAGGTTGATGATCGGCGTGAAGGCATCGATGTTGAACATGCCTAAGTTGCTGATCGTGAACGTGCCGCCGCTCATCTCGTCGCTCTTGAGCTTGCCAGCCCGCGCCTGTTCGATCAGGCGGCTGGTGTCGGCGGCGATCTGTTGCAGCGATTTGTTGCCTGCATCGGCCACGACTGGCACCAACAGGCCACGCTCGGAATCCACAGCCACGCCAATATTGGCCGCAGCGTGCAGGATAATGCCCTCGTCGGTGAACGAGGCGTTCAGCGCGGGATGCTCGCTCAGCGCCACCGCCACGATCTTCACCAGCATGTCGTTGTACGACGGCACCGGCAGACCAGCAGGCTTGAGATCGGCGGCGATCTGCTTGCGCAGCCGCACCATCTCGGTGGCATCGGCATCGGTGGTGAGCGTTACCGGCACCACCGTGCGTGCGCTCTCGGTGAGGCGAGCCGCGCTGATCTTGCGGATGCCCGAGAGCGGAATGAGCGTATCGCCTTCGCCTGCGCTCGGTGCGGGCTTGGCGCTGCGTGCTGCCTGCTCCACATCGGCGCGACCGATCCGGCGGCCAGGCGCATCGCTGGCGAGTTGGGCGACATCGACGCCGAGTTCTTCGGCGACGCGACGCGCCAACGGGCTGACGCGCACTGGGGCGGCCTGCGTACGAGCGGCTGCCCGTACATCACGCTCGATAATGCGACCAGTGCGACCGCTGCCTGTGAGCGTCGTCCAATCGACGCCAAGCTCCTTGGCAACGCGACGCGCCCGTGGGCTGATCGCAGGGCCGCCATCGCGGCGACTGCTTGTGGCACTTGGAGCCACGCTACTTGCTGGGGCTGCGCTGCTCGTCGCAGGGTTTGGCGCAGGCTCCGCACTCGCAGCCGCCGGAGCCGTATCGAAGTTCAACTCCTCACCGGGCGCTGCAATGTAGGCCAGCAATGTACCAACTGGCACAGTTTTGCCTATGGGTGGGGAATCTGGCGGGATGCGCAGGATGCCGCTGTCGAACGATTCAACATCGCTCGCAGCTTTGTCGCCCTCAACGGTGCAGATCAGGTCGCCCTCCTGCACCATGTCTCCATCCTGCTTAAGCCACTGGACGAGGGTTCCTTCCTCCATCGTCCATCCCAGCCGTGGCATCTTAACCTCAGCTGCCATTCTGGCACTCCGTATTCTGTAAAGGTCTCTGCGTATCCATCAACCAACGAGCATCGCATCGAGCGGCCCATCGGCCACGATCGCACGAGATCCTAATAGGTATGATGTCCTGGCTATTCCGCAATCAAATCGCGGATGGCTTGAGCGATCGAATCGACGTTCGGCACAACCGCAGCCTCCAGCGGTGGGCTGTAGGGCGTTGGTGTGTGCGCGCCATTGAGACGGCGGATGGGAGCATCCAAATCATCGAAGCCCAGATCGGCCACTTGCGCCGCGATCTCGGCACCGATACCATAGGGCGCGAATGTCTCATCGACGATCAACAGGCGGCCCGTCTTCTTCACCGAAGACAGAATGGTATCGACATCCAACGGGGCAACCGTGCGTGGGTCGATCAGTTCGACCGAGATGCCCTCGGCGGCCAACTTCTCGGCAGCCTCAAGCGATTTGCGCACCATAAACGCCAACGCCACCACGGTGACATCGGTGCCTTCGCGCACAACGTTCGCCTGACCGAACGGCAGGTAGTATTCTTCCTCGGGCACTGGACCTTTGATATTGAAGATCGACTTGTGCTCCAAGAACACCACTGGGTCGTCGCTGCGGATGGCGGTCTTGAACAAGCCCTTGCCATCGTAGGGGTTCGAGGGGATCACCACGCGCAGACCAGGGATATTGGCGAAGTGCGAGTAGTAGCTACCCGAGTGGTGGGTGGCCGACGCACCGCCGATACCGATCGCGCCGCGCAGCACCATCGGCATCTTAAGCCGACCACTGCTCATATACTGGATCTTGGCGGTCTGGTTGTACAGTTCACCCAGCGCATCCAAGATAAAGTCGACAAACATAAAGTCCACGATCGGGCGCGTGCCAGTCATCGCTGCGCCGGTGCACATACCGACGAAACCGCGCTCGCTGATCGGCGTATCGCAAAGCCGCATCGGGCCATATTTATCGAACAAGCCTGTGGTTGTATTGAAGTTACCACCACGGGGACCGATGCCCTCACCCACGACGAAGATATTCGGGTCGCGGCTCATCTCTTCATCGAGACCCTCGCGGGTGGCTGTGATGTAGGTTATCTCGCGCATCTGCTTTCTTTCCTAAGCATTGCTGTTAACACCATTGTGTGAACACAACGGCATTAAGCGGCATAGATAAAGTCCGACGCCGTGGCGGGGTCGGGATATGGGCTATTCTTGGCGAACTCGTGGGCCTCGGCAACCATGGTCTGCACTTCTGCCTCGATAGCAGCCAGTTCTTCCAGCGAAGCCTGGTTGGTGGAGGTCAGGTAGTTGCGCAGGTTGATGATCGGGTCGCGGGCCTTCCACTCGTTGATCTCGTCGAAGGAGCGGTAGCTACCGTCGTCGCGAGCGCCCTCGGAGTGGGCGCGGGTACGGTAGGTCTTGCACTCGATCAGGGTGGGGCCGCCGCCCGAACGTGCCCGCTCGATAGCCGCGCCAGCCACCTCGTAGACGGCCAACACATCGTTGCCATCGACGGTGATGCCCGGGATGCCGTAGCCCGCAGCGCGCTGCGAGATGTCGCGGACGCGCGCCGAGTACGAGATCGGCACTTCGGTGGCGTACATGTTGTTCTCGCACACAAAAATCACCGGCAGATCCCAGATCGCCGCCATATTCAGACCTTCGTGGAAGGCGCCGTTGTTCGAAGCGCCATCGCCGAAGAAGGCCACGCCCACGTTGTCGGTGCCGCGCAGCTTGAAGCTGTAACCCGCGCCGGTGGCCTGCAGGATACACGGGCCAACGATACCGCTAGTGCCCATCATGCCGACTTCGGGCGCGAAGATGTGCATACTGCCGCCACGGCCCTGCGAAACGCCAGTGGCGCGACCGTACAACTCGGCGATCATCTCTGCCGGGGAGACACCCTTGGCGAGCGCGTGACCGTGACCACGGTGAGTGCTGAAGACGGCATCCTCTTTCGTCAGGTGGGCGCACACACCCGTGGCGATCGCTTCTTCACCAACGTAGGTGTGGCAAGCACCGTGGATCAGGCCAGCCTGATGGCTCTTGGCGAGCTGCTCCTCGGTACGGCGGATTATTTGCATCACCCGATAAAGCCCTAACAGCGTGGCCTTATCGAGCTGCGTATCGGTACTTTGGGTCATGGTTCTGTCCTACTCCATTACTACAAGGAAAGCGTGTTGCTGGGCAATGGCGCCAGAGAGACGCCATTGCCGGGCATCCGCAGGTGTAATCGTTTTATATCAGATTCGATTCGTTGCCCGGCATGCCAGGGTACGAACCGCCAGAGTTCTTCGCCAAGTTACCGCCATCCATCGGCACGATCGCGCCTGTGATCCAGCTCGAAGCATCCGAGGCGAGGAAGATCGCCAAGCCCTTGATATCGTCGGGCTGACCGAGCCGACCCGCTGGGATACCGCGCAGGAAGACATCCTTCAACTCAGGGTTCTCCTCGATGCGGCGGGCCAAACCAGCGTTCATCACCTGCGCGGGCAGAATGGCGTTCACGCGCACGCCGCGGCTACTCCAGTGCGTGGCAAGCTCGCGAGTGAGCTGCACGACAGCCGCCATACCCATACCGTAGGGGACCTGGCCGCGACCGAGCGACGTCACGCCGCCGATCGAGCCGATATTGATGATGCTGCCCTTACCAGCCTTCAGCATGCGCTGCCCGGCCAACTGGCAGGCGCGGAACCGCGCGATCACCAGGCCGTGAATCACATGCTGCAACTCCTCGATCGTTGTATCTTCCGGCTGCGACTGGCTGCCTGGGCCATAGACATTGCCCAGCACGTCGATCTTGCCAAACTCACTATCCACTAACGCGAACAGCTCTTCCAAGGCTTTGAGATCGGTGACATCATAGGTTGTGGGGATCACACGGCGGCCCAGGGCAGCAATGTCATCGGCAGTCTTCTGCACGCCTTCGGCGTTGACATCGGTGATAACCAGATCGGCGCCCACCTCAGCAAACGCGAGTGCCATAGCGCGGCCCATACCAGCGGCAGCACCAGTGACTACCGCAACCCGACCGCTCATATCAAATAATGGATGTGTCATGGAACCTAGCCCCCTTTACGACTGAGATTGGCGATGGTATTAGCAGAAACTACCGGATCATGGGCAACCCATTGATATCCGATACGATCAAATCCCCCACGAGAAGGTTGAGAGAATTTCTGGCCCCTGTTCGGTGACGAGCACCATTTTCTCGGAGCGTGCGCCGAAGGTGCCACCCGGGCCTGCATACGCGCCTGGCTCGACCGAGAACACCATACCCGCTTCGATCGGTGTGTCGTCGTAGGCCACCAAGCGCGGCGCCTCGTTCACCACCACGCCGATCTGGTGCCCGGCGTAATGGGACGATGTCAGGCCGTAGCTCTTGAAGGCGGCATCGGCGGCGTGCCAAGCGTCGCTGGCGCGATTGCCCACACGCAAGGCATCCATAGCAGCTTCGCATGCGGCCTGCGAAGCTCGCGCGATCTGAAGCTGTTGCGCGGTCGGTTCGGGGTTGCCGATCAGATGCGTGTTGGTGCAGTCCGACCAGTACCCATCGACGCGCTGGCTGATATCCATCAGCGCGGCGTCGCCGTACTCGGTGACGCGGTCGCGCGGACCATCGGGATAGTTGACAGTGGTAGTGCGCGGGCCTGTCACTAGTTCGCCCACGACCGGGATCTCGTGGCCCACCGCACGGAACATGCGCTGGGTGATCTCGGCCCACATCTCGAACTCGTTCTTGCCTGGCTCACGGGACAGTTCGGCCAGCGTGTTGTGGCCGATATCGGCGATCGCCGAGGCGCGGCGCAGCAGCGCGATCTCGCGGGCTGTCTTGATGCTGCGCGCCTTGTTGAGTGCCGGAGCCGCATCAACCAGCTTCAGCTTCGGGAACTCGTTGGCTAGCAGTTCGGCGATGATATAGGGCATGGAGCGAAATTCCACCGCCAACGTCGCGCTGCTATTGGCCAAACCGGCTTGGGTCAGCACCTCGCGAATGCGCGCAAGAAAGCTGGCCTGCGAATCGAAGGCGGTGAGATGGCTGAAGCTATCGAAGCTGAGCAACGATCCAAGCCGCGATTGCTTCTTGGCCGCCCCAGCGTTGCCATCGGATACGATCAAGGCGCCATCCGGAGCGGCACGCCCCACAAGCGCCAGCGGGATGCCATAGGCAAACTCGGCGCCAGCGCCCAAGGGCAAAGGCACCTCGTAGCCGCTGACATAGGTCACATTGGCGAGAGACGAGAGCAACGCTGCATCGCAGCCTTGAGCCTGTAACGCATCATTGGCACGCGCCAATTCCTCATTGATAGTCTGTTCGCTCATAATCGCTCCAATTAGCGAGTCTTGATATAGACGCGGTATTAGCCCCGCGAACCATCGTAACGATGATTCAGGTCGGATACTTCGATATGCACATCGGGCCGTTTGAGCACTTCCTCACGCAGGGCGGTGCCCAGACCAGGACGCTCGGGCAGCCAAAGCATGCCCTCGGAGATCGGGATACGCTCGGTCATCACGTCGTTGTACCAGCCCTCGGTGTAGGCGCGCACCGTCTCCATAATCATCGCGTTGGGGATGTGCAGCATCAGATGCGCGGCGGACCAGAGCGCCACCGGGCCGATGGTGTCGTGGCTGGTGATCGGCAGATAGTACGTGTCGGCCATCGAGCAGATTTTGCGCGTCTCGGAGATACCGCCCGTCCACGCCATATCGGGCATCACAATATCGGCGGCGCGCTGCTCGACCACCTGGCGGAAGCCGAAGCGGGTGAACAAGCGCTCGCTCACGCACAGCGGCACAGTCGTCTCGACCTTCAGCCGTGCGTACGATTCGATATTGTCGGGCGGCATAATCTCTTCGAGCCAGAGAATGTCGTACGGCTCCAAGGCCCGCGCGATCTGGATGGCGACCGGCAGATTCCAGCGGGCGTGGCCCTCGATCGCGATCTCCATCTTGTCGCCGACCGCCTTGCGGATGTCTTCGACCACCGACAAGCCCTTCAGCAGGTTCTCTTTGCTGAGGTAGTGACCGACGGGGCCGCTCGCGCTCTTGCCCGCGCGGCTGCCGATCGGCCCGCCCAGCGAGACGCCGAACTGATCGAAAGGCCACACCTTCATCGCGGTGATGCCGCTCTTCAACAGTTCGATGGCCAACTCGCCAGCACGACCCTGCTCAGCCCAAGCGTGGTAATCCTGATGCGGACCGTGGCTCACACAGGTGTTGTAGATGCGGATGCGGTCGCGGCTGCGGCCACCGAGCAGCTGATAGATCGGTTGGCCGGTGTACTGGCCGAGGATATCCCACAGCGCCACATCGATCGCGCTGATCGCACGGGTTTCGCTGCCCGCGTAGCCGAAGAAGTTGACCAACGAGAACAGGTTATGCCAGATCTGCTCGATATCGAACGGGCTGCGATCGATCAGCAAGTTTGCAAACACATCGTGAATGATGGCGCTGACAGCACGCGGCGCGTAGAACGTCTCGCCCAAGCCGATCAGACCCTCGTCGGTGTGAATGCGCACCCACATCGTGTTGGGTTGCTCATCGATCCAAATCGTTTCTAAGCGGGTAATCTTCACCGTAGCCTCACTTCACTAGCCACATTGCCTCAAGATGGTGTCATTCACCAACCGACCGAAATGTAATGCCTTCGCCGACCTCAAGCAGCGCCACCTGCCCGGTGCCGCCGAGCCGTTGGTATGTGTCGGCGAACAACTGCGGGTCGAGCGTCGATTGAGGGTCGTTGCCGGGATTCTTCCAGAGAATGTGATGCATTGGGATAGCGATGCGAGGCCGCAGTTGCCATGTGAGCAATGCAGCTTCGTACGCGTTCATATTGCCGCCCGTGCCGTTGATCACCGCCATCACCACATCGATGGGACGCTCGGTGTCATAGGCCAGCGCGCGCAACCGCAAATCGTACTCGGTGTCGCCCGTGTGATAGATCCGCAACCCTTCGGTCTCGATCATCAGGCCGATCGCGTCGGGCACCTCCCAGCCAGGGATGCCAGCCAAGTGACGGGCGGGCACGGCGGTGATGCGGATATCGCGGAAGGTGAAGGTCTCGCCAGCAGTGATCGCGTTCACCCGCTCGCCGGGCACCATCCAGCCCAACAGGCGCGAGCGGCACGTGGGAGGGCCGAGGAACGTGGTGGTGGGGCTGTGCTTGGCGAGCAACGGCAGCCCTTCGGGATCGAGATGATCCTCGTGCCAGTGCGTCGAGACAACCAGATCGGGACGCGCCTCGGAGACTGGAACGGGTGGCGGCCCAGCCCGCTCGATCCCGAAGATTTGCGCGACACAATCGCTAAAATACGGGTCGATATACAGCTGGGTGCCTGCCGATGTTTTCAGCACAAACCCAGTGCCACTGAGCCACCAAGCCATCACAGAGCCGGGCTGCACTTGGGTTTCGGCGATGGTTGTTGCAAGCGATGTCATTGCACACCTCGTACGTAAGCTGCTTACCCAAGGGCAACGTTAGGAACGACCAGCGAGCTTGAACGCCTGCCTGACACCCTCTTGCAATAGACCACCATCGTAGGAGGCGGTGATGAACTGAAGCCCCTGCTCTAGCCAGAAACTCACGTCGAGGTCGCCCGCGATACCAGCGATCTTGCCGGTCTTCTTGCAGGCCTCCACCACGCGCAGGATCATCTCGCGCTGAGCCTTGGCACCTTCGGGGGTGCGGCGATCCACACCCATCGTGATCGAGAGGTCGGTTGGGCCGATCCAGCAGCCATCGACGCCCTCCACGCTCAAGATTTCCTCGGCCCGTTCGGCGGCTTGCAAGGTTTCGATCTGCACCGCCAGAAAGACCTCATCGTTGGCCCAGTGTTCGTATTCGGAGCCATAGTAGGCGGGAGCACCACCAAACGAGCGCTTGCCACGGGGCGGGTAGCGCGTGGCCAGCGCGGCCTCGCGGGCTTCTTCGGGGGTATTCACCATCGGCACAATAATGCCGAGCGCACCACGATCGAGCAGGCGCCCGATCGCGCCGTAATCGTTCTTGCCAACCCGCGCCATCGGCGTGGCCGAGCCAAGGCTGATCGCCCGAAAGCCATCCGCAGCCGTTTCATCGGTCCACAAGCCGTGCTGCAAGTCGAGCATCACGAAATCCAACCCGCTGTGCGAGAGCAGTTCGACCATCATTGGCGAGCCTGAATTGGAGGAAGTGCCGATCACAGCCTCACCAGCCAACATTTTGCGCTTGGCAGTATTCACGCGATGGGTAGAAAGCGCCATAACACTACTCCGTGTACGAAGCTACCGGCGACCATTGCACGGTGCATCGAGATTGCAGAATGCCAGAATTAGCCCTTCACAGCGCCGGCGGTAAGGCCCGAGATGATGTAGCGCTGCATCATGAGATAGAACACGACCGGTAGAATCGAGAAGACCAGACCCGCCGCCATATACTGCTCGACCGGGGTGAAGCCAGTCGCTTTCAGCGTTGTGAGGCCGACCGAGGCGGGCTGCAACTCCGCGCTCGACAGCATAATCACCGCGAACAAGAACTCGTTCCACGCCGAGAAGAACGACACCACCGCCACCGCTACCAGACCGGGCGCGGCCAGCGGCAACACAATTCGCCAGAGCGCCGTCCACTCGGTGCAGCCATCCACCACCGCCGCATCGAGCACCTCGCCGGGCACCGTATCAAACACGCCCTTGAGAATCCAGATGCAGATCGGCAGCGAGAAGGCCACGTTGATCAGCGAGAGCGTCGAGAGCCGATCGGTCAGGTTCAAGCGCTGATAGATGATGTAGAGCGGGATCACGATCAGGATCTCGGGCAGCATCTGGGTGACCAGCAGGAACATGCCGAACAGCGAGCGACCCTTCCAGCGCAGGTTCGAGAGCGCGTAGGCGCCCAGCACCGTGAGCGACAAGCACAACAACATCGACATCGTGGCGATCAGCAGCGAGTTGGTCAGCCAGCGCGCGATCGGGTAGTTGCCGAACAGGTCGGAGAACTGGTTGAAAATGATCTCTTGGGGGATCAGGGGCGGCGGATAGTGCAACGTGTATTTGCTGGGCTGGAACGTACTCACCAACATCCAGTAGATCGGGAAGATCGTGATGATCGAGACCAGCGCGATGGTTGCGTAGAGCAGCACCCTGCTCACCACATGGCGCACCAGTGCCACAGGAGACTTTTGGTGAGCGCGTTGTGAGAGTGCATTATTCATATCAGGCCACCTCCTGGGCGCGGCGCGACTGCAGGCCGATGAAGAACGCAGTAATGATCAGCGACACGATAAACCCAGCCACACCGAGCGCGGTAGCGTACGAGTAATCGTAGAAGCGGAAGGCCGTGTTGTAGATGCGCATCACAATCGTCTCGGTTGCGCCCGAAGGACCGCCACCAGTCAAGAGATAGATGATCGTGAACTGCTTAAACGAGAAGATCGAGGCCAAGACGACCAGCAACTCCAGCGTGGTACGAATGCTGGGGATGGTGATATGCCAGAAGAGTTGAAAGCGGTTCGCGCCATCGACTTCGGCGGCCTCGTACAACTCTTGTGGCACCGATTGCAGCGCGGCCAGAATGACCAGACTATAGAACGGGAACGCCTTCCACGAGGCGATCAGCACCACCCAAGCCATTGCCAGCCAGGGTACAAGAAGCCACTGCGGGTTCTCGTTCACACCCGGGAGCATACGGGCAAAGATGTTGACGACACCAAACTGCGGGCTGAGGATCCAGAGGAAGATCATCACCACAGGCACTTCGGGGAAGGACCACGGCAACATCATCGCTGCGCGTGCGATACCACGGAATTTAAATGGACGGTTGAATAACACTGCTGTTAATAGCCCTGCGCCCACCGCTACAAAGATGACCAAGAGAGTGAATGTAAGCGTGACGCGCATTACCTTCCAAAATTCCGGGTCGCTCAGCATGCGCTGATAGTTGGAGAACCCAACCCACACAGGTGGCTGTCTGCTCGCAAGCTCAATGCGCTGAAAACTGCCGATGAACCCCTGAACAATGGGGTACACCAGGAACAGTACTTCATACAGCACAATTGGTAGTGCAAGCATGTAAGGCAACAGATGAAGCCGTCGACGTACTTTCACTTTCTTTGCCTCATCGTCTGCGCTCCTTGTATCGAGTGCGTAACTCATGGTGTGTCTTGCCTCCTGATTATCCTCAGGTTGGAAAAGGCGAGCTAAATCGATTCTTCTTTTGATAAACCCAATCTCTTCGAGGCACATGCAAACGATCCATTCCCCTTTGGCTCGTACAAGCCAAGGGGAATGGATCGCACTCCACAATGATTAGGTAATGCGCTCTGCCAGAGCTTCGGCCTGCTTCTGGGCCTCGGCCATCGCCTCTTCAAGCGGCTTGTTGCTGGTCAAAACGTTGGCGAAGTTGGTGATGACGATCTGGCCGAACTCCTGGAAGTTGTAGACGAAATCGCCCACCATATCGAACGGAGTGACGTAGCTGACGCCATCGTAGCCGGGCTTCAACCAGTGCAGTTGATCCAGATACTCCTTGCGAGCTGCCGACGGCTGCGCGAAGATCACGTCCTCGCAGCCCTCGACCATGCGGCGGTAGGTATCGGGCTTATACACGTAGGAGACGAACTCCATCGCGGCATCCTTCACCGGCGAGGAAGCGTTGACCATGATCGGGTGGATGCGAGCGATCGACTTGTTGCTCGCCCACGGGATCGGCGCGCTGCGCAGGTTCGGGTACAGGTCGGGGTACGAGGGCTTGAGACCACCGACCGCCGCCGACACGTACAGACCCTGAGCCACAGCACCGGTGCCGAACAAGCGCTGGCCGGTAGCACCATCGGCGCCCTGCGGCATCGCGACATCGTACATCTGCTTGAAGAGGTTGAGGCCCTTCAAGATCGGCTCCGAGGTCAGCATCGGCGTCTTACCCTGCGCCCACACGCCGTCGTAGGGCATCGCCCACTCTTGCAGCGTGAACCAGAAGTCGGTCGCCTCGTTGACCAAGTGGTTCGACCAGAAGCCGTACTTCTGCGCGCTGCGGTCGGTCAACGCAGCACTGATCTCGATCCACTCCTCCGGGGTCCTAGCAGGAGTGGTGATGCCGGCCTCTTCGTAGTTCTTCTGGTTGTAGAGGATACCGAAGGCCACCGTCACCGTATCGAGACCGTAGAGCTTGCCATCCTTGCGCAGTGCGTCGTGGGCCGAGCTCAAGTCGGTGATGTTGTGTCGGGTGAGGATATCGTCCAACGGAGCCAACAAGTCGGCCTTGATCAGGCGGGGAGCCAACTCAGGGGTTGCCTGAATGACATCGCCGTCGAGCTTGCCCGACTGCACACCAACGATGGTCTTGGTGGTGTAGGTATCGAAGGGGATGTTCTCGGTCTTAACTTCGATGTCCGACTGCGACTCGTTGAACTCCTTGACCAAGGCGAGCCAGGTCTCACCACGCTTGCCCTCTTCGAACCACCACGACAGATAACGGACAGTCTGCTTTGCGCCAGTGTTCGCTGCCGGAGCAGTGGTACCACCACCTGAGGGTGCAGTTGCGCCACCACAGGCGGCCAAAACACCCACACCAGCAGCACCAGCGACGGCTTTGAGGAAACTACGCCGACTCAAGTGTTTGCGTTCCATTGTCTTTGCGACTCCTTTGAAGCATTCTTTTCTAGAGACACGACCAATGTGCCCTAGGGAACCCACAAATTAAGCAACCCTGCTCCGGATAGCATAATGAAAGGACGACGTCATCCGTACAGCTAGTTGAGACAAAGCGTGTATTGAGTGCCTCGTTGTGCTTGCATTGTAGGGTGATGCACTTCCCGATCCAGCAAGCTGTATCAAGATGCACACCGCTATAAACTCACCTTAAAAAACCGGCTTATTCGCCGGGCACCGAGGAGACTCACCCTTGAAGATACGCACAACTTCCTCGGCTGCCCGAACACGTACATCCACACCGCCTTCTTCGGAGTACCAGCCCGTGTGCGGCGTGACGATCGCGCGTGGGTTGTTGATCAAGAAGTGATCGGCGGGCGCAGGCTCGACGGTCAACACATCCAGGCCAGCGCCACGGATGGTGCCGTTGTTCAGCGCCTCGTTCAACGCCTCCTCGTCGATCAGGCCGCCGCGAGCGGTGTTGATCAACACTGCGTTCGGCTTCATCTTCGACAACGCCTCGGCATTGATGATCTTCTGAGTCTCAGGCGTCAGCGGTGAGTGCAGCGTGAGGTAATCCGAAGTCCGCAGCAGCGTCTCCCAATCGACTGGTGTAGCACCAGCCGCGCGGATCTGATCGTCGGTCATGTAGCGGTCGTAGGCCAGCACTTCCATGCCCAGGCCAGCAGCCTTGACCGCCGATGCCTGACCGATGCGGCCAAAGCCGAAGATACCGAACTTCTGGCCGCGCAGACGATACAGTGGAATGGCTGCGCGGTTCGACCAATCGCCCTGCTTGGCAGCAGCCACCACCTGTGGGATACCGCGAGCGAAGGTCAGCATCAAGGCGATCGCATGCGTCGATACCTCATCAACCGAGTAGTCGGGTACATAAGCGACCCAAATGCCGCGTTTTGCAGCGGTTTCAAGGTCGATCGCATCCAAGCCAGTACCCGAGCGGCTGATGATCTTGCAGTTCTGCATGCCGTTGATCATATCGGTCGGCACGAGGTGCGTGGTTACCATCAACGCATCGGCGGTCTTGATGACTTCCTTGGCCTCGGGCGAGGTGGTATTGCCGATATGAACCAGTTTGGCATTGATCTCCTTGAGGATGTTGTGCTCGATTTCGGCATCGTCCGGGCTGCCATACGCAATAGCGACGATAGGTTGCATAGGTCTTTTTTCCTTAAATATGGGAATGAGAAACGCCTAATTCGATGGATGTGGAGCAAGAGGAACCCGTGGCACCACCGTTGGATTCACGATATTCTCCTCAAGTGGCCAGTATCCGCTGAGCACATCCACGATATTATCGATAGCTGTAGTGCGAATCTCCTCACCAGACTGCACTGAAGCTGCAGCTACATGCGGCGTTAGAATGACGTTATCCATTCCAACAAGCGGGTGAATATTCGGCGGCAGTGTATCGGTGAACACATCGATATACTCGTAGGTATCGATGCCTGCACCACCGAGCCGACCTTCCTTGAGAGCTGCGACCAACGCCGGCTCGTCCACCAGCGCACCACGCGAGGTGTTGATCAGCAATGCGTGAGGCTTCATCTTGCGCAGCGCCGCATCGTCGATCATGTGGTACGTTGCGTTGTTGAGCGGCAAGTGCAGCGATACAAAATCTGATTCGCGTAGCACCGTATCAAGGTCGGTCATAATCACGCCGAGCTTCTCGGCCTCGGTGTTTGGCGCATTCTTGCGGTTGCGGGTCGCCAGCACGCGCATGCCGAAGCCACGGGCGCGGCGAGCCATGTGCACCGCGCTACGACCGAAGCCTACCAAGCCGAGCGTCGTCTGGCTCAAGCGTTGGTTCACGCCAAGCGCCGTGCGCACCCCGGCGATATCGCCAGCCGCCATGCCCCGCTCCGCCACCTTCAGCCGACGAGCCAAACTGAGGAGCATCGCCATCGCGTGATCGGCCTGTTCCTCGACACAGAAGTACGGCGTATTTGCTACCACAATGCCTAGTTCGGTTGCGCGATCCACCGCGATCTTGTCGGTGCCAGCGCCCATCCGAGCGATCAGGCGGCACTTGGGCATCGCCTCAATTACCTTCGCGGGCAGCTTGGTACCGATCAGCGTGACCACATCGGCATCCGCCACCAATGGGATCATCTCATCGGGGTCTTCGACATCAACCTCAACGAACGGCAGCCGCTTAGCGGCGAACGCTTGCCTCTCGAACTCGGTGACAGAAAAGACAGGAGCGGTCAACCGCACAACCTTGAATGAATCGAATGGAGAAGAAGTGTCCATAGTCGGCAGCCGATTATCCTTTCGTAGAGCCAGCGGTGATACCGCTCACAAAGCGATCGGTAAACATCAGGTACAACAGCGCCACGGGCAACGATGAAAGCGTGACAGCAGCCATCAGCGGCCCCCAGGCAAACGAGTCACCACCCGTAAAGGCACTCATCACGCCGTTGGTCAGCATCTTGTTCGCTTCGCCGTTCACAAAGGCCACCGCATAGATCAGCTCGTTCCACGAAGCGGTGAACGAGAAGATACCGGCGGTGATAATGCCAGGCATAGCCATCGGCAGAGTGATACGGGTGATCGCGCCGACTCGGCTACAACCATCGACCATCGCGCACTCCTCGGGTTCGCGAGGCACATGGGCAAAATAGCCGCTCAGCAACCAGGTGCAGAAGGGGATGAGGTTCGTGGGATAGGTGATCATCAAGGCCGGCAAACCGCCCAATAGGCCCCAATCGCGCAGGATCTGGGCAAGCGGCACGAACAAGAAGTTCTTCGGGGCCAAGTAGGTGATGAATACAACCACGCCCGCTATTGCAGCGCCACGGAACTTCAAACGCGAGATCGCAAACCCCGCCATCACCGAGACCACCAACGACAATAGCGTTGTGACAACAGAAACAACGATCGTATTCGCATACCAGCGCCAGTAATTCGGCTGGGAGAATACAACCGCATAGTTCGCCAGGCTCGGGTTACGAGGGATCAGAAAGTTGCCACTAAAATCGTAGATCTCGATCTCGAATTTAAACGACGAGACCAAACCCCAATAAAAGGGGAATAAGAAGAAGCCCGTGACTGCTGCCAGCATCGCATACAGTGACAGTGATTTACGTGCATTACGGGCTAATCGACCGAAGTTCGTGGTCATAGCATTAGTCCTGTTGTTGTCGGCGCACGCTCATCAGCGAGGCAATCACGAGAATGAACAAGAATGGGAACATCGTCATTGTCACTGCTGCACCAAGACCGATCTGGCCCGATGAGAGCGAGAGGGTGTAGGTGGTCAGTGCAAACATTGTCGTCGCGTTATTCGGCCCGCCCTTGGTGAGCAAGAATGGCAGGTCAAACTCGCCAATCGTGCCGATCGTCGAAATCAGCATGACGACAATCACCACGGGGAGGATCATTGGGAAGGTGATCCGCCAGAACGAGGTCCATCGTGAGGCACCATCGATTTTACTCGCCTCAATGATCTCAACCGATACCGACTGGATCGCAGCTAAAAAAGTGATGCCAAAGAATGGAATACCGCGCCACACATTCACAAAGATCAGCGAGGCCATAGCCCAGTTCTCACTGAGCAGGAACGGGATGGGTTCGGACAAAATGCCAAGCTTTTCCACCAGCACAATGTTGAAGACACTGAACGAGGGATGGAAGATCCACGACCAGATCATGGTGCTGAACACTGTTGGCATGATCCACGGGATCAACAACAGCGCTTTAAGGACGCGTTGGCCATAAAAGTCACGGTTGAGCATGACAGCTAATGCGAGACCACCCAAACACTTGAGGATCAATGCAATCACTGTATAAACAACCGAGTTTATGACTGTTCTTGAATACAGCGTGGTGCCAAACAGCTTTGTGTAATTGGCGAATCCAACAAAATTTGCCGTTCCACCGACTTGTTTATCGGTGAAGCTCAAGTACATGGCATACGTAAATGGGTAGGCCATCAGCAACGCCAACAAAACAAATGCTGGCGTGATCATGATCAAACCGAGTGAACTTTCGCGATGGAACAACCGCGCGATGGTTGCACTAAAGGTTTTTTGTTGAGGGCGCGCTATCGAGCTCATTCACTTCTCCGGCACCATAAATGAAATCTGTCCACGGGTAGCACACGCGTCAGCCATTCGGCGAAGCAAAGCAGCATGAACGCTATGTGCATACCCGTGGAGACGATCACATTCGATGATGGGATCTTAGGCCAACAGCTTGAGATCTTCGATATCCTTCAAGACACCGTCGAGAGCTGCACGGGCATTACCAGTGGTTGCTGCCTGCGAGAACAGCTTGCCGATCAAGATCTTGTCGTAAATCAGCGACGAGAGCTTGGTCTGGTACGGGAGTGCGTATCCGGGTGGCAATGCCAACTGGAACATCTCCTTGGCGATCGCCAGCTTGGGATCTTCCGGCCAGATCGGCTCGTTCTCGTAATTCGGCAACAGCGGCAGGATGTAGCCCTGACCGGCCTTGTAGAACTTGCCGAAGTTCTTCATCGAGAGGAAGTCGCGCATTAGAGCCTTGCTTGCGTCGAGATCGGCGCCCTGAACGTGGTTGAGGATACCCCACCACGGCAGCTGGCCATAACCGAAGCGACCGGCAGGGCCCTTGGGCGGCAGCGCGTGGTTCATCGCCTCGGCGAGCGCTGGGTCGTTCTTGGTGGCCGGCAGGTACACCGTGTTGACGTTCGGCACCATCGAGAACTTGCCAGCCAAGAAGCCCGCGTTGTTACCGCTATCGTCGAAGCCGGTCTCACCGGGATCGCCCGCCTCGTTGTGCAGCCTGATGGCGAACTCAAGCGCGGCCATGGTCTCGTCGCTATCGAGCGCCAACGAGCCATCCTCGTTGAACTCCTTACCGCCGAATGCCCACAAGATCAAGCGCGGCACACCGTTGCCATCACCAGGTGCCTGATCCGAGAAGGTCATACCGTACGGTCGGCCCTTGGCCTTGAGCTTGGCACCAACCTTGAGCACCTCTTCCCAGGTATCGGGGAATGTCTCGTAGCCCTCTTCGCGGAACCAATCTTGGCGGTAGTTGATGAACCAGTTGTGCTGGCCGATCGGTACGCCCAACCACTTGCCATCAAACACCATCTGGAATGGCGCAGCTGGCAGGTACCCGCCGCCCTCGCTATCGAGCTCGGCAACGATGTCGGTCACATCGACCAACGCGTTTGCCAAGAAGGTAGGCGGCGAAGCGTACTGGATGATGCTCGCACCACTGCGTGTCTCAATAGCCGTCTGGATCTTCGGCAGGATCTGCGCATCGCGCTCGAAGGTGACGGTGACATTATTCTGCTTACCCCAATCGAGGAAGAACTCGTCGATAACGGTGTCCAGTTCGGGGAGGAACGACCATGGGCCGCCCAAGAACTGAACTTTTGCGCCCTGCAACACTGGCGCAGCTGAGGTTGTTGGCCCTGTCTCTGCTGGTGCTGGTGCTGGTGCGGTAGTGGCAGCACCACAAGCAGCTAACACACTACCCAGTACACTCATTCCACCGAGCCGAAGGAAGTTACGGCGCGACATGCGCCCCTGACCATCATTCTGGCGTGCCGAATCTGTCGGAGACATCTGTGCCCTCCTTTGGGGGTTTCCGAGTACGAACCACCAACATTGGTAGTTCCAAGAGTCAACGGTACATCACTATGTTGATAGTCGCTCTGGTTTTAGCTTGGTGTGGTATTGTTCACGTCCGCGTGGAGCCTGAGCGGGTCCTCAATGATCTTGAGAAAACAACACTCCAGGACTACTCATCCTGAATCCAACCTAACCTGCGATGATGTTTAGCCCGACAAAGATGCTCATGCTCCAATGAGGAAAAAAAGCCTAAACCCCATCGGATTGCCAAACTCAAGGTAGCGCCGTGTTATTGTGTGAGTTCTCGATGATCTCGCGATCGAACGCACACGAGATGGTGGACGAAGATGCCAAATGGCTCTGACATCACATAAACTAGGTGTTGGTAATTGTTGATTGCTAACTGATAATTGTTAACAATTTAGGTGTGGCTGGATAATACTTGAAAATCGATTACTTGTCAAGCCATGATTTTGGGCGATTCCTAGTGCTTGACAAGCGAGTTCTTTTGACGTATAGTCCTAGCAGATACCAATATTGTTAACAGTTACCAATCAACAATATATGGAAACTGATTCGCCACTCCGAATGTCACAACCGCTCACACCAACCGCAAGGCGCAGTCTCGCGGATGATGTGGCCGACCGTTTACGTGATGCTATCCTTTCTGGAAGCTTCCAGCCGGGCGAGCCATTGCGTGAGGAGCAACTCGCAGCCTCACTCGATGTGAGCCGTGGGCCGGTGCGAGAAGCGCTGGTTCAGTTGGAGCGAGAAGGGCTTGTGATCGTTCGGCGGCATCGCGGCGCAACGGTCGCACGCCTCTCGCAGGCCGATGCCGAGGAGGTCTACAGCCTCCGGTTGGCGCTTGAGCGATTGGCCGTACAACGGGCGGTTGTCTCGGCAACCGAAGCCGACTTCGCCGCTATGGAAGACATTCTCGATGCATTTCGTGCAGCGTCGATCGGCGAACCAAGCGCAAAAGAGATCGCGGATCTCGATGTGCGTTTCCACGATCTGATCTACCGCGCCGCCCATCACCAACGTTTGTACGATTGCTGGGCCAATCTACGCTCGCAAACCTTCCTTTTCTTGCTCTCTCGTAACGTTGCGAACGCCGACTTCCGTGAAGTCACCGTTCAAAGTCACAAGGATCTGCTCGACGTCCTACGCTCGCGCGATCCGGTTCGTGCTGGCATCGAGATCGAGAACCACCTGCTCGGCGCGTATGAGCGCGTGGTGCAAGGTCTTCGCCAACAGAAGAAGGATGACCAGTAGTATCCTCGATTCTTCCAACGTTTGTATCTCTGCACGAACGCGCGTCCATATCGTCCATATGAAAGCTGCGGCATAACCGACAGCGGCTAGGGAGCCTCCACATGGGAACAGAGCGGTTTCTGGTGACTGGTGCACTCGGTTGTATTGGTGCATGGACGGTTCGACGCCTTCTCGAAGCAGACGTACCAGTATGGACTTACGATCTCCCCGGGAGCGATCACCGATTACGGCTCGTGCTGAACGACGAGCAGTTGGCGCGGGTCAACCAAATCGCGGGCGACATCACCGATTTCGATGCGTTTGAACGGGCGGTGGCCGAGAACGGCATCACCCATATTGTGCATCTGGCTGGCCTGCAAGTGCCGTTCGTTCGGGCGAACCCCGTGCAAGGCGCCCGTGTCAACGTGGTGGGCACCACCATCGTCTTCGAGGTGGTCAAGCGCCACGCCGATCAGGTGCTCGGCCTCTCCTATGCAAGTTCGTTGGGCGTGTATGGCCCACCCGACCGCTACCCACCCGGGCCGCTCGCGCACGATGCGCCGCTACTCCCACCCACACTCTACGGCGTTTTCAAGCAAGCTAACGAAGGGACCGCGCAGATCTACTGGCAGGAGAATCAGATCCCCAGTATCGGCCTGCGCCCCTACGTCGTCTACGGACCCGGTCGCGACCAAGGCATGACATCGACACCCACCAAGGCGATGTTGGCCGCAGCGATCGGGCGGCCCTACCACATCTCGTACGGCGGTCGGGCCGTCTTTCAGCACGCCAACGATGCCGCCGAGACCTTCATTCGGGCAGCGCGCAACGCCACTACGGGCGCTCCTGTCTACAACATGGGCGGCAACTCCGCCTCGATGGAGCAGGTCGTCGAAGCGATCGTCGAAGCGGTGCCCGAGATGGCTGGTAAAATAACCTTCGAGCCAATACAACTACCAAATCCAGAGGATGTCGATAGCAGCGCACTCGATGCCGCCTTCGAGCCGATCAATTGGGTGCCGCTGAAAGAAGGCGTGCGCGACGTGATCGAGCACTTCCGCACTGCAGTCGCGCAGGGCCGTATCGATATCGAACGTTCAATCGGATAAGTACACGTTCAGAGGAGAAGGTCGCGTCTATTACGAACAGCGTGATCGAGACTTGCCACTTCAGTTGCTTTCTTGCGAGGATGAGTAAGTAAACCATGCCAACAATTACGTATGCAGACCTGCTCCGGGTCACACAGGAGATTATCGAAGCCGCAGGTACCGCCCGCGAGAACGCATTGGGAATTGGTGAGGCTTTGGTCGAGGCGAATCTGCGAGGGCACGATTCGCATGGTGTTCTCCGCTTACCCTGGTATATCCAAGCTATCGAGCGGGGGGAGATCAGCGCCACGGCTCTCCCCGAGGTGATCGCCCGGCGAGGCGCTACCGCTCAAGTCGATGGTAAATTTGGCTGGGGCCAATTGGCCGCTCGCCTAGCCACCAAAACCGCTATCGAACTGGCTGGCGAGTACAACATTGGTTTGGTCGGCATTGTGCGAGGCCAGCACATTGGCCGTGTCGGCGAGTACGTCGAGACGATCGCCAATGCGGGCATGATCGGTATCGCATTCTGCAACGCTGGCGCCGCCGTAGCACCGTATGGTGGCTACGAGCGTCTGCTCGGCACGAACCCGCTGGCCTGGGCAGTGCCCCGTGGCAACGGCCAACCGCCGATGGTGCTCGACTTCGCTACCTCGATCGTGGCCGAAGGCAAACTCCGTGTCACTCGCTCGAAGGGCGAGATGCTGGCCCACGACGGCCTGATCTACGACAAAACGGGCAAACCATCGATCGATCCAGCCGATTTCTACGAAGGCGGCGCACTACGCACCTTCGGTCTGCACAAAGGCTCGGGCCTGAGTGTGATGATCGAGTTACTGGCCCGCGGCCTGTGTGGCGTTGACCCGACCTTGGAAGGCCCGAACGGCCACAACGGTACGCTGATCATCGCCTTCCAGATCCCCGCGTTTGCGCCCACCGAACAATTCGAGAGCGCTGTTTCGCGCTTCCAAGCGCAGGTCGATGGCATGAAGCCACTCGAAGGTGTCGAGCGTGTCCTGATGCCCGGCGACCCCGAGTTGATCAGCCGCGAGAACCGCTTGCGCGACGGAATTCCGCTTCCACAATCGCTCTGGGATGAACTCTCGGAGCTTGCCGCCCGCTATAACGTTTCGTTCGTCTAACCCACAGTTTGTTTCGATGAGGAGAACCCATGAAGCTCGTAACCTTTATCCAAAACGGGAACCAGCGCCTCGGCGCATTGGTCGGTGATAAGATTATCGACCTGAACGCTGCCAACGCGCAGATCCCTGCCGATACGATTGGCTTCCTGGCTGGTGGCGCTGAGGCGCACGCGCTCGCCACCGCTGTGATCGCCAACCCGCCAGCCAACGCCGTGATCGATGCTGCCAGCGTCAAGCTGACCGCGCCGATCCCGCGCCCGGGCAAGATCATCTGCATCGGCCTGAACTACCGCGACCACGCGGAAGAGTCGAACCAGCCGATCCCCGAGCACCCCGTGGTGTTCGCCAAGTACGCCAATACTGTGATCGGCTCGGGCGACAACATCGTGCTGCCGAAGGTGACCGATCAGGTCGACTACGAGGCCGAGTTCGGCGTGGTGATCGGCACCACCGCCAAGAACGTCTCGGAGGCCGATGCCCTCAAGTACGTCGGTGGCTACCTGCCCGTCAACGACGTGAGCGCCCGCGACTACCAGATGCGCACCAGCCAGTGGACGATCGGCAAGACCTTCGACACCTTCGCCCCGATGGGCCCGGCGCTGACCACCGCCGATGAGGTTGGCGATCCCCACACGCTCGACATCAAGCTGACGATCGGCGACGAAGTGTTGCAGAACTCGAACACCAAGAACCTGATCTTCCGCGTTGATTACCTGGTTTCGTTCCTCAGCACGATCATGACGCTGGAGCCAGGCGACATCATCTCGACCGGCACGCCCGGCGGCGTCGGCTCGGCCCGCAACCCGAAGCGCTGGCTGCGCGCTGGCGAGACGGTCAGCGTCGAGATCGAGAAGCTCGGCACGCTATCGAACCCGATCGTCGCCGAGGAATAATCCTGGCGCTTATCGGCAGAACAAACACGCAAACGGCACTGGTTCGTATGACCGGTGCCGTTTGCTTTTGCTCGTTTAGAGAGCCTCATTTCATTCCCTCAATATTATTCCCCACATTTCGCTCCAATTTTGCTGATCATTCTAAACAAACGGCGCTACAGTTCTTGCTAATGTGTGGATTGGCACATCACTATCTGCCTTCGTTTTCAGGTGTTTCACCGTCCAAAAGATGATGTGCTTTTGTATTCCCTACATAGCTGCCCAACGGCATCACAATAAGAAGAAAACGGTGTTCAATCGCAACTTCATCAACCAGATTCGGTATGTGAGCAACACAGATGCTCGACACATTTAAGCAGCTCAGCTATCTGAAAAAGTCTACGATCACTCGATGTACCATCAATCATGAAGTGCCATCTAGAAGTAGCAAACAACCCGCAAGATGCCATCTCTCGTTTCACAAGTATTTTTCACTATCTGAAATATTTTATTTCCTGGTATCAAGCGTGATGTATCATTAATCGGCACCAAACGGCTTATAAGGTGCAATCTTTCGTTGTATACAGAAATGTTTCGACATGGACAAACGCCGATCCGAACTAACACGTCTGCGGGGCAACTTCCTAGCTGATTTCTCCATTCGAGAACCAGTGTTTATCACCATGCTGATGGTCAGCATCCTACTGGTGGGGGTGTATAGCTTCGTAAAGCTGCCGATCGCACTGCTCCCCAGTTCGAGCTTGCCAACCATCGCTATGGTGGTCGCCTATCCAGGCGCCAGCCCCGAGATGATCGCCGATACCGTCGTCAAGCCGATCGAAGACCAGATCTCGACCCTCGACGACATTGAATCGATCACCTCAACCAGCTACGACGACTTCGCCCTCATCATCATTCAATTCGATACCGGCATTGATCTGAACGCAACCCAACAGCGCCTGCAAGATCGCGTCGGTATGGTACGCGCCACCTTACCGGTCGGCGTGATCGACCCGATCTTCACCCAATACGGCCAAACCGATCTGCCGATTCTGCTGGTTGCCGTCAATAGCACGGGCGATAGATCGCCCGAAGCGCTCTATCAACTGTTGAAAGATACGATCGCCCCCGAAGTCCAATCGGCCCAAGGCGTCGGCTCGGTCACGGTCTTTGGAGGGAAAGAGCGCCAGATCAACGTGGAGCTCGACCTCGCCCGCTTGCAGGCGTTGCGTATCCCGCCAGCCGAAGTGAGCGCGGCGATCGCAGCCGCTAACAGCGATATTGGGCTTGGCAGCATCGTCGCCGATGGCCAGGAGTACAAACTGCGCGCCAGCAGCGTCTTCACCAATGTGCAGGACATCGCCCAGGTCGCGTTGAGCGTCACGGGCTACAGCGTCGGCGATGTCGCCACGATCCGCGAAGGGCGCGCCGAAGACACCAGCTATTCGCGCCTGAACGGCGTCGATACCGTAGTTCTGGCGATCACGCGCCAAGGCTCGGCCAACACCAACAGCACAGCACAAGCGGCGCTTGCCAAACTCGATTCGGTCTTCGGACAACACCCCGATCTCGTCTACAACGTGATTATGAACCAAGCCGAAGAAGTCGAGATGAATGTCAACGGCGCGCTCGAAGACATTATGATCGCGATCTTCTTCGCTGTCTTGGTGGTGTGGTTCTTCTTCCGCAATCTGCGCAACACGATGGTGACGGTGATCGGCCTGCCGATCATCGTGGCGGGCACCTTTATTTCGATGTATCTGCTCGGCCTGTCGCTCAATATCGTCACCCTGTTGGCGCTCTCGGTCTCGGTCGGTCTAGTGATCGACGATGCGATTGTGGTGCGCGAGAACGTCTTTCGCAACCTCGAAATGGGCTACAACCCGATCACTGCATCCAGTCGCGGAGCGCACCAAGTCGCCTCATCAGTGATCTCAATGACCTTGACGATTGTGGCGGTCTTTCTGACCGTGCTCGACTCGCCTGGTCTGCCCGGCGTGATCTACCACGCCTTCGCTGTCACCGTGATCGCGGCGATGATGGTCTCGCTGCTCGAGGCCTTCACCAATGGCCCGATGCTGAGCGCCTATTGGCTGAAACGCCCGAAAGACGCGCCGCCCCCACCGCCCGACGATCTCGAAGACGACGTAACCCAAGAGAAGGTCGAAGAGACGCGCCTGATGAAGTGGTACGAGCGTTCGCTTGAACTCGCGCTGCGCTTCCGAGGCGCTGTTCTGGTGGCGACCGTCCTGCTGCTGGCTTGGACTGTCGTGGTGGCGTTGACCATTCCAATCTCGTTCCTGCCGATCGATGAAAACGGCCAGTTCGGCGTCTCCTTCGAGATGCCGCCCGGCACTCCGCTGGCCGAAAGCGACGCCAAGGCCCGCGAAGTCGAAGCGATCTTGGCCCAAGACCCCGATGTCACCAATGTGTTGACGATCGTTGGAGCCATCAACGGGTCGGAATATGTCTACTTCTTTGTGACTCATACGGGCAAAGACCTCAACACGGTGCAAGCCCGCCTGCGACCGCTCCTGGCCGACTATCCACGCATCACCTTCGGCCAAACCAGTTATGAGTTCAGCACCGTCACGTTGGTGGCGACCCGCCCGATTCAGGTGCAGATACGCAGTTCGCTACCCCACGAGCAGATCGCGCCGTACGCCGAACAGCTGCAGGCCGCCTTCGCCTCGGTCGAAGGTTTGGAGGATCTCGACACCTCCTACACGCCCGGCGTGCCGCATCTGACCTACCGCATCAACCAAACGATCGCCCAGCAGCTTCACCAACCTGAGTCTGGTGAGCACGCTGCGCATTCTGGTCAGCGGTTTAGATGTGGGTGAATATCGCGAGAACGGCAGCGCCTACCCGATCAACGTGCGCCTGCGCTCCGAAGATCGCCAGACCATCGCCGGTATCAACAGCCTCGGCATTCCCTTCGGGCCGGATCTGGTGCCGCTCGATAGCATCGCCCGCAGCGAGGTCGAATACAGCCAGAAGTCGGTGCTGCGCAGCGATCGCTTGAACGAAATTATTCTGGGTGGCAACAATGTGAATCGCAACCTCAACTATGTGGTCAGCGATATGCAGAAGATCATCGACCAGAACCCGCCGCCCGAAGGCATCCGCGTGCAGTTCGGCGGCTCGTTCTACAACCAGCAGCAACAGGGCTACGGCAGCCTGTTTGTGGCGATTGTGATCGCGATCGTGCTGATCTACATCGTTTTGGTGGTGGCCTTCCGCTCCTTCAGCGAGCCGATCGTGCTGATGGTGGCGATGCCGCTCAGCTTGGTCGGGGCGGTCTTCGCCGCACGCATCATGCAGCTTGATCTGAACGTGGTGGCTATGGTCGGTGTGCTTATGCTGCTGGGCCTCGTGGTCAAAAACTCGATCATGTTGCTGGAATACACCAAGCGCCTGCTCGAAGCGGGCATGTCGACCCACGATGCGTTGGTGCGCGCCTGTCTGGTGCGTACCCGCCCGATTATGATGACCTCGGCGGCCATCATCTTCGGTAACCTGCCGACCGCGCTCGGCTTGGGCGCAGGTGCCGAGCTACGCCGCGGCCTCGGTATCGTCATCATCGGCGGTATGATCTCCTCCACCATTTTGACGCTCTTTATTGTGCCAACCACCTACAGTTTCTATGCGTCGCTGATGAGCCGTTTCGGCTCCAAGCACACAGACGACGCGAAGCACGACGAACCACCAAGCGATCCTGCAGCTCCAGCCAACGAGCCAGCGCCACTTGAACCCGATACAGATGATTCTCATTCCGACAGCCCAAACGATGATCAAGAACAAGCAGACGCTCCAGATGAGCATCAGCCCAAAGCGTAGCTGACGATCAATCAGGCAATTAGGCTGCAAGGAGGTTGTATGTCTTCACAAAAATCTTCACTCATCCACTGGCTGAGCTGCTTGTCTTGTTTGATCGTGCTCAGCTCCTGCGCGGTTTCAGTCAACGAGCGCAGTGGTACCGATACCATTACGTTGCCCACCAGCGCCGCTGCCCAGCTTGAGCCAAGCCCAAGCACGGCTAGCAGTTCCGAAGTGAGCCAAGTCGAGCCTAGCCCGACCAGCATCGCTAATCGCAATCGGCTGAGCGGAACGGGCTATCTGCGGGCGGTGCGCAACGTTGACTTGTCGTTCCTCGTGGCGGGACGGGTCAGCGAGGTCTATGTGTCCGAAGGTGATGTCGTCACCAAAGGCCAACTGCTGGCGATCCTCGATCCGCGCCCGTTTGATACCGCCATTCTTCAGGCTCAGGCCGATCTGCGCGCCGCTTATGCCGCCCAAAGCGCGCTCAACGAGGCGCCGAACTCCGCAGATGTTCAAGCGGCCAATGCCAATGTCCAGTTGGCACAGATTGGTGTAGCCCAAGCCCAACATCTGACCGAACAGAACACCCGCCAGGCCGAGGCGCTGCTCCACCAAGCCGAGCAGAATCTCGAAACCGTGCGCAATACGCTCTCCGCCGCCAAGACCGAGGCCGAATTGCAGATGCACCAAGCCTCCGGGCTGCTGATCCAAGCGCAAGCGGCCTACTCCCAAGCCCGCAGCGATTGGGAGTATGTGCAAGAGACAGGAAAGGTGCCGATCAATCCGCCGATCAATGTCGAGGTTAGCGTCGATATCCCGACCGTGGGCGATGTTGATGTGGGAAATCTGCGCAACACCGAACGCAAAGCAACCGATAGCGAGCGCAACGCTTACTACAACGCGTTTGTGGCAGCCGAAGCGGCTATGTTCAACGCCGAGAGGGGAGTGCAACAAGCGGAGGTCGCCTACGAACTCGCGCGCCAGAACGAGATCACCGGCATCGCCCAGGTCGCACTGGCCCAAAGCGAGCTGATCAAAGTGCAGGGGCCGCCCGACCAGGACGCCGTGGCAGCCGCCCAGCGAAATCTCGCCATCGCGCAAGCCGCTCGCCAGCGCCTCAACCCTGCTCCGCGCGAGTCGTCGCAAGAGATCGCCGCCGCCAACATCGCCCGCGCCGAGGCGGCAGTGCAACAAGCCCAACTCAGCCGCGAGTACGCCGAGCTGCGCGCGCCCTTCGATGGCACCGTCGCGCGGCTCAATCTGCAAGAGGGCGCTGTCACCGGGCCGCTCCCGCTCAACACTAGCGGCGGCATTCTGCCCGAACCGGCCATTCAGCTGATCGATATGAGCGAGCTTGAGTTCGAGGTCGATATCAACGAGGCCGATATCGGCAGGATCTCGCTCAACCAGCGCACCGAGATCGTCTTCGACGCGCTGCCGAACCAGACGTTTACGGGCCGCGTGCGCTACATCTCGCCGAGCGCCCAGCAGACGGGGACGATTCGCACCTATACCGTGCGGATCAAGCTCGATTCGCAGGAAGGTCTGCGCGAAGGGATGGGAGGCCATATCTCGCTCTTGAGCGCTCCCTAATCTCAAACCGTCATAACAAAGCACACAAGCCCTGCTTCCTGGTAAAGTGGGGCTTGTGGCGTGAAACAGACGGAAACCAAACGCCCAAAGCTGGATGAGACCGGGAGATTCTTCACTTCGTGCTGCGCACTCTGTTCAGAATGACTCCAAATCCAAATGATTTCTTACACAAACGACACGTACATTTGATGGCATGATGCTGGTTTTCAACTGATACCCACATCTCCCGAACAAAGGTGATGTCGAGGCGCTGCTACGCGCAGCGCCTCGACATCACAAAAAGAAGAACGTACCTTGCTGCCGCAGACTAAAACAGGTTTGTGACTGACACAGTCCAACCGGATGTAAGTATGACTCTATCGAACGGGCCGAGAAGAACAGTTTCTGCCTCTTCATATTGCACTGCGATAGTAAGTTATCGAAATAACCACAAGAATCATCAAAAACGTAAAAACACCGCATTCGTTTTGAGATCCCATGCAAAACGATCAGTTGCAGGGAGATTACGTACTGTAGAGAAGCCTTTCCTCTGCACAACAATCGATCTGCTATCCTCATGACAGTACTTGTACGGAATGGCGTAACAGTTGCACAGCCACCGACAAGAAAGCGAGGATCAGATGCAAACGATCTTAGTCCCACTCGATGGTTCGGCGATGGCCGAGCGCATCCTGCCATATGTTCGCCTGTTGGCTCCACTTCTAAACGCACAAGTTCGTCTCTTTCAAGTCATAGCACCGAGGGAAGTTCGCTACGATAACGGTTTGATCAGCACGTTGCTGATCTCGTATGGCATCCAGCCCAAGGTTGAGGAAGAAGAGCTTCAACGCCAGCGCGCCCACGACGCGATGATCCTGCAAGCAGAAGGCTACTTGGATCTGATGGCGCAACCATTACGTAAAGCTGGCATCAAAGTAGAAGTCGAAGTTGCACTGGGTAGTGTTGGCAAACTGGTGGTTGAGGCAGCTCAGCAACCCGATGTGAGCTTGGTCGCGATGGTCACGCATGGCTACGGCGACTTGGCTCACTGGCCGCTCGGCAGCATCACCGATAAAGTGGTACACGCCACCACCACGCCTGTGCTCGTGCTGCGTGGCGATAACGACGCTCCACAGACCGACGATCCGAGCATTGAGCGCATCCTAGTGCCGCTCGACGGATCAAAGCTCGCCAAACAAGCGTTGCCGCTGGCCACAGAGTTGGCCGAGCGCCTGCACGCCAACATCGAGCTGCTCGAAGTGATCACACCGCTGCTTGAGTTGCCGCACGCCCGCCGTGCCAGCCAATATGTGCAGCCCAGCGATGAAGCGCTCGACGACCTGCACAATCTCGCGATCCAGGAGCTTTCTGTGATCGCCGAAACCCTGGAGAAGCACGACATCCAAGCCACACCGAACGTCGAAATTGGCCACGCAGCCGAGACGATCGTGGACGAGGCGCAGCGCAAGCACATCGACCTGATCGTGATGGCGACGCACGGCTACGGTGGCCTGCGGCGCTGGGCGCTGGGCAGCGTCGCGCACAAGGTGCTGCAGGCCGCGACGGTGCCGCTGCTGCTGGTGCGGGCCAAACCACACGAGGTGGTCACCAACCGAGGCATCATCGCCGTCCAAGAACACGTCAATTAATCGGTCGATTTTTCGCCGTGGCATTGGTCTCCAGTGCCACGGCGTTTCTGTGCAACCATCATTTTCCAAGAAGGTTGGTGTCACACGCCAACAAAACCCCTGGCATCCGGTATCATGCCACCAAGCATCAGACGACTGTTGCACATAGCGGGGTATGTCTCAACACTCCCCAACAACAGGAGCACACAATGATCGCTTTTCAAGATTTCGTCCCTCAACGCCAGGGTAAACGATTGCTCGGCATATTGAGCGACTACGAAAACCTCCACGAGGTCGTTAGTCGCGCCAATATCTGGATCGAACAAAACAACATCGATGTGCTCAATGTCGAAACTGTGCTCGTCACCAACCTTCAAAAGGATTCGGAAGCAAGCCCACGGACGCAAATGGACTCGCAAGCGAACGTAACCTCAACATATCAAATCGTGCGAATATGGTATCGCGAACGCTCCGAGGCGGATAAGGCGTACACCGGGCGTACCATGCGCCTCAGCATGGAGTCAACTACCCACGGCTAAAGCGCGTGGGCTTGTCCCAGGCGCGCCGCAACGTGATGCGGCTCCGAGACGTGTGGCAGGCTGACGACTGCCCTGCCCAGGACACGAATGTTCTGGGCAGCGATTGTATCGGCATGGCCAGCGAAGCCACACGATACACAACAGAA
>Ga0207874_1000982_pt1 | contig 36438 bp, 31 predicted proteins | sample HigsolmetaAR201D_FD_184833 | JGI IMG/M metagenome (GOLD analysis project Ga0207874, IMG submission 184833) | Ionic liquid and high solid enriched microbial communities from the Joint BioEnergy Institute, USA - AR20-1-D (SPAdes) (version 2) ...
CTCCCCACGCACGTGGGGGTGAGCCGCTTTCGTGATCGGGATCGCCGGGATCGTCTTAGTCCTCCCCACGCACGTGGGGGTGAGAAATCCATATAGCGCTCGACAGACTCTACCCACTAGTCCTCCCCACGCACGTGGGGGTGAGCCTTCGCCGGCGGCAGCGAGCCGAGCTCCTACACCGTCCTCCCCACGCACGTGGGGGTGAGCCTCCGCGTACGAGCCCAGTGGCATGACGAACGACGTCCTCCCCACGCACGTGGGGGTGAGCCGGTTTTTGATCTTGGTCGGCTTCGCGCATAGATGTCCTCCCCACGCACGTGGGGGTGAGCCGCAGGGTGGTGGCGCGTGAGCCGGCACGTTATTGTCCTCCCCACGCACGTGGGGGTGAGCCGGCGGCGGTCGCCCGCATCCTCAACGAGCCCGCGTCCTCCCCACGCACGTGGGGGTGAGCCGGCACGACCGTCTCAGGGGGCAGTGTCACCGTCGTCCTCCCCACGCACGTGGGGGTGAGCCGCGCGGCCCCGCGCTCGGGATCATCCTCATGCTGTCCTCCCCACGCACGTGGGGGTGAGCCGCGAGCCAATAGCGATGCACAACCCAACGCTGCGTCCTCCCCACGCACGTGGGGGTGAGCCGCTGCAGGGACCTCGACTTGCCCGCGCCCGTCGGTCCTCCCCACGCACGTGGGGGTGAGCCGCTGCGCGATCTGAGCGTCGAGGACGTGGATGCGTCCTCCCCACGCACGTGGGGGTGAGCCGCACGACGGTCCCGGACGTGCTCCCGACGCGCAGTCCTCCCCACGCACGTGGGGGTGAGCCGTCGATTCCGCAGACCAGCGGTTTGCTGGGGCTCCCAATACACGTGGGGGTGAGCCGGTGACGGTCACGGTCCCGTCCACTGCACTGATGTCCTCCCCAGGTGCGTGGGGGGCAATCAGCGGGTGTCCACTGCTCCGGCCGGGGCATCCTCCCCCATGCGTGTTGGGGTGAGTCGCGGCGGCGTATGTGCTGGCAGGCCGTCCTGCCTCCCCACGTAAGTGGGTGGGCTGCGTTCTCAGTAGCCCTCGATAACGTGATTTCGTCATCAAGAACGTGGGCGGGCCGTCGTAGGGACGGACGGGACTAGGGTGCCGTCGTCGCCCTCCCGCACGTGCGGGGTGAGCCATACGACGTTGTCGAGGTTCGGATTCGAGGCCTCGTTTTTCTCATTCCATGCGTGAGTTTTCGCCGGCGCCCGGCCCGGCTGACGTCGTCTTGCTCCGCGAGCTGCGCCGGCCGTGCCTGGGGATCGGGCCGCCGCCCGGCGCCCCGCGACGGCGCCGGGCGGCGGTGGGCGTCAGGGGCGCTTGGCCCGGTCGATGACCTCCTCGGCGGTGAGGGGGGACGGGGGGTGGTAGGTGAGGCACAGCGGGGTGCGGATCTTGACCATGGGGCGGCCCTCGGTCGCGACGTAGAACTCGCCGCCCTTGAGGCGGGCGATGTCGGAGACGGTGCCGCCTTTGGCGCGGGCCATCTCCTGGGCGGCGGTGATCTGCACCGGGGCGTTCAGCCGGCCGTAGAACTGGGTCGTGGCGTTGCCGGGGATCTGGTTGTGCAGGCCCTTCGGGGCCTGGGTGGCGAACACCAGGCCGAGGCCGTACTTGCGGGCCTGGGAGGCGAGGGCGAGGGTGCTCCGCGTGCAGGGGGTCATCGCGCCGGAGGGGGCGAACGTCTGGGCCTCGTCCATCACCAGCAGGCCGCCGAGCGGGCGGTCGCTGGGGTGCTTCTTCACCCAGGCGAACAGCGACATCTGGAGCTGGTTGACGAAGCTCTGCCGCTGCTCGTCCTGGGCCAGCCCGATGAAGTTGATCACCGAGACCCTGGCCCGCTTGCCGGGCGGCGGGGTGAGCAGGACGCCCGGGTCCATGGGGGTGCCCTCGCCGTCGAACAGCGGGTCGTTCACCCTGGCGGCCTTGAGGGTCTGCGCGATGTCCGACGCGATCTTCTCCGCGCCGTCGAGGGTGCTGACCCCGTCCGGCAGGGAGTCGAGCAGGTCGATGAGCCCCTGCAGGCCGGCGCCGCCTCGGCGGGCGTAGAACGTGATCGCCTCGCGCAGTACGGCCTGGCCGTGCAGGGCCTTGGGAGAGGCCCCGGTGAGTTTCGCCCGGGGGACGAGCGACTCGACGGCGACGTCCACCGCCTCCCGGAACTCGTCCGGGTCGTCGCGGACGCTCGAGAAGTCGGGCAGCGGCTGGAACGTGAGCGGCCGCCCGGCGGTACGCCCCGGGGTCCAGACCGTCACGTCGACGTCGGCGAGGTACTCGGCCGCCTTCGCCTCATCGCCCGGCCCCCACGCCTCCGGCGGGGCCGGCCACGGGTCGCCGAGCCGTGCCAGGTCGTTGTTGGGGTCGAGCACGATCGCGGACACGCCGCGCAGCGCGCACTCCTCCACGAGGCGGCGGATGAGCACGGTCTTGCCCGAGCCCGAGCCGGCGAAGATCACCACGTGCTTGCGCAGCGCCTCCAGCGGCACGGTGACCTCGGCATCGGTGGCCATGACCCGGCCCACGGTCACCGGCGCCGCGGCCGGGTGCGTCGGCCCACCGGTTGCCCCGCCCGTGGCGCTCTCGTCGCGGTCCGGCAGGGGGACGTCGTCCTTGGACCGGGCGGGGACGTGGTCGTCGCGGGGTTCCGTACCGCCGGCGGGGGCGGTGCCCATGCCGCTCGGCCGCCAGTCGTCTCCCGGGACGAAACCGCCCGCGCCCCGGGCCAGGGGTGAGATTCCACCACCGTTCGACGGGCCGGGCTTGGCGTCGGCGAGCAGATCGCCGACCTTGGCGAGCGCGCTCTGGCCGTTGGGGCCGAGGCCACCGGGCGGCTTGCCGGGCGAGGGCGGCGGCAGCTGGTTGCCGGGGACGGGCGAGTCTGGATCGCTCCAGGAGGCGAGCGCCTCGCGGAGGAAGCTCACCTGCTCGGCGGGCCTGCGGGCGGCGAGCCACTGGCCCAGGTGCGGCGGGTTCTCGTTGATCAGCGTGCGGAGCGCGGTGAGGATCCGCAGGTCGTCCTCGGTGAAGCGGAGCACGCGGCCGCCGGCGTCGAGGAACCTGGCGACGGCCTCCTGCGTCTTCGGCCCGGTCGGCCAGTCGGCGTTGCGGAGGATGAAGAGGCGGCGCTTCGGCACGTCCGCGGCGAGGCCGGCCTCGACCACCGCCTTGCGCAGGCGGGTGATGACCGCCCGGGCGTTCGTCGCGGAGATCGCGCGGAACGCCCAGTGGAACTGGTCCTCGGTGGACTCGTCGAGGGCACGGCGCAGCCGGGCGTGCAGGGCGGGGTTCGCGCTCGGCTCGGAGTCCTGGCTGAAGCTCGCGCCCGCCTCGCCGAGGCCCGTCACCCACGCCTCCAGACCGGCCGCGAGCAGCGACGGCATGACCTGGTCCTCGGTCGCGGGCTTGGTGGCCATGCTCACGTCCGCCGACGCGCGCAGCGACTCGAACCGGTCGTCGAGGGCGCGCAGCCTCTGCTCCTCCGGGTCGGGCTGGATCGGCCCCGGCTCGGGAATCCGCTCCTCGAGGCTCTCCATCTCCCGGATCTCGCCGTTGAGCAGGCACGAGCGGATGTGCTCGTCGATCCGGATGAGCAGGTCGCGCGGGGTCCGGTTCACGGCCTCGGCGAACACGCTCGGCTTCACCGGCCAGGTCGGGTACGGCGGGGTGTAGTCGAGTGCCTCGTACCGGGCGGCGAACCGCTTCTCCACCAGCAGCCGGGCGGTCTCGGGGTCGGTCAGCACGCCGAGCTGGGTGGCGAGCTGGAACCGGTCCTGCACGGTGTCGGTGGCGTGCGTGGCGATCAGCTCCCAGGTGTCGGGCAGGCAGGAGACGATCGTCAACGTACGGCGGGTGTGCTCGCGCAGCGACATCAGGCCGTGGGCGACGTGTTCGATGAGCAGCACCCCTCGCCAGTCCTGATCCGCGTGCATGGACCTGATGCCGCACTGGGCGACGAGCATGTCGATCTGGTCGACCGCGATCACCGACGGCCCGGTGAGGGCGAGCAGCCGGGAGATGTCCCGGACGATCTCCTGCGGTGACTTGTTCACCTGCCGGATGCCCCAGCTCGCCCACTCGCCCGGGGTCTCCTCGATGCCGCTGGTGAGGTACGCCTCGCCGATGTCCTGGGCGGTGAAGTCCGCGGAGGCGCGGAGGACGAGGGCGCGCAGGGTGTCGCGGCACTGCCGCATCACCAGGTTGTCGATGCGGGCGACGGACTGGACGAACCTGTCCAGCGTCTCCCGGGTGATCGGCGTCTTGCCGCAGATCGCCGCCCAGTCGTCGGACGGCAGCTCGGCGAGGACCGAGAGCCGGGTGAGGAAGGTCTCCAGCTGCGATCTGCCGTCGTCGCCGATCCGGCAGAGCCCGTCGAGCATCGCCACGACGACGCTCTCCCAGAAGCTCCGCGCGTCGAGCAGGCCGACGAGGAAGAAGTACCCGTCCCGCAGCTGCACCTGCTCGCGCGCCCAGCCGAGTAAGTGCGTCTTTCCGGTGCCGCGTCGCCCCTTCACCACGACGCCGATGGGGCTCGCGTCGCTGCTGTCCCGTGCCTCTTCGATGCCGCGGAGCACGAGGTCGGCGGTCCGCTGGTGCAGCGTGTCGACGTGGTACGGCGAGCGTCGCCACACGTGGTCGGGCGCCTGCGTGTAGTCGAGCCGCAGGCCGGCGAGGATCGATCTCGGGTCTGCCATCACATCACCTCGATGGAGATCAGATGGCTGTCCTGGCCGCCGATGCGCACGGCCGCGGCGCGCTCCTCCGGGGTGAGCGCCTTCTGGTTGGACTGCGGGTCCACGAACACGTCCGGCTGCAGGTTCATCCTGATCAGCGCGGCGTCGACGTCCTCGCGCGGCAGGTCGGCGAGGAGCTTGCGGAGCCGGACGAGCGGCACGTGGCGGCCCGGGCTCTCCGCGAGTTCGAAGTAGGCGGCGCGGATGCGCTTCTCCACCTCCTCAGGCGACGGCGGCATCGCGGCCGCGGGCTCCTGGGAGGCCGCCGGGGCGGTGGAGCTCGGGGCGGGCGCCGCGGTCGCGTCGTCCTCGGGGGCGGGCGTGTCGGCGACCGTGTCGGGCTGGAACACCTCGGCCAGGCTCTGACCGGTGCGGTTCAGGTAGCGCCGCAGGCCGCGCAGCAGGGCGAGGCAGGTGGCGGCGGCCGCACCCGTCCCCAGCCGGAGGTCGTCCCGCTCGATCTCGGCCATCGCGCGCGCCCAGCCGCGGTCCGTGAGCGTGTGCGCAAGGGCGCGCCCCTGCTTCCGGCTGTCCACCAGCCCCAGCTTGTTGAGCCGCCTCCGCGGCCTGCCGGTGAGCGTGTAGCCGTACCGCTCAGCGAGATCGACGTTGGAGACCTCGTCGGCCTCCGCCATCAGGATGAAGAGCGCCCGGAGCTCTTCTGCGGACAGTTCCGTCTCGGACATGTCATCCTTCCAACGTTCCACGATGGCGAGCACGCCGGCGCTTCTCGATGAAGCGCCCGATTTGGTGGACCACCGCCTGGACGTCGTCGAGCACCTGGTCGTCGGTGAAGCGCAGGACCGCGTAGCCGTCGAGCTGGAGCTGGACGTCGCGGCGTCGGTCGGCGCGGAACTTGAGCGGGCGGCGGTGGTCGTCGCCGTCGACCTCGACGACGCAGCGCTCGGCGCGCCAGATGAGGTCGACGCGGATCGGCGGGGTGAGGGGATCGGACTGGTAGGTCTGGTTCCAGGCCCGGCCGGTCGCCCAGGGGCACTTGGCGAGCGCGGTCTCGAGCAGCTGTTCCGCCCGGCTGGCCGGGTGCGGTTTCCCGGCCACGGCCGGGAAGGTGACGGTGGGTTCGTCGTCGACGGGCGGCCAGGGGGCGGCCCCGCCGGTGTCGTGCGCTCCGCCGTACGGGAGGAGCACGGGTACCGTCTCGAGCCGGTCGACGGCGGTCAGCGGGGCGCCGGTGAGCCAGACGCCGAAGCCGCCCGCGTGCGCGAGCCATTCGGCGCCGGCGGCGAGTAACTCCTCCTCGGGTGGGGTGAGCCCGTCGGGGACCTCGAGGAGGATCGCGGTGTGCGTGCGGCCGTAGCTCGCCGCGAGCACCCGGGCGAGCCCGGCGGCGCGCACCTCTCGGGGGAACCTGCGTAACGATCGGCTCGTGGCCGCGTCCCCATCGTCGCAGAGCGCGGTATCGGCCAGCTCGGCGAGGAAGGGGCCGAAGTGCGGGCTGCGCGCGGCGAGGCGTAACGCGAGCATCCGTACGGCTCGCGCGGCCGGTCCGCCGCGGCGTGCCGGGCGGGTCAGGCCCGCGGCGTCGGGCAGCCAGGCCGGGAACAGGTCGACGGCCGCCCGTTCCAGCGTGTCGAGGGCCACGCCGACCATCTCGGGCAGCGAGCGCGGATGGCCGAGGGAGTACGCGATGATCGCGGGCGCGTCCTCGGGCAGCACCTCCAGGTCGGCGGCGAGGGCGGCCCGATCGGCTCCGTCGAGGCACACGACACGGCCCGTCGGCAGCTGCGCCCACCACCGTGTCATGATCCCTCGCCTTCCTCCCGTGCCTTTGGAGGTTATCGGGACGTCATTGGTCAGGAGTGGCAATTGGAAAGCGTTCCGATAACGGTTCGAAAAGGGGCTGATCAGTCAGAAAACTGTCAAGATCGCGGTAATCTCGATGCCGTCCGCGATCTTCTTGGGTCGGGCGGGTCCGCGACGTGCGCGCCCGGGTCCGCCGTGCTTCGGGACGGCCGGGCCGGGGGTTTTCGGTCGCCCGTTCCGGGGCCGGGTTCGCCAAGGTGGCATCGTTCCAATCGGACGCCCCGCCGCGCCGCCGGGGGCCGCGCCGCGGGCCGGGCGCCGGAAAATCGAAACGCGCCCTGTTTACGTTCGCCGTTCCCTGATTTTTAATGTCAGTGATTAAGATTCGTGTGCGGCCCGGATAATCAGAATAATCATCATAAGCAATTCGGCTGCTTTCCCCGGACTTCGACCCGGGTTCGCCGCCCGGGGCGAATCCGCAGCTCACGGCGGTGGGTTTCGGACCCGCCGATCAGGGCTTGACGACCATTGACCGGATACGTAATCTTCCCCGGGAAATCTGCAAGGCCATTGGTTGTTGCCGGCGACCGCCGATGGGTCTCCCCGTCTCCGTCCACAGGAGTGACACAAAAATGAGGGTGGGCCGATACATCGCCATCACGGTTGGGGCCTCCGCGCTGCTCGTCTCCGGGGTGGCGCCGGCGGCGGCGGGTACGCTGCCGACGTCCGGGACGGCCGCCGGCGCGGCGTCGCAGGCCGGGCACGATCAGAAGCAGGTACCGCTCCGCAAGGTGGCGCCGAAGGGCTTCGCGATCGGCGTGGCCGTCGCGGGTGGTGGCCACCATCTGGACCAGGAGTATCCGGACCCCTTCAAGTACGACGAGGAGTACCGGGGGGTGCTCGCCAAGCACTTCAACTCGGTCACTCCCGAGAACCACTTGAAGTGGGACTTCGTGCACCCGGAGCGGAACAAGTACCGGTTCGGGCCCGCGGACGCCATCGTGCGGTTCGCCCAGCAGAACGGGCAGAAGGTCCGCGGCCACACGCTGCTCTGGCACAGCCAGAACCCCGACTGGCTCACCAAGGGCAAGTTCAGCCGTAAGGAGCTCCGCAACATCCTCAAGGAGCACATCACCAAGGTCGTCGGCCGCTACCGCGGCAAGATCGACCAGTGGGACGTGGCCAACGAGATCTTCGACGACAACGGCAAGCTGCGGACGAAGGAGAACATCTGGCTGAAGACCTTCGGTCCGAGCATCATCGCCGACGCGTTCCGCTGGGCGCACCAGGCCGACCCGAAGGCGAAGCTGTTCTTCAACGACTACGGCGCCGAGGGCATCAACAAGCGCAGCGACGCCTACCTCAAGTTCATGAAGGAGCTGCGCAAGAAGGGCGTGCCGGTACACGGCTTCGGCGTGCAGGGGCACCTGAGCCTGGCCTACCCGTTCCCGGGCGACATGGCGAAGAACCTCAAGCGGTTCTCGGACGCCGGGTTCGAGGTCGCGGTCACCGAGGTCGACGTGCGCATCCCGCTCAACGGCGGCGACGCCACTGAAGCCCAGCTCAAGACCCAGGCCGACTACTACCGCCGCGCCCTGGAGGCCTGCCTGAGCGTCAAGAGCTGCAACTCCTTCACCCTCTGGGGCACCACGAACAAGTACTCGTGGGTGCCGGTGTTCTTCCCGGACGAGGGCGAGGCGACGATCTTCTGGGACGACTTCTCCCCCAAGCCCGCGTACACCGCCCTGCAGGAGGCCCTGGCGAAGGCCCGCCGCCGCTGACCGGCGCGGCGAGCCCACCCGCCCCGTGAGAACAGGCCCGGCTCCCGGAACATGGGGGCCGGGCCTTCGCGTGCGGTACGGCCGGCCACGGTACGGCCTGGCGCGGTACGGCACGGCCGCCGCGGCGCGCCGTACCCGGGACCGGGACCGGCGGACGCCGGGCGCGTGGCAAGGTGAGGGGGAGACCGAGGGGAGGACGCTGTGCGGTTGTTCGTGGCCCTGCTGCCGCCCGAGGACGTGCTCGCGGAGATCGAGGAGGCCGTCCGGGCCCGGCGGCGGGAGTGGCCGGAGCTGCGGTGGGTGCACCAGGAGCTGTGGCACGTCACGCTCGCGTTCCTCGGCAACGTGGACGAGGAGATCCTCCCCGACCTGAACGACCGGCTGGAGCGGGCGGCGGCCCGCCACCCGGCGCGGCAGGTGGCGTTCGCGGGCGCGGGCGCGTTCCCGTCGGCGGGGCGGGCGAGCGTGTTCTGGGTGGGCATGCGCGCCGCCGCCGCGGACGAGCGGGAGCGGCCGGTGCTCGGGCGGCTCGCCCGGTCGGTCGCGGCCGGGGCGGAGCGGGCCGGGGTGGCGCCGGACCGCAAGCGGTTCCACCCGCACCTCACGCTCGCCCGGTGCCGGGAGCGCACCGACCTGAGCCGCCTGGTGGCGGCGCTGGAGACGTTCGCCGGGCGGAGCTGGGAGGCGGACACCGTGCACCTGATGCGCAGCCACCTGGGCCGCAAGGTGCGGTACGAGTCGATCGCGTCCTGGCCGCTCAGGGGTGACCTGCGGGACCGACCGGCCGCGGAGGCCGACTAGGCTCCATCGCGTGGACCGTCCCCGTCGCTGGCTGCTTCCCGCGGTGCTCGCACTGCTCGTGCTCATCGTGGTGATCGGCGCATTGATCAGCTGATCGGCGGTCTCCGCCGCGCGGCGCGGCGGACCGGCCCGTGCGCCCCGCCCGGTGCGGGCGGCGTCACGGGCCGCCGCCCGACCGGCGCGCCACCGGGCGTGTCACCAGGCGTACGCCTCGGGCGCGGGGCCGCCGGGCCCGGGGAAGATCTCGTCGAGGCGGGCGAGCGCCTTGTCGTCGAGCTCGATCTCCAGGGCGCGGACGGTGGTCTCGAGCTGCTCGACGGTGCGCGGGCCGATGATCGGCGCGGTGACGGCGGGCCGCCGGAGCAGCCAGGCGAGGGCGACGTTCGCGGGGTGCTCGCCGAGCTCGTCGCAGAACGCCTCGTACCGCTCGATCGCGGGGCGGTGCTTCTCCAGCTCCTTGACCAGGCGCTCGTTGGCCGAGCGGCCCTTGTCCTGCTTGCGCAGCACCCCGGCGAGCAGGCCGCCGGCGAGCGGGCTCCACGGGATCACGCCGACGCCGTAGTCGGCGCAGGCGGGCAGCACCTCGAGCTCGACGGTGCGAGTGAGCAGGTTGTAGTGGGACTGCTCGCTCACCAGGCCCATGAAGTCGCGGCGCCGCGCGGCCTCCTGGGCCTTGGCGATGTGCCACCCGGCGAAGTTCGACGAGCCGACGTAGAGGATCTTGCCCTGGAAGCGCAGGACCTCCATCGCCTCCCAGATCTCCTCGAACGGCGTGTTCCGGTCGATGTGGTGCATCTGGTAGAGGTCGATGTAGTCGGTGCGCAGCCGCTTGAGCGAGGCGTCGCAGGCGCGCCGGATGTGCAGGGCGGACAGCCGCTCGGTGTTCGGCCAGTCGCCCATCGGGCCGTACAGCTTGGTGGCGATCACGGTGCGCTCGCGGCGCCCGCCGCCCTTGTTGAACCAGCGGCCGATGATGTTCTCGGTGACGCCCTCGCCCCGCCTCCAGCCGTACACGTCGGCGGTGTCGAAGAAGTTCAGGCCGAGCTCGTGGGCCCGGTCCATGATGGCGTGGGCGTCCTCCTCGGAGGTCTGCGGGCCGAAGTTCATCGTGCCGAGGCAGAGCCTGCTGACCTTGAGGCCGCTGCGGCCGAGCTGTGTGTACTCCATGGCCCCTCACCCTACGGAGCGGGGACCCGCACCCGGCGGAGCGGGCGCGCACGCCTGCGGTGTGTGATGGTGAACCAATGCACGGGGGCACGCCGCGGAATGTCGGTCAGGCAGGGCATTATGGCGGAATGGTGTGCAGAACGGGGGCCGTCCTGGTACGTCTGCTCGCCGTCGTCGGGCTGATCGCCTTATGGACGGGGTTGGCCGCGCCGGGTGCGTACGGCGCTGGCGGTACGGCGCAGGCCGCGGGGGACGTACGGGGCCGCGCCATGGCGGGGGAGTCGGGCAGGCGGGGCGGTGAGGAGCTCCTCTTCCGCTTCACCGACCCGCGGATCAGCGAGTCGAGCGGGCTCGCCGTCTCCCCGACGCACAAGGGCATCTACTACACGCACAACGACAGCGGCGACGGGCCGCGGTTCTTCGCGGTCGGCGCGGACGGGCGGACGCGGGCGACGTTCACGCTGGCGAACGCGACGGCCCGGGACTGGGAGGGCATGGCGGCGTCGGTGGACCGCGCCACCGGCAAGGGCGTGCTGTGGTTCGCCGACATCGGGGACAACCTCAACGGGGCCTGGCCGGACATCTCCGTCTACAAGGTGATCGAGCCGGAGCGCATGGCGGACGCGACGTTGCGCGCCACCCGCTACCGGTTCCGGTACGAGGACGGGCCGCGCAACGCCGAGGGCATCATGGTCCACCCCGGCACGGGTCGGCTGTACGTGGTGAGCAAGGAGTTCTCCGGCTCGATCTACGAGGCTCCGGCGAAGCTGCGCACCGACCGGATCAACATCCTGCGCCGGGTGGGCCCGGCGCCGATCATGGCGACCGACGCGGCGTACTCGCCGGACGGGTCGAACTTCGTGATCCGCACGTACTTCTCCGCGTCGGTCTACCGCGCCCCGGGCAAGCTGATCGCCCGGGTGACGATGCCCGCCCTCGACCAGGCCGAGTCGATCGCCTACACCCCGGACGGCATGTCGCTGCTCACCGGGAGCGAGGGCAAGAACAGCCCGGTCTACCGGGTGCCGCTGCCGGAGGAGGTGTTCAGCAAGGTCGCGGCCGAGCACACGCCGGAGCCGTCGGGCACGGCGAAGGAGACCGGGAAGGCGACCGCGAAGGCGGAGGCCGAGGCGGACCGCGGGTCCTCGGGCACGGCCGCGGCCGCCGCGGACGAGGACCGCGGGGAGGGCGTGCCGCTGCGGATGATCCTCGTGTGGCTCGCGATCGCCGCCGGGGCCACCGCCATCATCGCGGTGATCGCCCGCCTCGCCCGCTGACCGGGTCGCGCGGTGGCGGCGGCCCGCCGCGCAGCGCGTTCTCCACGAGCTCGATCGCCTTGGCGAGGCGGACCAGGCGCGGACCCTCGCGGCGGTAGACGTCGTGCACCGCGTCGATCGCGTGCGGCGGCAGGTGCTCCTTCAGGTCGACGGCGGCCCGGCGGTAGCCGGTGCGGGCCGCCTCGATCGCCGAGTGCACGTGGTAGCGGGCCATGCGGGCGAGCGCGAGCGGGTAGCGGCGCAGCACGCCGTACGCGCGGTAGTCGGGAGGTACGGCGTCGAGGAGCCAGTCCACCGCCGACAGCTCCCAGTCGGGGGTGCCGGGCGGCCGGACCTCCGGCGGCCATCCTGGAGGCACGTACACGACCCTCAGTCTATCGATGATCTGTTCGAATTGTTGCCGTTTGTCCCGTTCGGCGATCGATTGCGCGTGTCCACCGACGGGATCGCCGGGCCGGTAGCGCAAGGCGCGCAAAGCTAGAACAATGACGCACTGTGAGTGACCAGAGCGAGCAGGCCGCCGGGCGTCCCGGCGCGCCGCGCGGCGACGCCGTACGGCGCCGGGCCGGCGCCCCCGCCCGGGGAAGCGAGAAGATCGCGGTCGTCGGGGCCGGGATCCTCGGGCTCGCGGTCGCGCGCGAGCTGGCGCGCACGCGCGGCGCCGAGGTGACGGTGCTCGACAAGGAGGACCGCGTCGCCGCCCACCAGACCGGGCGCAACAGCGGGGTGGTGCACGCCGGGATCTACTACACGCCCGGCTCGCTCAAGGCCCGCCTCTGCCGGGACGGCGTGGCGATGCTGCGCGAGTACTGCGCCGAGCACCGCATCCCGTACGAGGAGGTCGGCAAGCTGGTGATCGCCGCCACCTCGGCGGAGCGCGCCGGGCTGCGCCGCATCGCCGAGCGGGCCCGCGCCAACGGCGTGCCCGGCATCGCCGAGCTCGACGCGCTCGGCCTGCGCGAGGTCGAGCCGAACGCGGTCGGCGTCGGCGCGGTGCACTCCCCGCACACCGCGATCGTCGACTTCCCCGCCGTCGCCCGCCGCCTCGCGGCCGACGTGGCCGAGCTCGGCGGCACGGTACGGCTCGGCCACCCGGTGCGCGGGCTGCGCGAGCGCGCGGGCGGCGTCGAGGTGCTCGCCGGCTCCTGGCGGCAGCGGTTCGACCGGGTGGTCTGCTGCGCCGGGCTCGGCACCGACGCGGTCGCCGCGCTCGCCGGACGGCCCGGGGACGTACGCATCGTGCCGTTCCGCGGCGAGTACTACCGGCTCGCCGGGGCCGCCAAGGACCTGGTGCGCGGCCTCATCTACCCGGTGCCCGACCCCCGCTTCCCGTTCCTCGGGGTGCACCTCACCCGCCGCATCGACGGCGAGGTGCTCGTCGGCCCGAACGCGGTGATGGCCCTCGCCTACGAGGGCTACACCTGGCGCACGGTACGGCTCCGCGACCTGCGCGCCATCCTCGGCTGGGAGGGCACCTGGCGGCTCGCCGCCCGCCACTGGCGTACCGGCCTGCGCGAGGTGTACGGCTCGCTCGCCAAGAAGGCGTTCCTCAACGCGGCCCGCCGGTACGTGCCCGCGATCGGCGAGGCCGACCTGGTCCGCGCCCCGGGCGGGGTGCGCGCCCAGGCGGTCGCCCGCGACGGCACGCTCGTGGACGACTTCGCGATCGACGTGTACGGCCGGATCGTGCTGGTGCGCAACGCGCCCTCGCCGGCGGCCACCTCGAGCCTGGCGATCGCGCGGCACATCGCCTCGGTGGTCGCTGAGAGAACCTGAATGTTTCCGGCCACCTTATGCCCCAACCGCCACTATGGGGGGCGTGACCGAATCGCCTGAAGCACGCCTGCTCGTCGTCGAGGACGAGCCCAACATCCTGGAGCTGCTCGCCGCGAGCCTGCGATTCGCCGGATTCGACGTGAAGACGGCCGCCGGCGGGCGGGACGCGGTCGCCGCCACGCAGCGTCACCGGCCGGATCTCATCGTCCTCGACGTGATGTTGCCCGACATGGACGGATTCGACGTGGTGCGCCGCCTGCGCTCCGGCGGCGCGTACACGCCGGTCGTCTTCCTCACCGCCCGGGACGCCACCGAGGACAAGATCAAGGGGCTCACCCTCGGCGGTGACGACTACGTGACCAAGCCGTTCAGCCTGGAGGAGGTGATCGCCCGCATCCGCGCGGTGCTGCGCCGTACCGCCGGGGACCCGATGACCCCGCCGCCCCGGCTCACCTTCCACGACATCGAGCTGGACGAGGAGACCCACGAGGTGTGGCGCGGCGGCGAGCCGGTCGCGCTCTCGCCCACCGAGTTCAAGCTGCTCCGCTACTTCATGGCGAACGCGGGCCGGGTGCTGTCGAAGGCCCAGATCCTCGACCACGTGTGGAACTACGACTTCCGCGGCGACGCCGGTATCGTCGAGTCGTACGTCTCGGTGCTGCGCCGCAAGATCGACAACCGCGAGCCGCGGCTCATCCACACCCTGCGCGGCGTCGGCTACGTGCTGCGCCGTCCCCCGCAGTCCTGATCGTCCCCTCTCCCCGTCCCCGTGAAGGTCCTCTCCCAGCGCACTCCGCTCCGGATCAAGCTGATCGCGGTGATGCTCGCGCTCGTCGCCGTGGCGCTCACCGTGTTCGGCGCGGCGAGCGTCTGGATGCTCAACGATCACCTGATCGCGCGCCACGACCGCACGCTCGTGGCGTTCTCCATGGAGCTGGAGCGCAACCTGTCCCGGTTGCCCGGGCCGCCGCCTCGGCAGCCGCGGATCCCGCCGGAGATGGTGGCCCGGGTACGGGACCCGAACGGGCAGATCACCACGACGCTGATCGGCGCCGCCGTGGAGAACGCGTCCTGGCCGGTCGCCTTCCCGGATCGGCCGCGGGTGATCGAGACGGCCGCCGCGGAGAACGGCGAGCTGCGCTGGCGGACCCGGACGGCGACGATCCAGGGCGTGGGCACGCTGGAGACCGCGATCGGCCTCACCTCGGTCGACCAGATCATCTTCCGGTTCGCGCTGATCGAGCTCACCGTGGGCGGCGTGGTGCTCGCCGCCCTCGCCGTCGTCGGCGTGGTGACGGTACGGCACAGCCTGCGCCCGCTGCGGCAGATCGAACAGACCGCCGAGGCGATCGCCGCGGGGCGGCTGGGCCTGCGGGTGCCGGACCACGACCCGCGCACCGAGGTCGGGCGGCTCGCCCGGTCGCTCAACACGATGCTCACCCAGATCGAGACCGCGCTGCGGGACCGCGCCGCCTCCGAGGCCGCGGCGCGCCGGTCCGAGGAGCGCATGCGCCGCTTCATCGCGGACGCCTCGCACGAGCTGCGCACCCCGCTCACCTCGATCCGCGGGTTCGCCGAGTACTTCCGGCAGAACCCGGAGGCCGACCCGGCGGAGCTGCTCGCCCGGGTGGAGGCCCAGGCCTCCCGGATGGGGCTGCTCGTCGACGACCTGCTGCTGCTCGCCCGGCTCGACCAGCAGCGGCCGCTGCGCACCGGGCCGGTGGACCTGCTCGCGATCGCCGCGGACGCGGTGCACGACGCCCAGGTGCTCGCCCCCGACCGGAGGATCTCGCTGTCCGTGGCGGGCGGCGCCGCGCTCATCGTCACCGGGGACGAGGCGCGGCTGCGGCAGGTGCTCGGCAACCTCGTCAACAACGCGCTCACCCACACCCCGCCGGGCACGCCGGTGACGATCCGGGTCGGCACCCGGTACCGCGACGGCCGTACCGGGCCGCCCGGCCCGGTCGGCGAGGTCGCCTTCATCGAGGTCAGCGACGCCGGCCCCGGGCTCACCCCGGCGGAGGCCGAGCGGGTCTTCGAGCGCTTCTACCGCTCCGACCCCTCCCGGGCCCGGCGCGACCCCAACGGCCCCGCCTCCTCCGGCTCGGGCCTCGGCCTGTCGATCGTGGCCGCGCTCGTCCGGGCGCACGGCGGCATCGTCTCGGTGGAGACCGCCCCGGGCGAGGGGGCGACGTTCCGGGTGGTCCTGCCGCTCGCGCCGGAGGCGCTCAACGGCGGGCTCGACGATGCCGAGCCTGACGCTTCCGAGCCCGAGGACACCGAGCCGGAGCGCTCCGGGCCGTCCCCGGCGTAGCGCGCCCCTCGGCCGACCGGGATCCCGTGGACTTCCCGCGCGCGGCCGCCCCGGCCCGGGGTCAGGACGGGGTGGCCGAGGGGGTCGCGTCCAGGCCGGGGAAGGAGCCGTCGGGGAACTCGCCGGAGGAGGCGGAGGCGGGGAGGACGACCTTGTCGCCCTCCTGCAGCCCTTCGACGATCTCGACGTACTGGTCGCCGCGCACCCCGGTGCGCACCGTGCGCTCGGCGGTGCCGTCGCCGGTCGCCACCGTGACGACGGCGGTGCCGTCGGAGCGCAGCCGGGCGGCCTGCGCGGGCACGTAGACCGCGTCGACGCTCTCGCCGGTGGTCACGGTGATCGTGGCGTTCTGGCCGAGCAGGAGGTCCTTCGGCCGCCGGGTGAACGCGATGAGCACGCCGTACCGGACGAGGTCGCCTGAGGTGGTCGCGGTCGGGTCGATGTGCACCACGGTGCCCGCGTGGTGCTCCCCGGGCCGCGTGGCGAGGATGACCTCGGCCTTCTGGCCCACCTTGAGCTTCTCCACGTCCGACTGGGTGACCATCGCCTTCACCTGGAGCTCGTCGAGGTTGCCGAGCGTGATGAAGGCGGTGTTCGCGGAGACGGAGTCGCCGGCCGCGCCGGCGATCGAGAGGATCGTGCCCCTGCGCGGCGCCCGGATCACCACGCCGGCGAGGGCCTCCTTCGCCGCCTGCAGCTCGCTCCTCGCCTGGGTCACCGCGGCCTCGGCCTGCGCCTCGCTCTGGCCGCCGCCCCCGGTACGGCCGCCGCCCGCGCCGCCGGACCCGGGGTTGCCGGCCGCGCCGCGGCCCTGGCCCCGCCCCTGCGCCTGGCCGTTCGCGCCGCCCTGGCCCTGACCCTGGCCGCCCTGGCCCTTGCCCCGGCCGTCGCCGGGCGTGGCACAGGGTGGGGTCGTGCCCGGGGTGGCCGAGGGCGTGCCGGGCCCGGAGCCGCCGTCACCGGGCGCCTGCGTGCCCGCCGGGGGACTCGTTGGGGAAGCGGTGACGAGGCCGCCGCCCGGGCTCGCCGGCATGCGGGTGGGCGTGGGCTCGGCCGCGGGCGGCTGCGTCGCGGCCGGGGCCGGGGTGGCCGTCACGGTCTGGGTCACCGTCGCGGTGACGGTGACCGTCGGCCGCACGGTCACGGTCTGGGTGACGGTGACCGTCGGGGTGGCGGTGACGGTCACGGTGACGGTGGGGGCGGGCTGCGCCGTCGGCGTCGCGGTCACGCTCTGCGTCGCGGTGACCGTGGCCGTCGGCTGGGGCGTCGCCGCCTTGCCGGAGGCCGGGTCGGGCGCCGTGCCGTACCCGGTGAGCGTGTAGGCGGCGGGCCGCGCCACGAGGCCGCCGGTGGTCGCCCCGGCCCGCCCGTCCCGGGACGTGGCCTCGTCCGGCCGCGTGGCGGAGGGCAGGCAGGACGGGTCGGCCGCCGGGGAGGAGGTCGCCGTGGGCCGCGCGGCCGTACCCGGGGAGCCCCGGCCGCCCGCCGTGGCGCCCCGCCCGGCGGCCGAGGCGGCGCCGCCTCCGGCCGTGGTGGTGCCGCCTCCGGCCGTGGTGGTGCCGCCGGAGCGTCCGGCGGCGGCCGCGGTCCCGCCCGTGCCGTTCCGGATGTTCTCCAGCGTCTCCTCGGCGGCGGCGAGCCTCGCCTTGGCCTCCTCGTACCGCTCACGCGCCCGGGTGTCGTCGATCTTGGCGAGGATCTGGCCCTCGGTCACCCGGTCGCCGACCTTGACGTACACCTTCTCGACGGTGCCGTCCGCGCCGAACCCGAGCTCGCGCGTGTTCGCGTCCACCGTGGTGCCCGCCGCGGACACCACGGACGTCACCGTGCCGCGCTCCGCCGCGACGAGCGTGGTGCGCACCTCGGGGGAGTCGTCCCCGCCCCCGAGGAAGAGCAGCGCCGCGCTCAGCACGAGGACACCGGCGAACAGGATGACGCCGATCTTCATGACCATGGACGAACCTGGCGACCTCATGGCGGCCATGCTGCCGTGGCCATGTGACCCCAGGCTGCGACGACGCTGAAGGTTTCCTGAAAATCCCGCCCCGGAGGTTTACGGCAGCGGCCCGGGGTGGAACGCCGGAAGCGGCGAGCGCCGAGAAGTTATCAGGAAACGTTCAGGAACGGCCCAGCCGGATTCCAGCGCGGCATAGCAGAGTCGAGGCTCGTGAAGCTGTCGACGAAGCGCAGGGCGCTGTTGCTCAACGGGGCGCTCGCGGTGCTCCTCGTGGCCGGGGCCGGGGTGGCGTACGCGTCCCTCAACGGCGGGGGACGGGAGACGCCAGCCGTGTCCGCGCCGACCACGCGGGTGACCCGGGCCACGGTGACGGCCACGGTGTCGGCGTCCGGGTCGGTGGAGAGCGCGAAGACCCGGTCGCTGAGCTTCGGCGTCAGCGGCACGGTGTCGAAGATCTACGTCAAGCCGGGCGACAAGGTCCGCAAGGGCCAGGTGCTGGCCCGGCTCGACGACGGCGCGGCGCGGGAGAACCTGGAGGCCGCGGCGGCGGCCCTGGAGGCGGCGCGGGACGCGGGCACCGACACCGCGTCCGGGTACGCGCAGTACGTCAGCGCCCGCAACACCTACCGGGAGGCGAAGCGCGCCCTCGCCGCAACGGTGCTCAAGGCCCCGTTCGCGGGCACGGTCACCGCGGTGAACGGCACGGTGGGCGGCTCCGCGAGCGGCACCTCGTCGTCCTCCGGCTCCTCGGGCTCCGCGGGTTCCGCGCGTGGCGGCGGCGGGCTGACCGGAGGCGCGCAGGGCTCCTCGGGCGGGTCCGGCGGCGGGTTCATCGAGCTCGCCGACACGCGGAAGCTGCAGATCGTCGGCAACTTCACCGAGGCCGACGTCACCAGGATCAAGGTGGGCCTGCCCGCCACGTTCACCTTCGACGCGCTCACCGGCGTCACCGCGCAGGGCAAGGTGACCCTCATCGACCCGGTCGCCCGCACCGGCGACAACGTGGTGCAGTACGCGGTGACGATCGCGATGACCGAGGTGCCCGAGGAGGTACGGCTCGGCCAGACCGCGACCGTGCAGGTCGTCGTCGACGAGGCCGAGGACGTGCTCGCCGTACCCGTCTCGGCGGTGACCACGGCCGGCGGGCGGTCCACGGTGACCGTGCTGGAGAACGGCGTCGAGGTGCGGCGGACCGTCGAGGTCGGGGTGCGGGGCGACACGCTCGTCGAGATCAGGTCCGGCCTCGACGAGGGCGAGGAGGTGGTCCGGCGGACCACGACCGGCACGAACGGCACCACCGGCGGAAGGATGCCCGGGTTCGGCGGCCGCGGCGGGTTCGGCGGCGGTGGCATGGGCGGCGGTCCCGGCGGCGGCTTCGGCGGAGGCCCCCGGTGAGCGGGACGGCTCCCGAGGCGCCCGCGGCCCCGGTGCTCGACGTGCGCGGCGTGACCAAGGTGTACGGCCGCGGCCCCACCGAGGTGCACGCGCTGCGCGGGGTGTCCCTCACCGTCGAGCGCGGCGACTACGTGGCGATCATGGGCGCGTCGGGCTCCGGCAAGTCCACGCTCATGAACATCCTCGGCTGCCTCGACGTGCCGACCTCGGGCCGGTACCTGATCGACGGCATCGACGTGGGCACGCTCGACGAGCGGCGGCTCGCCCTGCTGCGCAACCGCAAGATCGGCTTCGTGTTCCAGTCGTTCAACCTCATCCCGCGGATGAGCGCGCTCGCCAACGTCGAGCTGCCGCTGGTGTACGGCGGGATCAAACCGGCCGAGCGGCGCCGCCGGGCGCTCGCCGCGCTCGAGCAGGTGGGCCTCGCCGACCGGGTGAACCACGAGCCGAACGAGCTCTCCGGCGGCCAGCAGCAGCGGGTCGCCGTGGCCCGGGCGCTCGTCACCTCGCCCGCGCTGCTGCTCGCCGACGAGCCGACCGGCAACCTCGACACGAAGGCCACCGCGGACGTGCTCGCCATCCTCGACCGGCTGAGCGCCGCGGGCCGCACCATCGTGCTGATCACCCACGAGGACGACGTCGCCGCGCACGCCAAGCGGGTGATCCGGCTCATCGACGGCGAGATCGTCGAGGACCGCCGCCAGGTGCCGGTGGACGCGCCCCCGCCGCGGTACGGCACGGCCCCCGCGGCGAGCGGGATCGCCGGGATCGGTGAAGGGCCGGTCGGGCGATGAGCGCGGTCGAGATCCTCCGGTTCGCGCTGCACGGCCTGCTCGCGAACAAGCTGCGCAGCGCGCTCACCATGCTCGGCATCATGATCGGCGTCGCCGCGGTGATCCTGCTCGTCGCGGTGGGCCAGGGCACCTCGGACGCGATCACGTCGAACATCGCCCGACTCGGCTCGAACACGCTCACCGTCACCCCGTCGTTCACCGGCGGCATGCGCGGCCCGGGCGGCTTCGGCGGCGCCGGGCGGGCGGGCGCCACCGGCCCGCGTACCCAGGCCAAGCGGCTCAGCCTCGCCGACGCGCGGGCGCTCGCCGACGCCTCGGCCGCGCCGTCGGTGAAGACCGTGTCCCCGGTGGTCACCGCGGCCTCGCTCACCGCCACGTACGAGGGGGCGAGCCACACGATCGGCCGCCTCGTCGGGACGTACCCGAGCTACTTCGAGGCGTCGAACCGGCCGGTGGCGAAGGGCTCGTACTTCGTCAACGACGACGTGCTCGCCTCCCGCAAGCTCGCCGTGATCGGCACCACCGTGGCCGAGGCGCTGTTCGGCGACGTGGACCCGGTGGGCAGGCGGATCACGATCAGCGGCGTGCCGTTCACCGTGGTCGGGGTGCTGAAGGAGACCGGCACCCAGGGCGTGCAGGACGCCGACGACATCGTGATCGCGCCGCTGCCCGCGGTGCAGCAGAGCCTCACCGGGTTCGGCCCGCTCGACCAGATCGTGGTGCAGGCGAAGAGCGCCGACGTGGTGGACGACGCCGAGGCGGAGATCACCGCGATCCTCAACGAGCGCCACGGCATCACCGGTACGGCGAGCCCCGACTACCGCATCCAGAACCAGGCGGCCCTGCAGGAGACGGTGAGCACCGCGACCGGCATGTTCACCGTGCTGCTCGCCGCGATCGCCGGGATCAGCCTCGTGGTCGGCGGCATCGGCATCACGAACATCATGCTCGTCACCGTGACCGAGCGCACCCGGGAGATCGGCATCCGCAAGGCGATCGGCGCGACCCGGGGCGCGATCCTCGGCCAGTTCCTCGCCGAGGCGACCATGCTCAGCCTCGCCGGCGGCCTGCTCGGCGTCGCGATCGGCGTGCTCGGCAGCCGGTTCACCATCGCCGGGATCCAGCCGGTGATCGTGCCGGGCTCGATCGTGGCGGCGCTCGGCGTGTCGGTGGCGATCGGCCTGTTCTTCGGCGTGTTCCCGGCGAACCGGGCGGCGAAGCTGCGCCCGATCGAGGCGCTGCGCCACGACTGAGCCACCACCGGCCGGTACGGCCCGGCGGCGCCCCCGCCGCGAAGGGAGAGGACCAGACAGATGACCGCGACCAGACCCACACCCGACAGGCACGCCGGCGCCCGCCGGCCGGGCGAGGACCCGCTCGCCACCTCCCCGTTCGGCTCCGACGTCGACGCCGAGCTCGCCGCCGCCCCGCGCCGGGGCGTGTCGAAGGTGACGGTCGCGCTCGGCGCAGGCGTGATCTTCATGGCGGGCGTGATCGCCGGCATCCAGGCGCACAAGGCGTTCGGCGGCGACGACGCCCCCGGCGGCGGGCAGGTCGCCGCGGGCGGGGGCCCGGCCCAGCGGCCCGGCGCGGGCGGCCAGGCGGCCCAGGGGCAGGGCGGCGGCTTCGGGCGCGGCCAGGGCCCGGGCGGTGGCTTCGGCGGCGGCGGGGTCGCCGTCGGCACGGTGAGCCGGGTCGACGGCGACACGATCTACCTGCGGACGGTGCAGGGCACCACGGTCACCGTGCGCACCGGCGAGGACACCCGGATCCGGGTGACCAAGGACGGCAAGGTCTCCGACCTCGAGCAGGGCACCACCGTGATCGTGCGCGGCACGCAGGCGGACGACGGCGGCGTCGACGCCACCGAGGTGAGCCAGACCACCGGCCGCGGCGGCGGCCCCGGCTTCGGCGGCGGCTTCGGCGGTGGGCCGGGCGGCGGACGAGGCGGCGACGGTGGGCGGGGCGGTGCCGGATGACGGTGCGACCGCCCGGCCCGGGCCGCCGGCCGTACCGGACCGGCCGGGCGTGGGAGCCGGGCCGCCGCCCGCCCGGCACCCGCCCGGCCCCGGCCCCGCCGCGGCCGCGGGGATTCGCACCGGAGGCGGCGCCCCGCCACGACCTCGGGAAAGGATCAGGACCGGCGGACGGAGCGGAGCGATGACCAGCGCGAACGCCACCCTCAGGCGGCCCGAGGGCCTGCTGCTCGTGGTCGACGACGAGCCGAACATCCGGGAGCTGCTCTCGGCGAGCCTGGGCCACGCCGGGTTCGACGTGGTCACCGCCGCGGACGGGCGCGAGGCGCTGCAGCTCGCCGAGCGCTGCCGCCCCGACCTCGTCGTTCTCGACGTGATGCTCCCCGACCTCGACGGGTTCGCCGTGGCGAACCGGCTGCGCTCAAGCGTGCGCCGGCTCCCGGTGGTGTTCCTCACCGCCCGGGACGCCACCGAGGACAAGATCCTCGGCCTCGGCCTCGGGGACGACTACGTGACCAAGCCGTTCAGCCTCGAGGAGATGCTCGCCCGCATCCGCGCGGTGCTGCGCCGCAGCCGGGGCGAGCACACCCTCCCGGCCCGGCTCCAGGTCGCCGACCTCGAGCTCGACGAGGAGACCCGCCGGGTGTGGCGGGCGGGCAGGCAGGTACGGCTCTCGCCGACCGAGTTCAAGCTGCTCCACTACTTCATGCGCAACGCGGGCCGCGCGCTGTCGAAGGCGCAGATCCTCGAGCACGTGTGGCACTACGACTTCGGCGGCGACCACAACGTGGTCGAGTCCTACGTCTCCTACCTCCGCCGCAAGATCGACACCGTGGAGCCGCGGCTCATCCACACCCTGCGCGGCGTCGGCTACGTGCTGCGCGCCCCCCGCGAGCCGGAGCCCGGCCCGGACTAGGCAGGCAGGCGGCACCGGGCACCGGTACGGCCGCGCGCCCGGCGGGCGCCGTGCCGTACGGTGCGCCCGGCGTGGCGTCGATCCCGCGGGCGGGCCGGTCACTCCGCCGGCTTGGCCTGGTCCTTCGCCGGCTCGGCGGTGAGGTCCTTGATCGGGTCCGGGGTGGCGGTGCGGGCGGAGATCTGGCGCGGGCCCGCGCTCTCCTCGGCCTCGGCCTTCGCCTGCGCGGCGGCCTGCTCGGCCTGCCGGGCGGCCTCGACCGCGGCGGCGGCCGACGCGGCGGTGGCGGCGTTCTGCTGCTCGGTGGTGGTGGCGCGCGGCAGCGACTCGGTGAACGCCTTCGACACGCTCTGCAGCGCGGCGGTCACCTCGCTCGGGATGACCCAGAAGGTGTTGCCCTGGCCCTGCGCGAGCTGCGGCAGGATCTGCAGGTACTGGTAGGCGAGCAGCTTGGGGTCGGGGTCGTTGCGGTGCACGGCCTGGAAGACCTGGTCGATCGCCTTCGCCTGGCCGTCCGCCCGCAGGATGAGGGCGGACCGCTCACCCTCGGCGCGCAGGATCGCGCTCTGCTTCTCACCCTCGGCGGTGAGGATCTGGGACTGCCGCTGGCCCTCGGCGGTGAGAATCGCGGCGCGCTTGTCCCGCTCGGCGCGCATCTGCTTCTCCATCGCCTCTTTGATCGTCTTCGGCGGGTCGATCGCCTTGATCTCGACGCGGTTGACCCGGATGCCCCACTTGCCGGTCGCCTCGTCGAGCACGCCGCGCAGCTGGCTGTTGATCGTGTCCCGGGAGGTGAGCGTCTTCTCCAGGTCCATGCCGCCGATGACGTTCCGCAGCGTGGTCACGGTGAGCTGCTCGATCGCCTGGATGTAGTTCGCGATCTCGTACTCGGCGGCGCGCGGGTCGGTGACCTGGAAGTAGAGGACGGTGTCGATGTCGACGACGAGGTTGTCCTCGGTGATGACCGGCTGCGGCCGGAACGAGACCACCTGCTCGCGCAGGTCGATCAGCGGCCGGACCCGGTCCACGTAGGGGATGACGAAGTTGAGCCCGGGCTCCAGGGTGCGGAAGTACCGGCCGAGCCGTTCCACGTTCGCGGCGCGGGCCTGCGGGACGATGCGCACCGCCTTCAGCACGGTGACGATGGCGAGGAAAGCGACGACGATACCGGCGATCAGGGCGGCGTCCATCCAATCACTCCCTGGGGTAGACGAGGGCGGTGGCCCCCTCGATCTCCATCACGTCCACGGTGGTGCCGACGGGGATCACGATCGACTCGTCGTAGGAGCGGGCCGACCATTCCTCCCCGTCGATCCGCACCCTGCCGTCGCGAGCGGTCACCTCACGGACGACGTACGCCGGTTTCCCGACGAGGGCCGAGACGCCGAAGCGCCGCGGCGGCGGCTGGATCATGTGCCGCCGGGCGATCGGCCGGACGACCCACAGTCCCGCGATCGACGCGACCACGAACACGATCAGCTGAACGGGCACCGGCACCCCGAGGGCCGAGATCACGGCGGTCAACGCGGCCGCCAGGCCGAGCAGTCCCAGGGCCGCCGTCAACGTGAAGACCTCGGCGATGCCCAGCACCGCCGCGAGAATCAGCCACAAGACCCACGCGTCCACTGTCCCGGCCTCCTATACGGAGAACGTCTCGCGACACCGGATGGTTCCGCTCTCCCCCTGACCACCGTAACTCCACCGGAGAGCGTTATCACGATGTGAAAAGAGATTCAAGGGTCAAACCTCCCCGCCCACGGGCCCGCGAAACGGAGGCACGGCCACGCGGCCGGAAATCACGCCGCCGATGCGCCGCCCGCCTGGCCGGATGCCCAGGTCAGCGGCTGGTATGACAGGTCCTCGAGAGAAAATTCCCGATGCCTGTTGAAAAAATCGGGACGGGGTGCGGTCCGGTGCTCGAGGGACGGCCGCACGGCCATTTCGCCGCGCCCGGCCGGGGAAAATGATCGTTCCCGTGGGCGCCCTTTCCGGGCCGGCCCGGGGCGGGCCGGACGGCGATTCCCCGCGGCGCGGGGGCGCGGGCCGCTCAGCGGGCCGAGGCGAGGTACGCGGAGAACTCGTCGAGGTTGATCCGGCCGTCGCCGTCCGCGTCGATGGTGGCGATCGCCGCCTGGGCGGTCTCCAGGGTGATCGGCTGTCCGAGGACCTCCATGAGCCGCGCGAACTCCTGCGCCGAGATCAGGCCGTCGCCGTCGGCGTCCACGAGGTCGAAGGTCGCCGCGTACTCACTCACTGTGGTTCCTCGCTTTCGCCGGGGCCGGTGGTGCGCAAGTGGATCTGTAGCGTAGCGAGGACAAAGCGGTGGTTTCCGGTGTTTTCCGGGAATCGTCGCCGGCCCGGTACGGCCCGCCGGGTCAGCCCGCGGGGGAGCCCGTGCCGTCCGCCGCGGCCGCGCCGGGCGGGGCCGCGGGGCGCCGCATGCGCAGCCGTACCACCGAGCCTCGGCCGTCGGTTGCGATCTCCACGGTGTCGCACAGCTCGCGCATGAGCCACAGGCCGTACCCGCGCGGCGCGCCGGGCGGCGGCGGGGACATGCCCGCGTCCGGATCGGTGAGCAGCCCGGCGGTGTCGCTGATCTCCGCGACGACGTGCTCGGCGTCGCACCCGAGCGCGAGCGTGCCCGGGCCGTCGGTGTGGTCGAGCACGTTGCCGAGCGCCTCGTTCACGGCGAGCACGAAGTCCATGCGCCGCCGCTCGTCGAAGCCGAGCGAGGCGAGGTAGTCGTCCACCCGCCGGCGCAGGAAGGAGAGGTCCTCGTTGATCGGGTAGCGGAGGAACGCGCCTGGCTCAGGTGGTCCGGACATGGGCACCTCACGGCGACGGCCGTCCGCGGCGAAGCGGCGGCGGCTTCGGGGCGGCGATGGGGGCATGGCGCCCGTGCGTACCCACCTTAGGACACCGCCGTTGTACGGCGCGTGCCCGGGGTGCCACCGGAGCCGGTGTGGCGGTGGGCGGCTCAGGCCGGGTCCCACCCGGGCGGGGGTGCGTCATGGCCCGGCGTGCCCTGGATCAGGGTGAGCCGCACCCCGAGCCCGCCGGCGAGATCCGCCCGGACCGTGCCCGCCCTGACCGTGCCGGCCCTGCCCGTGCCGGCTCTGGCGGTGTCCACGGGGATCGTGCCCGTCCTGGCGGCGCCCGCTCTGGCCGGGCCCGGCCGCTCGCGGACCGGGAGCCCGCCGGGCGCGTCCGCGTCCGTCGGGTACGGCTCGTCCGGTTCCCCGGGGTGCACCACCCACGTCGGATCGAGCGCCATCTCGGGCCGCAACCGCTGCCGCGCGGCGTCACCGGCGGGGGCCGGCTCGAAGCGGCCGATCGGCCGCGCCGGTTCCGGCCGCCGCGGGACGGATCGCGCGATGCCGCCCCCGGCCGCCGGTGCGCCACCGGCCCGGTCACCGTCCCGCCCGCCGCTCCGCCGGCCGGGTACGGCCGGGCGGTGCCCGCCCTCCCGGTCGGCCGGCGGGGTGACCGCGCGCGGCTCGGCCGGACGGACCATCCGGGTGCCGTCCCCGCCCGACGCGCCGGGCGCGCCGCCGCCCGCCTGGGGCACCCGCGCGGGCGGCCGGGCCACGGACCCGTCCGCGACCCCGGCGATCTTGCCGGCCTGCCGGTCGCCGATCCCGGACAGCACCGCGACGCCCGCCGCGAGCGCGACCACGGCGAGGCCGGAGATCGCCGCCCAGGCGGGCCGGATGTGCCGCCTGCGCCGCCGGGTCGCCGCACGGGCGAGGATCTCGGCGGCCTGCTGGGCGCTCGGCCGGTCCTCCGGGTCCTGGCTGAGGCAGCTCCGGCAGAGCCGGGCCAGCTCCGGGGGCAGGCCCGGCACCTCGGGCGTGGGCGGCGGCCCGATCCGGCGCACCACCTCGAGCGCCTCCCAGGTGCGCTCCGGGTAGGGCAGCTCGCCGGTGAACATCTCGAACAGCATCACGCCGAGCGCGTACACGTCGATCGCCGGGTCGGCGGTCACCCCGCGCAGCCGCTCCGGCGCGACGTACGGCGGCGTGCCGTAGTCGTTGAGCCGCTCGTCGCCCTCCTCGCCGATGATCGCCGCGATGCCGAAGTCGATGAGCTTCGGCCCCTCGGGGGTGAGCAGCACGTTCTCCGGCGTGACGTCGCGGTGCACGATGCCGCGCTCGTGTGCGAGCGCGAGCACGAGCGCGATCCGTTCGGCGAGGCGGGCCGCCTCCCACCAGGGCAGCGGTCCCTCCTGCAGCCGCTCGGCGAGCGGCCGCCCCTCCAGCAGCCGCATCACCACGAACGCGGCGATCCGCCCCTGGGTCGTGACGGTCTCGCCGTAGTCGTACACCTCGATCACGTCGGGGTGGTACAGCCGGGCCGCGGTCCGCGCCTCACGCCGAATGAGCTCACGGCAGATCGGCTCGCCGTCGAGCGGCCCGTCCTGCACCTTGATCGCGACCGTGCGCTGGATCGACTCGTCGAAGGCACGCCAGATGACCGACATGCCGCCCTCGGCGAGCCGTTCCAGTAGCCGGTAGCGGCGGATGAGCAGGTCGCCCTCGCGCAGCCCGCGGCTGCGTTCGCTCTCCGGTTCCACGACTAGATACTCACCCGACGACACGGGATCCGGCGATGATTTCCCGCCCGAGTCGCGCAAACGGCCGATCGCGCCGCCGGCTCCGCCCGGGCCGGGGAAGCACCGCGCCGGCCCTCGCGCCAGGGCCGGCGGGCAGGGGCGCCGGGGCCGGGCCGCGGGGGCCGTCCCGACCATGGGCGCCCGGAGACGCGGCATCACGCCGACTCACGAACCACCAGTTCCGCCGGGAGGATCGGGTTCTGGTCCGGGGTGGAGCCGGAGATGCCGGAGAGCAGCAGGCGGACGCCGACCGCCGCGAGGTCCTCGATCGGCTGACGCACGGTGGTGAGCGGGGGCCGGGTGTGCCGGGCGAGCGGCACGTCGTCGAAGCCGATCACGGCGACGTCGTCGGGCACCTTGCGGCCGGTCTCCCGCAGCACGTTGATCGCCGCCGCCGCCATCGTGTCCGAGGCGGCGAAGATGGCGTCGAGGTTCGGCATGCGCTGCAGCAGCCAGCGGGTGGCGTGCACGCCCGAGGCGTGGGTGAAGTCCCCGTACGCCACGGGCACGTCGTGGACGCCCGCCTCGTTGAGCCGGGTGCGGAAGCCGTCGATGCGCTGGCGGGCGGCGGGCAGGTTCGCCGAGCCGCCGATCATGGTGATGTGCCTGCGGCCCTGCAGCAGCAGGTGCTCGGCCGCCTGGCGCGCTCCGTCCGCGTTGTCGACGTCGATGAAGGGCATCTCGAGGCCGTCCGGCGGCCGGCCGATGCACCGCACCGGGACGCCGGAGGCGGCGAGGGTGACCGCGAGCGGGTGGCCCGACCGGGCACCCACGAGGAGGACGCCGCTCACCGCGCCGGAGATGAGCGGCGTGGCCACGGTGGACACCGTGGTGGCGGCGGCGCTCATCACCATCGTCGCGATTCCGTTCTTGCCCAGGGCGTCCTCGACGGCGGCGAGTAGGCGTGCGTAGAAGGGTTCGGCGAACACGCGATGGATGGGATCGCAGACCACGGCGGCGACCAGGCGGTCGGAGCGCCGGGGGGAGGAGCCACGCGGCGCCCTGCGCCGCACGTAGCCGAGCCGTGAGATGGCCTCGTGGACCTGCCGGCGTGCCGATGTGCTCACCCGTACCGAGCCGGTGAGGACCCGGGAGGCCGTTGCCGGCGAAACCCCCGCCGCTGCCGCAACCTGCGCGAGGGTGGGCTGTTCTGCCATGGACTCTCCTCGACGAAGGCGTGGGAGCGCTCCCAAGACAGTAGCACTGATTGCGGCCGGTTTACAGACATTGCGTTAAGAGGAATGTTCTAGGACCTTTTAGCGAGCTTTCCAAACATTGCCGGACAAGTTCGTGAAAAGCTTCTTGTCAAGAAGTGGATTGTAAGATCACGATGGGGATCCCGGGAGGTCCCCATGATCAAACTCGTCCACCACCGCGGCCGCGCGGCGTTCCGGTGCGGCGCGGGGCCGCCACCCGCGCGCGTCCGGACCGGCCCGCCGGCCACCCGATCACATGGCCGATCACGGCGCGCCGGTACGGCAGGCCACCGCGTGCCCCGCGGTGCGCGGCGCGGGCCGGTACGGGCCACTCCCGGATTATCGCCCGCCCCGTCCGTGCCGATCGCGCCGGGGCCGTATCAACAGTGGCGCCGCGGAGCCGTACCGCACCGCGCGATCGGGCGCGGTGTGCGGCGCGGCCGTGAAAGTGCCTGGTGGGACGCTGAAATCCGGCACGAGTTTGACCATTATTAGTCACTTCCCACACCATTTGTCGCTCACGGGTGATGGAGGTGAGGCAGTGGGAACGGGGGCGGCCCTCCCCAGCGCGATCGGCCAGGCGCTACTCGCCCTCGGCGATCAGTGGACGCTGCTGATTCTGCAGCGCGGGCTCACCAAGCAGGTGCGGCGGTTCGCCGACTGGCGGGACGAGCTGGGCATGTCCGAGTCGGTGCTGTCCGCCCGGCTCAAGGAGATGGTGGCCGGAGGGCTGCTCGAGCAGGTCGCGTACACCAGCGGCGGCACCCGCCACGAGTACCGGCTCACCCCGCGCGCCGCCGAGCTGTGGCCGATGCTCGTCGCGATCTGGTCGTGGGAGCGCACCTGGGTCCCCCATCCCGATCCGCCCGACCTCATCCACCGGGTGTGCGGGGCCCGGGCCGACGTGGTGCTCGGCTGCGGGGCCTGCGGCACCGCGTTCGTCACCGCCCGCGACACCGCGACCGAGCGCGGCGCGAAGGCGACATTCGCCCAGGTCGCGGTCGCCCGCCACCACCGCAGGACGGTGCGCGAGCGGCTGCCCGACGACGCCCTGTCCTACCTGCCGGAGACGATGGCGATCCTCGGCGACCGGTGGAGCACGGTGGTGCTCGCCGCCGCCTTCCTCGGCATCCGGCGGTTCGCCGACTTCCAGGCCGAGCTGGGCATCGCCCCCTCGGTGCTCAGCGACCGGCTGCGGCGGTTCGTCGCGGCCGACGTGCTCGCCCGGGTGCCGACCGCGAGCGCGCGGCCGCAGTACCGGCTCACCGACAAGGGCCTGTCGTTCTTCCCGGTGTTCGCGTTCCTCGTCGACTGGGCCCGGCGCTGGTACACCGGCGCCCCCGGCACCGAGCTGACCATCCGGCACACCGGCTGCGGGTCCGTGCTCGTGCCGGTGCTGCGCTGCACCGCGTGCGGCCGGGTCATGGAGCGCGACGCCGTACGCTTCGACATCCCGACACCGGGACAAGACTCCGCGGATCCGGGGCCCTGCCCGGCGATGCGGGAGGCGGGGCGGCGCCGGTGCCGGCGGAGCCGGGCCGCCTGCCGGGCCTGACGGCCGCGGCGGCCGCCTTTCGGTCGGCTGCACGGTCAGGTTTACGGTCGGGCGTCCTCGCCCCGGGTGTGCACGGGGCCGTGCGGCCGGGCGCAGTGCGGTTCCTCCGCCGGATCGCCGATCCGCCCGATGGTGAGCAGCCGCGCCGGGGCGTGGTCCACCTGCAGGGTGGTGTGCTCGATGCCGTACTCGTCGTGCACCATGCGCTCGGCCGCGAGCCGTACGGCGTGGCAGTCCGCGCCGGGCTCCACGAGGATGTGCGCGGACAGCGCGGGGTAGCCCGAGGTGACCTCCCAGATGTGCAGGTCGTGCACCTCGACCACGTGGTCGAGCGCGGCGGTGCGGCGGCCGATCTCGGCCGGGTTCATCCCGGCGGGCGCGGCCTCCATGATGATCCGGGCGGCGTCGCGGACGAGGCCCCAGCCCGCCTTGAGCATGAGCGCGGCGACGACGAGCGCGGCGATCGCGTCGGCCCGGGTCCACCCGGTGAGCCAGATGACCACGCCGGCGGCGGTGGTGCCGATGAACGCGTACAGGTCGTTGAGGATGTGCTGGAAGGCGCCCTCGACGTTGAGGCTGGCGCGGTTCGCCCGGGCGAGCAGCATCGTGGCGGCGACGTTCACCACGATCCCGGCCGCGCCCGCGGCGACCACGAGCGGCGCGTCCACGTCGGGCGGCTCGACGAGGCGGCGGACGCCCTCGTAGACGAAGTAGCCGCCGAGCAGCAGCAGCGTGGCGCCGTTGAGCTGGGCCGAGATGATCTCGGCGCGCTTGAGCCCGTAGGTGAAGCCGCCCTGCGGGGGCCGGGCGGCGATCCGCATCGCGACGAGGGCGAAGACGATCGCGGCGGCGTCGGTGAGCATGTGCCCGGCGTCGGTGATGAGCGCGAGCGACCGGGCGATCACGCCGACGACCACCTCGACCACCATGTAGCCGACGATCAGGATCAGCGCGGCGGTGAGGTAGCGGCGGTCGGCGTCGGCGCCGATCGCGTGGCCGTGCCCGTGCCCGTGGCCATGACCATGGCCGTGCCCGTGTCCGTGGCCGTGCGCGTGCCTGCGGCCGCGCCCGAGCCGGAGGCCGAACCGGCGGCGGTGCCCGGGATGCGGGTGGTCGTGCCCGGAGCCGCGGTCGTGCGCGGGGTCGTGGCCGTTCCCCTGGTCCCGGCGCGGGTGCGCCAGGGGGGACCGCTCACCCATCGCCCTGCCCCCCGGCATCCCCGTCGCCGTGGCGCATGTGCGTGATGGCGAGGTCGAAGAGCATGCGCACGTGAGAGTCGGCGAGCCGGTAGTACGCCATGCGTCCGGCCCGCCGTACCTTCACCACCCGGTGCATGCGCAGCAGGCGCAGGGCGTGGGAGGCGGCGGACATGCTCTGGCCGGTCGCCGCGGCGAGGTCGCACACGCACATCTCGCCACCCTCGAGCAGCGCGGTGAGCAGCCGCAGCCGGCCCGGGTCGGCGAGCAGCCCGAACACCTGGGCCAGCTCCTGCACCGCCTCGTCCGACGGCATCACCCTGCGCACCGCCGCCACCCGGTCGGCGTCGACGACCGAGGTGGCACAGGAGTCGGTGGGGAGCGAGACCACGACGTTTGAACGATCATTCACATGTTCGAGTATAGGAACGTCGTTCGGGGCAGTACAAGATGTCGGATATGTAGCTGTCATAGCTGGTTAGTGACTATTTGTGAAGTTTTCTGCCCGCGAAACCCCCGGAGCCCGGATGTGAGGAGGGTCATGCGGCGGGGCGGTGATCGGGGGAATACCCTAGGGGGGTAGGGTGTTCTGGCCAAGGTACCGCGGCCCGGGCGGGGCGGTATCGGGGGCCCGCCTCGCCCGGTTCCCGCGAGGAGGCGTGGTGCCGAGGGCGACGGGAACGGGGGAGCAGGCGGATGGTTGGATACACGAAGGCGAAGGAAGACCACCTCAGGCGGTTGCGGCGCATCGAGGGCCAGGTCCGCGGCCTGCAGCGGATGGTGGAGAACGACGCGTACTGCATCGACGTTCTCACCCAGGTGTCGGCCGCGAGCCGGGCGCTGCAGGCGTTCGCCCTCGAGCTGCTCGAACGGCACATGGCGCACTGCGTCGCCGAGGCCGCGGCCAAGGGCGGCGCCGAGGCCGACGCGAAGATCAGAGAGGCGTCCGCCGCCATCGCCCGTCTGGTCCGCTCCTGACCGGCCGGACGCCCGGACCACGGCGAACGACGGGGCGGGAACCGAACCCCGTCCCGCCCCGGAACACATAGGAGGTTGACCGTCATGGCGATCACCAGCACCTACACCGTCAAGGGCATGACCTGCGGCCACTGCGTGCGCTCGGTCGAGGAGGAGGTCGGCGAGGTCCCCGGCGTCACCGGCGTCGAGGTCGAGCTGGAGACCGGCCGGCTCACCGTGCACAGCGAGGCCCCCATCGCCGCCGACCGGATCGAGGCCGCCGTCAAGGAGGCCGGATACGAGCTGGTGACCGGCTGACCGCGACCCCGCAGGCCGTACCGGTGTCCGCGGGCCGGCGGGCACCGGCGGCCGCGGGCCGCGGGAGGCGGCCTTGAGGAGGTGCGATGACAACCGGCACAACGCCCGGGGACCCGGCGCCGGCCCGGCACCGGGCCACCGGCGACCACGCGACCGGTACGCACGACGGCACCGGCCATGGCCGTCCATCCGGAGAGGAGGAGTGATGGCTTCCGTCACCGGCGACCGGCAGACGGCCGCGGGCACACCGAAGGACGAGGGCACGGCGGACGGCGTGGAGTTCGCCGCCCGGAACGTGATCGAGCTCTCGATCGGCGGCATGACCTGCGCGTCCTGCGCCGCCCGCATCGAGCGCAAGCTCAACAAGCTCGACGGCGTCACCGCGACCGTGAACTTCGCCACCGAGAAGGCGAAGGTCACCTACCCCGACGGCCTCGACCCGGCCGACCTCGTCGCCGTGGTGGAGAAGGCGGGCTACACCGCCGCCCTCCCCGCCCCGCCGCCGCCCGAGCCGGAGGAGGGCGGGCCCGCCGCCGATCGGGACACTGCGCAGGACACCGAGCAGGACGCCGAGCTGCGGGCGCTGCGCACCCGGCTGATCGTCTCGATCGTGCTGTCGGTGCCCGTGGTCGCGATGGCGATGATCCCGCCGCTGCAGTTCACCTACTGGCAGTGGCTGTCGCTCACCCTCGCCGCGCCGGTCGTGGTCTACGGCGGCCTGCCGTTCCACCGCGCCGCGTGGACGAACCTGCGCCACGGCACCGCCACGATGGACACGCTCGTGTCGCTCGGCACGCTCGCCGCGTTCGGCTGGTCGCTGTGGGCGCTGTTCTTCGGCACCGCCGGGATGCCGGGCATGACCCACGGCTTCGAGTTCACCGTGGTCCAGGGCCACGGCAGCGGCAACATCTACCTCGAGGCCGCCGCGGGCGTCACCACGTTCATCCTCGCCGGCCGCTACTTCGAGCACCGCGCCAAGCGCCGCGCCGGGGCCGCGCTGCGCGCGCTCATGGAGCTCGGCGCGAAGGACGTCGCGGTGCTCCGCGACGGCGCCGAGGTCCGGGTCCCCGTGGAGCGGCTCGCCGTGGGCGACCTGTTCACGGTACGGCCCGGCGAGAAGATCGCCACGGACGGCGTGGTGGTCGAGGGCTCCTCGGCGGTGGACGCGAGCATGCTCACCGGCGAGTCGGTCCCGGTCGAGGTACGGCCCGGCGACGCGGTGACCGGCGCGACCGTGAACGCGGGCGGACGGCTCGTGGTGCGCGCCACCCGGGTGGGCGCGGACACCCAGCTCGCCCAGATGGCCCGGCTGGTGGAGGAGGCGCAGACCGGCAAGGCCCAGGTGCAGCGGCTCGCCGACCGGATCTCGGCGGTGTTCGTGCCCGTGGTGATCGCCCTCGCGGTGGCGACGCTCGGGTTCTGGCTCGCCCGCGGGGCGGGCCCGGAGGCGGCGTTCACCGCGGCGGTCGCCGTGCTGATCATCGCCTGCCCGTGCGCGCTCGGCCTCGCCACCCCGACCGCGCTGCTCGTCGGCACCGGCCGGGGCGCCCAGCTCGGCATCCTGATCCGCGGGCCGGAGGTGCTGGAGTCCACCCGCCGCGTCGACACCGTGGTGCTCGACAAGACCGGCACGATCACCGAGGGCCGGATGACCGTCGTCGACGTGGTCGTCGCCGAGGGCGAGGACCGCGATGAGGCGCTGCGGCTCGCGGGCGCGCTCGAGCACGCCTCCGAGCACCCGATCGGCAGGGCGATCGCCCGCGCCGCGCTCGACGCGGCCGACGGCGCCGCGCTGCCGGTGCCGGAGGGCTTCGCCAACGTCGAGGGCCTCGGCGTGCGGGGCACGGTCGAGGGCCACGACGTGCTCGTCGGCCGGCCCGCGCTGCTCGCCGAGCGGGCGTCCGCGCCGCTCCCGCCGGAGCTGGAGCGCGCGTTCGAGCAGGCCCGGGAGGCCGGCCGTACCGCGGTGGCGGTCGGCTGGGACGGCAGGGCGCGCGCGGTGCTCGTGCTCGCCGACCGGGTCAAGCCGACCTCGGCCGAGGCGATCCGGCGGCTGCGCGAGCTCGGCCTCACCCCGGTGCTGCTCACCGGCGACAACAAGGCGGTGGCCGAGGCGGTCGCGCAGGAGATGGGCATCACCGAGGTGTTCTCCGAGGTGCTGCCCGCGGACAAGGTGGCCGTGGTGAAGCGGCTGCAGTCCGAGGGCCGGGTGGTGGCGATGGTCGGCGACGGCGTGAACGACGCCGCCGCGCTCGCCCAGGCCGACCTGGGGCTGGCGATGGGCACCGGCACCGACGCGGCGATCCAGGCCGCCGACCTCACGCTGGTGCGCGGCGACCTGCGGGTGGCGGCGGACGCGATCCGGCTGGCCCGCCGTACCCTCGCGACCATCAAGGGCAACCTGTTCTGGGCGTTCGCCTACAACGTCGCCGCGCTGCCGCTCGCCGCGGCCGGGCTGCTCACCCCGATGATCGCCGGTGCCGCGATGGCGTTCTCCAGCGTGTTCGTGGTGAGTAACAGCCTGCGCCTGCGCCGCTTCGCCTGACCGTCGCGAGAACGGTGGTCCATATCGAGAGCACTGCTCTTGCAATCCGAGGACACCTCGTGAGATCGTCGCTCTGAAAAGAGAGCACTGATCTCGCGAGGTGGCCTCATGCCGTCCCGGCTCCTCTACTCCGGCCCGCCGCCGGAGGTCCTCTACCGTGACTACGCCGCCCGGGGGCGGGTGGACCGCGACGCCCAGCTGGTGTCCTCCTCCAGCCGGATCGTCGGGCATCCGGCCGAACGGGTGTGGGAGACGCTCACCGACGTGCCCGGCTGGCCGACCTGGGCGGCGAACGTGCGCGTCACCGCGTTCGACGGGGTGCGCCCCGGCGCCCGCTTCCGGTGGCGGCTGAACGGCGTGGCGATCCGGTCCCGGTTCGCCGTGGTGCGGCCGGGCCGCGAGCTCACCTGGACCGGCGCGTTCCTGTGGTTCCGCGCGGTGGACCGGCACGTGCTCGAGCCGGTGGGGGAGCACGCCACCCGGGTGACGATCAACGAGTCGCTCGCCGGCCCGCTGCTCCCGCTGCTCTACAGCGCCGAACGCCTGCGCGCGAACCACGAGCGCTGGCTCGCCGACCTCGCCGCCGCCCTCGACGCCCGCCCGGTACGGCGGGCCGGAGGCGGCCCGTCGCACGGCGGTTGACCCTGCCCCACGTCACCCGCCTCGCGGTTGCCCCTGTCTCATGGTGAACCGCTTGGCGGATTGCCCCTGTCTCATGGTCAACCGCTTCGCGGTTGCCCCTGTCTCATGGTCAACCGCTTCGCGGTTGACCTTGACGCAACGTCAACGTTTTTACTGCCCGCATGAGGATCGGCGAACTCGCCGCACTGGTCGGGGTGACCACCCGTACCGTGCGCCACTACCACCATCTGGGCCTGCTGCCCGAGCCCGCGCGCCGGGCGAACGGCTACCGCGAGTACCGGCTGCGGGACGCGGTCGTCCTCGCCCGCATCCGGCGGCTCGCGGAGCTGGGCCTCTCCCTCGACGAGATCCGTGACGTGCTCGCCGACGACGAGGGCCGGGAGCTGCGCGAGGTGCTCGCCGAGCTCGACGCCGACCTCGCCCGGCAGCAGGAGCGATCGCGGCCCGGCGGGCCCGGCTCGCCGCGCTGCTGCGCGAGGAGGAGCTCGACCCCGACGCGCCGATCTCGCCGGACATGGCGGAGGTGCTGCGCCACCTGCCCGCCGAGGGGTCCCGGCTCGCCGCCGTCGACCGCGGGCTGCTCACCCTGCTCGACACGGTGACCGACCCGGCGGCCCGCGAGCGCGTGCTCACCCTGCTGCGCCCGCTCACCACGCCCGAGGCGGTCGCCCGCGGGCGCGAGCTCTACCGGCGGCTGGAGGAGCTCGCCGACGCCGACCCCGGCGACGCCCGGGTGGCCGGGCT
>Ga0207874_1000994_pt1 | contig 36051 bp, 30 predicted proteins | sample HigsolmetaAR201D_FD_184833 | JGI IMG/M metagenome (GOLD analysis project Ga0207874, IMG submission 184833) | Ionic liquid and high solid enriched microbial communities from the Joint BioEnergy Institute, USA - AR20-1-D (SPAdes) (version 2) ...
TCTGGGCCGATCTGTCGCCAGCACGTTGCAGATCGGCGATGGCAGTGTGCTCGCAGAAAGAACCGGAATCCCGACGGTCACTGACTTTCGAACCGCTGATATGGCCGCGGGAGGGAAGGGAGCGCCGCTCGTTCCGTACGTCGACTACCTCCTGTTCCGCGATCCGCGACGCGGGCGCGTCGCGCTCAATATTGGCGGTATCGCGAACGTGACGGCCATCCCGCCGGGAGCCGGACCTGAGTCGGTGATTGCCTTCGATACGGGTCCCGGCAACATGGTGATAGACGGACTCGTCTCCCGGTTCACCGGCGGGCGGAAGACGTTCGACAAAGACGGAAAGATTGCAGCGCGTGGAAAGGCAAACAAGGAGTTACTCAAGCGCCTCTGCCGGGATTCCTTCTACCGCAAGACGCCACCGAAGACAGCGGGACGCGAACAGTATGGCGCCGAGTTCCTGAAGGCTTTTGGCGGGCTTTCGATGCCTGATGCCGTCGCAACGGCAGCGGCGTTGACTGCGGCAACCATCGGCTATGCCATCGATCGCTTTATTCGTCCTCGAATGCCAGTGGATGAGCTGATTGTTTCGGGCGGCGGCGCCAGAAATCCGCTGTTGATGGCGTATCTCGCCTCGTATGGCCGCGGTGTCTCCATCCGCACGTCTTCCGAGTACGGGATTGATAGCGACGCCAAGGAGGCGATCGCATTCGCAATCCTCGCCTATGAAACGCTGCACAAGCAGCCGTCGAATTTGCCCGCCGCAACCGGAGCCAGGCATCCGGCCATCCTCGGGAAACTAAGCCTGACGAACTCCCGCGGCCAGGAACTATACAGCAAGCACAGCGGCTGATGGTATCCTTCTGCTTGGAGGCATACCGTGGACCTCGATGTTGTTCTTCTTTCCCGCCTTCAGTTCGCCTTCACTGTGATGTTTCATTACCTATTCCCACCGTTGACAATCGGCATGGGAATAGTCCTCGTGTACCTCGAGGGTATGTACCTGCGAACCAGGGAGCCGATCTACGAAACCGCCGCAAAGTTCTGGACCTCGATCTTTGCGGTCAACTTTGCCGTCGGAGTGGCTAGCGGCATTGTGATGGAGTTCGAGTTCGGCACGAACTGGGCGGTCTATTCACGATTTGTCGGTGATGTTTTTGGATCGGCCCTGGCAGCCGAGGGAATATTCGCATTCTTCCTGGAATCAGGTTTTCTCGCAGTCCTGGTGTTCGGATGGGATAAGGTAAGTCCCGGATTCCATTTCTTCTCGACGGTAATGGTGGCGCTTGGAGGAATCTTCTCTTCCATCTGGATCATCGTCGCTAACAGCTGGCAGCAGACGCCGGCTGGTCATCGCATCGTGCCGGTGCTGCGCAATGGGAAGCCATGGATTGTGAATGGCGTCGCGATGATGCGCGCAGAAACGGCGGATTTGTGGAGCGTTGTCTTCAACCCATCCACCGTCAATCGTCTGACTCACACTCTGATCGGCGCCTTCATCCTCGGCGCTTTCTTCATCATGAGCATCTCGGCCTGGTACATTCTGAAGGGCCGCCACCTGGACTTTGCCCGGCGCTCCTTCACAGGCGCGCTGCTGCTTGCCGTGCTCTCGAGCGTGGCGCAGTTGCTCAGCGGGCATTTCAACGCGCGCATGGTGGCGAGGTATCAGCCTGCCAAACTGGCCGCGTTTGAGGGACACTTTCAGACCGGGCCCGCTGATCTTCACCTCACGGGCATCCCAAACCCCGAAGAACGCCGCGTTGACTACAGCATCGCCATACCCAAAGGGCTGAGTCTCCTTGCGAAGCACGATCCCTCCGCTCCGGTGATTGGCTTGGATCGCTTCCGCCCGGAGGACTGGCCGCCCGTGCGGTTGTCGTTCCTCAGTTACCACATCATGGTGGCCCTGGGGATTTATCTCATCGTGCTCACCTTGTTCGCGTCCTGGCTACGGATGCGAGGGAGTCTATTTGACAAGCGATGGCTGATGTGGGTGTTCGTCTTCTCAGTTGTTGCGCCGTTTGCTGCAAACCAGCTGGGCTGGGTGGCGGCGGAGGTAGGACGGCAGCCGTGGACCGTCCATCCCCGCGTGGTCACCGACGCGCAAGGGGAGCCGGTGCTCGATGAGGCCGGTTTTGTTCAATACGTGCTGAACGAGGGACTGAGAACCAGCGCAGCGATTTCCGAGGCTGTTCGGGGTGAGCAGGTGCTCGCGTCTGTCGTCATGTTTGGCCTTATCTATGGAGTCCTGTTTCTTGTATGGGTCTTCGTCCTCCATCAGAAGATTCAACGCGGTCCGGAGCCGGTGACGCCCGGGGCGCATACGACAAGGGAGGGATTCCTTCGAGCGGCCGAAGATCGTGTCCTGCACGAGGGCTCTCTGACGGAGCTCAAGGAGGAAGGGAGGGAGGAGTCCAATGATTGAAGGGTTCGATCTTCCCGCAGTCTGGTTCGTCCTGCTCGGTCTGCTCCTCGCCGGATACGCCGTGCTTGATGGGTTCGACCTTGGCGTTGGGATCCTGCACTTCTTTGCGAAGGACGACCGCGAGCGGCGCATCTTCCTGAACGCCATCGGACCGATCTGGGATGGCAATGAAGTTTGGCTTGTCGTCTTTGGCGGCGCGCTGTTCGCTGCCTTCCCGATGGCCTACGCGACGCTTTTCTCCGGGCTCTACCTGGTGTTCATGCTGGTGCTCTTCGCCCTTATCTTTCGCGCTGTCTCCATTGATTTCCGGAGTAAGATCCATTCGCCGCGCTGGCGGTCCTTCTGGGATTTCGGCTTCTTCTTCGCCAGCTTCATCGCGACCTTTCTGTTCGGGGTCGGTATTGGAAACATGATGATCGGGGTGCCCCTTGATGATCGTGGAGTTTTCATCGGCCGCTTTCTCGATCTCCTCAACCCGTACGCGTTGCTCGTTGGAGCGCTGACCCTGGCCATGTTTGCAATGCACGGGGCCATCTACCTCTTCCTCAAGACGCCGCCGGGAAGATTGCTGGTAAGACTGCGGTCGATGATGTGGCATACATGGGGCATATTTCTCGTGCTCTACCTGCTGACCACCATCTACACGCTGATGCGCATTCCGCGCGCCGTCGCGAACTTCGAGCATCTTCCCTGGGCGGGTGGAATCGTGGTGCTCAGCGTGTTCCTGATCGCGAACATTCCGCGGTCGATCTACAGACGCCGGTACTTCATCGCATTCTTTTCCTCATCTTTTATGATTACGTCTCTCGTCAGCCTGTTCGGTATCGCGCTTTGGCCGAATCTTGTGACGGCGAGCAATAACCCGGCCTTCAGCCTGACGGTTTACGACGCTGCCTCAAGCGAAGCTACGTTGAAGACCATGCTGATTTTCGTGCTGGTCGGGATGCCTTTCGTGCTCACCTACACGGGAATTGTCTACTGGACCTTCCGCGGAAAGGTGGAGGTCCCCGAGGAAGGCTACTGACCGGTCACGACAAAAAGAGCTTTGGAGGAACCTGGAAGAAGGCTCCGAGCTGCTTTGCCTGTCCTCGCGAGATGGGGCGCCGTCCCGCGAGGACTTCCCTTGCGTTGTAGGGGTTTCCAAAAATGTCGGCAATGTCGCTCGGCTCGAGCCCGCGTGCTTCCATCAGGCGTTGGAGCGTTTCGTGGGCGGCAGGCAGGATCGTCGGGGCCTTCTCCTCTTCCGCTTCTTCGCGCTCCTCGGCTTCCACCGTTGATTCAAAGTCCTTGATAAGGAAGACCAGGAGTTCGAGGAGCTTCTCCTCTTCGGGAGAGATTGACTTCCCCTTCTCCATCAGCTCTTCGGCGATCGACAGGAGCCTGTCGTGTTCCTCGGCGCTATCGATGACGGCAGGCCGCGCGTCTGCCAGAAGCTGACCGTATCGCTGAGGGTCGAAGGGGCGCTCATCCATGAACTCATTATGAACGAGCTGCTCACTTGAACGAGGCCGCTACACTATTTGCCGGCCGCGCTCGCGACCTGCCGCCATACGGAGACCAGCACGTCGCGGCTGTATGCCAGGTGATGCTTGTCCGGCGTGAAGACTTCGAGGGTGATCGTACCGTCAAAGCCGCACTCCTGTAAGGCTCGGACGGCCGAATGCAGATCCACTGTTCCGGAACCAAGCGGCAGATGCAAATCCGCCGTGCCGCCCTTGTTGTCATGTAAGTGCACATGCCGCAACCGTGGCCCGTAGGCGTCCAGAATCTCTTGCGTCGTGTTTCGCTGAACCTGAAGGTTTGCGTGCCCGATGTCCAGGTGTAAGCCGAGTTCCGGCAGCGGGTCGAGCAACTCGGAAAGCTGTTGGGCGTTGTTGAAATCGCCGGGGAGATTCTCGACCATGATGCCGAGCCCGCGCTGGCTGGCATAGTCCAGTAGCTCCCCGAAAGATTCCAGATTCCGCTTGATGTAATAGGGCCGCCTGTGCCAGGGGGTGAAGCGGTCCGGGTGAACATTCATCCACTTGGCGCCGATCGCGCTGAAGATGTCGATGCATCGCTTGGCCTCCGTTACCGCTGCCTGCCGAAGCTCTTCGATGGTGCTCGCGAAGGGGAGATACCAGGCGGTGTGTCCGACGACCGACATGCCGTGCTTGTCCAGCGCTGCTCGAATGCGGCCGGGATCGACGGCCCAGGACGGGGCGGACGGCGGTTCCAGCGTCAGGTCGATGAACTGCAATCCCATGTCCGCCATCCAGTCGATTTCGGCGAACAGGTCTTGCTCGGGATGGTTCATTGTTCCAACTAGCACGGCTGCTCCGGAATCAGACGAAGCCAGGGACGCGAGTCGAGCTTGCACGCCCGCTGGCGATCCATGGGCAGATTCGGGTTGTCGGACTTGGGCAGGCTCAGGCGCTCGCGGACCCAATCGGGCAAATTCAGGCTCTGGCCTGGACAAAGCCATGTGAAGACGGCAAGGACCGCGCTTAACAGCGGCGCGTCGTCGGCGATCCGCTCCAGCAGGTAAGCCCAGTCGACCGACGGGGCGGCTGAGCAAAGGATGTTCAGGATATCCGGCCAGTCGCACCGATCTCGTTGAAGGACGTAGAGCTTCGTCCACACCAGCTCTTCCGGGGGCAAGACGCGAACCTCCACGCCGCGTACGCGGAGGATCGGGCCGCGGTTCAACCACGCATCGTCCACTTCGGCCGTCAGGTTCGCCATCGCCCAGATGATATCCACGATCACGTTGTGGATGTGAGACCGGTAGATCCAGCGGCGGTCGTAAGGCTGTTCGTCGAAGAGATCCCGCAAACCCGCCTCGCGGATCGCGGCAATCAGGCGCTCGCGATCATCCGGCTTGACGTACATGTCCAGGTCCTTTGTTGGACGCCATTGCCTGGTGTAGTAGGCCAAAGCGACTGCTCCACCCAAAGCGAACGGAATCTGGTTATCACGCGCCGCGGCGATCGCAGCGCGAAAGACCACCCATTGCGCGTCGGCGATCTCCGCCCCCCATGGGAGGTCGTGGACCTGAGCTAGCTTCGTCAACAGACGCCCCCTGCGGTCCCGTGAGTGACCGGCTCCCAAAATGTTGGACAACCGGCCTTGGGGAAATGTTGCAAAGAAAGCCTACAAGGCTCACCGTTGCGTAGTCGGTGAGGGCGCAGGGGCAAAACGTTTGAAACGAAGGGCGCCGGATCTGAGGTTAGCGAGAGAGCGCGAACTCGAACTGGGGCGGGTACAGGCTGCCGACGAGACGCAGGGCTTTTTGCCCGCTGATCAGATCGAACTGCAACCGGCCGTCGGTGAGGCTGCCGCCCTTGCCGTAGTATGTTTCCTGGCCGAGCGTGAGTTCGAGATCATTCACCTGAAGTCTTGGAGCACCCCGGAAGACGGAGAGCTGATACGCGCCGGCCACAGCCACTGCTTCTTCGTCGCCGATTGCCACCGATCGAGCTTCCAGCACCCCTCGGGAGACAAGGGTCGTCCAAAGCGCCGAGCCTGTGCCGGATGCCTCCAGCAGGCCCTCGATGTCCAGTTGTCCCCCGCGGAACGGGAGGCGGCGCGCTTTCCCAGAAAGGCGGTACTGCGGCTCCTGGCCGCTCAGGCTAACCTGCAAGCGCCCGTCGAGCGCTGAGTTCATGAGCTTGAGACGGAGCGACGTCAGGTCCACTTCCGCGCCTTTCCAGTGGAAGCTTCCCTGAACCTGCTCCAGCGGCACTCCTGCGAAATCGAGATGCCCGATTGAGACCGTGCCTTCCAGACGGCGTTCGGAGAGCCACTTCGGGGGCGGCGTCGGTCTGCGCAGAGCGCGCGCCAGAAAGCCCCGCTGCCGGCGTAGCGTCGGCAGAAAAAGCCGCTCCAGCTCACTGATATCGGCGCGGGGTATCGAAACGGCCAGCTCTTGTGGATGCGATGCGTCCGCAGGCTGGCTGAACCTTGCTGTCAGGCTCATGCCGCCGATCTCGCCTGTGAGGTTGGATAAGGAAACGCTCGCGCCCCGGACAGCAGCCGCAGCCGAAACGATTCGCAACGGTTCGGCTACGCCCGGGAGGGGAATCGTTGCCTTCTCGAGCCGGAAGGTTCCCGACCACTCGCCTGGGCTATCGGCCGCCCGCCGGTGTCGCAGCGAGCCTCGGAACACTCCGGAGTTGCAGGCGTCAAGGACGGGAACTCCGCCCAGCCCGAAAAGCATGCCCGAGCCGGACTGCAATTCACTGACGGCGAGGCCAGGACTCGTAAGGCGCAAATCGAGCATTTCGCTTCGCCAGCCATAATTGGCCGATATCAGCAACTCTCCCGTCGCCGAACGGACTCGTGCCTGGCTCAGTTGCAGCCTGTCGCCGTCGATCAACAGATGCGCCCGGTCCAGCTTGAATGTTTTCGTTCCCGCTCGCAGGGTTCCTTCGCTGATGCTCAGCTGGCCCTGAAATCCCGCGGGGAAGGAGTAGCCGAGGACACCGAATACAGGTCCATCGACCATCAGGTTGCTATTGATCGGAGCGTTCACCTGCCGAGCCGCGTCGAGCAGGGATGCGGCGCTGACTCCATTCATGGTCGCTGTGACGCCCCAGCGCGGCTCGCCTTCCGATTCCGAGACCACGACCCGCACTGACACCGGCGCTGCAGGGGCGTCCGCCTGAGTTTCCAATTCCAGCCGGTGGCTGATTAGGTCGAGGGAACCGCGGTAGTTCACGTTCCGTTCCCTGCCGCCAAACGCCAGCAGATCCCCGCGGTGAATATCCTCGAGCCTGAGCTGGCCGGTTATTGCAAGGTTGGAGATCGGGCCTGAAATCCTCGCCCGGGAAGAGACGGAGCCGTGCACCCCGACTGTACGCGCGTCTACCAGCGCCAGGACTTCTCCAATCGCGCTGCGCTCGAGTTCGAGGTTCATGTCCAGGCGGCTCTCGGCGCCGTCGGAGGTCGTCCATTGTCCCCAGCCGTTGAACCGGCCGAACCCCTGCGCCGCGCGATCCGTCCGGGCGGGCTCGGCGGAAAGCTCGATGTGGAACCCCTTCTTCGACTTGCTGCTGATGGGTGATAAATCCAGATCGGCGTTGGTGAGATAGAAGCCGGCTTTGAGCGAGCCGAACTTGAAGTTCATCCGGCCCGATCGGACCTCAATCCTGGGCAGCACGGTCCCGGATTGGGATTCGCCGATTGCTCGCAGGAGAGCCTGAAAATTCCAGGTGCCGTCGTGCCCTTTGGTGAGGTTCACGCTAGGTCTCACCAGCGTGAGGCTGGAGAACTCTAGCCTCCTCGTGAACAGGCTCCTCCAGTGGAGACGCGCTTCGAGCGACGTGACGTATGCGACAGGCTCGAGTCCGTTCGCCAAATCGTCATGAATGACGACGTCCTGCACCGAGAAGCCAGGACCGGTGAGGAGGTGGAAGCGGGCCTTGCCGATTTCAACTTTGCGCTGGAGGGAGCGTTCCAGCGAATCACGGATTGCGGCGGCGTACCGATCGGCGCTCAAAAAATACGGAACGGCCGCCGCCACTGCGAGAAGCACCGCACCGGCCGCCAGGAGTCGGCGAAGCGTGAGCCGTTTCTTCATTGCTGTTCCGCCAGCGCCTGCAGACGCCTGTAAGCTTCCTGGTCGTCTACATCGGACGCAATTCCGGGGTCATCAACATCGACGTAGACAGTCCGGTTACGGTTCGCATGAATGACATCACGAGCGCTACCATCCTCCGGCAGCGCGAGCAGCTCTTGAATCACGGGCCGGGTGGCGCAGACCGGATGGCCCCGTCGCCCGTTGTGCCGGGGAATCGCAAGGACCGCGTCAGAGCTGTAGATGCCTCGCTTCAAAGCAATGACGGTCGAACGCTGAATGACAGGATAATCGACCGGCGTGAACATCACGGCCTCGCAGCGCAAGGGCAGCGCAGCCAGAGCGCATTGCAGCGACGTAAGCTGTCCTCGCTCCGGCCGCGGATTTACCACAAACTCCACCTGATCTTTCAGCCGGATGCCGGAACGGATACGATCCGTCTCGTGGCCGAGAACGGCGATCACGGGCTCGCATTCCCCGTGAAAGGTTCGAATGAGATTATCGAGAAACGTTTCGCCGCGAATGGTAAGCAGCGCTTTGGGAAACTGCATCCTTCGCGATGCTCCGCCGGCCAGGATGACGGCGGCGATTGGGTAAAGCTCCAAGGCAATCCTCTGTACCTGCTATTTGGAAGCAGCCCGGGCTGGTTCGGCAGCGTAAATCGATTTCGATAAGGACCGCCAGTTGCCCTCTGGCGCCCGGCGGACCGCGATCATCTCTGCTACCACGGAGACAGCGATCTCCTCCGGCGTGATCGCTCCGATCTCAAAGCCCATGGGGGCAAAAATACGCTGGAACCGCTCTCTTGGGATCCCCTCTTTCTCAAACTCCTTGATCACCGCGTACACCTTGCGGCGGCTGCCGATCATGGCAATGTATTTGGCATCTGTGGTGATCGCCCATCGCAGAACGCGCATGTCGTCCCGATGCCCGCGAGTGACGATGATCAGGTAGCTGGAGGAACTGATGGACAGCTTCGGGAAAACTTCTTCGTACTCCTCGGCAAAGATCTCGTCGGCTTCGGGGAATCGCTCGCGGTTTGCGAAGGTCTCCCGGTTGTCGATGACAACCGTAGCGAAGCCGGCGAGGCTTGCCACCTTGGAAAGGCTCTTTGAGATGTGCCCGGCGCCGAAAATGAAGACGCGCGGCTGAGGGACAACCGGTTCTACATACACGTCAAGCTGCCCTCCGCAAATCAAACCGTTGTCGTAGGCAGCGTCCTGGCCGAGATTGAAGCTCAGCTTTCGGGGCTTCTCCTCTGCGATGACGTCCCGGGCAGCATTCCATACTTCGGCTTCGACACAGCCTCCGCCGATCGTACCAAGCATGGATCCGTCTTCCCGTACAAGCAACTTGGCGCTCTCGTAGCTGGGAATCGAACCCCTTACCTGGACAATGGTAGCGAGGGCGCATTTCTGGCCCAGCTTCCGGAGACGGACAAGTTCTTCAAAGACATCCATCGGTACGAATTATACCGTGATGCACCTGTTTGAAGGCTCCATGCCTTCATACGCCCGCTGCCTCAAGGTCTGGTTCCAGGACTTATGGTATCATCCGTTTTCCGGTGCCTTTTCGATCGTTACTCGTTGCAGATGGCCTCTCGCTTATTTTCGACATGGATGGAGTCATCATCGATTCCAATCCGGTTCATACGCAAGCCTGGCTGGCTTATCTAAAGAAATTTAACCTCGTAGTCGATAACCTCGAGCAGCGCATGTTCGGACGGCGCAACGACGAGCTCGTGCGGGAATTGTTCGGCGAGCATTTAACCGACGAAGAGGTCTTTTCTCTCGGCGCGGCCAAGGAAGCCCTCTACCGGTCGATGATGAAGGAGCGACTCACGGAAAGTCTGGTTCCTGGTTTGGTTGAGTTTCTTTCTGCTTCCGCCCATGCTCCGGCTGGCGTTGCAACAAATGCTGAACCGGCCAATGTGGATTTTGTGCTCGATGGAGCGGGAATTCGCGATCGGTTTCAGGCGATTGTAGACGGTCATCAAGTCAGCCGGCCCAAACCGCATCCCGAAATTTACTTAAAAGTTGCCAATCTTCTTCAAACGAACCCGGAAAACTGCATTGTTTTCGAGGACTCGTACGCCGGGGCGGAAGCAGCGCGGGCAGCCGGAGCGCGCGTGGTCGGTCTGAAGACGAGCCATAGCGAGTTTCCGGACGTCGACTTGGCAATTCAGGATTTTCGGGATCCTGCACTCGTGGCATGGATCCGGCAACAGCGGCCGCGAAGTTAGCCCAACTTAGAATGGCTGGCCTTACGCTGATTGTCTTTCACGGTGACGGGCTGGTCCGGCCGGACGTGCTCTTCGGCGCCCTCCTCAGCCTTGGAATTACTGCAATCTGGTCGCTGCGGTTCATCCAGATATCTGCGCAGCGGAGGGTCATGGCGCTTCTGAACCAGCTGAGTGAAGAGGTCGCCGGCGCAAAGGGGCCGTCGCAGATCTTCGCAAAGCTTAGACCCGTCCTGCCAAAGGCACTTGACTTCACCGGCGTGCGGCTCTATCTCGTCGACAAAGCCTCCCAATCGCTGCAGAGAATACCCACGGCGGAGGAACCCGGCATCGAGGCGCTTCCTCTCAACATGGCCGGCCAATCGGTTCCTGGGCCGTTGCTTTGCTATCGAAACCGGGTGCTCATGGCGATAGGCGATGCGCGTAAGAGTTCGATCCGCGTCGGAAATCACACGGGAGGCCAGCCACGGTCGGTGCTTTATGTGCCAATGCTGGTCAACAACGAGCCGTTAGGCGTGCTCGAACTCTATCACGCGCATCGGGTCCGGCGTCTTCACAAGGATGAGCAGACCGCCGTCCAGCATCTCGCAAATCAGTTTGCGGCTTCATTGAAGCTGCAGGAGCAGCAGGCGCTCCACGAACAGTTCCTCCGAAGCGGGAAGCTCGTGGCGGCCGAGCATCTGATCGCGGGCGTTGCCGGGGAACTGCGAGGGCCGCTTGACGCAATCGCGCGGGCTGCTGAGAAGCTGACCGGGCTGGTATCAAATCCCGAGGCAGAAGAAGCGATGCGATCGGTGACTGCCGAAGCCGAACGCGCGAACCAGATCCTGGCCCGACTGCTCTCCTTCGTTCAAAGTTCGGCTGAGGCCGTTCCGCTCGAATTGAATGCCCTCGTCGAGGCGATCGTTCAGGGAGTGCGAAAAGAATGGGCGGCCGAGGGCGTGCAGGTCGCTTTGAATCTGAACCGGGATCCAATACGAGTCCTGGGTGTCGAAATCCAGTTGAAGGAGGCAATTCAGAATCTGCTCACGGAGGCGGCAAACAGTCTGAGGCAATCGTCCGGAGGGACGATCACCGTGACTTCCAGGACCTTTGGAGGCCACTCCGTGATCGAGATCAGTTTCCCTTCGCTGCAGGAAGACAAAGACACGCCGGGCGAGGGCCGCGTTCTGGAGCTTTGCCGTGCTGTGTTTCGCGGCCACCACGGGGACTTGCGTGTCGTCTGCACGTCTTCCGACACCCGTTATACCGTGGAGCTTCCAGTGTCGAAACCAGCCGAGGCTCCGCGCGAGCAGGCACCTTCATCCAGCCGCGCCTCGGCAACGGTGCTTCTGGTGGAGCCTGACCAGCATGTACAGCGAGGCCTGCTGATGCTGTTAAGCAGGTGGGGACACCGCGTAGTTCCTGTGCCGACTGCCGAGGAGGCATTGGATCTGGCCCAAAATTTCCGGTTTGATCTGGTCTTTTCTTCGTCGCACCTGCCAGGACTGAACTGGCTGGACTTCTTCGAGCGCGTGCGCCGGCTGGCTGGCCCGTTTGTGCTGCTTTCCGATGGGATTGAGCCGGGCCTCGCCGCAAGGCTTCAATCCGGGCAAGGCCATGTTCTGCGAAAGCCCGTCAGCGAGCGCGAGTTGGAAACTCTGCTTGCTGCGCTTGTGCCGGCGAATCCCGCAACCATCGCAAGTACAGGCTGACACGCGGCGTTGATTGGCTAAAATAGTCGCATGAAGCCGTTATTGGTGAGCTTCCTTCTGTGCGCTTCCGCGGTCTGGGCACAGAAATATAACGGCCCACGCCCTGCAAAACCGGACCTTCCCTATCTGCTGCATGCGTCCCGCCTGTTGCCGACAGAGGTGGGCACAGCGGTCGAAGAGGAGAAAAAGGAGATCGTGACTTACGCCGTCAAAGGCGCCTCCTCTCCCGTCGCAACCCCCTTGGCGGAGCCAATTTTTCTCCTTCTATCCGACAAGCTGGCGCCTGAGAAGTTCATGCTGTACCGGATGGAGGTAAAAGACGGCCGCCGCGTGATCTCGTTCAACTCGCGCAAGCCGAAAGAGAATCCGCGTCCGTTCAATCTGGCGCTTAAGCAGTTGGACAAGGGGCTCTATCGGATTGAGGCGAATGAAGGGCTGGAGAACGGGGAGTATTGCCTGTCTCCGCAAGGGGCAAACGACGTGTTCTGCTTCCGCGTGGAATAGCTTCGCAAGGTTTGCTAAAAATCCTGATACACTCCCCTTATGTTCAAGGGACTGGAACACACCGCCATTGCTTCCCCGAATCCGAAGCAGTTGGCGCAGTGGTACGTGGATCATCTCGAATTCCATATCAACTTTACGTACGACGGCAATTACTTCGTTAAAGCGCCAAACGGAACCATGTTGGAAATCATTCCATCCGAAGGCGACCCTGCGCCTCAGAAGATGCGCGATCCCGGAATCCGGCATCTTGCCATCGCGGTCGATGATTTCGATGCGGCCTACCTGAAGCTCAAATCGCAGGGAGTGCAGTTTGTGGCAGGACCGTACGAGAATCAGGGGAACCGTCTGGTGTTTTTTACCGATGGCGATGGCAATCTCCTGCATCTCATCTCCAGGGAGAAACCGCTTCCGTAGCCGGACGCTAAGATTGCTGCACCGCGTTTTCAAAGCCTTTCAATACCGCGACTTCCGGGTGATGTGGGCAGGCGCCTGCACCTCGAGCATCGGCACCTGGATGCAGAAGCTGGCCCAAAGCTGGCTGGTGCTCGAGATTTCAGGATCTCCCTTTCTACTCGGGCTGGATGCGTTTTTGGGCGAGATTCCGATCTTCCTCTTCTCGCTGGTCGGCGGCGTCGTAGCAGATCGAACCGATCGCCGCCGGCTCTTATTGTTTTCGCAAGTGACTCAAATGACCTGCGCGTTCGTGCTGGCGGCGCTCGTTGCCTTCGATATGGTGAAGGTCTGGCACATCCTCACGCTTTCCGTTGTCGTCGGACTGGCGCAGGCTTTCGGCGGGCCCGCCTATCAGGCGTTGATTCCAACGCTCGTACAGGGCGATGATTTACCCAATGCGATCGCTCTGAATTCCATTCAGTTCAACCTCGCGCGGGTCATTGGTCCCGTTCTTGGCGGCCTGGCGCTTACCAAGCTCGGAGCTACCTGGTGTTTCACCTTGAACGGGATGTCTTACATTGCGGTGATCTGTTCTCTGCTCGCGATTCGCATGAACTTCATCCCCGCGAAAACGCAGGAGACGCTGATCGATAGCATGAAGCAGGGGATTCGTTTCATCCGGAAGCAGGGAGCCATGGAGTCCTTGATCGCCCTCGCATTTCTCATGACGGTCCTTGGCGTCCCGATGGTCGTCTTTCTGCCCGTCTTCGCCCGCGATGTTTTTCGCCAGGGAGCGGATACCTACACCGTGCTGCTCTCCGTTTCGGGAGTCGGTTCCGTAAGCGGCGCCCTGGCGGTGGCGGCGCTCGGCAGGAGGCCGAAGCAGGGCAGGGACCTTCTGTTGATGCTGACCGCTCTCGGCGTCGTGATCGTCGGTTTCGCCCTCAGCCGAAACCTGTGGCTGAGCTGTTTGTTTCTGTTCCTCGGCGGAGCTCTATTGATCGGAGTTTTTGCTCTGGTGACGTCGCTGGTCCAGTTGATCACCCCGGATGATATGCGCGGGCGTGTGATGAGTGTCTACAACGTAGCCTTCCGCGGCGGGATGCCGATCGGAAATCTTCTCGCTGGTTCGCTCATACCCGGTATGTCCGCTCCTGTTGTGCTTGCAATGAATGGGTTGGCGCTGTCAGCACTGGGCCTGTGGTTTCTGCTGGTTCAGAAACGAGTGGCGTCGCTGTGATCCGCGTTCGCCCCATGCCGGCCGCTAGAATGAAGAAGGAGGAGCGAAACAGGAGGCACGGGGATCGCAGTCATTCCCGTCTGTGACTCACGTTGTTGGTCAGAGAAGCATGAAGCTCTGGTTCTTGTCCTTATTGCTGGCTGCGAATAGCGCGAGCATTGCCGACCTCGAACAGGCTCGTAACCGTCAGGATCGTGCGGCTCTTCAGGGGATGATCGCCGAACTGTCGGCGGCTGCGGCGAAAAATGTGAAGGACGCAAATGCGCAGTACCTTCTTGCCCTTGCCGAGTCCTACCTCGCTGAAGTCGCGCTGGAACTGCGGGACAAGGACTTGGCTAAGTCTGCGGCAGAGGCCGGCATCCGAGCGGCTGAGCGCGCTGTCAGCCTGAAGCCCGAAGTTTCCGAGAACCACCGCATTCTGGGGACCTTGTGCGGCCAGATTATTCCCGCAAACGTGCTCGCCGGCCTTCGATACGGCAAATGCGCCATGGAATCCATCAACAAGGCGATTGAACTGGATCCCAAGTCGGCGAAGGCGCACTTGAGCCGCGGTGTGGGCAACTACTATCTGCCGCCGGCCTTTGGCGGCGGCGTAGAATTGGCAATTCGCGACATGGAGAAGGCGATACAGTTGGATCCGCGCTCAGCGGACGCGTACCTGTGGTTGGGTTTGGCCCTCCGCAAGGCAAACCGTCACGCTGAAGCGCAAAAAGCGCTCAAACGGTCGATCGAGTTGAATCCGGACCGGATTTGGGCCAGGCAGCAACTGGAAAAGACGCCGCAGGGTAAATGAGCCAGCGCTTCCTGATACTGGCGGCGTTCGCGCTGATCACGCTCCTCGGCTACTTCCAGTTTCCAGGGCATACCTACCTGCAGTCGGACACGCAGATCTACATCCCCATCCTGGAGCGGCTGCGAGATCCCGATCTCTATAAGGCAGACCCGGTCGCCCTTCGACCGCATGTCTCCTACACCATCTACGACGAGGTAGCTCTGGCTCTGCGCCGTCTCACCGGGCTCGATTTCGAATGGGTCCTCGCCGCGCAGCAACTGGTCTTCCGGTTCCTGGGCATCTGGGGCGTGTATTTGATCGCGACGTCGATGGGACTGCAAACGAGGATGGCTGTCGTCGTTGCCTCGATCGTACATCTGGGAGCCTCGATCCACGGACCTGCCGTCCTCACCGTGGAATATGAACCGGTACCACGCGGCTTCGCAATACCCCTCATCATCCTGGCGATCGGGCTGCTCGCTCATAACCGGACCCTTCCCGCTGCCGCCGTTGCAGGGCTTGCCATACTCTTCCATCCGCCGACAGTCGTGCCGTTTTTGGCCGTTTACGGAATCATGCTGCTGCGGCTGCCGGATGCGGAGGAGCGCAGGCGGCGCTGGCAGTATCTTCTGCCGATCCTCGGAGCGGCCGCCCTGCTATTCGTCTTTTCGAAGCTGCAGGCCGGCCTTTCCGAAAAGCAGGATCTATTCGGCAGAATTGACGCCGAGCTCGAAAGACTCCAGCGCCTTCGCGGCGCCTACAACTGGGTCTCCCTCTGGGCGGTCGAGTGGATCTGGCAGTACCTCTTCCTGTGGGTGGCCGGCGTCATCGCCTTCCTGAGAATGGGGCGGTGGGTGCCGGAGAAACTTCAATTCTTCGTTGCCGGCCTTCCAGCATACGGTTTGCTGATGATCCCCGTCTCTTACCTCACGCTGGAGGGCATGAAGTGGAGCTTCATCCCGCAGTTTCAGCCTGCGCGCGCTGTCCTCTTTGTCGTGCTAATGATCATGATCACCGGTAGCGCGGCCGGTTTGCGGGCGGCGCAAGCGCGTCGCTGGCTCGAAGCTGTTGTTTGGCTTGTCATTGTCTTCGCGATTCCGGTGAACATTCGCGTACTCCCGATTTTGTTCCCCAATCTGACCGACCCGGTGATTGTCCGCCGGCTGCTGCTCACCCTGGGGCTCGCCGGGCTCGCCGTTCTGGCCGCGGTGATGGAGAAGCGGCGGGGAGCGTGGGCTACATGGGCCGCTTGCCTGATTCTCCCGTGCTTCCTGATCCCTCATGTCGGCGGCATTCAGAACTTCCCAGAGCTCCATCATCCCGAACTGGATGAGCTGGCCGCCTGGGCGCGGGAGAATACGCCGCAGGATGCAGTCTTCCTGTTCCCGTTTGCCGAGCGCAGCCTCCACCCCGGTGTGTTTCGGGCTCGCTCCTTGAGGACGGTTTATGTGGACTGGAAGAGCGGGGGACAGGTGAACCTCTTGAAGGACTTCGCTGACGAGTGGTGGCAGCGATGGCAGGCAGCCATGGCGCGGCCTGGCTCGAAGCTGGACTTAGCTTCCTACGCCAGGCTAGGCATCGATTTCATCGTGGTCGAGCGCAAGGACGCGCTGCCGGAAGTACAAACTGTTTTTGCCAACAGCCGCTATGCCGTTTACGGAGTGCCCCGCTGAGCCGCTTCATTGGAAGATCTGGCGACAGTACCGGTCGAAAGGAGCTGCTCAACCTCCTGTCTGGAAGGCGCCGATGCTTGAGCTCCGGGGCGCGTGACGGAGAGCGCCCCGGCAGCGTTTGCGAAGCGGAGCGCCTGCTCGATGTTCTGGCCCTCGGCAAGAGCCACGGCAAGAGCTCCATTGAACGTATCGCCGGCGGCCGTCGTATCCACCGCGTCGACCCGGAAGCCGGGAACCGCAAGGGATACGGTTCCGTTCGTGTAGTAGCAGCCTTTTTCTCCCAGCTTCAGGACAACTGCTTTGCTGCCCAGCGCCAGAAGCGCCGTCGCCAGTTGCGGCGCATCCTCCATCCCGACAGGTCCGACCGGCCGGTTCAGCAGCAGGCAGGCTTCGACTTCGTTTGGCGTCAGGAAATCAACCGCGGCGAGCATCTCCTTGGGAAGGGGCCGCGCAGGGGCAGGATCGAGCATGGTCTTAGCCCCCTCCGATCGCGCCAGACGCAGTGCAGCGCCGACGGCATCGACCGGTGTTTCGAGCTGGAAGAGCGCGATCGCAGCGTTCCGGTAGACGGCGCGAAAGGATTCGATCTCGGAGGCGGCCAGAGCGTGATTGGCGCCTGGGGCCACCACGATCGAGTTTTGTCCAGACCGGTCGACTGAGATTAAGGCAACGCCCGTCGGCTGCGAACGCGTCGCGTGTACAAAGCTGACGTCTACTCCGGCTGCGCACAAGCTGGCTTTCAAATGATCGGCGAAAAGATCATAGCCGACGCGCCCGGCCATCCGGACGGCCATCGAAGGATGGGCAAGCTTTGCGGCTGCACAAGCCTGGTTCGCGCCCTTTCCGCCCGGGAGCATCTGGAAGTTTTCGCCGAGGACTGTTTCGCCGGGCCTCGGGAGCCGCTCCGCGGACACAACAAAGTCCATGTTGAGGCTGCCGAGGACGGCAATGGCGGGCTTCATCGAGCGCCGAGATCAATACCGAGCTTCTTGAGCTCTTCCGCGTAGTATCTCTTGTGCAGAAGATCCCATTCTTCGGAGCCTTCGGGAATGTCCCGCTTCTGGGACCTCACTTTGCGCCGAGCGTCGCGGTCCGCTTTCTCTTCGCTCATCAAGAGGTCGGAGATTGCTCTTACGATCTCGAGCCGGACGTCGTTGGGCTCCTTCTTCAGGCGAAACTGCCTGGACGCACGAAGAGCCGCGATCAGCTTGTGTGAGATTTCGTTAATCTTGTCCCGGGACAGCTTCATCTGGTCGCCCGTGTCCCGGCCTGCTGCGCGTACGACCTTGCGCTGCTGGATGAGTGTGTTCTTGATGCGGCGGAACATTTCCTGGTAACTAACGTTTTCACGCCGCATGTAATCTTCGTACTGGCTCAGAATCTCCCGAACTTCATCGTTCAAGCGGTCCTCGACGGCCAGTTCTTCGTTGATGATGTTAGCGATCAAATCAGCTCCAGCATTGGGATCCGCTGTTTCGATATAAACCGGAGAAAGGCGTTTCACAAGCTGGCGGGAAAGGTAAGCGACGAATTCCTTGGCGATCAGCATCCTGGAGCGATGTCCCTCCTCGTTGCCGAACCGATCGGCCGCGAGACGCAGGATAGCGGCTCTCTCAAACTGGTTCCAGAGCGCAACGTACAGGGACCCATTATCCTAGTATGAGAGTGTAAAGGGCAGGGATTGCGAGTGTCAATGTCGACTAATTCGGGCGATCGCCCTGGTGGTGATCCAGAAAATCGCGGTCAATTCGCTTCCGTCCGCGGAAGCCTTCCGTCAGACCGTGCCAGTAGGAGATGCTTTCTTCTCCGAGTTTCCAGCAAAGGTAGACCTCTTCGCCTCGATAGTAGGACCGGAAGTCGATGAGTCCCATATCGAGGTCTTTCACCTCGCACCCGTACGAGTGAATCGTCGCAATTGCATTCTTCAGAATTTCGGCGGCCTGGTCGCGGCGAGCTCGCCATTCCATGATCCGGTGACGGTCCACGATGGCTCCGCCAAGCATGTTCAGCCACTGAATGTAACTGTCAATTTCACTCTCAGCCGCGTGAAACTCCCTCTTGGAGCGGACGGCTTCGCGGACCGCTCTCTCTACCTGGGGGAGAAGTCTTTCAGCTTCGGGTAGTGTGAAGTGTCGAGCCATTGACTAGATGCCGGATACCTGAATTGCAAGCGAGCGGCTTCGGGGACCGTCGAATTCAGCAAGGATAATACTCTGCCAGGTTCCCAGAAGGACGCTCGCGTTACGAACTTGTAAGCAGAGAGACTGGCCCATCAGCATTCCTCGCAGGTGCGAATCGGCATTGTTCCGCTCGCAGTCCGAGTAAGCCGGATCGTTGTGGCGATAATACAGGTTCTTGTCGACAATTGCCTCGAAGAACTTTCGCACATCCTCAAGCAGAGCATCCTGCCATTCATTGATGAACACTGCCGTCGTTGTGTGAAGGGATTGCAGGTGCACGATGCCATCGCGGATCCCGCTCTTGCGGACGATTTCATTGACGCGATCCGTGATGTTCAGCAATTGCATCCGCTCACTGGTGATCCAGTCGACCACGCGGCTGAACACCTTGTATCCGCTCTGATTGTTCTGAACCCCGCTTTCGTCCGGTACGGCTGGGCTGGCGGCGTGAACTTTGCTAGCGCTCATCGAGATGCCCCTCGTTTCACTGATCGATCGCTTGCTGATGCAGACACAGCTTCTCCCGACACTTGCAAAATTATACCAATCTTACCCGTTAGCTGACTGGTATCCGGGCCTTTCGAAACGTTGTTTCGCAGCCATCTTGCGAAGCGGCGTGAATCCAGTTACGCTGACGCCGATGCGCTACAGTGCTGCCTCCGCTCAACAACTGGCCGGGGAAGAAGCCGGATTTAAGGGCCGGGTCCACTCGCTCGACGCATTCCGCGGCACGGTCATGACCCTGATGCTCGCGGAGGTGATGCATCTTTCCTCCATGGGCCGGGCGTTTCCAGAGAGCGCGTTCTGGAAATGGGTCTCTTTTCACACCAGTCACGTTCCCTGGCAAGGATGCTCGCTGCACGATTTGATTCAACCAGGGTTCTCTTTTCTCGTCGGCGCAGCTCTGCCGTTTTCAATTGCGAGCAGGAAGGCGCGGGGGCAGAGTTTCGGCAGGATGCTGGCCCATGCGGCGTGGCGCGCGCTTGTGCTGATCTTCCTGGGGATCTTTCTGCGCTCGCTCGGGAAACCGCAGACCAATTTCACTTTCGAGGACACGCTGACGCAGATCGGGCTGGGATACCTCTTCCTCTTCCTGCTCGGCTTTGCTTCTGCGCGGGTGCAAGTGGCGGCGCTTGCGGCGATACTGGTTGGGTATTGGGCTGCTTTTGCCTTATACCCAGCGCCCGGCCCGTCGTTTGATTACCCCAGCGTCGGCGTCCCGCAAGGCTGGGAGCATTTGTACACCGGGTTCCAGTCGCATTGGAATAAGAACTCCAACCTCGCCTGGGCTTTCGACGTCTGGTTCCTCAACCTGTTCCCGAGAGAAAAGCCGTTTCTTTTCAACGGCGGCGGCTACGCGACTCTCAGCTTCATCCCGACCCTGGGAACCATGCTGCTGGGGCTGCTCGCAGGCGAATGGCTTCGGACGAACCGCACCGAGGCTGCGAAACTGAGAGGGCTGTTGATCGCAGGAGCGGCCTGCGTGGCGGCCGGACTCCTTTGGCAGGCCAGCGGTCTGTGCCCGATCGTCAAGAGGATCTGGACGCCGGCGTTCACGCTCTATAGCGGCGGCCTCGTTCTGCTGATGCTCTCAGGATTTTACGCCCTGATCGAGTGGAAAGGCCGCAAGTCCTGGACTTTTCCGCTGATGGTGGTTGGGGCGAACTCGATCACGGCCTACATTATGAGCTGGACAATGGAGTCGTTCTTCCTCCAGGCGCTCGACCGGCACCTGGGAACCGCCTTCTTCGGAGTTTTTGGGCCAGAGTACGAACGCCTCCTCAAAGGCTTTGCCGTATTGCTAATCTTCTGGTCCATCCTTCTCTGGATGTACCGGCGGAAAATTTTCTTGCGGATTTGACAGCCTCAGTCCTCGTTCCGCTTGATCCACGCGTTGGGCGGGTTGACGATCAGAACAAGCGGAATCCCCACCACGAGGACCAAGACCAGAACGATAAAAATCATTGCAGCCAAAGCAGAACTCCTTTCAGCGCTTGTCGGCTGTGTGACCGGCGGGTTCGAGGATTGCACTCATCGATCCCTTGGACTGGGGCATCCGCCAGTCGGGGCCGTACCCGTGAATTTGATCCCTGGCGAACTCCGCTTCGGGCAGTTCGCAGGTAATCACGATCGTCCGCCCCGTGGTATCTACCTCGACTGCATGATGATAGGCCTGTTCCAGCGAGCAGCAGAACAACTTCTGCAGCATCTCGATCACGTAGTCGTAGGTGTGTTCGTCGTCGTCAAGAAGAACGACGTGATACAGCGGCGTCAACCGCTCCTTCTCGACAAGATCGATGTCTGGGGAAAGAACTGTCTCGGACATTCGCGGTCGGCTACTTATTGATGTTATCAAAGCCGGGCTCTGCGCCGAAGGCTACAGACGGATCTGCCCGCGGGCAAGACGGCGGACAAAATCGACGTCGCCGTCCAGAAAGTCATAGCTCGGCAGATTCTCCGGCCGCTCCCACCGAATCTGCTGGAACTCGCCGGGAACCGGTTCGCCTACATACCGGTCCACGCGGTGAAACATCAACAGGATAGGGAAGCGCTTGGGGTAGTGATGCTCGTATCGGATAATCTCCGGACCCACCACCGCCTCGATTCCGAGCTCCTCCCGGAGTTCGCGGGCCAGGGCTTCCCGCGGATTCTCTCCCGGTTCTACCTTGCCGCCAGGAAACTCCCACTTTAGCGGGTGCCGGTCCGCATTCTTCCGCTGCCCAATCAGGATGAGCCCGTCTTGAACGATGAGCCCCGCGACGACTAAGATCTTGCGCCTGGTCCCGGACACTGTTTATGCCATCTCCAGCGCTTTAAATTGTTCGAGGTCTTCGAGAGGCGTCTCGGCGTATCGGTCCCATCGCTGCCGGAACCACGCCCATGGAATTTCGAAAAGCTGTACCCGCGTCGAGAACTTCGAACTGTCCTGGATGAAGCAGCTATGAGTACACCAGCAGTTCGCCTCGGCAATCGCCTCCACTTCCGCGCGCATCTCACGGGATTTGAGCGCCGCCGAGACGTCGAAATCGAAGTCGCTCAGCCGGCCGGTAATCCCGCGCATCTCGCACGCCCGGAAGGCTCCATTATGGTCAATGACGAGCGATGTCTGTCCGGCCGTGCAGGGCATGGGCCAGCGCCGGGGCGACTCGAGACACCGTTCGTGCAGGTCGAAATGGAACCTCAAATTGCCAAGATAGTAAATTTCGGCGATCGACCTGACGGCTTTGGGCAGATGCGCGAACAGCTTCTTCGCGTAAATGCGGTGAAACGGCATTAGCCGGTTGTGCAGTTCTCGAAGGTCTTCCGCAGTGAGGTTTTTGAGCGACGGGTCGGGCGCCTCTCCCCGGACCACCTCAAAATAGTGGCCGTCGATGCTGCCTTGGCGGAGAAGGAACATGCCGAGCCGCACGAGCTCGTGATAGTTCTCGCGTGTAATGACCGTTAAGACATTCCTTCTCAGCCGCCGGACGCCTTGGTAGCGCTTCTCGGCAGCTTCAATGGTTGCCAGAGTCCGTGTGAAGTTGTTGGGTACGCCCCGTATGGCGTCGTGGGTATTGGCGAGGCCATCGAGAGAAAAGTTCAGATCGATGGAAATATCCGGGCAAAGCTCCAGGATTTGATCGACCGTCCGGAAGATCCTGTTAGGGAGCAGGCCGTTTGTAGGAAGATTGACGGTCCGGATGCGGTTGTTGGCGGCAAAGAGCGAGATAATCTCCGCGAGCTCGTTGCGCAGGAAAGGCTCGCCGCCGGAGATCCACAGCTTTTCAAACGGAGGAGCCGTTTCCGAGAGGCGGCGGATCTGATCGTAGGTAAGATCGTCCCTGCTGTTCAGCTTGTCGAAGTAGAAACACGTCCGGCACAGAGAATTGCATCGGGACGTTACAAACAGAAAAAGGGAGTGGAACTGGCGCGCCCGAAAGCGTTCCCGCACAATAGGAAGGTATCGGGCAATCCTGTTCGGCATTAGGCTCATTTAAGCATAGAAGGGCAAAGATTCGCTCAAGTGCACAGCGAGAAGCTTCTGGAACACTTTCGAAACCCTCAAAACGTGGGGGAGCTGCCGCCGCCCGCTGTCACGGTGGAGGTTTCGAATCCCGCCTGCGGCGACATTCTGCGCCTTTCGGTTCTTTATGAAGGCGATCGCGTAACCGACGTTCGCTACAAGGTCCGTGGATGTACCGCCTCAATCGCCGCCGGATCCGCCCTCACCGTATGGATGTTGGGGAGAACCCGCGCCGAATTCTCCTCACTGAATGCCGACGTCATTGAGGAGGGCGTCGGCGGGCTGATCCCGGAATCCAAACACGCCGCCATTCTCTGCATCGACGCCGTCAAAGCCCTGCTTCGCAAGCACGGGATGTAACGAATTAGAGCTGCGAAGCGAAGGCTATGGCATGATAACGAATGGCTATGCTTCAGAAGTCCTCTCGCTTTCTTTTGCTCTTGGTGTCATTCACGAGTTGGTTATGCGCGCAGTCGCCTCTCGGAACGGTCACTGGCGTCGCAACGGATCCTTCCGGGGCTCCGATTGCCGGCGCTACCGTCGTCTTATCGAGTGATGACACTGGCGTCAAACGCGAGAGCGTAACGAATGAGAGCGGTATTTACTCGTTTCCGAACCTGACTCCGGGCCGCTATCAGCTCTCCTCTACCGCCTCGGGCTTCCGGCCGCTGAAGACGGACGTTTTCGAAGTCACTGCGTTCCGAACGATCCGCCAGGATCTGCGTTTCGAACTCGAGTCCGCGGCTTCGGAGATCACGGTCAACGAGTTGGCATCCGCCGTCATCGAGACGGAGTCGCCCTCCGTCACTACCAGTCTTACTTCAAAACAGATCCTCGAGTTGCCGACTAATTTGCGGAGTGTCTTCAATAACTCGGGAGATTCCGGCCTCATCTTCACGATGATGCCGCTCACCATTCCCGGCCTCGTTCAGGTGGGCGCCGGAGCGGCATGGACGGTGCCCGGCAGCGGTCAGAACGGCATCCGAACCAAGGTGGACGGAATCGAAGCCAACTTCGGCAATTTCGGAACGCCCGACCCGGTTTCGCAGCCTTCCATGGAATCCGTCGGCGAATTTACTGCCAATGTTTTAACGAACCGCGCTGAGTTTAGCGGGATGGGGACCATCACCACGGTCACGAAATCGGGCACCAATCAATATCACGGCGATATCTTTTGGTACATCCAGAACAGCGCTCTGCACGCCCGCAATGCGTTCCAGACAACCCGCCCGTTCTCGAATATCCATAACTACGGCATCTCGGGCGGCGGCCCTCTGCGGAAAGACAAGACGTTCTTCTATGGAACCTTTGATGGTACCCGCGGATCACGCGCTTATTCCTTCGCGCCCAACGTTCCGACCGTAGCAATGCGGCAGGGCGACTTCACCGGGTTCTCTCAGATCGTGAATCCCTTCACCTCGCAGCCGTTCCCCGGCAACCGGATTCCGAATTCCTTAATGAGCCCGGAAGCCCTGCGCGCGCAGGAGCTGCTTTATCCGCTTCCGAATTTCGGTCCGCCGAATTTGACCGCGGGGAACTACCGCGCGAATTTCAACGGTCCCGAAGTGCACCGCATTTTCGAAGTGCGCCTCGATCATAACTGGACAAGCGGCCACTCAACCTTCGCGCGCTACCAGAACAAACACAGTGATTACGAAATCCCAGGCGCGCGCGAAGCGCTGCCGCCCACTTCTACGGGTACATCCACCAATATTCGCTATGTGCACTTCTGGACGCTCGGAGACATCTTCACGATCCGGCCGAACATCTTCAACGAGTTTCGGGCGGGCGTGGCGATTCTGGTTTCGCAGTCGAGCGCGGACCGCAAGGGACAACCCGTGCTGGACGCGATCGGGATTCAGGGCCTGCCCGACCGGAGTCACGTCGCCGGTCTTCCCCGGTTCGAGATTGCCGGCCTCAGCACATACTGGCAGCGGCTTCTCAACCCGGTCAACGACGGGCGCTGGCAGCTCTCAGACAACCTGACGTGGATCAAGGGACGCCACTCCCTGAAGTTTGGTGTGGAGTACATCAACTGGTTCGTGAACCGCTATCTGCCAACGGAGCCAGCGCTCTTCGGCCAGTTCAACTTCTCCAGCCGGTTCACCGGGAACGCTTACGCAGACTTCCTGCTCGGCCTGCCCAATCAGGTCACCCGGCTCGATCCCTACCCGACTCAGTACGCCCGCTTCCAGGACGTCAGCTTCTACGCGCAGGATGACTTCAAGGTTACCCAGCGGCTGACTCTCAGCTACGGCTTGCGCTACGAGTACAACGGCACGGTCCGGATGAAGGATGACAACCTCTACACCTTCGACATTGCTCGCGGCGTAATCGTCGTTCCCACCGAGCGCTCGAAGAGCTTGTTCAGCCCCTTCTTCCCGAGCAGCATCGGCGTGATGACTGCGGATCAAGCAGGTCTTCCGCGCAATTTGCGCGATGCCGACATGAATAACTTCGCCCCGCGCTTCGGTTTCAGCTACATGCTAAATGACAGGACCGTGGTGCGAGGCGGATGGGGCATCTACTACGGCCACTTCTCGGTTCCCGTCGTCTCGTCGCTGGCAAGCGGACCTTACTCCGTTTCCACCACAAGCATCAACTCCATCACCAACGGCGTTCCGCTCTTCACGCTGGCGAATCCTTTCGCAGCGCCGGGCTCGACGGGCGCCCTCAATCTCGCCGGCATCGCTCCAAACCTACGCAATCCCTACTCTATGCAGTACAGCTTCTCGATCGAACGCGAGCTGACGAGAGACCTGGGGGTTCGTATCAGCTACATCGGTTCGCGCGGCGTCAACCTTCCCTACCGGCGCAACGTGAACCAGCCGCTGCCCTCGACGATTCCGTTCAGCGCGTCCCGCCGGCCATACGCTGGATTCAATACGATCGACTACGCGGAGAACGGGGCGAACAGCCTGTACAGCGGGCTGCAGGTGGTGGCACAGAAGCGTTTCAACAAAGGCTTGATGTTCATGTCCGGCTGGACTTGGGCGAAGAGTTTGAGCGAAGTCGACGACACCGGCAACGCCGAATTGAATACGCAGATTGAAAATGCCTATGATCGAGCGCGCGATCGCGCTGATGCCTATGCGGTGCCGCGCCATCAGTGGATGAATCAGGTGCTCTATGAGCTGCCGCTCGGAAAGGGGAAGCTGCTTGCCGGCTGGCAGTTGAATGCCTTGATCAACCTCAGCACCGGACACTTCCTGAATCCCGTGTACTCGGGCGGGGATCCCGCGAACATAGGAGTCACAGGGGGGCGCCCGGACGTCGTAAAAGAGGTGACCTATCCGGAGACGCTAAACCAGTGGTTTGACCGGACCGCCTTTGCCGTTCCCCCTGCCGGATCGGGACGCTTCGGCAATGCCGCGCGCAACAGCGTTGTCGGGCCCGGTTACGCGGTCTTTAACCTGGGACTCGGTAAGACCACGACGTTTGAACGCATTGGCAGCATCCAGATCGCTGCATCGTTCCAGAATGTGCTCAACCACCTGAACTACGGCCAACCAAACATGACCGTGAACGTTGCACAGGGCGGTTCGATCACCTCCTCGCACATCTTCCCGCCGGCTGGCTCGGCCCGTTCGGGGCAGTTGAGCCTGCGCTGGCGCTTCTGAATTGGCACGCGTTCTCCGAGCCGTTCGCGCCGCAGAGTTACGGCCGGGCGGCTCGTGAGGGCGCGGCGCGCCGGATCAAACACCACCACAGTAACCGCCACCACAATAATCAGGAAACAGGGCTGGACTCCTTCGATTAGAAGACCTAGAATGGTGATCCATGATTGAGCTATGAGGGCCCTGGAGAATCCCCACTTGAGGCTGGTTGAGCCGATTAAGCACCTCGTCTCTGTGCTGCGTACACCGATGATCGTCCTTCTCGGCGCCTCCGGGATAATGCAAGGCGCGAATGAGTCGCCGGTTACGCCCACCCTCCGACAGTACTGCTTCGCCTGTCATGGCGGGAGTAAGCCAATGGCAGGTTTGAATCTCGACAAGCTTACTGCTCAGCCCTCAGTTGGGGAGAATTTCCAGCACTGGGAAAAAGTCGCAGCGGCGCTCGAGAAGAAAACGATGCCGCCTCCGAAGATGCCGCAGCCGAACGACGAGCAGCGTCATCAGGCGGTCCGTTGGATCCGAACAAAGCTCGACGAGTATGCGACGAAGTACGCAGGGGATCCAGGGCGCGTTACCGTCCGGCGGCTGACCAGCGCCGAGTACGCCTACACAATCCAGGATTTAACCGGATTGGCCCTTAAGTTCGATCGCGACTTTGCCACGGACACCGTCGGCGGTGAGGGATTTACCAACTTCGGCGATGTACAGTTCATCGAGGAGGCGAACCTGGAACGCTACCTCGACGCTGCCAAGACGGTCGCGAGCCACGCCGTGATCGGCTCGGGCCCAATTCATTTCTTCGCCGATCCCGGCGATACGGGGCTCGAACTGTCCGCCATCAGCCGAATTAAGGACATCTACCAAAAGTACGGCTTCCGTGCTGTCTCGGGAGAGGGCGGCAAGCCCTACGGCGTGGAGCGATACTCCAAGGCGTTCTATGTTGCCTGGCGCTATCGTCACCGCGCAGCGCTGGGAGAATCAACGGTCACGCTGAAGGACCTTGCCATCGGGGAGGGAATTACTCCGCGGTTTGCCGAGCATATATGGTCTGTCCTCAACCTCCCCTCGCCGACCTATCCGACCTCCGATGTCGTTGCGAAATGGCAGAGTCTGCCAGCTCCGACTTCCGGTAACCGGGAGAAGGCTGTAAAGGAGGCCCGCGAGCGCTGTGACGAAATCCAGAAGTTTGTGACAGAGTGGCCGCGATGGCTGTTCGCAGCCGGGGATGCCGCGGAAGGCGGGCGTGGCGACGAGCGTTCGTTTGATCTCACGGAGGAGTCGCTGCAAGTCCGCTCGAAGCAGCGTCTGAAGTTCGTGCTGAGGGCGCGCCCGGACAAGCCGAAGCGGGTCCATCTATCGGTCCTGTCCGTAAATCCAAACTCCCAGGACAAGCCCGTTGTGATCTGGCGTAACGGCGTTGTGCGCTTCCGGGGCACGGACCGCAGTCTCAAAGAGCCGCAGCCGCTCACGAGTGTGTTGGACGAGGCGACGAAGGCGCGGCTTGCATTTGGGAAACATCCGAATGGAGGTTCTCTGGACCCCGAAGCCTTCGCTCTTGCGGACGGTGCAAAAATCTTCTTCGATGTGGTCGCGCCGCCAAATACAGGCGGACTTGAGCTGGAGATTGACGCCGAAGTTGACCTGCGCAGAGCGGGGGACGCGGTTGTCCGCTGCACGCTTTCCGATCGCGAATACAAAGTTCTGATGGGAGGCACGCCGGTGTCAGCCCTGTTAGGGGACCCGGAGCACCCTGGCTTTAAGAAGTGGAAATCCGGTGTGCTTGAATTTGCAGCCCGGCTGCCTCAAAACTCGCAGGGTGAGGCGACACCTTCCGATAAGGATCCAATCCCGCCGCCGTTCAACAACACCTACAATCAGCCGGAACGCGATCACTATCACCTGAAGCTCAAGTATTACCGCCAGGATCAGTATCTGATGGAGAACGTCCTGGAGGAAGCGACGCGAAAGGAGCTCGACCACGCCTGGAACGATCTGCTTTCTTCCTTCGAGTACCACGATGAGTTCCTGCGCTTCGTGGTGCAGAAGTTCAAGCTGGACCTGAACGTAAAGACGATTTCTGAGCTGAACGAGGCTCAAATCGCAGCGCTGCCGGAGGAGCCGCGGAAGTATATCAAGGCTCTGTACCAGGAACACAAGGCGATCATGCAGGCCCGAAAGGCTGCACAGCCAGGGCATGTTGAGGATTGCATTCAGTTTGCTGAGAAGGCCTGGCGGCGTCCGCTTACCGAGTCGGAAAAGGAAAAACTGCGGGCGTTTTACAGGAACGCGCGAGATAAGTATCAGCTGGATCATCCGAAGGCCATCCGTTCGCTCCTGACCCGCATCCTCATCTCTCCGGCGTTTCTATACCGGTTGGAGCAGGCCGGACACGTCGCCCAGGACCAGCCGGTGTCGGATTGGGAGATGGCCAGCCGGCTTAGCTATTTCCTGTGGTCTTCGCTACCGGACGAAGAGCTCCGGCGCGCCGCGGCCGCAGGCGAACTCCGGGATCCCGAGCAGCTTCGCCGTCAGGTGAAGCGGATGTTGGCTGACCCAAAGGCGCGCCGGCTGGCAACAGAATTCTTCGGACAATGGCTCGGCTTCTATCGTTTCGACCAGCACCGCGGCGTCGACACGAAACGCTTCCCTGAATTTACAGAGGAAGTCAAGGCTGCGATGTATGACGAGGCGATCTCGTTCTTCGAGCACATCATTCGCAAGGACCGGCCAGTCCGAGAGATGATCTTCGCCGATTACACATTCCTGAACAAGGCGCTGGCTAAGCATTATGGAGTCCAGAAGGAGGTCGCGGCCACCGACAAGCTCGAGATGGTGCAGGGGGCAAGCGAATTTCATCGAGGCGGCTTGCTCCGGCTCGGTGCCGTGCTGACGGCGACATCGGCGCCCCTGCGAACCAGCCCTGTAAAGCGGGGCGACTGGGTCTTGCGAAGGGTGCTCGGGACTCCGACTCCTCCGCCTCCCCCGGATGCAGGATCCATCCCTGCGGACGACAAGCTCTTTGGCGGGCTCACAGTGCGCGAGAGGCTGGAAGCTCATAAGCGAAACGCCGCTTGCGCGGCTTGTCACAGCCGCATCGATCCGCTCGGGTTCCCGCTGGAGCGGTATGATGCAGTGGGCCGCTGGAGGGAGCAATATCCCGACGGGAAGCCGATTCACGATGCCGGAGAGCTTGCAGATAAAACTGAAATTGCAGGCGTCAGCGGCCTTCTGAAGTACCTGGAATCCCAGGAGCAGCAGGTCCTTCGGAATTTTTCGAACAAGCTTCTCGGATATGCCTTGGGCCGGACGATTCTTGCCTCCGATCGGCCTCTCATCGACAAGCTTACAAGAATTGGAGGCGAGGCCTCCTTCTCCGATCTGGCTGCTGAGATCGTAACGAGCCGGCAATTCCGGTACCGGCGGGACCGGGACGAGGTCCCGCCGAACACTCCGAAAAGCATCGCAAGCCGGACACCGAGGAACTCGCAGAGTGAGGATTGACAATGACGAGGATTGAGCGAAGCGCGGTTAACCAACGACCATCACGGCGGCATTTTCTGAGAGGTGCCGGCGTCGCACTCGCCTTGCCATGGATGGAGTCCTTGCCGTCCTTTGCGGCAGAGGGTGGCAAAGCGGCATCGAAAGCGGCGTCCAAGCCACCTCTGCGGTTTGCCTGCATCTACTTCTCTAACGGCGTCGAGCCGGAGCATTGGTGGGCGAAGGGCAGTGGCGCTTCGATGGAGATTGGACCGGCTCTAAAGCCGATGGAGCCGTTCCGCGAAGACATCATCTTTATCCGCGGGCTCTACAACCAGAAAGCACTCGAGTCGACGAGCCCTCATTTGGGCCGTATGGCGAACCTGCTGTCCGGAGAGACCGTTAGTCTCGATCCGAGCGTGATCCGCGTCGGGACAAGCTTTGACCAAATCCTCGCACAAGAGATCGGCGGTCAAACTCCTGTCCGGAGCCTGGTGCTCGGCATCGAGCCTAACGAGCTCAGGCTGGAGGACGGGCTGTCGATGATCTACGGCTCGTGCCTCTCGTGGACTTCGCCCAACAAGCCGGCCGCGAAGGAGATTTATCCATCCCGAACCTTCGACTTATTAGTCGGGGACGGGACTGGCCGCCAGCTTGACCGCAGCATTCTCGATGAGGTGCTGGAGGACACAAAAGCGCTTCAGCCGAAGATTAGCCGCTACGATCGCTTGAAGCTCGACGAGTATCTGGAGTCCGTTCGCAGCATCGAGAAGCGAATTGACCAGGCTTCGAAGGAACAGCGTCTCGAAGGGTGGAAGCCGAGCCTCTCCAAGCCGAACATGCCCCGGCCGGACGACAAGCTGCCGCAGAACGTTCCCGAGCACATGAAGCTGATGCTGGACCTGATTGTGCTCGCGTTCCAAATGGATAAGACCCGCATCGCCACGTTGATGCTGAACAATGACCTTTCCCAGATGAACTTCAACTTCCTGGAAGGTGTTCAGGGCGCTCTGCATCTGGACCTGACTCATAACGGAAAGGCTCCGGCGCTCGAGGCGATGTATCTGAAGACGAACCAGTTCCACGTGCAGCAGTTCGCCTACCTGTTAGAGCGTATGAAAGCGATTGACGAGGGCGGCACGTCGCTGCTGGACAACTCGATGCTGATGCTGTGCTCGAGTCTCTTTGACGGAGATGCGCACAGCGCCGATCAGTTGCCGATTCTGCTCGCCGGCCGCGGCGGCGGTTTGAAACCTGGACGCATTCTGGACTATCTGGACAAGGGTGACGATAACCGGCGCGCGTGCAGCTTGTACCTCACGCTGATGGACAAGATGGGAGTCCACCTGGAGCGCTTCGGCGACACCGACAAGCGGCTCACTGAGATCTAGCTACGGACTCCATCGTCGGGAAGTTGGGTGATCGTGGGATTGGCTCCTTTCTGGTTTGGAGCCGCCCATTCTTGACCCACTGATCTCCGCGAATGGAGAGGTGCTCGATCAGCCGCTGGCGCCACTTCCGAAGCTCCGGTTCTGCTTTCGGGTCCCCGGCAAGATTGTTCAGCTCCTTGGGGTCGTTCTCGAGGTCGAAAAGCTGTTCTTCGCCGTGAAACGCATGATAGATGTACTTCATGCGTCCATCCGTAAAGCCGTTCCAGTTATTCTCGCGGCTGTAGCAGACACCGTGTTCGAGGTCGATGTACTCCCGCCACTCGGCGTTGCTGTTCCTGATCAGCGTCAGCAGACTTGCTCCGTCGAGCTTCGCCTTGGGAGCAGTCCCGGCTGCGTCCAGGAAGGTCGGCAGAATATCCCGCAGTTCGACCGGCTGAGATAATACCTGCCCGCGCTTGGCCGCCACGAGGCCTTCGGGCCACCGAATCAGCATTGGAATCCGCGCCGAGCCCTGATATGCGTACGATTTGCGCCACAAGTGGTGGTCGCCGATCATATCGCCGTGGTCGGAGGTAAAGAGAATGAGCGTTTCCTCCAGCCATCCGCGTTGTTCGAGCACCTCCAGGATCTTGCCGATCTGCTCATCAATGAACTCGATCGAACCGTAGTATCCCTGCCGAGAGGACCTAACCTGCCGAGGGCCCAGATCGCCGTGCCAAATGTCGTCCTTCGGTCCGCTACGCGGAGCATACTTTGCTGCCCACTTCCCGACGGCCGCTTCGGGTATGTCTGCATCCGCATAACGCTTGAAGAATCGCGCGGGAGGATCGTACGGACTGTGAGGACGTGCGAAAGAGACTTTGAGGAAGAATGGCTCCGGACGGTTGTAGCCCTTCAGGAAATTGACCGCTGTTTGCCCGGTCCAGTACGTAGGGTGGAGGTTCTCGGGGAGGGCATACGGTTTGGCCGGGTAGTCGTTGAAGCCGATGCCGGTGGCGTCGGGATCGAGGTGGGGCGCCTGGGACCAGAACCAGGCGCGGTAGTCGCTCCGAAAGTCGGGGGACTGCACGCGTCCGGATTCATCAAGGACGACATGATGGAAGCCGTGAAGGTTCCGCTGCGGGTTGTAGTGCATCTTGCCAATGCCCATGGTGTAGTAGCCCGCATCACGCAGCGCTTGCGGTTTCGTGAACGGGTACCTTGTGGCCATCGCAACCATGTGGAGCATGCCGTGGTTCCAGGGCGAAAGGCCTGTGAGCAGAGCACTGCGGGCTGGAGTGCAAGTGGGGGTCGTGGAATAGGCGCAGCGGAACCGGGCTCCTTCCTTAGCAAGCCGATCAAGGTTGGGGGTACGAATTGCCCTGTTTCCATCCGCCCCGATGCAGTCTCCCCGATGTTGATCGTCCATTAGGAACAGGATGTTGGGCCGGGAAGTGGATCTTTGGCCGCGCAGAATGGCAGGCGCCAAGGCTGCTCCGGCTCCGGTCTTCACTGCCTCCCTCCGGCTGAGTTTCATATGCCCCTCCAGTCGACTTTCAAACGTAGAGCTTACACCATCCGCAGGGATGGCGCGGGCTGTGTTGTGGCGCTAAAAGGAAACGGCCCGCCATGACGGCGGGCCGCATCGGATGAAATTGGCGGGAATTACCAGAACGCCTTGAATCCGAGCTGGATCTGGCGCGGGTAGCCATTGCCGGTCCACGCCTGGCTCGGGAAGAGCGTTCCAAAGTTGGGGTCGTTCGGGTTCGTATTGAAGTTGGAATCGCGCCCGAAGAAGAAGTAGTTTGTCGCGTTGAACGCCTCGATCCGGAACTGGAAGCGCAGCCGTTCTGTGATCTGGGTCATCTTGCTGAGGGCGAAATCCATGTTGAATAGTGGCTGCTTGCGGATCTGACCGCTCCGGAAGGGGTTGTACCGGGAAGCGGCATAATCCGCCACCATCAGCCACGCGTAGTTGGCGGGGTCCTCACCGCAGCCTCGCGCAATGCTGAAGGGTTGAGGCCGGATGGAGCCGTCATTGAACTGCCGGAGCACACAGGGATTCCAGCCCACCACCTGGTGCTTCGACCAATCAACCGATCCCGTCCAATCGCCGCCCACGGTCCGCGGATCCTTCAGCATAATCGCATTGCCAGGGAGGTCGTTCGGTTCTCCCGAGGCAATTTGCGTGAACGTGCTAATCTGCCAGCCGCTGATCAGCCTGTTCAGGAAGCCGCCAGTATTCGCGCCGATCAGCTTGCCCCTGCCAACCGGCAGCTCGTAAACCGTGTTGAACTTGAAGAAATGGGGGCGGTCGTTGAAGTAGAGACCCTGTTGCATGACATTTCTATAGGGATCCGCATAACCCCAGCGCTCGACCATCTTACTCAGCGTGTAATTGGCGAGCAGAGTGAGGTCCCGTCCGATACGGACGTTGTAATTCACCTGGAGCGAGTTGTACCAAATGTTGGACTCTCCACGGCCCCTCTCCAGCAGGTTTCCGTTGAACTGCGGGAAAGGACGGTTGATCTGGAAGCGGGAAATTGTCGGCGCTGTGTAGAAGGTAGTTCCACGGAATTCCTCGATGCCACGGAACGGGTTCGGAACCTGCTCGTTGCAGTAGGCCGGGTTGCCTCCTTCGAGCAGATTGCACTGCTTGCGGAAGTCGGCTGACGGAATATTGAAATCGCGCTCGGTGTTGGCGCCCACTGTCCGGCTCCCGACGTACGACACGTCGAGCGTGCTTGCCGGGCTGAGCTGGAACTGGAAGCCAAACGAGAACTGGTGGACGTACGGAATCCGCATGTTCGGGTTGTACCAGGTGAAGTTCTGGCCCAAGAAGGTCGCATAGCCCAGGCTGGAACCTGCTGGCACATTGATTCCGTTCGGATAAGGGTTGCTGAGGAGGTTGGGGATCAGCGTGCGGCCACCATCGAGGCTGTTGACAAGCGGCGTCGAGGTCGAAAAGCCTGTGGTCAGCAGGAAGTCATTGTTCGGGTTCATGTAGTAGAGCCCGTAGCCGCCCCGCATGACCAGTCTCTGCGTCAGCTGGAACGCGGCGCCAATACGCGGCTGCCAGTTGTTCGTATCCTTGATGCCAACAATCCGCGGGTTGCCGTTGACGCCTGCGAATTCCAACCCTCCCTTCAGATCGCGCAAGTGCGGATAAAGGGCGAGCATGTCGGCCGGAATCTTGCTGGCGATCGGGCTTGGCGCGCTGGGATTAAAGCCGCGGTTCAGCCGGTTGTACTTCTCGTCGGGAGGCAGATTATAATCCCACCGCAACCCAAGGTTCAGCGTCAATCGCCGCGTCACCTTCCAGTCGTCCTGGATATAAGGCGCGAAGTACCATTGGCGGAAGAACGGATAGACAGGGTAGTTGACCGAGCCTTCCACGCCGCCGAGGAGGAAAGACGCGTAGGAGTCTCCGGAGTCCGGCTCAACCTGATTCCATAGCCGTGAGGTCCAGCGCGGCCATGAGTTGAACAGGAGAATGTCGCCGCTGTTCTGCTGGATGTAGTGCCCGCGCCGCAGGTCGATTCCGAACTTGATCGTGTGGCTTCCGGCGACCTTTGTCACATTGGCCATCAGGTTGTAGTTGTTTGTAATGTTAATGCCCTGGCCTCGTCCAAGCGGACTGTAAAGATCTCCGTCGTTGCTGTTGCCGGGCCGGAAGTTCCACCGGCCGAAGTATGCCGGGCCGGGCAACTGGCTCAGGAGCGACTGCGGCAAGCCGAGCTGGGACAAATCAAAGTCGACATTTCCACGCCCAAACCCCTTTTCGATAAAGCGGTTGTAGGACGCTCGGACGTTGAAGACCAGCGTTGGGCTCAGATTGCTCACCCAGTCGATCACGTATGCATCGTTGATGCGCTGGAAGGGCTGCTGGCCATCCATGCCGGGGCCGGAGCAGATGCCATTGATGCAGCGGTCTTCCGTGCGATCGTTCGAGGCATGCCGGAAGAACGTGCGGTGATTGTCGCCGATATTGAAGTCGAACTTGAGGATCAGGTTGTAGAAATTATCGGTGGCCGGATACTCCGGATTGAGCAGGTTCTGCGTGGAATAGCGAACGCCGCTGGTGGTCGCGTTCGGCTGCGGCATGAACTGCGATACGGCGCGCGCGACCGGGTGAATCATGTTCTGCGGAATGATATTTCCCGGAAACGGGTCGCGGATGGGATCGCCATTGGCATCGAAGCGGGACGTGAACGGGTTGTAGATGGTGATCGGAGCACCGTTTGCGGTTCTCAGCTTGCTGAAATCGCCGTTCCGCATCTCCGGGGACGGGAAGGAGTTGCGCAGGAACTGCGGCCAGAGCTCATAGTAATCCTCGATGCTGCCGAGGAAGAAGCCCTTGATGTAGGAATCCCTGGTCATGAGCTTGGGGATCAGCAACGGGCCGGACACCTGGCCGCCGTACTGGTCCAGGCGGTGGCCGGGGCGCTCGGCTCCGACGGCGTTGTTCTGGAACGTGTTCGCATCGAGAAACTTCCGCCGCATGAACTCCCAGCCGGTTGCATGGAAGTCATTCGTCCCGCTCTTGAGCACGACGTTGAAGACTCCGCCGCCCGTCTTTCCATACTGCGCATCGTAGGAGTTTTGCTGGACGCTGAACTCCTGCACTGCGTCGACGATGGGTACGTACGCAATGTTGTTGCCGCCCATCTGTCCGTTGTTCGGCGCTCCGTCCATCAGAAACTCGTTGTTCGATTGCCGGCCGCCGTTGACGGACCACTCCGCGATCGCTCCATTATCGAATGGCCTCTGCCAGATCGCGGCTCCGCGGAACGTGACCCCCGACATCATCGAACCCAGCATGAAAGGATTGCGAGAATTCAACGGTAATTCTGCTACCTGAGTCGTGTTTACGACACCAACGCGGCTCGCGGTTTGAGTTTCCAGGAGTGCTG